>Ga0070679_100005118_pt1 | contig 12116 bp, 13 predicted proteins | sample KBSC63BmetaG_FD_65652 | JGI IMG/M metagenome (GOLD analysis project Ga0070679, IMG submission 65652) | Corn rhizosphere microbial communities from Kellogg Biological Station, Michigan, USA - KBS C6-3B metaG | ecosystem: Host-associated > Plants > Roots > Rhizosphere | place: USA: Michigan... | reverse complement strand
CATCCTCGAACGGCTTGATCTTGCCGTGGACGACGAAGTGCTCGCCGACCGGCTTCAGCGTGATCGAGCCGGCGGGTCCGTTCGAGTCCTCGCCGAACAGGCCTTCGCCGTTCGGCTCGGCGGCCTCTTCGACATCCGCCGTGACGTGTCCCGGGTCGACACAGTGGGTGCCGACGAGCACCGTCCCGTCCTGGCAGTCGTTCGGATCGATCACGCAGGTTCCTGTCGAGGAATCCAGCTTGGTGCCATCCGAGCAAGTCGTCGTTCCGTCGGGCGTGCAGACCCCATCCACCGCATGCGTCCCAGGACCGCACTCGTCGGAGTTGTCTCCGCAACCGATCGGCAACATCAGTGCAGCGATCAGAGCAAAGCAAAATTTCATTTGACTCCCTTATCACGTTCTCATCTACGGCCTGAACAGCGCTGACGTGCTTTCATTCGACTCGTCATGGTCCGTGTGTCGTTCGTCGCATTGCTCTCGGTCGCGAGCTGTCTCCCGCCCGATCAACCCGCGCAGAAGCCTGCACCTGCCGACGAAAGCGTGTCTTTTGCGCACACTTGGCTCGTCGAGAACCACATCCTGACCGCCGGGTCGACGCTCACCGAGGGCGACGCGATCCTGATGCACGGCCGTAAGGTCGACATCACGCAGACGTCGTACCGCTCACCATTTCAAGGCAGCTGCGACGGCGCGACGGTGCAGGAGCGTACGCGCTCGTTCGACGACGTCGCAGCGGAGGTCGACCTGTCGGGGGACCGCCGCACGACGGCAAAGAACTTCGGCATGACGCCGACCGTCGCGGAGTACCGGATGGCGTGCAACGCGAATAACCGCACGCCGCCGCTCGTCCTGTACGTCGCGGGCAAGCGCGCGATGACGTGCTTCTCCGGGGTCTGCTACCTGATGACGCCGGCCTAGAACCGGTCGAGGTTCATCACCTTCGTCCACGCCTTGACGAAGTCGGCGACGAGCTTCGCGTGCGCATCCGAGCTGCCGTAGACCTCGGCGAGGCTGCGTAGCACGGAATTCGAGCCGAACACGAGGTCGACGCGCGTCCCCGTCCACTTGACCTTGCCGGTCTTGCGGTCGCGGCCTTCGAACGTCCCGCCGACTTCCTTCCACTCGGTGGACATGTCGAGCAGGTTCGTGAAGAAGTCGTTCGTCAACACGCCGGGCCGCTCGGTCAGGACGCCGTGCTTGTCACCATTGACGTTCGTGCCGAGCACGCGGAGGCCGCCGACGAGCACGGTCATCTCGGGCGCGGTGAGCGTCAGGAGCTGCGCGCGGTCGACGAGGAGCTCCTCGGCGGAGACCGCGTAGCGATCCTTTTCGTAGTTGCGGAAGCCGTCGACGATCGGCTCGAGCACCGCGAACGACTCGACATCCGTCTGGTCCTGCGACGCGTCCATCCGACCCGGGGTGAACGGCACCTTCACCGCGTGACCGCCATCTTTCGCTGCTTTCGCGACGCCGGCGTTACCGGCGATCACGATCAGATCCGCGAGCGAGATCCGCTTGCCGCCGGTCTGCGCGCGGTTGAAGTCGGCCTGGATCGTCTCGAGCTTCGCGAGCACCTTCGCGAGCTGGGCGGGCTGGTTGACCTCCCAGTCCTTCTGCGGCGCGAGCCGGATCCGCGCGCCGTTCGCACCGCCGCGCTTGTCGGAGCCGCGGAACGTCGACGCGGATGCCCACGCGGTGGTCACGAGCTCGGCGACGGTGAGGCCGGAGGCGAGCACCTGCGCTTCGAGCGCCGCGACGTCACGGTCATCGACGAGCGGGTGATTCACCGCCGGGATCGGGTCCTGCCAGATCAGCTCTTCCTGCGGGACCTCGGGGCCGAGGTAACGCGCGCGCGGCCCCATGTCGCGATGCGTGAGCTTGAACCACGCACGCGCGAACGCGTCGGCGAACTGATCGGGGTTCGCGAGGAACCGGCGCGAGATCTTCTCGTAGGCTGGATCGAAGCGCAGCGCGAGGTCGGTCGTCAGCATGCCCGGCGCGCGATGGCCGTTGCCGTGCGCTTCGGGCACGGTGCCGGCGCCGGCGTCGCCTTTCGGCTTCCACTGATGTGCGCCGGCCGGGCTCTTCGTCAGCTCCCAGTCGTACTTGAAGAGATTTTCGAAGAACTTGTTGCTCCACTTGATCGGCGTCTCGGTCCACGTGATCTCGAGGCCGCTCGTGATCGTGTCACCGCTGTGGCCGACGCCGTGCGTGCTCGCCCAGCCGAACCCTTGGTGGACGATGTCGGCGGCTTCCGGATCGAAGCCGACGTGCTTGCCGGGCTCGCCCGCGCCGTGGGTCTTGCCGAACGTGTGACCGCCGGCGATCAGCGCGACGGTCTCCTCGTCGTCCATCGCCATCCGCGCGAACGTCTCGCGAATGTCGCGCGCCGCGGCGAGCGGATCGGGCTTGCCGTTCGGTCCCTCCGGGTTGACGTAGATCAGGCCCATCTGGACCGCGGCGAGCGGCTTCTCGAGCTCGCGGTCACCGGCGTAGCGCTTGTCCTCGAGCCACTTCTTCTCCTGGCCCCAGTAGACATCGAGCTCGGGCTCGTAGATGTCCTCGCGGCCGCCGGCGAACCCGAACGTCTTGAAGCCCATCGACTCGAGCGCGACGTTGCCGGCCAGGATCATCAGATCCGCCCACGAGATCTTGCGGCCGTACTTCTGCTTGATCGGCCAGAGCAGGCGGCGCGCCTTGTCGAGGTTGACGTTGTCGGGCCACGCGTCGAGCGGTGCGAACCGCTGGCTGCCCTTGCCCGCGCCGCCGCGGCCATCGCCGGTGCGGTACGTGCCGGCGCTGTGCCACGCCATGCGGATGAACAGCGGACCGTAGTGACCGAAATCAGCAGGCCACCACGGCTGCGAATCAGTCATCACCGCCGTGAGGTCCCGCTTGAGCGCGGCGAAGTCGAGCGACGCGAACTCCTTCGCGTAGTCGAAGTCGCTGCCCATCGGGTTCGAGAGGTTGGAGCGTTGATGCAGCGTCTCGAGCCGGAGCTGGTTAGGCCACCAGTCCTTGCTCGTGGTGCCGGCACCGCTCTGATGCTTGAAGGGACACTTGGATTCACTCGCCATGCCCGAACTCTAGGCGCCGGCGACTGATAACAAAAGACGACTAAGTGAATCGCTCTGATAGGCCTGGTTTATCAGCCCGGCGGCGGCAGCAACCGGAACAGCAATGCGTCCTGGTTCTGCGCAGCGACCGCGACGGTCGCCTTGAGATCCGCGAGCGCGCGCACGGCGGTCTCTGCGAGCATGCGGCCGTCGTCGCGGCGGCGCGGTGCATCGGGGAGCGAGCCGACGTACTTCACGAACTCGTCGTACTTGTCGAGGAGCTTCTGCGGATCGAACTCCTGAAGCATCGGCAGGAAGTGCACGGGATTGACGACGACCCAGTCGCCCTTGCCGATCTCGAGCACGTTGCGATCCGCGTACGGCGTCGTCAGCTGCTCGTGCGGGATCGTGCCGAGGAAGCCTTCGTCGTCGGCCTGGAACTTGTGCGGGATGACCTCGACGAAGAACGCGAACATCTCGATGCCCTTGCGCAGGTTCGAGAGGTCGTCGTCGTCGAGCGGCGGGAACTTGTCGGGCACGCCGACGTGGAGCGCCGGCATCACGACGCGCTCGAGGATGTCGATCGCGACCGGGCCGGTCGCGCGGCGGAGGCCGACGATCTGCGCGATCGCCTCGAACAGACCGCGGTCGTTCGTCTGCTTCGCGATCGGCTGGTCCTGCTTCGCGCGCGCGAGTGCGCCGACGACCTGCTCGACGATCTGGGCGTTCTGCGGTCCGAGCCGCGGACCCTTTTCCTTGAGCTCGGCGACCAGCTTCTCGACCGGCGCTTCGTTCCACAGCTTCGCGAGGTTCGCGAAGTCCATCGACATCCACTGGCCGAGCGGCACGGTGTGCAGCCGGATGTAGTGCTGCGCGAGGAACCGGTCGAGCGACTTGCCGTTGTCCTTCTCTTCTTGCTCGACGTGGAGCTGCCGGATCCGCTCGATCTCGGTGACCATCTTCTTCGTCGCGCCCGACCCGGTGCGGAGCAGCATCTCGGCGAACACGAACGGCGCGATCTCGAGGAAGATCTTCGAGAACCCGATCCGCCACGTGTGCGGGTCGTCGCCCATCAGCAGCCAGTGGCCGCCGTGGCGGCGCCGCATCGTCTCGCCGATCCACGCGCCGAACGTGAACCACACTTCCCAGTGGTCCTCGGCCTTGAGGTCGAGCGCGTCCTTGTCGCCGATCTGGCCGAACAGCCACGTGTCGAACGTGATCAGCTCGAGCGATTGCGCGAGCGCCTGCGCGCCGGCATCGCCCTCGACCTCCGCGAGGTGCGGCACGGTGTCGCCCTCGGGATCGATCAGCTCCTCGATGATCAGCTCGGACTGACCGCGCGCGCGCGAGCTGAACCGGTAGGCTGCCTCGCGCAGCTCGGTCATCGCCTTCTCGAACCGCTCCTTGGCCTGCGCCTCCGCGGCGGCGAGCTGCTGGGCGCTTTCGGACGGGGGCTTCTCGGATGGCTTGTCGGACTCCGACACGATGGGCACCATATACGAGTGGGACGATTGCGGCGAGCGCTGCGCGGGCCGGATCGTGGATTGCCGATTGGCGAAGCCCTGCACCCGGTGACGCTCGCCGCGGTCGCAGTGCTGGTGGCCAACGACTGGGTGCTGAAGCCACGGTTCCGCGGGAGCTTCGTCACCGGCAAGCTCTCGGATGTCGCCGGCCTCGTGTTCGCACCGGTCGTACTGTCCGCCGCGATCGGGCTCGCACTCCGCATGCTCGGTCGCTCCGGCTATCTCACCCACCGCCGGCTCGCGCTGTGCTGCGCCGCGACCGCGCTCGGCTTCGCGGTCGTGAAGCTCTACGCGCCGATCGGCGACGTCGTCGCGCGCATGATCGGCCACGGCGCGTCGTTCTATCCAGACTGGACCGACGTCCTGTGCACGCCGTGCGTGCTGATCGCTTACTGGATCGGCCGCGACGAGCTCAGGTTGCTCGCGAGTCCCACAGCGCCTCCGGCTGACCGTCCTTGAGCGAGCACCAGCGGCCCCACACGAACAGCGCATCCGACAGGCGATTCAAGTACTGGACGTCGAGCGGCCCGATCTCCTCGGTCGCCCCGAGCGCGACGACGAGGCGCTCCGCACGCCGGCACACGGTGCGCGCGAGGTGCGCGTAGGCCGAAGGCCAGCCGCCGCCGGGCAGCACGAACGACTTCAGCGCCGGCAGGTCGTCGTTGACCGCGTCGATGTCGCGCTCGAGCCCGTCGACGTGGCGCTGCTCGATCCGCGGCAGCTTCGCGCGGGTCTCGGCATCGCCGCACGCGAGCTCGGCGCCGAGGTTGAACAGCTCGTTCTGGACCCGGCGCAGGATCGGGATCAGGTGCGGGCCGGCCTGCGACGCACCGAGCGCCTCGACCATCAGGCCGACGCACGCGTTGAGCTCGTCGATCGTGCCGTAGCCCTCGATCCGGGCCGAGGCCTTCGACACGCGCTCACCGCCGATCAGCGACGTCTCGCCCTTGTCGCCACCCTTCGTATAGACCTTGTCGATTCGCATCAGACGCGCGCCATCGGCAGCGACGGCCGGCGCGCGACCGACTTCATCGCCTCCGGATCCGCCGGCACCGCCTCGCCCGATGCGAGCTCGAGCTCGAACCCGGCATCGCGGATCATCTGGTGATCGGACTCGAGCGAAGCGCCGCCTGTCGTCAGGTAGCCCTGGGTGAAGATCGAGTTCGCGGGATACAGCGCCTGCACTTGCAGCGAGCGCAGCGTGAGCTCGCGGCCACCGGCGACGCGGAGATCCGTGCGCGGGTGGACGAACCGCATCATGCACAGCGCGCGCAGCGCGAAGCCCGGCTCGACGAGCGGGTAGCTCGCGAGCGGCGTGCCCGGCCGCGCGTCGAGGAAGTTGACCGGCACCGAGTCGACATCGAGCTCGCGCAGCGAGAACGCGAGATCGAGCAGATCCTCCTCGGACTCGCCGAGCCCGACGATGCCGCCGACGCACGTGTCCATCCCCGCCGCCTTCGCGAGCCGCACGGTCTCGACCCGGTCGCTCCACTTGTGGGTCGACACGATCTTCTCGTAGTGGCGCTCGCTGGTCTCGAGGTTGTGATTGAACCGGTCGACGCCGCTCGCCGCGAGTCGCTGCGCCTTCGCCTCGGTCAGGATGCCGAGCGACGCGCACAGCTCGATGTCCATCTCCGCCTTGATCCGCTCCGCCGCCGTGCAGATCGTATCGAGGTCGCGCTGCGACGGCCCGCGCGTCGCGGTCACCATGCAGTAGCGCTTCGCGCGCGCGGCGTGCGCTCGGCGCGCCGCATCGACGAGCTCGTCGACCGTCTTGATCGGCGCCTCGCCGCTCGGCGAGCCGTTCTTGCTCGACTGCGAGCAGAACCCGCAATCCTCGGGGCACGCACCGAGCTTCGCGTTCTCGAGCACGTGCAGCGACACGCGACGGCCCCAGTACGCGCGGCGCACCCGGAACGCCGCATCGAGCAGCGCGAGCGTGTCGTCGACCGGCGCGTGCAACACGGCGCGCGCTTCTTCGCGCGAGATCAACGTGCCGGTGAGAGCCTTATCTGCGAGGGTGCTCCACGTCATTGCGACGCGGACCCTAGCACGGCGTCTACGGCGCGAGCTTCACGAGCTTGTTGATCGTGTCGCCCTTCGGATCGGACTTCTTGCGATCCGCCGCGACGATCAACAGCGAGCCCTTGGCGCGCGAGATGCCGGTGGTGTCACCGACCCACTTGAGGCCGAGATCCTGTGCGGTCTTCGCCTCGTCAGCGGTGGCGTAGCTGCACACCATCACGTCGATGCTGTTGACCGTGCCGGCCTGACAGTCCTTGCCGACCGGCGAGTCCTTCACGGCGGTGAACGCGGAGGGCGCGAGGCCGCCGGTCTTCCACGCCGCGATCAACGCATCGCGCGACGCATTGCCGCCGCTACCGCAGGCGGCGAGCACGAGGATCAGAGCGAGCTTCTTCACCGCCAACCCCGATGCCGGCCGTTGTCGTGATGCTCGTGGCCGCCACCGCGGATCACCGCGCCGCCACCCACGCCGACGCCCACGCCGATGCCGATCGAGATCGACGGCGGAGGCGGCGCGACGACGGTCACGCCGACGCCGACCGAGGCGCCGACACCGACGACTCCACCGCCACCGACGACGACGGCCTCGCGGCCGTGGTGACGATGATCCTCGACGATCACGCCCGGCGTCTCGACGACGACGCCCGGGGTCACGAACTCGGCGCGCGCACCGATCCAGCCGCTCGGGGCTTCGACCTCGACGACCGGCCGCGTGTAGACGAGCGGGCGATACGTCGCGTTGATCCCGATGTACGCGGGGCGCGCTTCGATGAACGCCTGCGGCGGGGTGCCGACGTAGAAGTACGCGTCGCCGGCGACCCGGAACTCGGCGTCGTCGACGGGGCGGAAGTAGTGATAGTGCGGGCCCTCGATGTAGCAGTACTCGGTGTCGGGCTCGCCGCCCACCACCGCGTCGACGTGGATCGGGTGCGGGCCTTTGTACGCGTACTTCGGACCGTCGTAGTGGTAGGCGACCGGATCGCCGACGAAGTAGTTGTCGCCGTCGTGGTCGCGGTACTCGAGCTTGTTCGCCGCGTAGATGTGGACGTGCGGCCCTTCGATGTTGCACATGCCACCGCCCTCGGACCGCGGGATGGGATGGATGCCGACGAACCGGACCTGCCGGCCGTAGTGGTGGGGGTTGCCGCCGTCGTCGGCGAATGCCGCGCCCGCCGTCAACGACGCCAGTACGATGAGAATCGCAGTCTTCCGCATCGCACTAGCAAGAACCCACCAGCCTGGCTGGTCAAGGTTCAGTGTGGGGCGATCTGCGCTTGTACCGGGAACGTGCGCTCGACCTGATCCAATTCGGTGGTCAGCGTACCTTGGAGCGTCATCGGCTTATCACTGGTCGAATCCAGCGGAACTTCGACGACGACGGCCGCTCCCGCGGGGACGTCGCGCTCGAGCGGCACCTCGCCGGTCGACACCGTCGCGCCATCCGCGGCGAACGTGTACTCGAGCTTGGTCAGCTTGAGCGGGTGATTCGCGGGGTTCGTGACCTGGACGAACACGACCTGCTGTTGCTGGGTGGCGATCTGATCGTGAACGCCGAGCACGCGGAGCTGCGGGTTACTGCCGGCCGACTGGCAGGCACCGAACAGGAGACCGAGCACGAGACCGAACAGAAGAGCGAGAGAGAAGCGCATGACGAGCCGGAGGCCTATTCTGCTGCTTCTGTGCCAGCGAGCAAGAAAACGCAAGTGTGCGTGACGCCAAAGAAGTCGCGACCTGGTGACAAGCCGCGTTCACGGTCGGCCGACGGTTTTGTCGCACGGTTTTTCGCTACGCTCGGGTGGTGAAGATCGAGAAAGGCCGCCGAGTCACGCTCAAAGTCGATCTCTCCGTCGCTGGTGGACAGCAGCTGGAGAAGAGCACGATCGAGTTCATCCAGGGTTCCGGCACGCTCCTGCCCGCCCTCGAGGCCGTGTTGAACGGACTCGAAAAAGGCGCGAAGCGCGACGGCGTGTTGAAGGCGAAGGACGCCTTCGGCAACCCGAACATGCAGCCGATCAAGAAGATGAAGCGCTCGGAGTTTCCGAAGGACGCGAAGCTCACCGTCGGCGAGAAGCTCGTCGCGCAGGGCGATGACAAGTCGCACATGAACGTGATCCTCCAGATCGCGAAGGTCTCCGGCGACGACGTCGAGGTCCGCCTCGTCCATCCGCTCGCCGAGAAGGACATCAAGTACTCCGTCGAAGTCGTCAACGTCACCGATCCGCGCCCGCCGCCGATGCCGGCGAAGGCGCTCGACCTCGAAGAAGAGAAGTGATGCACGAGCGGCGGCTCTACGCCCACCGAGGCGCGTCCGCCGAGTGCCCCGAGAACACGTTGCCCGCGTTCGAGCGCGCGCTCGAGCTCGGGTGCGATGCACTCGAGATGGACGTCCACCTCACGCGCGACAACCAGTTGATCGTCGCGCACGACGACCTCGCGACGCGCACGACCGGCGCCGCGCTCGCGTGGAACACGCTCGACCTCGCTGCGGCACAGCGCCTCGACGCGGGCTGGGGGTTTCTCGCACCCGACGGCACGCGGCCGTTCGCTGGTCGCGGCATCTACGCACCGTCGTTCGCGGAGGTCTTGAACGCGTATCCCGACGTCCACATCAACGTCGACATCAAGGGCGAGCGCGCCGTCGAGGTCATGCTCGCCCTCCTCCGCGAGCACGCCGCCGAGCAGCGCGTGACGCTCGCGAGCTTCCAGACCAAGACGCTCGTCGAGGTCCGGCGCCAGAAGTTCGCGGGCGAGACCGGGCTCGCGCAAGGCGAGGTCGCCGCGCTGCTCGCGCTACCGAGCATCGTGTGGCGGCAGCTGCCGTGGACCGGCAACGCGGCGCAGGTGCCGACGCATCAAGGCCCGCTGCGCTTCGATCGCGCGCCGTTCATCGCGAAGTGTCACAGCGTCGGCCTGCGCGTCGATTACTGGGTGATCGACGACGCGAGCGAAGCGGCACGGCTCCTCGAGCTCGGCGCCGACGGCATCATGACGAACGACCCCGCGAAGATCGCGGGACTGTTTCACTAACGCTTGCGATAGCTCTGGAGCTCGCCGGCGTCGTCGGTGACCTCGAGCTCCTTCGGATCGGTCATCCGGATCGCGCGGTGCTCGTCCTTCGCGGGCTCCTCGCGATCGAAGTCCTTCGCCTTGTGGCAACTGTCCCGAAACGACGCGTTCGCCTGCTTCACCGCGAGTGCGAGCGTCGCGCCTTCGAGCTTCCACGCGCCGATCGCGTAGTGAAACTCCTCGGTCTTGCACGCGCCCTGCTTCGCCTCGACGTTCGTCGCGCGCTCGAACCGGCCGTCGCTCGTCAGCCGCAGCGAGCCGCCGGAGCCGCTGCCCGGCCTGCGCGCGCCCGTCTTCGGGTCCGGTGCACCGATCGCGGTCTTCGCACCGTAGCTCCAGTCGCCGGTGATCGCGGCAGCGGTCGGCGCCGGTGTCTTGTCGTCTGGCGGCGGCGGTGTGTCGTCGTGCTTCTCGACGACCTGCTCGTGCGGTGGCGCTGGTAGCCCCGGGTCGTTGTGTGGTGGTGGCGGCGGCGGCGGTGGGTGCGGGCCAGCGGTGGTCGCGATCGGTGGCAGGCCGCCGTTGTCGGCGAGGCACGCGTCGCTCTGCGGGCCGCACAGCGCGCGCGTGCAGTTGTCGTCGTAACAGCGGTTCGCGGCGGCGCACTGGATGAGGGCCGCGTGGAGCGCCCCGCCCTCCTGGTTTCCCTCGTTCGAGCATGCCTGCAGGCACATCCCGGTCCGGCACATCGAGTCGCACGACTCGATGATCTGGCGGCAGGTCCAGGTCCCGGGCGGGCCGGGTGGATCCGGGCGGGGCGAATTCGCGCCACAAGCGGCGAGCACGGCGACTGCCGCGAGCAGGTTTCTCCTCATGGGCCTCATGGGGCGCCGCAACATATGCCCGGAATTCCGTCAGTGAACGGTCACGTGTCTAGTTTCCACCATGGCCTGCGCCACAGCACCGCTGCAGGCGGCGTCGGCTTCCGCTTGCGGACTCGGCCTCAAAGGTGCAATTTCCAGCCTTCCAAATCATCCCCGTCCTCGGAGTTCACTCATGGCTCTCAAGAAAGGCGTCGACGTCAAGCCGGCGCAAGGCAAGCTCGGCATCCTGCTCCCTGGTATGGGCGCGGTCGCGACCACGTTCATCGCGGGCGTCATGTCCATCCGCAAGGGTCTCGGCAAGCCGATCGGCTCGCTGACCCAGCTCGGCCACATCCGGCTCGGCAAGCGCACCGACAACAACTCTCCGACGATCAAGGAGTACGTCTCGCTCGCGAAGCTCGACGACATCGTGTTCGGCGGCTGGGACATCTTCCCGGAGAACGCTTACGAGGCCGCGGTGAAGGCCGGCGTGCTCGAGAGCAAGGACCTCGAGCCGATCAAGGAAGAGCTGTCGGCCGTGAAGCCGATGACCGCCGTGTTCGAGCAGGCGTACGTCAAGAAGCTCAACGGGCCCAACGTGAAGAAGGGCTCGTCGAAGATGGATCTCGCCGATCAGCTGATGGCGGACATCAAGGCGTTCAAGGACAAGAACGGCTGCGATCGCCTCGTCGCCGTCTGGTGCGGCTCGACCGAGGTCTACCGCAAGCCGACCGACGTCCACATGTCGCTCGACAAGTTCGAGGCCGGCCTGAAGGCGTCGCACGACGACATCGCGCCGTCGCAGATCTACGCGTACGCGTGCCTCAAGATGGGCGTCCCGTACGCGAACGGCGCGCCGAACCTGTCGCTCGACACGCCCGCGCTGCTCGAGCTCGCGCGCAAGCAGGGCATGCCGATCACGGGCAAGGACTTCAAGACGGGCCAGACCCTGATGAAGACGATCCTCGCGCCCGGCTTCAAGGCGCGCATGCTCGGCCTCGAGGGCTGGTACTCGACAAACATCCTCGGTAACCGCGACGGCGAGGTCCTCGACGACCCCGAGTCGTTCAAGTCGAAGGAAGTGTCGAAGCTCGGCGTGATCGACTCGATCCTCCAGCCCGACAAGTACCCGGACCTCTACGGCAACATCAGCCACGTCGTCCGCATCAACTACTACCCGCCCCGCGGCGACGCGAAGGAAGGCTGGGACAACATCGACATCCGCGGGTGGCTCAACTACCCGATGCAGATCAAGGTGAACTTCCTGTGCCGCGACTCGATCCTCGCGGCGCCGATCGTCCTCGACCTCGCGCTGTTCATGGACTTCGCGCACCGCGCCGGCATGTCGGGCATCCAGGAGTGGCTGAGCTTCTACTGGAAGTCGCCGATGTCGCAGGAAGGCCTGTACCCGGAACACGACCTGTTCATCCAGCTCATGAAGCTGAAGAACACGCTCCGCTACACGAAGGGTGATGACCTCATCACCCACCTCGGCGCCGAGTACTACGACTAGACCGATCCGCACCTGGCGGTGACGGCTCGTGCTCGCACGGGCCGTTGTCATTTTCGGCTATCGTGAGCAAGTGAAGCTGCTCGGGTTGGTGTTGGTCGCTGCGTGTGGTCCTGGCCTGGCTCCGCGCGA
>Ga0070679_100005117_pt1 | contig 12117 bp, 15 predicted proteins | sample KBSC63BmetaG_FD_65652 | JGI IMG/M metagenome (GOLD analysis project Ga0070679, IMG submission 65652) | Corn rhizosphere microbial communities from Kellogg Biological Station, Michigan, USA - KBS C6-3B metaG | ecosystem: Host-associated > Plants > Roots > Rhizosphere | place: USA: Michigan... | reverse complement strand
ACAGCTCACAGGCTGCGGCTGAAATCGATCAAATTGCGAACAAAGTTTCCACTGCCGCGGGCGATCTTTCGTCGCGGTCCAACATGCTCGCGCGGGCGGTTGACCGGTTCCTGGCGCAGATGCGTGCGGCATAGCGGCTTCATGGAAGCGGAGCTCGCGCGCCGCACCCTTGGCGGCGGGCCGGATAGCGTCGAGGACGTGGAGTAACACCTGTGTCATTCCGGAAGCCGCGAAGCGGCTGTCCGGAATCCAGATACACACGCGAATGCTTCTGGATTCCGGTCTCGCGCTGACGCACATCCCGGAATGACTTCGTTCGCTCACCGCCCGAACGCCGGCATCCGCGCCATGTCGATCATCATGTTGTAGCTGCTGACGACGCCGTTGTAGTCCATCGAATAGAAGGCCGGGTCGGCCTGCCGCTTCGCGATTTTTTCCTTGATTTCGCGCAGCCGCCCGACGATGTCGCGCGGGTAGTGATCGAACGCGCCGCTTTTGCCGCTGTTGCGCACATAGGCGTCGAACTCGCGCGCAGCGTCGGCGAGCCTCATAATCGCGCTGTCAAAATCCTTCATGTCGCCGGGGTGGCGCGGGTCTTTCGGCATGAGATCGACCGCTTTCTTCGCAAGCGTCATCGTGCGCTTCATATGCCAGCGATATTGCTTGCCTTCGGTTTTCTCGATCCGCGCAAGCTCCAGCCCGTCGAGCTTGTCTTTCAATTCTTCCTGCAGGTTTTCCATCTTGTCGCGCGCCGCCATGAAAGCGCGCGCGGCCGGCACGAGTTGGCCGTGCAGCCGTTTCGCGCCTGAAGCATTGTCGGACATATAATCCTTACGGTCGTAGTAATCGTTCGCCTCGTTCATGATCGGGAAGACGGTTTCGAACGTAGCGGCGAGTTCTTTTGCCGCAGCATCGAGTGCAGGCGCGGAAGGCGCGCTGTCTGCGGCCTTGCGCGCGGCTGCGATCGACTCTTTCGCGCTCGACGCGCCCACGGAATAAAGCCCGTAGATGATGCGTTCCTTGCCGGTCGGTCCGCGCTCCAGGTTCACCCAGCTCAAATAGCGGTCCCAGGAATCGCGGGCGCGCAGCGACTCGTTCAACAGTTTCACATAAGCGTTATTTTTAGTGATCCATTTGTCGAGATCGGCTTCCTGCACTTCATAGCCTTGCGCGGCCGCCGCGACGGCATGGAAGCTGGCGGCGAAAAGAACGGCGGCTACAATGGCGCGCAGAAGTTTCATGAACCATCTCCGTGCAATATCGTTAACGCGGAAATTCGCTAGGATCGTTAAAAAGGAACTTTATGATGCCCGCGATGCTACGTGCTGTGACCGCCGTCACGTTTGTCCTGTTCGCCGCCCCCGCCGCGGCGGCCGATCCTTTCGGCACCTGGCTCACCGCCGACGGCGAGGCGAAGGTGCAGATCGGAAATTGCGGACAGGCCTATTGCGGCAAAATCGTGTGGCTGAAGGAGCCGAACGACCCGCAAACCAAACAGCCCAAAGTCGACAAGTTGAACAAGGACGCCGCGAAGCGCACGCGCCCCATCGTCGGCCTGCAGATCATTTCCGGCATGCAGGCGAGCGGCGCGAACCTGTGGAAGGGCTCGCTCTATAATCCCGAAGACGGCAACACCTTCACCGGCTCGCTCGCGATGGAGGCCGCTGACCGGTTGAAACTCGAAGGCTGCGTGCTCGCAATCTTCTGCCGCTCGGAAGTGTGGAAGCGCGCGAACTGAACTGCAACTTTTCCCAATCTCGATCATTGTGAATTTCGCGGGGTGTCCACCCGGCGTTATTTATTCAGGAGGTTACGATGCGATTGATTTTCCTGGTGACGGCTGGAGCGTTTTTTCTCGCAAGTGTCGCGCCGCTTTCTGCGGCACCCGCAACTCCCGTACCGAGTGCGAACGCAACGCACATCACGCTCGTGCAGGAGAAAGACAAGGACACGATCGGCCAGAAGGTGAAGCGCGCCTGGCGCAAGCTGACGAATCCGAGCTTCACGTTCTGCGCTCGTTGTCTCTTGCCGCCGAGCGCAACGGCCTGCACGGCGCAGGGCAAGGACCGCGGGGAGGCGCGCTCGAAATGTCAGGCGCGTTATCAGCTTTGCGCGATCACCGACGACATGCGCGGTTGCCGCTAAATCGAAACGGAACGAGCGCCCGGGAAACCGGGCGCTTTTTCGTGCGCAGATTTACCGATTGCCTGAATCGGCTCGCCGTTTCATACAAGTTGCATGGTGCAAATTTTCGAACGCTGGCCCGAACTTTCATACAGCGCGTGGAAGGACACGCGCGAGACGCTGCATCTGTGGACGCAGGTGATCGGCAAGATCCGGCTCGCGCAGGCGCCGTGGCAAAATCACTCCTGGCAGGTGACGCTGTATGTCACCGCGCGCGGCCTCACGACCGGGCCGATGCCGTGGTCGGGCGGCTCGTTTCAGATCGGCTTCGATTTCATCGATCACGTGTTGCAGATCCGCACCAGCGACGGGCGGCTGCGGGAATTCTCGCTGAAGCCGATGTCGGTCGCGGAATTTTATGCGGGTGTGATCGTTTCGCTTGCGGATCTTGGCATTCATATCCGCATCCATACGATGCCAAACGAAATTCCCGACGCGATTCCATTCGACAAGGACACGACGCACAAGTCCTACGATCCCGATTACGCCAATCGCTTTTGGCGCGTGTTGCTCGCGGCGAATGAGGTTTTCGCGAAATTCCGCACCGGCTTTCTCGGCAAGGTGAGCCCGGTGCACTTTTTCTGGGGGAGCTTCGATCTCGCCGTCACGCGCTTTTCCGGCCGCATTGCGCCGAAGCATCCCGGCGGCGTGCCGCATCTGCCGAACGCTGTCGCGCAGGAAGCCTATTCGCACGAGGTGTCGAGCGCCGGCTTCTGGCCGGGCGGCGGCGGGCCGATCGATTATGCAGCGTTCTATTCCTACGCCTATCCCGTGCCGGAAGGCTTCGCGTCGGCGAGCGTTCGCCCGAGTGAGGCGTTTTTCAGCAAGGAGCTCGGCGAGTTTATTTTGCCTTACGACGCCATGCGAAAAGCAGCGGATCCCGGCGCAGCGCTCATAGAATTCCTGCAAAGCACTTATGAAGCGGCGGCCGCTCTCGGAAAATGGGATCGCAAGGCGCTCGAATGCTCGCTCGGCGAGCCGGGCAAGGTAAGGGCGGTCTAGCTACTTCTTCTCTAGCAGCAGCGTGCCTTCCTTCTGCACCGCCGGCACGATCACCTTCGCGACCTTGGCGAGCAGCCACGGCAGCTCGACGTCGAGCTTCACATGGCTTTCCGCGACCTGAATGGTGCCTGCGACCTGCTGCGCGACGGCGCTGACCCGAAAAGCCAGCGTGTCGCCGTTCCAGTCGGCCTGCTGAATGCTCAGTATGCTGGCGAACTTAGTACGGGCATCCTCGACGCCGTCTCGGATTCGGCGCAGCGCCTCATCTTTCCCGAGCTTGTGGGGGATCGAAACCGTGATCGTCTCGCGCATCGCTATCGCCCTCTCGCTGGAGCTTAGCCCCATTGTTAGCCTCATGTAGGGGCGGAAGCGGCGCGCGGAAGCCAATGCGGTGAAATATTTCGCGCCGTTCTTAGCCACAATCTGGCCGGATTGCGTGGCAAATAGGGCTTGGGGGGCGCAGAGCGCGGCACTGCCCGCCGAGGCCCGTTTATGTCGACAGCATTACGTGAAGGCGTGCAGCGCCTTGAGATCACTACGCGCGTGACGTTGGGCGTGCTCGCGCTCGCGAGCGGCGTCTACACCTATCTTGGCGTGCGCGAGCTTTTGAACGGCAACGCGACCGTCGTCTTCTTCGCGGCCGTGATTTACTCGGTCGCGGTCTCGATCGGCATCTATGCCTTCTGGACGTTTCTCCTTCGCTTTCTTCCGCATATTCGCGACGTCACGAGCCGCAGCCTCTTGTTCGGCTGCATGGGCCTCGGCGCGATAATGATTATCGCGATGTCGGCCTGGCTAAACGCCTCCGCGCTCGCGGGCGCCGCCGCGCTCCAGCAGCACCTCTCGACCGCGGTGGAAGCCTACACCCGCGATCTCGACAAGGCGCATTCGAATGCGATCGCTGCGCAAGGGCTACTCCCTGACATCCAGCTTGCGTCGACGCGTTTCGGCAAGCTCGCGGAATCTGAAAAATCCGGCACGCTGACCGGCACCTCGGGCTCCGGCACGGTCGTGCAGCTTTTGACGCAAATGTCGAACCAGCTGAACGATCTCGCGAAGCAAGTTTCGGCCTCCGACGAGAAAGTGCAGAAATTGTTCGACCAGGGCTCGAAGCATTTGGCGAAAATGCGCGAGCTTGTTTCGGCAAAGGGGCCGATCGCGGCGCGAAGCGACGCCTTCGGCGCCGAGACCATGGCGCTTTCCGCCGTCATCAATTCCCTGCAGCAGACTTCGGTCGCGCCCGCCGTGAAGCGGCAGGCTGACGGGCTCATGAACGGCTTTATCGCGCCGACCGCGAGCGGGCGTGGCGATCTCTTCGATCGGCAGACCGATGTCGTGGGCAGGGTCGGGGAATCGGTAAAGCAGCAGGCGAAAGCGCTTTCCGCTGCAGCCGACAAGATTCTCGACGAGCCGCGCGTTCAGCCCGAGCGCTTTCAGCCGTTGTCGCCCGCGGAAGCCGTATTGCGTTACGCAGGCGACTTCGTGCCGAGCTGGGCGGGGGCGATCGCGATCGATCTGATGCCGGCCGTGCTCGTGCTGATCCTCTGTGTCGTGCAGGCGGGCATTCGCCGCGAGCACGAGCCGCAGGCGGCGACCAGCACCATGACCGCGGCCGAACTCATCGCGGCGCTCCAGTTCGCGCGCGAAGTGGAGGAAGCGAGCGCCAATGTTTCGCCGGCGACGCGCAAGAAAATTGAGGAAGCGGCGAAAGGCGATCTCGAAAACGCGCACGAGCCGGAAAACGTGACGCCGATCTCGTCGGCGCGTTCGGCCAAGGAGTAGAGCGGTGTTCTCGGGCGAGAAGATCAGGGAAGGCGCGGTTAACTGGCTGCGTAACCACCCCGATGACCAAATTCTGCGCTGGCTGTTCGGCGTGATCGTGATCGCGGCCGTTTCGGTCGTCGGCATCGATTACTACGAGATGCTGACGAATAGTCCGGGCGACGAGGCCGCTATTTCCTCGCCTGTGCCCGCGAGCGAGCCTTCGCCTTCCTTGCTGCCGTCGATTATGCCGGACATCAAGCCCGGCAAGAATCGCCGCATCGCGATGCCGAAACTCGACGGCAAGATTTCCGAGAAAATGACGTTCGAGCTGCTCGGCGACGGCAAGCTGTACGCGACCGGCATGATTTATGTCGGCGCCTTCAAAGCCTTTAAGGCCGAGGTGGAAAAGCGCGGCGGTTACGTGAAGACCGTAGTGCTGAATTCGACCGGCGGCTCCGTACAGGACGCGATCGCCATGGGCCGCCTCATTCGCGAAAAGAAATTCGCGACTGCCGTGGAAAACGGCGGCTATTGTGCCTCGTCCTGTCCGCTCGTCTTCGCGGGCGGTGCCGAGCGCAGGGCAGGCGACAAGGCTGTGGTCGGCGTGCATCAGGCATTCTCGCCCGGCGATCCGGGCTTCGACGGCGCGCGCGGCATGGCGGAGGCGCAGCGGATTTCCGCCGAATGCCAGAAATATCTCGCCGAAATGGGCGTCGATCTAAGGCTGTGGGTGCACGCCATGGAGACGCCGAAGGACGAGCTTTATTTCCTGAAGCCCGACGAGATGCTTTCGCTCAAGCTCGCGACCCAGCGCGGGACGGAGCCGAAAACCGCGGCGCGCGCGAGTTAATCCATCTCGTCATTCCGGGGCGCGCGAAAGCGCGAGCCCGGAATCCAGAAACACTCGCTTGTTTATCTGGATTCCGGGTCAGCAGCGCACCACTTCGTGCTGCGTGTGCCCGGAATGACAGATTGAGTGGGGTTAATAAAAAAACCGGCCGGGCTTTTGGCCCGGCCGTTTCGTTTCGCGGGGTGCGTTATTTCACCGCAAAGCAATAAAGCAGCCCATCGCCGCCTGTACCCTTGAGGTCGGACTGCGAGCAGCCCGCGCCGGTGCTCCCCTGTGGTCCGCGTGAGGGATGCGACGAATTCCACGACTTGGCGGTAGGACCATCGGGGATGCCCGCGCGGTTGTGATGGCCCATCATGGCGGCGCCGTCGGTGCTGCTCGTCCAGTTCTTGCAGGTCATGTCCTTGTCGGGCGGAAAGGCGGTGCCGTCCGGCTTTGAGCCGGTGAGGATGTCGTGACGGTTAGGCCCGCCGCTCACATTGATTACGTCTCCCTTTTCCGAGAGCCCTGTATCGTTGTTGATCTTGTTATTATCGCTGTGCAGATCCGCGACGTTCTTCGCGATCGTTTCGCCCTTGAAATTCTGCCAAGGGCCTTTGCCGATGCGGTCGCGCGCGTTCACCGCGCCTTTGCCTTGCGTCGAAAGATAGGCGTGCCAGGTTTTCGTCGAGCCCGCCGCTTTCGCGAGTTTCTGGCAATGCGCGTCGGCGCCTTTCAGGCCGCCGAGATCGGCGCCCTTGCCGAGGCCCACGCTGGTGATGAAGAAACTCATGGTCTTGCCATCCGCCAGCGCCGGCGACGAGATCGCAGTCAGCGCGGCGATGGATACGGCCGCCGTCAAGCCCAGATATATCTTGTTCATTAAACTCTCCCCTTGGGTTGGCATCGTCTCGCAAAGTTCAGAACAATAGTCCTGCCCGGTTATTCCTTCAGTCTGCGCGAGTTCGCAGCCGAAAGAGCCCCGTAAAAGCACGGTATCGGCCCGCATGGCTCTTTCCTCCCGGCCGGAATCCGGCATGATACCGGCGGGAAGAAACGCGCGAGAAAAACAATGGAGCGCATCTGGCTGAAGCATTATCCGTCGGGCGTGCCGGCGGAAATCGATCCCGCACAATACAAATCCGTCGTTGCGCTGATCGAGGAGTGTTTCGAGAAATATAAAAACGCGCCCGGCTATTCCTTCATGGGCAAGGAATTTTCCTATCGCGCGGTGGACGACGCCTCAAAAGCCTTTGCGGCTTTCCTGCAATCGAAGGGCCTCCCGCGCGGCGCGCGGGTCGCGATCATGCTGCCGAACACGCCGCAATATCCGATCGCGATCGCGGGCATCCTGCGCGCGGGTTATGTGGTCGTGAATGTGAATCCGCTCTACACGCCGCGCGAGCTTGAGCACCAGCTGAACGACGCGGGCGTCGAAGCCATCCTGATCTTGGAGAATTTCGCGCATGTGCTGCAGGAAACGATCGCGAAAACGAAAGTGAAGCACGTTGTCGTCACGAGCCTCGGCGAGATGCTGGGCCTGAAGGGCATGATCGTTAATTTCGTGGTGCGGCACGTCAAGAAACTCGTGCCGAAATTTTCGCTGCCGGGCGCGGTCACTTTCAAGCAGGCGCTCGACAAAGGGAAAAAACACCCGCTCAAACCTGTCGCGCTCGATCACCACGACATAGCGTTTCTGCAATATACCGGCGGCACGACCGGCGTTTCGAAGGGCGCAACGCTCACGCATAAAAACATCATCGCGAATACCTTGCAGAGCGATGTTTGGCTGCAGCCCGCGCTGAAGGGCGCAAAGGGGCAGTTCATTTGCGTGACGGCGCTGCCGCTCTATCACATCTTCGCGCTCACCGCCTCGTTCTTCCTCACCATGCGGAACGGCGGCATGTGCATTTTGATTCCGAACCCGCGCGACCTGAAATCGCTGATCCACGACGTCTCGAAATATAAAATCTCGAATTTCCCCGCCGTGAATACGCTTTATAACGGGCTTCTGCATCATCCCGACTTCGGCAAGATCGATTTTTCCCATCTTCGCGCGGCGAATGGCGGCGGCATGGCGGTGACGCGCGCGACGGCGGAGCTTTGGTTCAAGAAAACCGGCGCGCCCATCATCGAGGGTTATGGCCTTTCGGAAACCTCGCCGGTGCTGACCTGCAATCCCGCCACCAACACCGAATATACCGGCACGATCGGCCTGCCGGTGCCGTCGACCGACATTGCGATCAAGGACGAGGCGGGAAACGACCTGCCGCTCGGCCAGCCCGGCGAGATTTGCGCGAAAGGCCCCCAAGTGATGGCGGGCTACTGGAACCGCCCCGACGAAACCGCGAAGGTGATGACGAAGGACGGCTTCTTCCGCACCGGCGACATCGGCGTCATGGACGAGAAGGGCCAGATCAAAATCGTCGACCGCAAGAAGGATATGATCCTCGTCTCCGGCTTCAACGTCTATCCGAACGAGGTCGAGGACGTGGTCGCGCACCATCCGGGCGTGATGGAATGCGCAGTCGTGGGCGTGCCGGACGAGCACACAGGGGAGGCGGTGAAGCTCTTCGTCGTGAAGAAAGACCCCGCGCTCACCGAGGACGCGTTGCGGGAATATGTGAAAGAGAAGCTCACCGGCTACAAGCGCCCGAAACTCATCGAATTCCGCAAAGAACTACCAAAGACGAATGTCGGCAAGATTTTGCGCCGCGCGCTGCGCGACGAGGCGAAAGCGAAGGCGGCGTAATTCCTAATCAAGTTTAACTTGAGAATCATCTTCGCAGCCGCAACCGCGAAGTCCGCGAAATGACTCGACAATTCCGCCCCGGATTGGGCTACCCTGAACGCATAATAAAAATAGTTTCGTGAGGGAGATGCCCGAAATGCCTATCAATCGCTACATCCGATTGGCCGCCGTCGCGGCCGCAAGCCTGATCGCGCTCGCGGGGATCGCGCGCGCCGATACGTATCCGTCGCATCCGGTGCGGGTGATCGTACCTTATCCGGCGGGCGGCACGACCGACATTATGGCGCGCCTTGTCTCGAATTATCTTTCCGAGAAGCTGAAGCAGAGCTTTGTCGTCGAGAACAAGCCGGGCGGCGGCACCAATATCGGCACGGGCGAAGCGCTCTCCTCGTCGCCCGACGGCTACACGCTGATGATCGCGAGCCCCGCGAACGCAATCAATGCGACGCTCTACAAGAAAATGCCGTTCAACTATCTCGAAAAGTCGGTCGCGATCGGCATGATCTGCCGCGTGCCGAACGTGATGGAAGTGACCACGAGCCTGCCGGTGAAAACCGTGCAGGAATTCATCGATTACGCCAAGAAAAATCCCGGCAAGATTAACATGGCGTCCTCCGGCAACGGCTCGTCGATTCATCTTTCCGGCGAGTTGTTCAAAGCGATGACCGGCATCGACATGGTGCACGTGCCCTATAAAGGCTCGGCGCCGGCGCTCACCGACCTCGTCGCAGGACAGACGCAGGTGATGTTCGACAATCTTCCGTCGTCGATCGGCTTCATCAAGTCGGGCAAATTGCGCCCGCTTGGCGTGACGAGCGCCGAACCCGTGAAGGCGCTTCCCGGCATCCCGCCGGTCGGAAAAACCGTGAAGGGCTTCGAAGCCGCGTCGTGGTTTGGCTTCACCGGCCCGAAGGGCATTCCCGCCGACATCGTCACGAAGCTCAACAAGGAGATCACCGCCGCCGTGAACGATCCGAAGATCAAGGCCCGGATCGAGGATCTCGGCGGCATTCCCTCGCCCGGCAGCCCCGCCGATTTCGACAAGTTCATCAAGGCCGAGACCGAGAAGTGGCGGCCGGTGGTGATCAAGTCCGGCGCGACGGTGGATTAAGCGAAGGAAGTTTCCTATCGTCATTCCGGGGCGCGAGCGAAAGCTCGCGAGCCCGGAATCCAGGGGAGAACGCTGGATTCCGGATCGCCGCTTCGCGGCGTCCGGAATGACAAACGGAGGTAGCCGTGAACGATAGCCCCTCCAGCAAACCCACGCTCTCGTTTTATGAACAAAACGCGCCCGCCTTCTGGGAGCGCACGCGCGACCACGACGTCAGCCACAACGTCGCGGCGCTCCTTCGCTTTATCGAGGGCAAGCCGCCGTTTTCGATTCTCGATTTCGGCTGCGGACCGGGGCGCGATCTGAAAACGCTGCGCGATCTCGGTCACGAGGCGATCGGCCTCGAAGGCGCGGAGGCTTTCGCCGAAATGGCCAGGGAATATTCCGGCTGCGAAGTCTGGGTGCAGGATTTTCTCACCCTCGATCTGCCGCCCGCGCGCTTCGACGGCATTTTCGCGAACGCTTCGCTCTTTCATGTGCCGCCAAAAGAGCTGCCGCGCGTCTTGTCCGAGCTGCGCGCGGCGCTGAAGCCGCGCGGCGTTCTGTTCAGCTCCAACCCGCACGGCAACGACACCGAGGAAGTCCGCCCCGACGGCCGCTACGGCGCTTATCACTCGCCGGAAACCTGGCGCCGCTACATGACAGGCGCGGCCTTTTCGGAGCTCACGCATTTCTTCCGCCCCGAGGGCAAGCCACGCGCCGAGCAGCCGTGGCTTGCGAGCGTCTGGCGGAAATAATTACGAGTTGCTCATGCACTCGCTGATGAACGACATCCGCTGCAGGAAGTGCAGGTAGGAGTCGGACGCCTGCTTCTGGCAGCCCGCGAGTTTGTGCCGATAGCCCGCGGCGGTGTTGAGATCGGCGGCTTGCTGCGCTTCCGCGCGTTGCTGCCGCGCCGCGGCGGCGGCTTTGATCTGCGGCGCGTAGGAAGCGGCGACCGGCATCATGCCCATGCAAACGGCGGCCGCGGCGACGATCAGAAATGGCTTGATGGAGTTTTTCATCTTCGTTCCTCCGGATTTTCTCGCGTCGGAACGGCGCGATGGTGCATCAATCGCATATACGGGGCGAAGAGGATGTGACCGGCGTCACGCACCGGAGATGAAACTCGGCGGTGCCCTTTCACTCGCAACGGATGGAACCCGCCCGTTCGCAAGCATGGAAATACCTGCGAGCGGTGCATGCATTGATCGACGAAGGCCCGGCACGGCGGGAGACGCAAATTCAGCGCGTCTCCTTCTTTTTCGCCTGCAGCCAGTTTGTGCCGGTGAACTTCCTTACTGCGTTCAGATCGGCCTCGGCTTGTGCTTCGATCCGATGCCGCCGCGCTTCTTGTTCGAGTTCCAGCTTATGCCTTGCTGCGCGGGCCTGCTCGGGCCATTCATGGACGCGTTGCGACCAGGTTTTGGCCGGGCTGCAGCTTTCCTTGCCAAATGCGGCCAAAGCGAACGGTATTGCGCCGATCCAGACCACGACGCCTGTGACGGCGAAAAATATCTCGAAAGATTTGCGCATTTTTTCTCCAGCTTGCTGAATAGGGGCGGCGCTGGTTCACATGTTCGGGGCGCGAACGATGTGATGCGCGTCACACCCGCGGGCGGGAGAAGCGGACAGCGGCAGAATGCCGCTATCCGAACGGCAAATACGTTTTGAAAACCGGCATTTTCCTGGCGGCGCAATCCGCCCTGCGGAATCGCGCCGCGCGCTTACGACTCCGCCATGCACTTCTTCAGAAAGCGCCGCCGCTGCAGAAGATGCAGGTTCTGCGCGTTCGCCTGTTTCTTGCAGGCCGCCCGCTTGCGCTGCGTGACCTGGGCCGCGCGCCAGTCGGCTTCCTGCTTCGCCTTGATGCGCGCCTGCCGTTCGCGAAGCTGCTCGTCCAGCTTTTCCCGTTTTTGCTTCGCGGATTCGCGGAACGTTTTTTTCGGCGCGTTCGAGTCGCCGGACGATTGCGCCGTGGCGGGCGGCGCGACCGCGATCATGCTCGCGACAATGGCGCCCACGAAAAAGAAATTCCGATATGACCGAAACATTGCTCCCCCTTTTTGGAGGCAATATAGGTTCTTTCGCCCCGGAAAACAGCAATAATTGCGCGGCGGCTCAGGCCGCGCGCGTGACGCTTGCCGTGAGCGCCCGCAACAGGACGCGCCGCGTTTCGTCGTTTTTGGCGATTTGCGGAGGAGGGGCTTCGGCCTCGATCGGTTCTTCCTCGGATACCGGCGCGTCGACTCCTTGCAGTTTCGCGATCAGCTCCGAGAGCAACTCGCGCGAAACACTGACCATCGCTTCATGTTCGTTTTCGGTGACAAAGCGAATAACGAACGTCGACTCCTCGCCCGGCGTGACGTCCACTGTCACGGGCTGACGGATCTTGATTTGCATTGAACTCGGCCCCTTTAACGTCAATCCGGGCCACCCCGCCCGGATCTTCTTCCCAGTGCTCCATTGCCGCATGCCGTCACGGAAATGTCAAAA
>Ga0070679_100005114_pt1 | contig 12119 bp, 9 predicted proteins | sample KBSC63BmetaG_FD_65652 | JGI IMG/M metagenome (GOLD analysis project Ga0070679, IMG submission 65652) | Corn rhizosphere microbial communities from Kellogg Biological Station, Michigan, USA - KBS C6-3B metaG | ecosystem: Host-associated > Plants > Roots > Rhizosphere | place: USA: Michigan... | reverse complement strand
TTGGAGAACTTGATCGGCTACTACATCATCATGGAAGGGATCTTCTTCTACAGCGGCTTCGCGATGATTTTGTCGTTCTTGCGACAAAACCGAATGGTCGGAGTGGGAGAGCAGTTTCAGTACATTTTGCGCGATGAAACGGTGCACTTGAACTTCGGGATCGACCTGATCAACGGGATCAAGGAAGAAAATCCGGAGCTGTGGACCAATGAGTTTCAAGCACACATCGTGGAAAAGATGAAGCAGGCTGTGGAGTTAGAGATTCAGTATGCGCAAGACTGTTTACCACGAGGAATTTTGGGGCTGACGGCACCGATGTTCCGGGATTATGTGCAGCACATTGCGGATCGACGGTTTGAGCGGATTGGGCTGAAAGCCATCTATAAGTCGAAAAATCCGTTTCCCTGGATGAGCGAGACGATCGATCTGGGCAAAGAGAAAAACTTCTTCGAGACGAGGGTGACCGAGTACCAGTCAGCCTCGAGCTTGACCTGGAACTAATACTTGCGAGCTCCCTGCAATGCAGGGAGCTCGCATGATTTATTGTGCTTGGTTTTCTTTCGTTTCCAGCTCGAGCTCTTCTTGCTCATCTTCGGCAGCCAGCACAGCCACTTCGTCTTCCGCTTCTGTTGCAGCAACAACAGCCTTTTCTTCCAGCTTCTTCTTCGCTACCGGTGCCTCTTCAGCTTGAGCCACTGCAAACACACAAATCATCGCTAAAACCAGTTTACGCATACCATCCTCCAAAGGGGTTAAAAGGGTGCCACTATACAAAACCCCCTTTTTCGAGGGTAGTTTTTTTTCATGCACCCCCCTCACCCTCAGCCCATTAAGCACCCACACTTACATTATAATTTATTATTTAGTATATTACAGTTAATTACAGGATAATTACGAAATGATTCCTTTTGGAAATAAATCTGAAACTAAGAACTTTTCTGATCCGGCCGCTCGGAATGCCTTTGTGCAGGGCACGCCAGACGGGCAGACGCTGCTCCAAAACGAGCTCACCGTGAATCGGAGCGAGCAGCTGCTTTTGCAAGAGCGGATTCGGCTGATGCAGGGCTTTGTCAACGATCTTCCAGCGAGCGACCCGCAGTACAGCATGCTCCGGATTGCTGTGCAGATGGACCTCGTCGAGCTCGATGAGCTCCGGGCTAGAGAACTTTTGTTACAGAAAAAATTGGGGGAACTATGAAGAGACGAAATACAAACCGGAAGGCCCAGTGGGCAGCGTACAAGGACCTGCAAAGACAGGTGGATCGGGCTTGGAAAACGATGAAAAGCCACGTTAAGCAAAGAGCGGGTGCTGGGCAAATGGATCGGGATCGAAAACACCTGGTTTTGTTGCTCGGTGAGTGCAATTACATGGTTCGGGAGCTGAAACGGCTGGAGCGAAAGTTCAGCAGGTAGTAAACTGAGGGGATGACGTTTCGGGTAACAAAGCAGATTCCCCTCGAGGAACTACAGTCCACACTCACAGAACTTGTGCATGAGCAGACAGGAGCTCGGGTCATGCACATTGCGAACGACGACCCCGAAAACGTGTTCTGTTTGTCGTTCCAGACACTGCCCTCGAGCTCAAACGGCGTGGCCCACATCCTCGAGCACACAGTCTTGTGTGGCTCGAAAAAGTTTCCCGTCAAAGACCCGTTTTTCTCGATGACCCGTCGCAGCTTGAACACGTTCATGAACGCATTCACGGGCAACGATTTTACCTGCTACCCGGCGAGCTCCCAGGTCGAAAAAGACTTCTACAATTTGCTCGAGGTGTACTTGGATGCCGTCTTTGCTCCCGAATTGAAGCGGTTGAGCTTTCTCCAAGAGGGCCACCGGCTCGAGTGGGAGGGTGGCAAGCTTGTGTGCAAGGGGGTTGTCTACAACGAAATGAAGGGAGCGATGTCGTCTCCGGAAGCTCGTTTGTCGAGGACAATGGCCCGGCACTTAACCCCCGATTTACCGTATGCGTATAACTCAGGTGGGGAACCAGACGAGATTCCGAAACTATCGTATGAAGAGCTCGTCGAGTTCCATCGGAATTATTACCACCCGTCAAGATGTTTGTTCTTTTTTTACGGGAACATTCCGTTGCAAAAACATCTCGACTTTCTGCAACGCGAAGCATTGCAGAACGTAAAGCCGTTACCATCCCTCCCACCGCTCCCCCACCAGCCTCGCTTTGAAAAACCGATCCGGGTGACCGACAGTTATCCGGGCACGGCCGGGGCCCAGATTGCATTCGGCTGGTTGACGGTTCCCATTGCCCAGCAAGGTGATCTGTTGGCCCTGTGTCTCCTCGATACCTACCTCATGGACACCGATGCTTCTCCCCTGAAAAAAGCCCTGTTGAAATCGGGTTTGTGCAAGGAAGCCGAGTCGTCGATCGATGTCGAGATGAGCGAAGCGCCGTTCGTGATCACGTGCAAAGGGTGTGATGCAGGTGACGAGCACAAACTGCAGAAACTGCTGTTCAAAACGCTCGAGCACATTGCCGATCGTCCTCTCGACACTGAGCTTGTGGAAGCCGCTCTGCACCAGCTCGAGTTCCAGCGGACCGAGATTGCGGGCGACGGCTGGCCGTTCGGGCTAACGCTCTTCATGCGAGCAGCTTTGATCAAGCAGCACGGCAACCCACCGGAAGATGCCTTGTTCATCCACAGCCAATTTTCCGAACTGCGGGCCCGGATGCAAGATCCCGAATACTTGTCCGGGTTGCTGCGCAAGCATGTGATCGACAACGCGCATCGGGTGACGTTGGTGCTGACCGGGGATCCAGAACTTGAGGTTGCAGAAGCAAAAGCTGAGAGATCGTGGCTAGAAACACTGTCGGTGGACAAGCAGTCGTTGATCAAACAAGCTTCTGAGCTCTTGAAATACCAAGAAGCTGTGGAGCAACAATCGCTCGACTGTTTGCCCAAAGTGACACTCGCTGACGTTCCGCTGTTGCCTCGCAACTTTGTTCTCAACCACAAAACCGATTCCCTCGACGTGTTCCACCACGACTGTTTCACCAACCACATCACCTATGCAGACTTATTGTTCGACCTGCCGCATGTGGAGCTCGAAGAACTTCCATTCGTGTCGTTGCTGGCACGCATGTGGACCGAGATGGGTTGTGGAGGTAAAGACTATGAGCAAACACTGCACCGGATGCAAGCCGTCACCGGCGGCATCGATGCCCACCTCGCTTTGCACATCTCGTCTCAGAATCCCGATATCCTCAAACCGGCCTTTTCCCTGCGCGGAAAAGCCCTCGACCGGCATGCGAAAGACTTTTTCCAGCTGCTGCACGACTTTGCTGCCACCCCCGACTTCACCGACAAAGCCCGGCTCAACGAGTGGTTGCAGCAACATGCCCACGATCTCGAAGAAAACCTCACCAAAAACGCACCTAGTTATGCAACACAAAGTGCATTGAGCTCGATGTCTGTGGCCTCCACCGTCTACAACCAGTGGAACGGCTTTCCGTACTACCACTTCGTGCAGTCGCTTTTGAAGAACAAAACCTGGATGAAAAAACTGCCCGAACTCGCACACAAACTCGTCACCGGAACACCGCACCTGATTTTGTCCGGGCAAAAAACCGATCTCCACGCCCTCGAGAAATGGAAAACCCGTCCCCAACACACGCCGTGGAAGGGCGATTATCCGCTCGAGAAAACCCGCTCGCACGTCGAGCTCATCCCCTCGCCTGTGGCATTCACCACGCTCGGCATGCGCACCTCTGCGTACAAAGATCCCGGGGTCGCTGAGCTCATGATCTCGACCGAGCTAATGGAAAACACCGTCTTGCACAAAGAAATCCGGGAGAAAGGCGGGGCCTACGGCAGCGGAGCCTCGTACTCACCCACGACGGGCAACTATCATCTTTCGGCCTACAGAGACCCGAACCTGTCGCAGACATTGACCACCTTCCACCGGGCCATCGAGGCCATTGCCAACGGAAAATTTTCCTCGCAAGAACTTGAGGAGGCCAAGCTCGGGCTTATTGCTGCGATGGACACACCCGTCACACCGGGAGGGCGTGCGATCGTGGCGTATGCATGGCACCGTTCGGGCCGGACCATGAATGAACGGATCTCGTTGAGGAAGAACATTTTGTCGGCCACAAAAGACCAAGTAATTGCCGTGGTTCAACACCATTTACAACACCTACCATCCGTCGTGGTTTCGTTTTTGGGCCAAGAACAATGGGCCCGTGAACAAAAAAAAACTGCACAAATTTTTCCGGTTGATTATACTGGGGCCATATGAACACACTCATTGCTGCCCTCATTCTTGCCACAGCTTCTCTCTCAGCTGCAAAAGCCGACAAAGGAACCACCCTTCTCGAAAACATTTCCGACACATTCACCCTCGTGGCGGAAAAAGCCATGCCGGCCACCGTGTCGATCAAAGTCCAGATTCAACCCACAGAAACCGAGAACTACAGCAATCCGATGCACGACGAATTCTTCCGCCGGTTTTTTGGGGGAAATTTTGGGTTGCCACAACAAGCTCCACAACAACCGATCATGGGCGGCGGTTCCGGATTTCTCATCCGCGCAGACGGCTACATCGCCACGAACTACCACGTGATCAAAGACGCCACGGAAATCACCGTGATGCTCAACGACGGCCGGGAATACACAGCCACCGTCAAGGGCTCTGACCCACAGACCGACGTGGCCGTCCTGAAAATCGACGAAAAAGACCTTCCGTTTTTGACATTCGGAGATTCCGACGACTTGAAAATCGGCCAGTGGGTCGCTGCGATCGGCAGCCCGTTTGGGTTGGAGGGGAGCTTTACGGTCGGCGTCGTGAGTGGCAAGGATCGACAAGAACAAAACTGGTGGCAGACGAATGCCGCCATCAACCACGGCAACTCCGGCGGCCCCATCTGCGATCTGCAGGGTGTCGTGCGCGGCGTGGCCACAGCGATGTACACGACGCAAGGTGGTGGCAACATCGGGATTAGTTTTGCGATTCCGAGCAACGTGGCCAAGCGGGTGACGGATCAGATCATCAACGGCGAGGCCGTGAAGCGTGGGTATTTGGGCATCTTGCTGCAACCTCTGGACAAAGAGCTTGCCGATGCCATGAGCTTGAACAAAGAGGGTGTGTTGGTTTCCGAGGTGATGAAAGACTCGGCGGCCGAGAAGGGCGGGCTGAAACAGGGTGATGTGATCTTGTCGTACAACGACAAACCGGTCAAATCGGTCTCGAAAATCCGAAGTGATATTTCATTGATGAGTCCAGGGACTGACATCAAGTTAAAGGTGTTGAGAGATAATAAGCCGATGAACTTGACTGTCACGCTGGGCACCCAAGAACAAACCGAAGCGATCTTGAGTGAGATCACCCAGAAAATGGGCCTCGAAGTCGAAAACTTGAGTCCCGAACTCTCTGCAAAGTTAGGGTACAATGCAGAGACTGTCGGCATCGTGATCAGCAAGATAAAACCCGGTTCTTCTGCGGCTCTTGCGGGCTTAAGACCGGGTTTCCTCGTCACCGGTGTGGCTGTCGGTTCGGGCACCCAAAAACCGGTCAAGAACGTGGCTGAATTCGAAGAGGCCATCAAGCAATTGGCTGGGAAGAAGTATGCGATCTTGATCGTCCGGCACCAGAACTTCCAGCGGTATTACACGCTGAAGCTGCAATAACTACGGCGTGTGCCACGAGTGAGTGAGCAACCAATGCATCTGCGTGACCTGCTCATTGATCAATGTCAATGAGCCTTGATTCGGTTGCTCCAAAAACCCGTTGATCCCGTTCAGCGCCCCCTGATAAAACGAAGCAAAGTCGCTCCCCGCTCCCCCGCCCTGTCCCCACCCTTGTGCTTTGGCTGCCTGAAACAACGCCGTCTTGTTCTCATCCAAAAACCCCTCGAGCCCCGTCATGCAGCTCTCGAGTGCCTGCAAATTCCCCTGTGTCGGGTCGTTGTCCCAAGCCTCCGCCAGCCGGTTGAAGCTCGAGAGCCGGTTGCCCAGCTCCACCAGCAGCGGGTCAGGGAACGGCGGCGGAAAGCCCGAGGAGGAAGAAATCGGCGGGATAGACATAGACCCCACCGATAGGGGGTTTGGAGTTAGTTGTCAACTTTGGAGTCGGAGGATGCTTTCTCGAATTCTTCCACTGCTTCCGCTGCCGTGATCCGGTTTTTCGGAGGAATCCGCAGCATGCGGCTCACCAACTCCCAGAATGGTTTCAATTCGCGCGAACTGTCTTTCGCAAGGGCTGCGAGGTCTTGATCGATTTCCGCTTGCGTGATCTGGGAAAGAACCTTGTTTTCGATCGTGGTTCGCTCATGCTCGTTTTCTTTGGTAATTTGCTGAATCCCCAGTTTGTCTTTCTCAGCAATCCATCTCGCATCCATCGAGGGTAACGGTGCAAAACCCGGTCTTTTCTCCGAAAATTTTCCGCTTAAGATCATGACACAAATCAACCCTAACGACCACATGTCTGAGGGTTGGGCATAGTTTTCGTGAAACACAAGCAAAGCACTTCCATGGCTATCGAATGCGATCTTCTCTGGGGAGGTAAACCCCGTGGTGAATATCAGCATAGCTGGATTCAAGGAACCAAAGTCAGTAATCTGAGCACGAAGCTTGTTCTCGACAAATGCAACCAAGACGTTCCCAGGCTTTAGATCTCCATGAGCAATTTTGAATGGGGGGATATTCGTGATGTTGTCTATTTCTCTCCGTATTCCTGCCCAACTTAAATCACCCAGGTCACGACGAGCACTCTGTGGCGTAAATACAAATCCGGGATGCCGCTGTGTGTGGAGCAAGCGGATTCCGTGGAGAAGGTCTCCCATGAGCTGTTTTTTCACAGCCACTGAACCGCATAAGTTTCTGTTGTCTACAAGAGCTCCATCTAAAGTCCCAGCCAACTTCAATTCAAAGAGCTGAAGACCTCTGTCATGCATCGCATCGCTCAACAATTTCTCTTTCCAAATCTCCACTGCCACCAATCCTCGAGGGGCCAACCTGGGAGAAAACACATTCCTTTCCAAGAGTGTCTTGAGAACTTCTCGTTGATCTGCTGGGATTTTTTTTCTGACCAGCAATCGATCTGTCAGCAAGCCATAGCACGCGCGTACTTTCGTTTGAGCCCCCTCTCCAACGACAGCTTTAGCCAACAAAATGATGTCATGAATCAACCCTCGTCGCATCTCGATATGCAAAGAAAAAGGGACATCCACCTCGGCTATTTTTTTATGCTTGGATTCCCATGTCGATCGGGAAATCACTTCCCAGAGCCTGAGCTTTCGAGTGGCACTTTGCTTTTTTCCCGTTTTCACAAACTGGAGAGAATATTTTTCCGGATCTGTTTTGAGTGTACCGAGCAATGGAAAAAGAATTTCAAGCACTTCCATTTGTTGTTGTTTGGTCATTCCAATCACATCAGTATTGGGTGTCACATAAGGCTTCAAGTATTTGTCCGGAATCTGGGAATACGTCATCGCATCCAATTTCGCAGTCACTGCATTGAAGTGTGCTTGGTATTTTCTCTTCGTCTGATCGTTCAACGGCGTCAAGATCCGATTCTTGATGTTCTGAATGATGTGTTTATTCAATTGTGCGTGGTTTTGTTCGCAGAGCTCCAACACTCGGTCAGCTACTTGGTTCACTCGGACGTGGCTGTAAACATCTTCACCAAAGAAGCGGTAGAACGGGGCTAACAGGGAGAGCAAAATCCATCGAAACCCCTTTTTTTCGACCACATGCAAATTCTGATCGATCACCTGATTCGGATGGGGCTTGTGAAGAAATTGTTCGATTAACTCGAGGGTTCCTTCGAAAGTGCAAGCGCGTAATGAACTCATCTCTCCATGCCTCAATTTTGTTCGAGAAAACTTTACCCAAGGAAGCCTTTTTTTTCTAGGTGAAAAAAATTCCTCGTCTGTGGTAAAGTTAGAACCTAAAAAAGGTTTTTTATGTCGACCCTCACTCCAGCCCTCCCGTCCTCTGTCCCCTCCTGGTTTTTTTACCTAGGAACCGATTCCGCTTGGGAACGGATGTCCGCAGCCTGCTCAAGCCTCGAAGGCACCTTCTACGCATCGCTCCGGGCCGGTTCAGCCACCGGCATCCGGGCGGTTCAGTGGATTCAAAATACATCCTACGCCCACGTCGACAAAATCCAGACCCTTTTCAATGGAGCCAATGCGCTCTTGGTCTTGTTTTATGCCCACAAGCTCGTGAATGAAATCCAGGGAACATTCCAGTTTTCGGTCATCGACTTTGGGGCCGCCTGGACTTTGGGCACACTGCCGGTCATGGCCGTAGCAGGGACTGCATTTGTCGCCGGAGTATTGCTCTTAAACCAGCTGCAGAAAACTCCCACCCCGCAGATGAGCGTGAACCAAAAAGCGGCCAAAGCGCTGCATGTCACAAAATTGGTTCTCAATGTGGCCCTGGCTTGCTTCGTGAAAAACCGATTCTGGTTTGCAGTCAGTCTTGCCGGATCTGTGTATAGCTTGGTTTCTGACTGCAAGTATCCGATCACGGAAAAAACTCCCAGCTCGAACAAGCAATGGAATTGCGACCAATTTGAAACACTGCACGCCCAATACAGTGTCGTCCGAGCAGGAATTGGATATCTGCAGCAGCATCCGGAATTGGCCCTGACGATCGAGAAGATTTCTTCTCTGATCGGAACGATCGACTTCTTGTGGCTAGCAGGTACCTGCTACTACCTGTACCAAAAAGCCGAAGCAAAAATTCTCGAGCGATGGAGAATCAGCCAAGACAAGCAAGAGCTCCTCCCGTTTGCTGGCATCCTGACCTCAATCGCTCTCTTCGTTTTGTCATACCTTGCAGTCGACCAGCTCAATGCCCGTTTGCATTCCGACGCGCTTCTCAAAGACCTCGCAGCCAAACTTTCTCCCTCCATCGCCCAAACCAGTTCCATCCGCTGGGTTTCGTTTGAGCTGACTCAAACCATTTCCATGGCGCGCCTCGCCGCATCCACCGCCTTGGCCTTCTTCTCCAAGCAACGAATGACCAACCTCGTCAACGTAGCCGCACAAGCGTGCAACCTGGCATGGATTTCCCGTTTGAGCTGGATTGAATGGAAGCACACCATTTCGTCACCCATGTATAACATCCCAGCAGCCGGAGGAACTTGCTCCCAGCTCCCCAAAGATTGGCAGTGGGAAAGCCTCGACCTCCACACCACATTCATCATCGACCCCTCGTGCGCATCTGACCCGAACCATCTCCAATCGAGCCTCCAAGCAATCTCCACGCACGTGAATAGTCTCTTCGCTCAGAGCAAGTGGGAGCTTTACCTGGAAAATCACCGAATCAAAGGCTTCTTAAAAAGCATTTCCCTTCCCGTATGCGGCTGCACCCGACCCCCTGTGTTCGTCGATTTTTCCTGGAGCGCTAAAGCGCAACAATTTTGGTATCGCTCACAATTTTACGAACACTGGTGGAATTACCATATGTCTGTAGAGATTGAACCTAAACGAGGTTTGCTATGACAACAGTCCCCTCCCAAGTTCCTCAGCTGATTTTTTACTTAGGATCTCAGGCCACCCCCGAAGCTGTGAGCGCTGCTAGCTCGACTCTCGAGGGAACCTTCTATGCATCACTGAGAGCAAGCTCTCAACAAGCCAGCCGATTTGTGAACTGGGTGCGCGAAAGCGCTGTATCTCGGATGCATGAAATCCAGATGATGTTCAATGCAACCAACTTGTTGATCGTGGCCTACTCCGCAAAACAGCTTGCTGATGAGGTGCGGAGCCGCTTTCAGTTTTCTGTGATCGATCTTGCGGCTGCTTGGAAAGTAGGACTCTTACCCGGGATCCTAGCTTCATGGCCTATGATTTTCGCTGCAGGGACTGCCATGGGTGTGGGCTATTTGATTTTGTCCCGTTTCACTTCAGAGTCAGTTCCCGATCAGACCCATGGTCAAGTCACTATCTCTCAACAAATGGTCTTCCAGCAAAAAATTGCCCAAGCACTGCATGTGACAAAACTCGTGCTGCACGTGGCCTTAGCTTGCGTGGCGAAAAACCGCTTCTGGCTTGTGGTTGGATTGGTCGGTTCTGCGTATAGTTTTCTCAAGAATCGGGATATTCAGTGGATGAATTTCTCTCGAGAATTTCCTGTTCAAGGAGGAAATGCTGATTTTCAGATCTCTCGACTGAAAGTGACCTACAACATGCTCGCACTGAAACCAGAGGCTTCGAATGATACACAAGCGTGCCCCATTTGTTTGGTGGGAGAAGGAGAGGGAGAACAGCTGCCCAACATGGCTTTCTGCGCAAACCATGTGTTCCATCGAACTTGCATGAGTGAAGTGGCCGCAACGAAAGGCAATGGGTTTGCAAACAATTCATCGTACCGTCGAATGACAATCACCACCTACTCACACGGTGCCGTCTCCCACAGCCATCACTATTTAGCCTTTGTTCCAGAAGACAACTTTCCCAAATGTCCCTTGTGCAACCAAATTCCTCTGCAAAACAACTGTGAAATCGATGTCACCGATGCGGCGCACGGAACGCACGGCGCTCATGTCTTCATCCAACGAGCCCAAGACAACCAGTCTTTCTTCGAGAAAGTGTATGCGGTGTATAACACTGTGCAAGCGGGCTTGAGTTATCTTCAGCAATACCCGGAACTAACCGCTGTGATTTACGGCATCCAGAAATCAATGATTACTCTGGATGTGCTGGGACTTTTGGGAACAGCTTATTACTTGCAAAAACGGGTGGCTGAGAAACTGGAAATTTCCGAAGCAAATATGACATTCTATCGAACCACCGCCGTTGTTACGCTTGTAGCTCTTGGGGCTCTTTCGTATTTTGCCATACTCCAGCTCAATGCGTACTTCCAGTCGGCCCTTGTCCTGAAAGACATTTTAGCCCAGCTGGAAATTTCTCCCGCCATTTTGAACAGCATCGATGTTCAGTGGGCCTCTGCCGTCAAACTACAAGCGTTGTATTTGACGCGCCTCACAATGAGCATCGCTCTTGGCTTCTTCTCCAAACAACGACTGCTCAGCTTGTGGAACGCAGCCGCTCAAGCCTTCAGTTTCGGGGCTATTTCCCAGCTGAAGTGGATCGAGTTTTCTCAAGGTTTCTCCTACCCCTTGAAAAAGGTATTCGCTGAAGGAGGAACTCACACACCGTACTTGAACGAGTGGACTCTTCCAAGCCTGACAATCCAATCAGAATTCATAGTCAATGCTTCGCAGGCAAAAGATCCTAGCCAAATGAAATCGGTCTTGAAGTCCATTTACGGCTACATGTCCAAGGTACTCGATAAAAGCGCCTGGGATCGATACTGGTATAATAAGCAAATCTGTTATTCGGTGGCTCTCCAAAGCAACTCTGCAGCTCCCGGATTAACCGGTTTAAGCATGAGTGGCTGGGATGTGCAATACGGCACGGCAGCATTTAGCATCAGTCGATGAATTCCCGGAATTCGGAATCGTGCATGAGTGCTTGAAACTCGGGCTCAGCTAAAATTTGTTCCCGACCCATTTCTCCGAACTCGAGCGCCGTCTGCAACCAACCCCCAGCCGGTTTCGCTTGATGCAAATACGCAAACGCTCGTGCATTCGCAAGGGCATGGGCTTGCGTCGGTGCGAACTGGTACACTTCGTGCGAAAGCTTGGCCACCACATCCCAGTGATGCAAACTCGCTGCCAATTCGTGTAGCAACACCCGTCCTTCTTCGGTGAGGTCTTTTTCTTCCCTCGCCAATAATTCATACGCCTCGTCCAACGCACCCGCTCTCGACTGAATCAGGGCCAAATACTGTGTCGCTCCCAAAAACAGCATTCCCTGCTTGGTTTTCGCACGCACTTCTCGAAACAGCTTCTCGGCCTCACCGACTTTCTTGTCGGTGAATGCAGCTTCTGCTTGCAGAAACTGCTGCTTGATGGTCTCGTCTTGGTCACTGGGTTGTAGCGTTCGGTTTTGTCGCCACTGGGCAAAGCCCTGAAATGCAAACAATGCGAACAGCGCAGCGGCGAGATACTGCTGCAGTAACAAAAAGCCCAAAGTACAGATCGAGGAGATCACAGCACCCACGAGCAGTGCGAGCTTTAAGCCTTTCACCCCGAACCAAGCTTCCAGCACGATGCGCAGCAGCTGCCCTCCGTCGAGGGGCAACACCGGGAAC
>Ga0070679_100005111_pt1 | contig 12125 bp, 7 predicted proteins | sample KBSC63BmetaG_FD_65652 | JGI IMG/M metagenome (GOLD analysis project Ga0070679, IMG submission 65652) | Corn rhizosphere microbial communities from Kellogg Biological Station, Michigan, USA - KBS C6-3B metaG | ecosystem: Host-associated > Plants > Roots > Rhizosphere | place: USA: Michigan... | reverse complement strand
CGGCTGGCAGCACGACACCCTCACCGAAGATACCGACCTCAGTTATAGGGCGCAGCTCAAGGGCTGGAAGTTTAAATATCTTCAAGATGTCGAGTGCCCGGCGGAACTCCCTATCGAAATGACAGCCTTCAAAACCCAGCAGGCACGCTGGGCCAAGGGCCTGATTCAAACCGGCAAAAAGATCCTGCCCTCGGTCATGCGCAGCAACGCGCCGTTCCACGTCAAGCTTGAAGCCTGGTATCACCTCACCGCCAATATCAGCTACCCGTTGATGATCATTCTCAGCGTGCTTCTGATGCCGGCGATGATCATCCGCTCCTGGCAAGGCCCGCTGCAGATGCTGCTCATCGACCTGCCGCTCTTCATGGCGAGCACGATGTCGGTCTCGTCTTTCTATCTCGTGAGCCAGAAAGAACTCTTCCCGCGCACCTGGTACAAGACCTTTCTCTATCTGCCGTTCCTCATGGCGCTCGGGGTCGGCCTTACGATCACCAACACCAAAGCCGTTCTTGAAGCATTGGTCGGCCATAAATCGGCCTTCGCCCGCACTCCCAAATACAGCGTCAAGAAGAAGGGCGAAAAGTCGCAGGCCAAGGTGTACCGTAAACGCCTCGGCATCATCCCCTGGATCGAGCTCGCCATCGGCTGCTACTTCGCGTTCACCGTCTGGTACGCGGTCACGACGGAGAACTACTTCACTGTCCCCTTCCTCCTGCTCTTCGTCCTCGGCTATTGGTACACCGGCCTGCTCAGCCTTTTGCAGGGACGCTTCGAGCGCAGCGGCACCCACGGACAGGAAATCCACGAGAAGCCTTACCCAGTTGGCATTTAGTCCAGCTTCAACTCAGCACTCAAAACTCAAGGTTGAACAAAGTCCTGCAAGACCTCGCATCACATCCAGCAGCTGTTTCTCTGCGCTTAAATAGCTCTGGGCTCTTCGCTGATTGAAACCCGTTCTTCTCATTCCTCTCAGCTCTGCAAACCGTATCCGCATTGCCTCCACAGGCAAATGAAAGACCCGCCGAAGCGGGCCTTTCATTTGGCTATACAACTCTTAGAACCGCAGACCGAATTTCACCGGAATATACGACGTACGGTTACTGTTCGCCGGATAGTCGTTGTATACACTTGCATTCACCGGATTGACGGTCGCATTGGTAACGCCTGCGCGCTGCTGGTTGACTATATACACGTAACGCGCCTCGGCAAAGAGACGCTGGTTGGAAAAGTGCGACAGCTTGTACGTAAAGCCCAACCCGCCATTGAAGCCAGGGGCATTCGATGTGTACTGATCGATCGACTGGTTTGCCTGGTACTGATAGCAGCCGTAGTAGTAATCGCAATACGTGCCGACCGCCGGGACAGTAAAGTTCGCCACCTTATGATAGAAACCCACACCGCCGACCAGATACGCTCCCATTCCTTCACCTGAGTAGAAGTTGTACGTGGGGTTGAGGGTGAAGGACCACACATGCGAGCTGCCATCCAGCGAGGTCAGCGGCGCGACCTGCTGACTCACCGGCACAGTCGCGTTGTAGTAACCGATGATCTTGTTGTAGAGGTTGAACTGGTTATTCAGAGTGCTGCCTTGAAACCCGAAGTTGTCGTAATCGAACTGCAACATCACTCCAAACGTCTTGTTGAAGTTCCGGCCCCCACCAACCTGAAGGCCCCAGCTTGGTGTCAGGTACGTGTGCGTGTCGCCGACCGGCACACCAAGACCGCCACCGACGACAAACGCATACTTGTTCGATCCATCGGCATTGGTATTCCCTCCGCGATACCGCGGCCGGTTATACGTACGGCGCGGCGGAGGCTGGGTTCCCGCCACCGCCAGAAAATCGAACGGGTTCTTCGAATCCGCAACGCTAACATTTGTGGCATCATTCTCCGCCGCGCTGGACGAGAAGTTCGCCGCCGGGACGCTGACCGGAAGCTGGAAATTCAGCGTCGGCTGCGCGGTTACTGGCGGTGCGACAGCGTCCTGGGCCTGCGCCACGGCAAAACCCATGCTGAGCACTGCTGAAAACGCCAGCGTTCGGCGCGCAATCTGAAAGGTACGATTCGGTGTGATCATTGTGTTTCTACTCCTCCGGTAACGGAAAGGTCTTTCGGGAGCGTAAACCCCACTTAGACACGAATGTTGTGGTCGCAAACGGGCACTCTCTAAAGGTTGAGACGGTGAAACATGTGTTTTGGATGCAGATCAGCCGGGTTGCTGTGACGAGTAGCGAACAGGATATCGCTGCAGGACGAGACATCTACACTCAGTACTGCTTTTCCCAGAAAAACAGTACTAAACCGCTTCCTCGCACCTCACAGCAACAGGAATCTGCCCTAGTCCCTGAGATTATCCAGGACCGCCCTCTCGACATCGCGAACCGTCTCCATGACATTCGCGAGGACCTCAAGCGCCTTCGACCGCTGGTCCGACATCTCCTGAAGCCTGATCTTCTGCATTTCACCCGTTGCGTTCAGATCGAACCTCAGCCCCGATGCCGCAGGCCCAGCCTGCAGTGTCTGCATGATCGCAAGAAACAGAATGACGAGTTGCTGCTCTCCAGTCGCTTCGGGAAACGCCAGCTTGATCTCATGCAACGCCAATTTTTGCAGCGTTGCCGCCCACACCCCCGGCAGCTTCATCCGATTGGCAAACGCCAGAGCGTGAGGCTTCACTCTGCTTCGCAGCTCTGGCGAAAGCCGCTCCGAAACGACGGTAAATTGATGCACCGCCCACACCGGCAAAGGCGGTTGAGGAATCGCATGAGAAGAAACAGAACCATTCATAGCTTTTCGCAGTCCATACAGCGAGCAAAACCTATCGCCTGCGCGAAATCTTAGCATGGTGGGTTAGAACGAACACCTTCATCCGCAAAAATGCCAAACGAGTGTTTTGACATTTCTTTCAGCGAGACGCATCAACGTGTCTCGCAACCAAACCCGTCTTCGCCTGAAGATATTCAAGTAATAACGTATCCGCCGGAGCAACGCATTCGCGGTTGTCGGTAGACGACCATTGATCGCCATTCGAGAAGTCCAGAGCAATGGATGGACAATCCTCATAAAGGCCGTCTTGAGTCTGACCGGCCCGTTTGACGGTAATGCTACGCACTTCAGTGAAGTTATAGTAATGGGCAGGAAACCTTGCGAAATGCCCCACATACAATCCCGAATTGCTCACAGAGGTATGCATAGGCAAGGCCAGAACGGCAATGAGGAAGGCCGGAACCACCAGCGCGAAAAACATAAGGCGGAACATGCGCGTTCCATCGAAGCCATCCTTCTGACTGATCCACGCTTCAAGCTTTCTGGCTTGCCACTTGCTGACGAATCGACTCCAGACGCGAAGCGAAAGCTCCCACATCAGGCAAATACCCGTCAACGCCGGGGGAGCCGCCCACATAAAACGCGTGGGCAGCAACAGAAAAGCCGGCTTGGGATCGAACAACGCAAGTACCCTATTCGCTGCCACAAGAAAACCGAATGACAACAACCCAGCGAAGACCCCCAACAGGAGTGCCAAGCCGTAAAAGCGCCACTTGATTTTGGCGAGGTCCCTAGTTTCTCCAGCCGTAACTTCGAACCCGTCACGAACTGGGACAAATCGCCGCGCAAGAAACAACAAAATGGCAACAGCTGCGGGGATCATGCCCCGAGCCAAGCTACTCGTATCAATCACGCCGAAAGAGTAACACGCGCCTCAACGAAAGCGGAGCCCCAAAGAGGCCCCGCTTTCTCTACGCTCTATCCTCTACACTCTACCCACTGCTTTAGTGGATATCGAACTGCTCCGGATGCAGCGATGGATCGCTCTTGACCAGGATCGTCTTCCCGATCATGTCTTCCATCTCCTGCAGCCATTTCGTGCCCGGTGCTTTGAGCTGCTTCACTACATCCGGGTTCACCCGCAGCATCACATCGCCGCGGTCGAGATGCTTCTGCATCTTCTTCATCTCGATGTAGATGTCGTTGCACACAGTCACCGGCGACTTCACCATGCCCGTGCCCTGGCAAATGCCGCAGGTGGTCGACAGCGTCCGCTCCAGTGACTGCTTCACGCGTTTACGCGTAATCGCAACCAGACCGAAATCGTTGAACTGCAGCACCTTCGACGGTGCGCGGTCGGCCTTAAGTTCTTCCTCCAGCGCCGCCATCACCTTGTTGCGGTTCTTGCGCTCGTCCATGTCGATGAAGTCGATGATGATGATGCCACCCAGATCGCGCAGACGAATCTGGCGCACAATCTCCGGGATTGCATCGAGGTTGGTCTTCACGATCGTGTCTTCGAGGCGCGCCGTCTTGCCGACGAACTTGCCCGTGTTGATGTCGATCGCAACCAGCGCTTCGGTCTGGTTGATCACAATCGACCCGCCCGACTTCAGCCATACCTTCGACCGCAGCGCGTTGTTGATCTGCTCGGTGATGCCGAACTGCTCGAACAGCGGCGTCTCTTTCGTGTACAGCTTCACGCGCCGGATCAACGAAGGCTGGAAGCGTTGCAGGAAGCGCAGTACACGCTCATACTCGCCTTCGGAATCGACCCAGATCGCCGAGAAATTGTCCGTCACCTGGTCGCGAAGAATGCGTTCAATCAAATTGAGATCGTGATAGATCAACGCGGGGCTCTTGCTCGATTCGCTGCGCTGTTTGATGTCCGCCCACAGGTTCAGCAGGAAGCGCAGATCACTCCGGAGCTCTTCTTCCGTCGCGCTGGCTGCAGCCGTGCGAACGATAAATCCGCCGCTGGCTTCGCCCTTCTCCGACAGCAGAATCTCCTTCAGCCGCCGGCGCTCACCGTCGCTCTCAATCTTGCGTGACACGCCAACGTGGTTCACCGTCGGCATAAACACCAGGAAGCGTCCTGGCAACGCGATGTGCGACGTGATGCGCGCACCTTTCTTCGCGATCGGCTCCTTGGCAATCTGGACCAGCAACTCCTGCCCCGGCTTCAGCAGGTCGCTGATGTCCGGCAGGTTGGTCGACTGCATCGACTGCCGCGAACGTCCGCCGCCACCGCCACTGCCACCGCCATTGAAGCCGCCACCTGAACGGGAGTTCGCCATCCCGCGCCCATCGCGCTTGCCGCGATCACGGTCACGGTCGCCACGGCGGCCACTGCGGCCATCGCGACGCGGCCGGCGATCGCCTTCACGCGCGGCATTGCGGCCGCCTTCAGAAGCCGCCTGGCCCTCGGCCTGCGGCGCTGCTTCGTCGCCATTCTCTTCAAAGCTCGAAGACTCGGCAAAGTCCTCTTCCTCAGCCTCGCTCACATCGCTGCCGGAGAGTTCTTCATCCTCTTCGCCGTTATCGAATTCGTCGTGATCGAGGTCTTCCTCGTCGATGTCGAAATCGTCGTCCTCGTCGTCACCGGCCTCGGGGCCCGTGATCTTATCGATCGACATCTCCTGAATCATGCTGCCAAGATCCGCCGCGCCTTCCAGCGTCTCTTCTTCCATGTCATCGTGCGCCGAGTGGGCATGATGTGCCGGCAGATAATCGCCGTCCTCATCATCGAGGACCTCTTCCTCCAACTGACCTTCACCTGGCGCAAACCCTTGCGTAAATGCCGGTGCCCCCACGGGCACAACCTCAGCCTCATGCAGTGTCACCGATTGCACAACCGTCTCGTGCTCAATGGGCGCCGCAGCATGCTCTTCAACATGCAACTCGGCTACAGAGTCATCCGGGGCCGAAATCATCTCACCTGTTGGCTGCACTGCCGTAAATTCATGGACCGGAGCAGACTCGGAAACGGCTTCTACCTCGACATAAGCATCTTCTTCCAGAGCCACAAACACTGGCTCGTGGACTTCCGCAGCAGCTTCCGGTTCAGCAGCTTCCAGTTCAGCGGCTTCCGGTTCGGCGACCGCTGGCTGTTCCTCCGCCTCGGGCTCCGCAAACGCGCTCTGGCGAAACTCACTCGGCGGCACAGGATCGACACGGAATGAAACCGCCGTATCTTCCTCCGGCTCATACTCCGCCGGGGCGACTTCAACCTGCTCTTCCATTTCCTCTTCGGCGACCTGCGCAGCTTCAACCGGCTGGTCGTCTTCGGTCTCCGTATACGTCTCAAACGACTGACCAGACTGCGATGTCATATCCAGCGGGGCCAACTCAAACGGCTCCGGCTCATGCTGCGAGGTTACGGCAGGCTGTACGGCCTCCGACGGCTCCAACTCACGCTGTGCCGGACGCTCGTCACGCCAGCTGCGATCACGGTCGCCGCCGCGAGATTCACCACCGCTGCGACGCGACAGTGTCTCGCCCGGCAGCACAAAACCGCCATCCCAGCCCGCGGTCAGATCGACAACCGTCGACGGCGTTGGCGTAATGAACGTTGTATTCAGCGGCGCAGGCTTGGCAGCCACCGGTTCCGCCGCAGCATCTTCTCCACGGCGATACTTCGAGAGCGACTCACCCGGCAAAATAAACGGCTCAGGCTGAGGCCCATCCGGCTCACGCTCGTAGCTTCCACGGTCCGGACGAGCGGCAAAACGATCACGCCCACCCCGGTCGCCGCGATCATTCCTTCCACCACGATCTCCGCGGCCATTCCGGCCGCCACGGTCTTCACGAGGTCCACGATCTTCACGCGGGGCACGTTCTTCGTACTGCGGCTCAACGGCCGCCGACACTTCCGGCAAAACTTCAGGAGTCTGTGCCTCCTGCGGCAGCGGAGCCTCACTGCCATCACCACGGCCACGACGACGGCCACGGCGGCCGCGCCACCGGCGGCTTCCATCCGCCCCGGGAGCACCCTCGCCAACATCCCCAGCATCCGCATCCAGCGGCTCAGCCTCTATGGCATCCGTCGCCACAACCCGCGGCTCATCGTTATAGCTGGGGCGAGCTTCCTGCGGACGGGCCTCACCCGAGCGTCCATCCCGCGGGCCCCGAGTACGGTCGCGGTCACGATCGCGCCCACGGTTCCTGTCGCGATCACGGCCACCTTCGCTCCGGCCCTCAGTCCGAGCGACGACTTCGCCACCCTCTACCGGCTCTCCGGCAGGCTCTGCATCACGCCGCGGACGGTCCCGCCGTGCGCCACCGTTGCCATTGCTGCGGCCATCGCTGGTTTCAAAGTCGGCGGAGTCGCCGGCCTCTTCCATGAAATCCGTGATGTAAAGGAACGCATCGCGCTCCAGGCCAATGTCCACGAAGCTGGACTGCATGCCCGGAAGCACACGTGTAACCCGCCCGTTATAAATCGAGCCGGCCAGCGTGTATTCGTTCTCACGCTCGTAATAAATCTCTGTAAGGGCGTCGCTTTCGACGATAGCAAGCCGCGTCTCGTGTGGCGTGCTGGATATATAAATTTCTTTCGACATTTGCTGCTCTGCTTTCTGCATGCCCCGTCTTGGGGGACGATGCCGTGCTGGCAGAACAGGCTGGGTCGCGGCTTAGAGGATTTCCCCTAAGCGGCCACCGGAAGCGCGGACAGAACAATGCATGGAGCGGAAACTGGGAGTGGTGTCTGGGGTGCGAAGCCGCAATGACGCGCGCCGCGCTCCGTCCGTTGTGTGCGGAACGAAGTGGGTGATGGGCCAGAAAATGTGTCCAGTAAAAAACCGCATGTCTCGGAGTTTGGCAAGATGCCGCGAGACGTACTGCCGCAAACGGATATTGTGGCCGTATCAACCTCAACGAGAGGCGGGGCCGTTAGCCGTCCGATTGCGTCCATTCGCAAAACCTGTCCGGCCACCGGAGTCGATCCGAACCTGGCCGGCCTTCTGAAAATTCTTATTGCCGCCCTGGTCTCTGGCCCGCGAAATTGTGCGTCCGGCGAAAGAGGGGCAGCGTGGGCCTGTCCGACATCTGGCCGAACAGTGCTGCCTCTAGTATGCACCATCGCCGGAGCGGGGCGCATGTCGGCAACCCCAAAATTCCCCCGCCCGTCGGCCACGCGAATGGCGATAAGGCGCAACTATAACCAAACACAAGGCTTATAGATCCAGTGAACTTGGAGGGCTTGCTTCGTCGCGTGACACAAATTCCCTCCGGCGCTTTCCCTCGCTCAGGAAAACGCTCCGGCACAACGGGCTAGCTTCTTCAGAAGTCGTATGTTCTACGTGTTCTCCGGCGCAATAGTCTTGAATCCATACGTCTCATACCGCGTCGTCATCTTCCCATCAGCCACCCGGACCACCGTAAAACCCTCGGGCGTTCCCATACGGGTTCCCTTCCACCAGTTGCCGGAGACCGCGCCGCCAGTCGTATACGGCACTCCATGCCAGGTCACCGTCTCCCAGATGTGCGTATGGCCCTGCAACACACCCAGTACGTTGTGTTTCGCAAAGATATCGATCACCTGCTCGGAGTTATCGATCGATAACTCGCCGCGGTCGCTGCGATGGTCCGCCGGCATCTTTACGTACGAATCAAACGCTGTCACCAACGGAATATGCACCGACACAATCACCGGCGTACCCGGCGCAATCTTTCCAAGGTCGTCCGCCAGCCATGTCCGCTGCGCATCGTCGATATGGCCGGTGTACCCCGTCTGGTCCACCTTGGGCTGCACGGAATCCAGCACCACGAAATGCACGCCCTTATGGTCGAAGCTGTAATACGCCCGCCCAAAGCGCTCTTCGAACATCTTCTTGCCATACAGCTGGTCGCCCGTCGGTACCGCTCCCTTGCTGGAGACGCCGAAACAGTCATGGTTCCCGCACGTGTGATACACCTTCAGTCCCAGGTCCTGCTCGGTCTTGACGTAGAGATCGAACAACGAAACAGCGCGCGTCTTCGAAACATTCATCGAGTCGAATACGTGGTCGCCACCCTGGATGGCGAAATCGGCTTTCATCGTGCGTGCCTTTTTGAACGCCATGTCACATCCCTGCGACGCATTCAGTTCCGGCTGCAGGTGGGTGTCGGTCAGGAAGAGGAATTCAAAGCTCTGGGCGGGCGGTGCCGCGAACGCGTCTGTGCTACCCAATGCGCCACCCACGGCTACTGCCGCCGCGGTACCGCCAAGGATCGAAAGAAACTGCCTGCGGGAAGGGATCATCATCCCCTCCACTTTAGCCGGTCAAACAATAATGGACGATAAAAACTAATTCACAAACCGCCTCATGCGGATGTTCATCACGATCCCCAGCGCCAGAAACGTGTAAATCACCGACGATCCCCCATAGCTCATCAGCGGCAGCGGAATCCCCGTCACCGGCATCAGGTCTACGCACATCCCGATATTAATGGCGATCTGAAACAGCATCACCCCGGCTATCCCCATCACGATCAGCGTCCCAGGCGGATCGGCGGCGGTCTGGGCATTCTGCACCAGCCGCACAAGTATCAGGAAGTAAAGCAGCAGCACTCCCATCGCGCCGACGAAGCCATGCTCCTCGCAAAACGCCGCGAAGATAAAGTCCGTGTAAGGAATCGGCAGAAAATCACCCTGCGTCTGCGTTCCCTTATTTGTTCCCTTGCCCCAGACGCCACCCGAGCCTACAGCGATCAGGGACTGCTTGATCTGATACCCCGACCCCTTGGGGTCCGAGTCTGGGTTCAAAAATGCATCGATGCGCTTCTGCTGGTACGGTTTCAACCGCTTGCCCGCCGCAAAACCGATCCCGCCCAGCAGCAGTAGCCCCAGAAACACAATGAACGCCTGCTTCAGCCTCATCCCTCCCAGAAACAGCCCCACCCCCAACACCGGAAGATACGTCAGCGAAGTCCCGAGGTCCGGCTGCTTCAACACCAGAGCCACAGGGATGCACACCATCGCAAACATCTTGCCTACGTCTGCCCAGCTCAGCTCGCGGCCTTCCCCGGCGCGTCCCCACAGAAACCGCGCCATCACCAGGATCAGCACGAGCTTTACCCACTCCGACGGCTGAAAGTGGGCACCGCCGCCGAGGTTGATCCACCGCCGGGCTCCCATCACCTTCTGCCCCACGTGCGGTATCAGCACCGCCACCAGCGACAGTAAGCTGAACCCATACGCCCACCGCGAAATATCCAGCAATCGGTGATAATCCACCATCGACACCAGGAACATCACCGCGATCCCAATGCCGAGAAACACCATCTGTTTCTGCTGAAAGCCATGAAACTTCGTCATCGCCGTGGCGGAACGGATTTCCAGCACGCTCAGCAGCGTGAGTACCAGAACGAATCCCAGCAGCACCCAGTCGAAATCGCGATATCGGGAACCAAACATAGGATTAGGTTCGAACCGTCATTCTGGAATGAGGACCGTCGTAGGTCACGATAAGACGACGAAGAATATCGCGGCCGAGCAGCATGATCACATTTAATCCATTCGTCGTCGATGTTTGGATAAACCCACCAGGGGCAAGGATGAGCGGTACATGATGTAACTGAAGGTCGGGAAAGCTGACACTCGCGTTATACCGCCGCATCTCTTTCACACCGTGGGCTGTCTGAGTTGATATCACGTCTATCTTTGGGATATCCAAAGACATCACTGCGTTTTCATCGACTACGGATACTGCCGCCCCAGTGTCGATGAGTGCCATCCCGGAAGATACAGCATACGGAGGTAAATCATTGTCTGCAAGATACGAGACAAGCGGCAAGGGAGCTGTTATGTGTACTTCGATAAGCGGCCCATCGATGTACAACAAATCGGATTTCGCCGCCCCACCGTAAAGAAACTCAAACTCGGACACGGATCAGACCCAGGTGAACGTTGGTTAGGTCAAGGGTGGGTTCTGCCGCTCTAACGGGGCGCAACAAAAAGCTCGTAACACCATATTTATCGAGCGCCGCCCGGTACCCCTCGTCCATGTCTTCAAAAACCCCAATTAGATCCCGGCCTTTGATGACCGCAAATTTACCTTCACTGGATTGCAGCAACTCGGGCAGCAATTCCTTGTACCGTTCGATCTCTACCTCGAGGGCCATATCTGAAATATACTCCCGCTCTCACTGCCCCGGTGCCGCAGCCACTGTAGCCGTCGCCGGTGGCGCCACAGGCTTTGGTACGTCTGCAATCCGCAAGTTCCCCGCCGCCTTCCGCTGCTTGGTCACGAACGCATCGATCACCTGCGCCGCGAGTTTCGCCGAGTTTGCACCCTGGTCGCCGTTCTGCCACAGCACCGCCACCACAATGTCAGGATTCCTGCGCGGCGTCATGCCCACAAACCACGAGTTCGGCACCGTCTTGTGCCCGCCGCCCGATCGGGCCAGCGCATCGTGGCTCATTACCTGCGCCGTTCCGGTCTTCCCGATAAAGTCGATCCCTTCCATATGCGACGCAGCCGCCGTCCCCATGATCGTCACCTGCGCCATGGCATCGGTAATCGTCTGCCAGTTCTCGGGAGTCAGCGGAACGGTCTTCTCTCCCGACCCTGGAAACGTACTCCGCATTGCCTCTTCCTGCTGCGCCGAAATCTCGTTCGGGAACACCACATGCGGCCGCCGCAGCACACCCCCCGAAGCAATCCCACTCAGTGCGCGAGCCAGTTGCAGCGGCGTCACCTCAATCGCTCCCTGTCCGATGCCAACCGAGATCACCTCGCCCGCATACCACTTCTCGTGCTGCGTTTTCAGCTTCCACAGGGTGGACGGCATTACACCCGCGGCTTCATCGGGGAGATCGACGCCGGTCTTCTGCGAAATCCCCACGCTGGTCGCGTACTTTGCGATGGTGTCGACACCCAGCTTGTTGGCCAGAGTGTAGTAAAACGTGTCGCACGAGTACGGAATTGCATTGTGAATATCGACCCCGCCATGGTGCCGGTCGCACTGGAAGAAGTGCCCGTAGAACGTCGCACCGCCGTTGCACACTACATGCAAGTCCTGCGCCACATTCTCCTGCAAGCCCGCCAGCGACATGATGATTTTGAACGTCGATCCGGGAGCCAACTGAGCCTGGATCGCCTTGTTCATCATCGGGTGGTCCTGGTCATTCACAATCGACGACCAGTAGGTCCTGCTCAAATGCAGAAACTGGTTCGGATCGTAGGTCGGCCGCGAAGCCATTGCCAGGATCTCGCCGGTGTGCGGGTCCATCGCCACCATCGCGCCGACTTTCCCATCCAGCGCACGCTCCACGGCCTTCTGAATATCCAGGTCGATGGTCAGGCGCAGGTCCTGCCCGGGAATCGCGAGTTCCTGTCCAAGCTGCCCGACTTCCTTACCATGCGAATTCACCA
>Ga0070679_100005109_pt1 | contig 12127 bp, 5 predicted proteins | sample KBSC63BmetaG_FD_65652 | JGI IMG/M metagenome (GOLD analysis project Ga0070679, IMG submission 65652) | Corn rhizosphere microbial communities from Kellogg Biological Station, Michigan, USA - KBS C6-3B metaG | ecosystem: Host-associated > Plants > Roots > Rhizosphere | place: USA: Michigan... | reverse complement strand
GGACCGCGGCGTTTATCGATCCGATGATGCAGGGCAAACGTGGACGCGTGTCGGGACCGATCCGCGGGTGACCAGTCGCGGCTGGTATTTTGGCGAGATTTGCGTCGATCCAAAGAACCCGGACGTCCTGTACGCGCCAAACGTCTCGATCTACCGATCGCATGACGGTGGCAAAAATTGGGAGGCCATCAAAGGCGCGCCCGGTGGCGACGATTACCACGCGATGTGGATTGATCCTTCAAATTCCCAGCACATGATCTTTGGCAGCGATCAGGGCGCTGGCGTGAGTCTGGACGGCGCAAACAGCTGGAGCAACTGGTACAACCAGCCCACAGCGCAGTTCTATCACGTGATTGTTGACAACCAGTTTCCGTATCACGTTTATGGCGCGCAGCAGGATTCAGGCAGTATTGATACGGCTAGCCGGAGCAACGACGGCTCGATCACGTTCCGCGACTGGCACCCCACTGCTGCGGGCGAGAGCGGTTACATAGCTCCCGATCCTAAGGATCCCAATATCATTTACGGCGGCAGCACCTACGGCGAACTTTTCCGCTACGACAAGCGAACTGGCGAGGCGCAGGTAATCGCGCCGGAAGCAGTTCGGACCTTCGGCGGCGATCCCACAGAGGCGGAATTCCGCTTCAGCTGGACTTCCCCGCTGGTCTTTTCACCGCAGGACTCGCACACTCTGTACTATGGCTCGCAAAACGTGTTGCGCAGCCAGGACCAGGGCAGCAGTTGGCAGAAGATTAGCCCAGACCTTACCGGCACAGATCCCAAGGCATCAAGGGAAGGTGATTTGACCGCCGCCAATGCCATGCAGCGCGGCCACGGCGTGGTTTACACAATTGCACCCTCTGCTCTCGCAGCGGGACAGATTTGGGCCGGCACGGACACAGGCCTGATCCATTTGACTCGGGACGATGGCAAGACTTGGGCTGAGGTAAATCCACAAGGCCTTGCTGCGTGGAGCAAGATCAGCCTGATTGAAGCTGGACACTTCGATGCGGGTACCGCATATGTCGCGCTCGACCGCCATCGCATGGACGATATTGCTCCATACATCTACCGGACCCACGATTTCGGTAAGAGTTGGACGCGCGTTAACTCCGGGATTCCGAACGGTGCATACGTGCGAGCCGTCCGTGAAGATCCTGTACGGAGGGGGCTGCTTTATGCCGGAACAGAACTGGGCGTGTTCTTTTCACTCGATGACGGCGACCATTGGCAGCCGCTTCAGCTCAACCTGCCGGTCTCGCCTGTTCATGATCTCGTAATCAAGGAAAATGACTTGGTCATTGCCACTCATGGTCGTTCATTCTGGGTGTTGGATGACCTGTCGCCACTTCGCCAACTGAAGGCCGAGAACTCAGGTAACGATACAACACTATTCAAACCGTCGACGGCCATCCGCATTCGTCCCAACACAAACCACGACACGCCGTTGCCGCCTGAAGTGCCTGCCGGTGAGAACCCGCCGGCCGGTGCCGTGCTCTACTACTACCTGAATGCTCCCGTACAGGGCGAAGTCAAGATTGAGATTGCGCGTGCGAAGGACCGTGCGGCAGTGCGGACATTCTCGAGCAATGACAAAACGTTCGAACCAGCTGCGCCGCCCTCCTTCCCGAATTACTGGTTCCGTCCGGAAGGCCCCCTTTCCACGAAGGCCGGCATGCATCGGCTGGTTTGGGACCTGAGGATGGATCCGATCCGGCCGAAGTCCGGGCTGGCGCGGAATGTGGATTACAGCATGTCAACTGCATACGGCACCAACGTACCAGTTCAGCCGCGAGGGCCCATGGTTCTGCCCGGTGATTACCTTGTCGTACTCACCGTGAACGGTCAGCAGGTTTCCGTACAGCCGCTGAAGCTGGTGATGGATCCTCGTGTGCAGGTTCCTGCTGGTGACATGGAGAAAAAATTCGACCTGGAGCAGGACCTGTATCAGGCCATTGTCGTGGGCGACCAACAACTCGCCGCAATCCAACAGTTCTATTCCGACGCAAAGCACACCCCTGAAAATCAAAAAACTGAAGCCGTGCTACAGGAGATCGAACCTGCCGGAACTGCAAGGGGTGGACGCAGGGCATCCGCAGGCAAGACGACCCTAAGCAGCGTGTTGACCGCCATGGCTCAAATCGCCATTGCCCTGGACGGTGTCGATGCTGCGCCAACGGCGGTACAAACCGGAGCTGCCGACAAAGCGTTTGCCAGCTTCAAGTCGATGGTGGATAAATTGGACGCGATGAAATTGCCCGGGGCCAAGTAGAGGAAGCATGCAGACGGCAGATGTTGTCATTGTCGGAGGCGGAATCGTTGGATCCAGCATTGCGTGGCATCTGGCCGAAGCCGGTTGCCGCAATGTGCTGGTGATCGAGCGAGAGAGTTCACAGGGCAAAGGGTCGACTGGGAAAAGCATGGGTGGGGTGCGCGCCCAGTTTTCCACCCCAGTGAACATCCAGATGTCGCTTTATTCAATTCCCTTCTACGCGGAATTCGATGAGCGGCTCGGGCATCCCGGCGGCTACCGGCCGCAGGGGTACCTGTTTCTCGCCACTAAACCGGCACACCTTGAATACCTGGGCGTCAATATGATCAGGCAGCAGGCGCTCGGGCTGAAAACCGTTTGCAGTATGGAGCCGGAAGAAATCAGAAGCATGCTCCCCCAGTTGCGTACGGACGACGTCCTTGGAGGAAACTTCTGTTCGACGGATGGCTTTGTTGACCCCTACAGCGCGATGAACGGCTTCATGGCCAGTGCGGTCGAAAAGGGCGTTACGCTCTGGAAAAAGACCGAAGTTACTGGCGTGAACAGGGACTCTCAAGGGGTTTGCGGTGTGGAGACGTCCAAAGGGCCGGTGGTGACCCGCGTTTTGGTTAACGCGGCGGGGGCGTGGGCTGCAGGCGTGGCTAAAATGGCTGGGGTCGATCTTCCGGTCGAGCCCCTCAGGCGCATGCTGGTTCCTTCAGAGCCCTTTGACGGTTTTCCCCACAGCTCCCCAATGGTTATCGACATGTCCAACGGCTTTCATTTCCGGCCGGAAAGCCGGGGGTTTCTGCTTGCCTGGAACGACCCTGAGGAGACTCCCGGGTTCAAAGACGGCTTTGAACCAGCCTTTATCGAAAAAATTCTGGTTCTCGCCGCTGATCGTGTGCCGGATTTCGAGAATCTGGCCATAAATCCAAAACGGGCCTGGGCTGGACTTTACGAAATGTCACCTGACCACCATGCAATACTGGGTGCCGTGCCCGAAGTCCCCGGATTTTTCCTCGCGAACGGCTTCAGCGGCCATGGAGTCATGCACGCTCCGTCGACAGGTAAAATATTGAGTGACTTGATCTTAGAGGGGAGAACCGACGTCGTGGATGACGTCTCAGTACTGGCTTTGGCCCGTTTCGCCAAAGGCGCCCTCATCCACGAAACAGCCCTGCTTTGAGTGCTCTCAGATTTTTTCTCGCCGCCCTATATTTTTCGGCGGAGTGGCCGCTCTACTGCTACAGAAGCAGGCTCATCCGTCGACTGCTATTAAAGGCCAGAGACCCGGAAGCTCTGGCCTTTAACTATTTCCAAAGCTTTTCTCCTTCGAGAATCTCATCCTTAGAAAATCTTAACGAGGCTATATTTTCCCGTGAGTCAGGCGCTCTACTGCTATAGAAGCAGGCTCATCCGTCGACTGCTATTGAGGGCCAGAGACCCGGAAGCTCTGGCCCTTAACAATTTTCTGGCGCCTTTTCGTCCCACAGTCGCAAATCCCGAAAAATCTAACGGTGAGGTATATTTCCAGACCCGGTCACCACTCTACTGGTATAGAAGCAGGCTCATCCGTCGACTGCTATTGAAGGCCAGAGACCCGGAAGCTCTGGCCTTTAACTATTTCTGGCATTCCTCACAGCTTCGAATCGACCAGAAATTTTTTTGAATTCTCCTGAAACGGTTCCGCCAGTGCGTTCACTTATAGACAGGATGAACGGAGAAGTACCTGTGGCCGGCGGCGATTGCCAAGGGGGTGTAGCCGCCGGCCCGGCACTCTAAGTTCATATCTCCTTTGCCTCTTCAGTGATACCGGGCGCGAGAGCACGCCATCTCGCGCCCTCTGCCTTTTTGTCACAAGTATCTGCGTGGCTGGCAACGCGAGCGAGTCATCGTCCACAGAAACTCGAATTCAGGTTTGCTCAACAGTTCGGAAGTCAGCAGGCAGGCGATGCAAAACATTGCAGAGATGAAACCTGCACAAGATCGCTGCATCTGTTATGGTGAGGCCTTCGCCAAGAACCTTGGTTGTGATGTAGGCTAGTTCTCAGGGACAGCCGCTGTCCTGACTGTCCACTCCCCCTGACAGGAGCGCCAAATACTCAATGGCGGTTTCGCTTTCAGTACCGCAAGTGGCAGCCCAGACCAAGGACATCAAGCAAGCGGGCGGCATCGATCAGCTCACAATCAACACCATCCGCACGCTTTCGATGGATGCGGTGCAGCAAGCAAATTCCGGCCACCCGGGGACTCCCATGGCATTGGCGCCACTGGCGTATTGTCTGTGGCAGCGATTTTTACGGTACGACCCGGCGGATCCGGTTTGGCCGAATCGTGACCGCTTCGTCCTCTCCAACGGGCATGCTTCCATGCTGCTCTACTCGCTCCTGCACCTGACTGGCGTAAGGTCCGTCGATCATGACGACCACGTGCAGGCCGAGCCCGCAATCACCCTGGACGAAATCAAGCGTTTTCGTCAAATTGACAGCCGCACCCCCGGCCATCCCGAATACCGACTTGTCCCAGGCGTTGAGACCACCACGGGGCCACTGGGGCAGGGCGTGGCAAACAGCGTCGGCATGGCCATTGCCGAGCGCTGGAAAGCAGAGTTCTTCAATCGTCCGGGATACCCGATCTTCGATCACAACGTTTACGCGATCTGCGGTGACGGCGACATGATGGAGGGAGTCTCCGGGGAAGCCGCATCGCTCGCCGGCCATCTCAAACTCTCAAACCTGTGCTGGCTGTATGACAACAACCACATCACAATCGAAGGTAAGACTTCACTTGCGTTCAGTGAAGATGTGGCCGCGCGTTTCATGGGCTACGGCTGGAACGTCACCCGCGTCGGCGACGCAAACGATCTTGGCTTAATCTCACGCGCTATCGAATGCTTTCACAATACGCATGACAGGCCAACTTTCATCATCGTTGACAGCCACATCGGGTACGGTGCGCCCAACCGCCAGGACACCAAGGAAGCCCACGGTGAGCCTTTGGGTGAGGAAGAAGTGCGGCTGGCAAAGAAATTTTATGGCTGGCCGGAAGAAGCGAAATTCCTTGTCCCGGATGGAGTGCGAGAAAACTTCGCTGAAGGAATCGGCAAGCGCGGTCGCGAATTGCGGGAACAATGGCAACAGCTCTTCCATAGCTATCGTAAAGAATTCCCGGAAATGGCGTGCCAGTTTGAGCGTATGATGCATCGCGATTTGCCGGACGGCTGGGACAAGAACCTGCCCAGCTTCCCTGCCGACGCAAAAGGCATCGCTACCCGTGAGTCTTCAGGCAAAGTCGAGAATGCCATTGCAAAGAACGTCCCGTGGCTGCTGGGCGGGGCGGCGGATCTGGCGCCCTCCACAAAAACGCTTCTCACTTTTGAAGGCGCGGGCAATTTCGAGGCCGACAGCTATGGCGGACGCAACTTCCATTTTGGGATCCGCGAGCACGCGATGTGCTCCATTCTGAATGGCATGGCTCTGAGCAAACTGCGCCCGTATGGCGCCGGGTTTCTGATCTTCAGCGACTACTCGCGGCCGCCCATGCGCCTGGCGGCGATCATGGAAATCCCGGTCATCTACATTTTTACCCATGACTCAATTGGCGTTGGCGAAGACGGCCCGACTCATCAGCCGATCGAGCAGATCGCAGGCCTTCGCTCAGTCCCGGGATTCACTCTGATCCGCCCTTGCGACGCCAATGAAGTCATTGAAGCCTGGAAGGTCATTATGCGGTTCCGCGAACGGCCGGCAGCATTGATCCTGACACGCCAGGCGGTTCCAACGCTGGACCGGACGAAATACGCGGCCGCATCGGGCGTGGCAAAAGGTGCTTACGTATTGGCTGATCCACCGCAGGGGCCACCGGAACTGATCCTGATCGGTACAGGCAGTGAAGTTTCTTTATGCACTTCAACCTACGAGCAGCTGACCGCGGAAGGTAAGAAGGTCCGAGTGGTCAGCATGCCGTCCTGGGACCTCTTCGAAAAGCAGTCGAGGGAATACCGCGACAGCGTATTGCCGCCGCAAATCACGAAACGTATTTCAGTGGAACAAGCTTCAACCATGGGCTGGTCGCAATATGTGGGCTCCGCCGGCAAAACTATCGGTATGACAACCTACGGCGCATCGGCGCCGCTGAAGGACGTGCTCAAAAAATTTGGTTTTACACCGGATGCGGTTTTGGCGGCCGCACGGGAGATGCTCAACAAATAGCTATGCGCGTCACCATCGGCTCGGATCATGCCGGTTTCGAATTGAAGAAGGTGCTCACCGATTATCTTCGCCAAAGTGGGCACCAGATCACTGATGTTGGAACCAATAGCACCATGCCGGTGGATTACCCCGATTATGCAGAAGCTGTGGCCTTGAGCGTTCTGCGCGGCGTTTCTGAACGGGGCATTCTGATTTGCGGAAGTGGAGTGGGAGCATCGGTAGCGGCGAACAAGATTCCCGGGATCCGCGCGGGGCTCTGCCACGACGGCTATTCCGCCCATCAGGGCGTGGAACATGACAATGTGAATCTGTTAGTCCTCGGAGCCCGCGTGATTGGCGTGGAGCTCGCGAAAGATCTTTGCACGGCATTCCTTAACGCCCAGTTCACGCACGAAGAGCGCCACGAGCGCCGCCTGGGGAAGATCCACAGCATCGAAGAGCGTTATGCAATGCAACCTGCTGCCAAGGAGAAATCATGAATCCCGTATCCACCTTCGAAAAGCAGAGTGAAACTCGAACCGCAACACACAACCCTCTGCTCGCGCTGCAGCAGCTTGGACAATCGATCTGGCTCGACTACATCCGCCGTAACCTGATTACCGGTGGAGAACTGAAGCGATTGATTGACGAGGACGGCCTGCGCGGGATTACCTCGAATCCCTCCATATTCGAAAAGGCCATCGCCGGCAGCACAGACTACGCTGACATTCTTGAGCAGCTTCAGGCGCAGAACCTGAGTGCCGGCGAAATCTTCGAACGGATTGCGATCCGTGATATCCAGGATGCCGCCGATATGCTGCGGCCGGTTTATGACGCCACCAAAATGGGCGATGGTTATGTGAGTCTTGAGGTCTCGCCTACTTTGGCGCGCCATACAAACGGAACTGTTGAAGAAGCGCGCCGGCTCTGGAAGGCTGTAGGCCGGCCGAATGTGATGATCAAGGTTCCGGGTACGCCTGAGGGCGTGCCTGCCGTGCGTCAATTGACCAGCGAAGGCATCAATATCAACATCACGCTGCTCTTTGCTCAGGAAGCGTACGAGGCAGTTGCGGAGGCCTATACCGCAGGGTTGGAAGACAGGGTAAAGCAGGGCAAGGACATCAGCCGTCTCGCTAGTGTCGCCAGCTTCTTCGTAAGCCGCATCGACACCCTCGCCGATAGCACCATTCAGAACAAACTGAAAACGGAGACCGATCCGCAGAAAAAAGAGCTGCTCAATTCCCTGCTCGGAAAAGTGGCGATCGCAAATGCGAAGCAAGCCTACCGTACATACCAAAAACTGATTGCTGAGAACCGGTGGAAGGCTCTTGCCGTAAAAGGGGCCACAACACAGCGTCTGCTATGGGCGAGCACGAGCACCAAGAATCCAGCCTATCGCGATGTGCTGTATGTCGAAGAGCTCATTGGCCCGGACACTGTAAACACCATTCCTCCCGCCACACTCGATGCTTTCCGTGATCACGGAAAGGTCAAGCGCACCATAGACTCTGATCTGCCCGCGGCGGACAAGGTGATGAGTGACCTGGAGCGGGCTGGCATATCGATGAAGCAGGTAACCGACCACCTGTTAGAGGACGCAATAAAGCTGTTTGACGACGCCTTCCAGAAGCTGCTCACGGCAGTGGAGCAAAAAAAAAAGCAATCAGATAAATCAAAGCCCCGCGCCGGAGCCCAAACATTAGACCTGCCGCCAGAATTGAAGCAAGCAGTCAATGCGACCCTTCAGGACTGGGCCAAGAACGATAAAGTCAAACGGCTTTGGCAGGGCGATGCGTCCCTCTGGACCGGCACGGACGAGCAGAAGTGGCTCGGATGGCTTCATGTGGCTGAAGATGAGGCCCATGACGTTCCGCAGTTGCTGGACATCGCGCAAACTGCAAAGCAGGAAGGATACACACATGCCCTGCTGCTAGGCATGGGCGGCTCGAGCCTTTGCCCTGAAGTACTCTCCGTCACTTTTGGAAAGCAACCCGGCTCGCCTGAACTTCACATTCTCGATTCAACCGATCCGGCTCAGGTCAAGGCAGTTGAAGAAAGTATCGATCCAGCGAAAACTCTCTTCATTGTTGCCAGCAAGTCTGGCAGCACACTGGAGCCGAACATCTTTAAGCAGTATTTCTTCTCTGTTTCCGAGAGGGCTTTAGGTAAAGGTAAAGCCGGCAAGAACTTTCTGGCCATTACGGATCCGGGTTCGAAGATGCAGCAGGTCGCCGAAACGGATGGATTCCGTCAGATTTTCTTCGGCGTCCCGAGCATCGGCGGCCGCTACTCGGCGCTTTCGAACTTTGGTCTTGTCCCTGCAGCAGTCATGGGCCTGGATGTATCTCGTTTTCTTGAGAGCACCGAGCAGATGGTCCACGCCTGCGCGGCTACCGTCCCTGCTGCGGAAAATCCGGGCGTCATTCTTGGTGCAGTTCTCGGAACCGCGGCCACCCTGGGACGCAATAAAGTCACGATCATCACTTCACCGAAACTCTACGACGTCGGAGCCTGGCTGGAGCAGCTATTGGCGGAAAGCACGGGCAAGCAGGGTAAGGGACTTATTCCTGTCGATTGCGAAAAGCTCGGAGTTCCACAACTCTACGGCGGCGACCGGGTGTTCGCCTACTTACGCCTTTCTGGAGACAGTAACAATGACCGGCAGGCCAAAGTTGATGCGCTGAAGAAGGCAGGCCAGCCAGTGGTCACGATCGACGTCGCTGATGTCTACGACCTTGGCCAGGAATTCTTCCGCTGGGAGATTGCGACTGCCGTTGCCGGATCGATTCTTCACATCAATTCGTTCGATCAGCCTGATGTTGAGGCCAGCAAAGTGGTAACCCGGCAGCTTACGAGCGAGTACGAGAAAACCGGCAGATTACCTTCAGAAACCCCGATTGCCGAACAGGGCGGGATCAAGCTATTTACGGACGATCGAAACGCGGAAAATCTGAAAAAACTTGCAGGCGGAAAAACCGATCTTACAAGTCTGCTGAGAGCACATCTCGGGCAACTGAGCGCCGGCGATTACTTTGCCCTGCTCGCTTACGTCCAGATGAATCCGGAACACGAACAGAGTCTGCAGGCGATACGCGATGAGGTCCTGCAGAAGAAGCGTGTTGCCACCTGTTTGGGTTTCGGGCCCAGATTTCTGCATTCAACCGGGCAAGCCTACAAGGGTGGCCCAAACACCGGTGTGTTTCTGCAAATCACCTGCGACGACGCCATTGAACTGCCCGTGCCCGGCCAGAGATATACGTTCGGCGTAGTGAAGGCTGCACAAGCGCGGGGAGATTTCCAGGTACTGGCTGAGCGCGGGCGCCGGGCGCTGCGTGTGCACCTGCCGAAGGATGTGACAGAGGCACTCGACAAGCTTGGGCAACTTGTAAGCCATGCTTTGAAGTAGGCCGGCTTTGAATCCCAACCCGGTGGCACGGATCCAAACATGTTCCGGTGCAGTTGAGGGTCTAAAGTTTTTCTGCGAAATTTTGGAAATGAGGAAGACATGCAATTAGGAATGATCGGACTTGGCCGGATGGGCGGAAACATGGTCCGCCGGCTGATTCGAGGCGGCCACGAATGCGTTGTTTCTGATCTCAGTCCCGAGACGGTAGCATCGTTTGCAAAAGAAGGCGCCACAGGCTCAACATCACTTGATGACTTTGCAGCCAGGTTAAAAAAGCCACGTGCTGCGTGGATCATGGTGCCGGCCGGCGACCCAACAGAGAAAACTGTGGACGCTTTAGCGCAGCGGTTCGAGGCGGGCGACACGATCATCGATGGCGGCAATTCGTATTTCAAAGATGATATCCGGCGCTCACAGAAGCTGAAAGGTCGAGGAATCCATTATGTTGACGTCGGAACCAGTGGCGGCATTTGGGGTCTTGAACGTGGCTACTGCATGATGCTCGGCGGTCCCCAGGAAGCTGTCGAGCGCCTCGATCCCATATTCCACACGCTTGCGCCCGGCATGGGCGACATTCCACGCACTATCGGCCGCGAGAAGCTTGGTGGCACATCAGAACTTGGTTATCTGTACTGCGGGCCATCGGGCGCCGGGCACTTCGTAAAGATGGTGCATAACGGAATTGAGTACGGATTGATGCAGGCCTATGCCGAAGGCTTTGACATCTTTCGCAATGCATCGTCAGAACAGCTCCCAGCCGAGCAGCGATACCAGTTGAATCTGGCGGATATTGCCGAGGTCTGGCGGCGCGGCAGCGTCGTTTCGTCCTGGCTGCTTGATCTCACCGCGATGGCCCTGGCAGAAAATCCCACTCTCTCTGAGTACACCGGCTTTGTACAGGACTCAGGAGAAGGCCGCTGGACCATCATGGCAGCAATTGACGAAGCTGTACCGGCTGACGTCCTTTCAGCCGCTCTTTACACACGTTTCCGCTCCCGCCAGGACCACACATTCGCTGAAAAGATGTTGAGCGCCATGCGCCAGAAGTTTGGCGGTCATATCGAACAGAACAACAAGAAACAAGCCGGCTCCTAATCGCGGAGGAGAACTGATGCCACAGCTTGAAAGAGAACTGCCCACACTAGAACGCACTCCCACCGGCACCCCGCGCCAGACCGGCCCCTGCGTCATGGTGATCTTTGGCGCTACCGGTGACCTCACGGCAAGAAAGCTCTTCCCTGCTCTATACAATCTTGCCAAGAGCAACTTGATTTCACGTGAATTCGCGATCGTGGGTATAGGTCGCAATGACTATTCCGTGGACCAGTTCCGGCAGCTTATGGGCCAGAAGTTGCAGAGCTTTGCTACCAGCAGCGTCGACAATGACCTCAAAGATTGGCTGCTGAGACGCGTTTACTACGTCGGAGGCGACTTCAACGATCCTGAACTTTATGCGCGCCTCGGCACCACCCTTACGCAAGTTGACCAGAACCATAACACTCACGGAAACTACTTTTTCTACCTGGCTACCAGCCCAACATTCTTTGGCGACATTGCCGAACGGCTCGGAGCGTCAGAACTGATCTGCGAAAAGGACGGCCACTGGCGTCGCATTGTTTTCGAAAAGCCTTTTGGTAATGACCTTGAATCGGCGAAAGCGCTGAATAAACAGGTAAGCAAGTTCCTGGCAGAGAACCAGATTTTCCGGATTGATCACTACCTGGGCAAGGAGACGGTCCAGAACATCCTGGTCTTCAGGTTCGCCAACGGCATTTTCGAACCGATCTGGAACCGGCGCTATGTTGACCACGTGCAGATCACGGTGGCCGAAACAGTTGGAGTGGAACAGCGCGGCGGTTATTTCGATGCCGCAGGCACATTGCGCGACATGGTTCCCAACCACCTTCTGCAACTGCTCTCGTTGACCACCATGGAACCGCCGATTTCGTTCAGCTCTGATGCGGTGCATGACGAGCAATCCAAGCTTCTACATGCCATTCAATGCATGAGCGGCGAAGACGTGCTGCACAATGCGGTCCGCGGACAATATGGCCCCGGTGAGACTGGCGGCGAGCGGGCCCCGGGCTACCGAGCTGAAGCCGGGGTGCCACCAGATTCCCGCACAGAAACATTCGTGGCTCTCAAGCTGTTGATCGACAACTGGCGCTGGGCAAGTGTTCCCTTCTACATCCGGACCGGGAAGCGTCTCTCAGCACGGCACACTGAGGTTGCCATCCAGTTCAGGCGTGCACCGCTCATCTTGTTCCGCGACACACC
>Ga0070679_100005107_pt1 | contig 12130 bp, 5 predicted proteins | sample KBSC63BmetaG_FD_65652 | JGI IMG/M metagenome (GOLD analysis project Ga0070679, IMG submission 65652) | Corn rhizosphere microbial communities from Kellogg Biological Station, Michigan, USA - KBS C6-3B metaG | ecosystem: Host-associated > Plants > Roots > Rhizosphere | place: USA: Michigan... | reverse complement strand
GGCGATTCGGCAAACGCCGCGGTCGATTTCAGCATCGAACCCGTGCTCAGCGGAACGGTGAACGTCACGAAGACCGGGTCCGGCAGCCTCCTTTTGGACAACGTCAACAACGAGTTTTCCGGCAACTTCGTGCTCGCGGGTGGCACGCTGCTGGCCGGTTTAGACGACGCCGTAGGAACTGGCCAGCTCACCCTGCAGAGCGGCACCACGCTCGCCGTTCTCGATAAGTACGACGATCGCGTCACGCTGCCGAACGCCATCGTCCTGAATGACAATGTCTCCCTCGGCAGCACGGCGACAGGGCAGGGTCTCACGCTGTCGGGCGTCGTTTCGGTTCCGGCGACCGCTACGATCCATGTTCCCCAGCGTAACCCCGTGATTTTCTCCGGAACGCTTTCGGGCAACGCGTCCGCGCTCACGCTCGACGGCGGCGGCCGCGCCGTTTTGTCCGGCGTGACCAATGGCGTTTCGACCATCACGGCGAATCAGACCGCGCTCATCGTCACGAACCCCGCGGCGCTGATCGGCACGGGTGCGCCGCAATTTCGCGCCACCAATGGTTATATCGGCGTTGGCCAACTTGCCGGCACCGTGCCGTCCGTCGGCGCCCTGATCAGCCACATCGACAAAGCAAATTTCACGGGAACGTTCGGTTTCGATTCGGGGCCGGTCGACGAGACTGACGGCGCGCTGGCCACATTTGGGTCGCTGACGGATCCGTTGGATTTTTCGGCGTTCGCCCCGACGCTGACGCTCGGATCGACCTCCTCAGCCGTCCTCGACGGACCGATCACTCCGCCGGCGGGCGCATCGAATTACGCCTTCGGCAATGGCGGCGGCACGCTGGTCGTGCGCAGCGACTTGACCGGCAACTATGGCTTGTCGGTTGCTTCGCAGGGCAGTTCGGACAACGCGATCGGCGTTGTCCTCCAAGGCAACAACACGTTCTCAAACAACGTATCCGTCAGTAACGGTGGCCTGCTGCTGGATTCGGCGAACGCTTTGCCGGCGACGGCGCGGGTTGCACTCGGAGCGAATGCCTATTTCGGCGCGACGGAAAATTTCAGCGCGAAGCCCGGCGTGCAGGGGCTCATCGATCGCCTGTCGTCGTATACCAATACCTCCATCCTCGGCTTGGATTCCGCTCAATCCATCGAGGAGCGCATCGAGAGCGGGTCCAGTACTTCCGCTCGGTACAGTTCCGACGCCATCGATCTGCGGCCGCTTTCAACCATCTCCCTCGGCACCGCGACGAGCGTGTTCCTGGACGGTCCGATTTATGCCCCGCAGAACGGCGTCCTTTCGCTGGTTTCGCTGGGTGATGGCGTGTTGGGCGTCGACTCGAATATCACGTCTTCGTCCGCGACGCAGCTTTCGCTTGGGTCGACGAGCTTCGGCAAAGACAGCCATGGCGAAATCGCGTTGGCCGGACCGAATAGTTACACCGGTGGCACCACCTTGAATAGCGGACAGATCGTGCTGTTGAGCAGCGCCGCGGTGCGCGATGGCGCGTTCGTCAGCGGGCCGCTGGGCACGGGTCCCGTGACAGTCAGCGCAGCGGCGAACCTGCCCACGCTCGTGGGCGCCGGGGTCGTTCTCAACAACGCGGTCGTGCTGAATAGCTCATTGCAACTCGGCGACCCGCAACTGTTCTCGAGTCGGGCGCTGGGCGATACCACTGCCACGTCTCCGACCTCCTTCACGCACCTGGCCCTGAATGGCGTGATTAGCGGTTCCGGCGGCTTGGTCATCAACGGGATCGCCGTGCTCAACGGCGCGAACTCATATAGCGGTGGCACCCTCTGGACCGGCGGAGCCCTCGGACTCGGCACCGATTCCGCGCTCGGAAGCGGCACGTTGACCCTCAACTCGACCGGCGGCACCGGCGTTTTCGCGCTCGTCGTCGACGGCCCGCGGAACCTGGCGAATCGCGTGATCGTAACCCCCGGCGCCGATGCCATTCTCGCCGTCGACGGCGCGGGTACGCTGACGTTGTCGAACGCGGTCCAGCTCGATGGCGGGCAGCTCTACGTCCAAGTCGGCAATTATCGGCTCACCTTTGGCGGTTCGGTCGTCGGAGCGGGCGGCCTCAACGCCATGGGAGGCACCGTCATTGTCTCAGGCTCGAACTCCTACACCGGCGGCACCTTCGCCGATACGGGCAAACTGATCTTCGCCAGCGCCGGCGCGATGCCGAACAACGGCGGCTTGGAGGCGCAGGACGGCTATATCGGCCTCGCGATTCCCGCCGGCACGGCGAACGTCCAAACCAGTTTCATCAATCGCTTCAATAAAACGTCGACCGCCGGCACGATTGGCTTCGATACGCTAAGCGGGTCGCCGACGCCATTGAACGAAGCGATCGATTTGACGGGGTTCGACGGCAACGCCCGCCTCGGTTCCGCGACTTCCGCGGTGCTCGGTGGCGTGATTACCCCGCAAGGATCGGATTACAATTTCGGCGGCGGCGGCGGCACGCTGACGATTGGCTCCAGCTTGAGCGACTTCTCGGTCGCGAGCGGCGGCGCCACCCGGAATGTCGAAGTGTGGTCGGACGACGCGAATCTGCCGCTCACATTGGTCCTGGCCGGCGTCAACACGTACACCGGCGAGACCTGGGTGGCTGATTCCGCCCTCATTTTCGCGACGAGCGCCGCCCTCGGACAGACGAGCAATCTCCACGCCGACGCCGGCGGCTTCATCGGCTTGGCGCTGAGTTCAAATTCGACCGGAAGCACGCCGGCCGTCACGGACTTCCTCTCGCGTTTCGACAACGTCGCCGCCGGCGGTTTCCTCGGTTTCGAAGCCAATGGCGCGGGCAATAACACGATCACCGACTTGGATCTGAGCGCTTCGCCGTTCGCCAATGCGGGGATCGCGACAACCTCGACGACGCCGGTCCATGTTGCCGGGAACCTCACCCTCGCCGGCGGCGCCGCGAATTACCGTTTCGCTGGCTACAAGGGCGGGCAACTCGTGGTCGACTCGGTCCTGAGCGGAGCACGTGGCATCATCATCGGCGATACATCCGTGCCCGCGACCATGGCCGCGATCAACGACGCCATCGGGTCGATCAGCATGTCGAGCGTGACGTTGAACGGCGCGAACACCATCACCGGCGACACGCAACTCGACGGAGGTAATTTGTTCGTCGGCAACAGCGGCGCACTCGGCAGCGGCACCCTGCGGGTCGCATCCGGCGTGGGCGACGAAAGCCTGAACGTGCGCCCGGGTTTCTTTACCACGCAGGCGCTGACGATTCCCAACGCGATCGTGGCCAGCTCGGGGCTCAACCTCGGTGGCGACTCCAACATGACGCTCACGGGCACGCTGTCGGGCGGAGCCCAGCTCTATAAAACCGGCTTGGGTACGCTGACGCTCGCTCCGGCGGCCGGCACGAACGCCATTGAAGCGTTGTATGTCCAGGCCGGCAGCGTCGTGTTCGGTTCGGGCTCAGCCATCGGCGGCACTTCCTTGCAGTTCGGGCCGGCTCCAGGTTTATCCGCAACCTTCCTCGACAGCGGCGTCGTCAATGGCCTCTCGGCCGACAACGCCAGCGCCGTGATCAACCTGACCGCGGGCAAGACGCTGACGGTGAACCAAACCTTCGACGCGACGTTTCTCGGCAGCATCACCGGCAATACCGGCGGTCTGGTGCTGCAGGGCGGCCACCTGCTGCAGTTGGCGGGAGCGAGCTCATTCGCGGGGCCGGTGACCATCCAAGGCAACACCACCGTGGTTGCCGCGCACAACAATGCCTTTGGCGCTTCGTCCAACGCGGTCACGGTGAGCAATGCCAAGCTCGCGCTCAGCTCCGGCGTGACCGTCGCGAATCCGATGACACTGACCAACGCGATTCTGGCGGGCACCGGCACGTTCAAGGCCGCGACCAGCGCGTTCGACATCAGCAGCGGGACGAAACTCAGCCCCGGTAACTCGAGTGCGGGCACGCTGTCATTCGACGGTTCATTGCTTTCCACGAGCGCCTTGATCCTCGGCGGTGGTGGCTATTATCGGTGGGATCTCGTCGATGCGTCGAGCGGGTGGGACCGGGTCGCCGTCAATGGCATCGTGACGATCTCCGCGACATCGGCCGCGCCGTTCAATTTCAGTCTGAACTCGATCGCGCCGGACGGCAGCACGGGCTTTGCCGCGAACTTCGATCCCACCCGCGCGTACTCCTGGACCGTCCTGACGGCCAGCACGCTCAACGGCTTTACGGACGCGAACCAGTTCGCGATCGATGCGCACTCGTTCCTGAATTTGAACGGCGGCCAGTTCAGCCTCACTGCCAGCGGGACGGCCCTGACGTTGAACTTCACGCCGGTGCCCGAGCCCTCGACGTATGTGCTGATGCTCGTGGGATTGGGGCTGACCGGCTTGGCGATCCGCCGCCGGCGGCAGCGGGCGTAGCCCACGTTCGGCAGTTCAACTGACGAACTTCGCGTAGCGCAGGCCGCGGTTCATCGATTTGCCTCAGGCCGCGACCGCGACTGACGCGGCGTCTTGCTGACGACCGCTCGGCGCCGGCGCGCTGCGTGTTTCCCCTCGGTCGCCGCAACCGGTCGGCGGCGGCAGCGTCGTCCCTGACCATTTCGTTACCAACTGGCGGTTGGCGGCGTTGCCGTTGCCACCGTACAAACATGGGATGCGCTCTTCGTCGTCTTTTCGCCCCATTTTCGTCGTCGCTGCCGCGCTCCTTCTCACGTCGACGGCGTGGTGCCGTCCGCTTCGCATCGCTTACACCCATTGGTTTGCCTGCGTCCCCCTGGGCATCGCCGAGGACAAGCAGTTTTGGCACGACGCCGGCATGCAGGTCGAACTCCGCGGGTATCAAACCAGCCAGGAAGTCATCGAGGCGCTGAGCAGCGGCGAAGTCGATATCGGGTACGACGGCTTGGCGACGTGGCTCGATCTGGCGGCGAAACACGTGCCGATCCAGATCGTAGCCGAGACGGATTGGTCGAACGGCGGAGACAAGTTGCTGCTTCGAAAGGACCGCACCTTTGCGCAGCAGAAAGGCCATCCCGTCGCCGTGTACCTGCGGGGCAGCGCCCTCATGCTGTTTTTGCGCGAAAGTCTCGCCCGGGAAAAACTGGCGCTGGCCGATTTTCCCATCGTCGAGGTGCCCGAGCAGGAAAAAGGGCTCGAGCTCTTCGTCGCCGGAAAGGTCGACGCGGTGGTGACCAACGAACCCTGGGCGTCGCGCATTGAAGCCGCCGGCGCCCGCACCGTCGCGACGACCGCCGATTTCCCGGGTATTTCTCCGGAAGGCTTTGCGGCGCGCATCGGCGCCGTCGATGACGCCACGCTCAAAAAATTCTTCTCCGCGTGGTTTCGCGCCGTCGCTTTTCTGCATGATCCCGCCCATGCCGACGACGTCGCCAACGTCGCATCCATTTACGCATTCGCCGGCACGGAGGCGATCACGGCCAAAGATGTCGCCAATTACGCGAAGATCACGCCCGTCCACGATGTGAAGAACGCGCTGAAGGAAAACGACCTGGACGCCGGCAATGTGAAACAGTTGATCCAGCGCATGTCGCTGCTCGGACGCCTGCGCGGGCAGCCGCTCCCGGATGCCACGCTGGTGAGCTTTTTCCGACTGGGGCCGGTTCGCGATGTCGCCACGGCGGCGGACTCCGTCGCCACGCGCTGAACCAGTCGCTTGCGCGCGGCGTTTGCCAGCGCGTCCAGACGTGACCGGGCCGCGGCGCTCGACCTGAAACGAATAAAGGCAGCCCACGGGCTCCAGCCGAGCGGCGTTGCACCAGCGACCTTCGCCGCGATTCGAAATCGCGGGCGCCTCGAAGATCCGCGAGCCGCTAGCCTTTTTGCGATGTGATGTTGGCCGCTGAGCGCTGCTCCAGCGGCGTGTCGCGCGCCGGGGTGCCATCGGGTGCGGCACGCAGCTCGCGATCGGCCAGCGCCTCGTTGATCGCGATGGCGGCTTCCGCCCCTTCGGCCGCGGCCATGATGGCGAGATGCACTCCCCCGCGGACGTTCCCGGCGACATACAGTCCCGCCACGCCGGTGGCCGCATGGGCTTCGCAAATCACCGAGCCGCCGGCATCGAGGGCGCAGCCGAGGCTTTGCGCGATCGTGGATTTTTGCGGCAGCTCCGACGTGAAGAACACGGCGTCGATCGGCGCCGTCGTGCCGTCTTCGAACTGCAAGTCGCGGAGCGTCTCCCCGTCGCCCCCTAACGCTTTTAGCGGAGCGGTCGCCACCGTGATTCCATTGGCTTGCAGGCGCGCGTGGTCGCGCGTCACGACCGCGCACGGATCGGTTGGGCAGAGCAGAATTTGCTCGGTCCACGTCAACAGCGTCAGCGCGAAATCAACCACGTCCGGGCATTCTCCGTACACGGCGATGCGCTCATGCCGGTGCTCCCAACCGTCGCAATAAGGGCAGTGATACACCCCGTGTCCGTAGTACTCTCGGAACCCGGGTTTGTCCGGCAGCACATCAATTCGCCCCGTGGCGAGCAGCAGGAGGCGAGCTTCCACCGATTGACCGTCTAACGTGACGATCACGAAACCGTCGTCGCGCTTTTGGACGCTGGCGACCTGGCGGTCGGAAAATTTCACCGAAGGGTATTTGCCGCACTCGTCCCGTCCCATTTGCCGCAAGTCCTTGGGATGGCAGCCATCGCGCGTCAGGTAGCCGTGCAGGCCGCGCGAGGCGGCGTTTCGCGGCTGGCCAGAGTCAAAGACGATGACGTCTCGGCCGCATCGGCCCAGTACCAACGCCGCGTTCAAACCCGCCGGGCCCGCGCCTACGATGCAGACGTCATGCATGCGACGTCACGGACATGATCATGGACGGCGGGTTCGTTCCCTCGCGGGTCGGTGAGTGGCTCGCGCGCTCAAGAGGGCTTGGGTCCGGTGGGCGGCTGCGGCGCGGGCTCGGACGTGATGACGAAGGTGCGGAGAACCTCGGCAACGCTCCAGGCCTGCGCGATGCACCCGCGCGGCGTGAACGGCGCCTCGGCATCGAAGATCTCGCTGATGGATCCGACGCACGCTTCCTCCAAGTGCGGCACGAAACCCGCGATAAAGCGCCGCGCCTCCGTTCGCTTCCCCGGGTGCAGCTTCAACCATGCATCGACGAACGGCCCGATCAGCCACGCCCAGACGGTGCCCTGGTGGTACGCGGCGTCGCGCGAGCGAAGGTCGCCGGTGTACTTCGGTTTGTAATCGCGATTGTGCGGACTAAGCGACCGCAGCCCACGCGGGGTGAGGAGTTCGCGCTCGACGACGCTCATGACTGCCGCCCAATGCGCCTGGTCGAGGATCGGGTTTGGCAATGAAATCGAAAGCACTTGGTTGGGCCGGATCGCCGGATCGTCGCCACCTTCGCCATCGACCACGTCAAAGAGGCAGTTGGTGGGTTCGTTCCAAAATCGCCGATTGAAGGAGTCGCGCGCCCGATCCGCGTGCTGGCGGATTTCCGCGGCGGCTTTTTCGTCCTTTTCGTCCCGCAGCCAGGATTCGAGCAGACGCAGCGCGTTGTACCAAAGCGCATTGATCTCCACCGCTTTGCCGCGCCGCGGCGTCACGACCCAGTCGCCGACCTTCGCGTCCATCCAGGTTAACTGATAGCCTTCCGCGCCTTGGACGAGCAGCCCGTCGGTGGGATCGACGTGAATGCCGAAGCGGGTGCCGCGCAAATGATGGTCCACGATGTCGCGAAACATCGGCAACATCGCCTGCAGCGTGGTGCGATCTTTGGTGGTTTGGACGTAACGTTCGACCGCGTGAAAAAACCACAGCGTGGCGTCCGCGGTATGATACAAGCCGTCGTTGCGGCCCTCCGGGAAGAGATTCGGAATGAGGCCGTCGCGGACGTACTGCGCGAAGGCGCGCAGGATCCAGGCCGCCTCCTGATGCCGGCCCGTGATCAAAGTGAGGCCTTCCAAGCTGATCATCGTGTCGCGGCCCCAATCGGTGAACCAGTGATACCCGGCAATCACCGCGCGCAGTTCGTCGCCGGCGGCGCGTGCGCGCGCGGCGTCACGGATGCGGCCGGCGGGGACGATGATAAATTGGTCGGCGGCGAGCACGAGTTCTGCCGGCGGGCCGGATTGCGCGTTGGCGTCGGCTTGGCGGATGAGCCGCACGTTACGATCGCGTTCGGTCGACAAAGCCGCCTCGGGATCGAGCGCGGTGATGGTATGCCATTCTTCGGTCGAGGCGATCAGCGTCAACGGAGCGCCCCGCACCGCGATCGAAAAATACCCGGGTGACCACAGCGAGCCGCGGGCCTCGAAGCCGCGTTCGGCGTCGAGTTGATAGATGATCTCGCGCTTGCTGCCGCCGTCCTGGATGAAACGAGATTCGGCCGCGTCGATCGCCAGTCGCAGGGGCGGGTAATCCTCGCCCGAGTCGACTTCGAAGTGCTGCCCCCGGGCGCGCACCTCGTAATTGTTGCCGTGCGGCTTGCTGACGCTGTCTTCAAACGCGCGGAAGTGCACCGACGGCCGAAGCTCGAGCCAAAATCCGTCTCGCTGCGTGTGTACGGTGTACGAGACGTGCACCGTGTTCTGCCGGTTCGGCATCAGGATGCGTTTCTCCACCGCGATGCCGTCGATGACGTAACGCCAGAGCGGCATCTGATTTTCCAGTTGAAACTCGGCGAGGTAATTCGGCGGGGGAGCGTCACCGGGTTCACTCGGTTCGCCACCGCCAAACTTGATGACTTTGCCATCAGGAAAGCGCAGCGACTCCTCCAGGTGGTTCAGCATCAGGGTGCGACCGAGCGGGGCCGGCAGGGCGGCGATGAGCAGGCCATGATAGCGCCACGTGACCGCGCCCGAGATGGTCGCCGATGCGTAGCCGCCGAGGCCGTTGGTCACCAGCCACTGGCGGCTCAATAACTCGTGCCGCTGCGGGGCTGCCGCGGCGGCGAAATCAATCCTTCTCACTAAGTTTGGCGCTTGGGAGTTCACAATTTGTATCGGGCGCGAGCGCGAAGGCCGCGGGCCCGGAAATAACCCAGTTCTGCTTCGTTTCCAGTGGCGGCGTCCCGCCGCCGCCATACGACGGCGATTCCGAGGACCACAGCACTTTCCAACCGTACCCTTCCCGGGGCGCGAGCAACGGCTCCGGCGCGGGGTTGAAATACAGGTCGGCGCCAAAATTCACGATGAGCAGGCGGTCGTTTCCGTCGTCGGCAAAATAACGCAGCACGAACGCGCGCTCGCCGAGCACAGCGCCATCGAGCGACGCCGGCGCGTGAAAGACCGGATCCTCGCGCCGGAGCCGGAGCAGATCCTGGTGGAGCGCGTACGCGGCGCCGTGGGTTTCCCGCTCGTGGAGATCCAATTTGCACCGCTCGAACGACTCCGCGGTGCAGCAGGGAGGCAGCGCCGCTTCGGCATCGGCGGCCGCCACCGTGCGAAACTGCCGCAGAAACTCGTGCCGGCCTTTCGCGACGAGCGGCGCCAATTCCGGGTTATGATCCGCGAAATACAGGAAGGGCGAGGACGCGGCGAATTCCTGGCCTTGAAAAAGCAATGGGATCGACGGCATCAGCAAGGTTACCGCCGTCAGCGCGCGCAGACGCCCCGGGCTCGCTTGCTGGTGCACCCGGCGCCCCGCGATCGAGTTCGCGATCTGATCGTGATTTTGGAGAAACGTGATGAATCGTTGCGGCGTCAGATCGAAGGCCGGCGTACCGCGGCGATTTTGCTGCCACCGCGACACCTGGCCCTGGAAGAGAAAGCCGCGCTTCGCCGCGGAAACGAATTCCTGCGGTGCGCCGCGGTAGTCGATGTAGTACGCTTCGCGCTTGCCCGTCGCGACGACGGTGGCCGCGTGGTGAAAATCATCGTTCCACACCGCATCGAGCCCGTAGCCGCCAGCTTCGATGGGGCGGAGCAAGCGTGCGTGCTGCGATTCGTTTTCCCCGATGACGAACGTTTGGCGCCCCGGCGCCGCGGCCCGCACGGCCGAGCTGATGTCGGCGAGGATGTGCCGCGGCGACGCGTCGAAGATCTGCTGCGTCGCATCGAGCCGCAATCCATCGAAATGGAACTCCTCGATCCAATACGAGGCGTTCGCGGTAAAGAATTCGCGCACCGGCCCGCAGTTCGGGCCGTCGAAATTCAAAGGCTGCCCCCATTCGCATTTGTATTTCGACGTGAAATAATCGGGCGAATATTCCTGCACGAAACAGCCGTCGGGGCCGAGGTGATTGTAGACGACATCAAGCAGGACCATCACACCCAAGGCGTGGGCGCGGTCGACAAACGCCTTCGCGTCTTCCGGCGCCCCGTAGAGCCGCGTCGGCGCATAAAGGTCCACGCCGTCGTAACCCCAGCCAAAGCCGCCGGCGAAGTCCGCGATCGGCATCACCTCGAGCGCCGTGATCCCGATGCGCGCCAGTTCCGGTAATTCGGCCATCGCCGCACGCCAGGTGCCCTCGCGCGTGAACGTGCCGAGGTGCATCTCGTACAGCACGAGCTCATGCGGCGGGCGGCCGCGCCAAGCCTGATCGTTCCAGGCGTGACCCGGATCGATGACTTGCGACGGCCCGTGGGGGCCCTGCGGCTGGAAGCGCGACACCGGATCGGGAAACAATCCATGCGGGAGCCGAAATTTATAGAGGGTCCCCGCCCGCGCGGCCGGTACCAGCCCCGCGTGATACCCGTCGGATTGCGGTTGCAGTTCGGCGGCATGGCGCGGTTTGCCATCCGCGTCGAACAGTTCGACCGCCACGCGCTTTGCCGCTGGCGCCCAAACGCGAAAATGCGTTCCGGTCTCGGCGACGACTTCGGCGCCCACCGGCAGCCGCCGCCGGTAGTCGGAGGCCGATGCCGGTCCGCCCGCCCGCGCGGACGGCGCGGAGGCTTTCGATACCGGATCGCCGTTGGCTTTCAATGGCCCCGCAGGCGCAGAGTTCATCCGTGTCATTTTACCGTGGACCGCGCGAAAATCCATCGGGCGAAACCCGCCGGCGCTGGTAGGTGCCCGCGCCGGACCCAGGCGCTCGGGCGTATCCGTGCCGCCGGACGTCCGGCGACTGCAATCTTGCGGATGCGCCCGGGCCGGATACGGTTCGTCGCGTGAGCTTACCCCGGTCGCGTTTTCTCGTCGTCGAAGATCGCGAGGATGATGCGTTTTTGCTTTCGCAATTACTCGAACGCTCCGGCGTGGCCGCGACCACGATCTGTCCGTCCGTCGAGGCCGCCCTTGAATGGCTCGAAACCATCGAGGCGGGGAGCGCGTCGATGCCGGAGGCGGCGTTTGTCGATGTCCGCCTGCCCGCCGCCACCGGATTCGACTTTCTCATCGCCGTGCGCGAATCGCCGAAACTCCGGCACATGCTCGTCGTGTTGCTTTCCGCGAGCGAAGAGCCGCGCAATCTCGGCAAGGCGGCGCAGCTCGGCGCCAATGGTTTTCTGATCAAATTTCCGACCGTCACGGCGATGCGCGATGTCGTGGCGTCCATCCAGAATTTTTCTCCTGACGCCGAACGCACCGGGCTGCTCCCCATCGCCGGCAATCTGCTGCTCGGCACCCCGCCGGCGCATTTGCCTGCTTAGGAACGATCGAGCGCGTGAGGCCGTCGCTTACGCCGCCTCGGCCCAAAGTTCACGGAGCCGGTCGCGGCTGTACGCCAGGAAGTGCCGGTCGCGGGAAAAGACCTCGAGCGTGATCGTCCGATCGTAGCCGCTCGACCGCAGCTTTCGCATGACGGTGGAAAGGTCGAGATCGCCCATGCCCAGCGCCAGGTGCAGATCCGCATGGCCGCCGCGGTTATCGTGGAGGTGAACGTGCGCGAGCCGGTGCTTGAAGTAGTCGATCAATTCCGGCGCCGTGTTTTGCGCGACCGCAAGGTTGCTGTGACCGATGTCCAGATGCAGCCCCAGGTCGGGCACGCCGGCAAAAATAGGGGCGAGCTGCGTCACCGAGTTGAACCGCCCCGGCACGTTTTCCAGCATGATGCCGATTCCATGGGGCCGCGCGAAATCGGCCAGTTCGGTCAGGGTCTCCATGTTGCGCCGCACGACCACGGCTTCGTCGATGAATGGCGCGTGGCCATCGGGGTGCACGTTCATCCAGCGGGCGCCGAGCTCGGCGAAGAACTCGACGGCGACTTTCAATTCGTCGAGCGCCGTGCGCCG
>Ga0070679_100005105_pt1 | contig 12131 bp, 12 predicted proteins | sample KBSC63BmetaG_FD_65652 | JGI IMG/M metagenome (GOLD analysis project Ga0070679, IMG submission 65652) | Corn rhizosphere microbial communities from Kellogg Biological Station, Michigan, USA - KBS C6-3B metaG | ecosystem: Host-associated > Plants > Roots > Rhizosphere | place: USA: Michigan... | reverse complement strand
TCGATCTCCTCGACATAGCGGCGGCGCGCAAAGGATTCGCTCAGGAAGCCGATCACCTTGCGGCTGTCGGCCGACTCCAGCACGGCCAGCACCTCGGCCTCGGCGTCGTCGAACAGCTTCATCGCGGTCTTGACGTTCATCTCCGGCAGCAGCGCGACGTCGGTGTGGCGCGCCAATTCGACGACCTGGATATCATCCGCGATCGCGTCGAGGTCACCCAGATAAAGCTCCGGCAGCAGCACCAGCCCGCAATAATCGTCGCTGTTGTTGACGACCACGATCGCCTGGCGCGAGCCCAGCAGGAACTCGCTACGGCACGCGGCAATGGTGGTGGTGGACGGCACCTTGGCGACGTCGGTCCGCATCATGCGCTCGACCGTGAGATTGCGCAGCCAGCCAACGTCGTTGGCGCTGCGGATGGTTTCGCCGCGCAGATGCAGGCGCCAGGTCGAGAACGAATGGCCGAACATGAAACGCACGAAGATGCTGGTCACGATGCAGCCGGCCAGCACGACGGCGGTGACATCGACGCTGCGGGTCATCTCCAGCACCAGGAACGACATCGTGAGCGGGCCGCCGACGATCGCGACCCCAAGCGTCGCCATGCCCGTGAGCATGCTGACCATGGGATCGACGGTGAAGCCGAGGCCCGTCCACACCAGCACCGCGGCGAAGAACTTTCCGAGCAGGCTGCCGACGAAGAGCGAGCAGAAGAAGAGACCGCCCCGGAAGCCCGAGGCCAGCGAGACCAGGCAGGCAATCAGCTTCAGTGCGATCACGGTGGCGATGAAGCCGATCGCCATCTCGCGATGCAGGTCGAGCACCATCGCGCCGTGACCCGCCGCCAGCACCTGCGGCGTGACGATCGCAAGCCCGCCAACGACAAGACCGCCGATGACCGGCCTGATCCAGACCGGCAGCCATTTTTGCGCGAACACACGCTCGAACACCGAGGAGCTGCGCATGACCAGGATGCCGATGATGGCGACGATCAGCGCCAGCCCGACCAGCGCCAGATATTGCTCGAGGCCGACGCTGCCGACATGCGATACTTCCAGCGAATAGGGCGCGCCGCCGAGATTTTGCGCGGTCAAGGCGCCCGCAAGCGAGGCGGCAAGGATCGGCGCCGCGCTGCCGACCGAGTAGACGCCGACGATCAGTTCGCAGGCGTAGAACGCGCCGGTAATCGGCGCGCCGAAGGCCGCTGCGATCGCAGCCGCCGCGCCGCAGCCGACGATCAGGCGCAGATCGTTGCGGCGCAAGTTGAGGAACTGGCCGATCAGCGAGGCAGCTCCCGATCCGATCTGGGTATAGCCGGCCTCCAGACCGACCGAAGCGCCGCAGCCGTTGGAGATCATGGTCTGCCCGCTCACCACCACGCTGTCGCGCGCCGAGAGGCGGCCGCCGCGCAGGGCGTTGGCCTCGATCGGGTCGACGGCGCTGGAGATTTTCAGGCGGCGCCGCGACCATTCCATGATGCCGAGCGAGAGCCCGCCCAAGGCAGGAGCAATCAGTGCAACCGCCGGATTGACGGTGGCGTTCGCACTCAGCCGCACGTCGATCGGAATGCCGAAGATCAGGACATGCGCGATCTGCGCGATCTCGCTCATCAGCGTGACGATCGCGCCCGCCACGACGCCGACGACCAGCGCCAGCGGGATCAGGTAGAACTCATTGCTGCGCAGAAGCGCGCGCAGTGCGGTCAGCGCGCGGTTGGAAGCGCGGCGGCGCCCGGCAATGCCCGTGATCCGCGAAAGCACCTGATATCCCTACCCGTTCCCGTTACGCATCGGCGTGCCCATAGCCAGCCATCTTCAGGCGGACCCGCTCGATCTCGTCCTTGGGCAGCAGCGGCGGCCGGCCGATCTGCAGGCAGCCATGGTACTGCCGCGCCAGCGTCTCGACCTCCACCGCAAGCCACATCGCCTTCGAGAGCGACGGCCCGATCGCGATCACGCCGTGATGGTCGAGCAGGCAGGCCTGGCGGCCTTCCAGCGCCGTCAGCGCATGCGCCGACAATTCCGGCGTGCCGTAGGTCGCATATGGTGCGCAGCGGATGCTGTCGCCACCCGCGACCGCGATCATGTAATGAATCGGCGGGATCTCGAGGCCCATGATGGCGAGGATGGTGCAATAGGTCGGATGCGCATGGACCACGGCCTCGACCTCGCTCCGCGAGCGCAGGATATCCAGGTGAAACCGCCATTCGCTGGAGGGCCGCTGGGTTTTCGCGTGCGAACCGTCGAACCCCATGAACACGATCTGGTCCGGTGTCATCGCCTCGTAGGGCACGCTGGTCGGCGTGATGAGCAGTCCGTCGCCGTGGCGGACGCTGATATTGCCCGAGGTGCCCTGGTTGATGCCGAGCGCGTTCATCCGGCGGCATGCGTCGATGATGGCCTGCCGTTTGTCGGTTTCGTCTCGGGTCATCGCGCTTTCGACCGGGTTTTTCGAGAAGGCCCGAAACACCGGCAGATGCAGGGGCCCATGGCGCACATAAGGGGGTAACGCAGAGCGGGTCAAGCTGCAGTTAAGATGTTGGCGGAGCGGGGTTAATGCCGTCCAAACCTATTCAGCCGGAGCGGTCCGGAACGGCCGCTTCAGCGAAGGTCGCCATGCGATTGTGCAGCGCGCAGGCAAGGCGCAGGATCGGCAGGGCCAGCGCCGCGCCCGAGCCCTCGCCGAGCCTCAGATCGAGGTCGAGCAGAGGCCGCGCGTCGAGCGCTTCGAGCACCAGCCGGTGCCCCTGCTCGGCCGAACGATGGGAGAAGATGAGATAGGGACGACAGGTAGGATTGAGATGCGCGGCCGCGAGCGCGGCAACGGAGACGATGAAGCCATCGACCAGTACTGGAATACGGCGCTGAGCGGCGGCAATGATCGCGCCGCAGATCGCCGCGATCTCGAGCCCGCCGACGGCGCGGAGGATTTTTCCGGCAGATGTGCCCGCGAGGCCGTGATGCGCGAGCGCCGCGTCGATGATGTGCGCCTTGCGGTCGCGGCCGGTAGCGTCGAGTCCGGTCCCGAGGCCGGTGATCTTGTCGGCGCCGATCCCGAGCAGCGCCGCGGCGATCGCTGCCGCCGAGGTGGTGTTGCCGATGCCCATCTCGCCGAGAATGAGCAGGTCCGGCTCCGAGCCAGCGGCGCGCGCGACCGCACGCTTTCCGCAATCGAAAGCGAAAGCAAGCTCAGCGGGCTCGATTGCGGCTTCCTTGCTGAAATCGCGGCTGCCGAGCCGAGGCTTGTCGGTGACGATGCCGGGAAGCTGCGTATCCGCCAGCGTTCCGGCATCGACGATTTCGAGGGACGAACCGAGCTCGCGCGCGAGTACCGAGATCGCGGCGCCGCCACTGGCGAAATTCGCCATCATCGCGATGGTCACTTCCTGCGGATAGGCGGAGACGCCCTGCGCGGCAATGCCGTGATCGCCGGCAAAAACGACGATCGGTACACGTTCCGCACGAGGTTGTTCGGTGTGCTGCAGGCCAGCGAGCTCGATCGCCAATATTTCGAGACGCCCGAGCGCGCCGGTTGGCTTGGTGAGTTGGCCCTGGCGCGCCGCCGCCGCCTCGCGATGGGTGGCCGAGATGGCGGGACATGGCTGGGTGATCCAATCGGGAAGCATCGTTTCGCTCTAAGCCGAACCGCGTTTGAGAATGTAGCTATCCATGATCCAGCCGTGCTTCGCCCGCGCCTCTCCGCGCGCGTCCACGATCTTCGCAGCGACCTCGGCGAGCGGGCCTGAAAAAACGATCTGGTGCGGCATGCCCAAATAGGCGCCCCACCAGATGTGAAGCCCGGCCGGGTCCAGCGACTGAAACGCCGTGCCGGCATCGAGCATCACGACAACCGTCTCGACACAATGCGGCCAGCCGCTTTCGCGCAACTGGCGGCCGGTGGTCACCAGGAATGGCGCGCCGATCTCATTGAGCGGGATGGCGTGCGCGGCGCAGAGCGCCTGGATCGCGGTGATGCCGGGGATCACCTCGATCTCGGGCAGCGGATCAAGCCGTCGCGCGATGCGCAGGCTGGAATCGAAGAGCGACGGATCGCCCCAGATCAAAAAGCCCACACGCCCGCTGTCGCCGAGATGCACCTTGATCTCGCGCGACCACACGGCGGCGACAGCGCCATGCCAGTCATCGACGCCGCCGCGATAATCGTCGCGATCCCCATCGCGCGCGGGCAGATCGAACTCCACCAGCCGCGTTGTGCTGCTGGTCAGCACCCGCGCGCAAATCTCCCGCCGCAAATCGGCGAGGTCGGACTTCTCGTCGCCCTTGCGCGGAATCAGGATCAGATCGGCGGCATTCATGGAGCTGATCGCCGCAAGAGTGAGCTGCGCGGGATTACCGCAGCCGATTCCGATCAGCGATATCGTGAGCACGATGAAAGCCGCCGGCGACCGCAGGCGCGATCGCCCTGCAAGGGCTTAAGCCGCGTTGTGCAGGCGCGGCGTCACGAGGCTGCCATCCAGCACACCACGCAGCGATTTCGCGAGCGCCAGCACGCCGAGATCGACCAGCGGCTCGACCACGATCACCATGGCGTAGGACACCGCGAAGGTCGCGATCGAGGACAGGTTTTCCGCGCCCATCCCGCGGCCATAGATCGCCCAGAAGGCAACCCAGGCGACGATTCCGGCCTGATACGCGGTCGAGAGCGACAGCGCCTGGCCGTAGCGGAGATCGACATAGGCCGTGTCGCGGGCGACGAGGCGCGCGGCGAGCGTGTTGATCGCGAACAGCGGCACCAGCAGCGTCGTGACGTTCATGCCGTATTGCGGCAGGTCCGTCGGTACCAGGAAGATGCCCTGCAGCAACAGCCCGAGCGCCAATCCCAACGCCGCGGGCGCCGCGCCAAAGATCAGGAACAATGTCGAGCCAAAGATGAAATGCACCTCGGAGACGCCGACCGAAAAGTGCGGCAGGAGCTCGAAGAAAAACATCACCAGCACCGTGGTCGCCGCCGTGCGCAGCGCCAGCGAGGAGATACCCTGCTCCCGCGCGGTCTCGCCGGCGAGCTTCAGCGCGTATCCGCCGGCCGCCGCCGCGGTCGCGTAGCTGAGGACGATCTTGGTGCCGTCGACAATTCCGGGCTCGATATGCATGGTCCGTCTTCCTTCTCGATTTGGCGAATTATACCGCTATGGATCGTCCGCCGCCAGCGCCCCGTAGAGGATCACGGCGGTCGCCGCGACGTTTTCCTGGGCCAACTGTTCGGCGAGTTTCTTGACAGTGGTGCGAATGAGGCGCTGGTCGGCCTGGCCCACGGATTCGGCCAGCAATGCCGGCGTATCCGGCGACAGGCCTTGCGCGATCAATTTCGCGGCGAGCGCCGGAAACGTCTTCTTGCCCATATAGACCGCCGTCATCGCTTGCGGGTCCGCGAGCGCGTCCCAGTGCAAATCCTGCGGCAGTTCGCCCTTCACGTCGGCGCCGGTAATGAATTGCACGCGCCGCGCGGTATGGCGGCGGGTCAAAGGAATGCCCGTGGCGGCGCCGGCCGCGCAGGCGGCGGTGACGCCGGGAACGATCTCATAGGTGACGCCGGCCGCGCGCAGCGCCTCGACTTCCTCTTCGAGCCGGCCAAACACGCCGGCATCGCCTGACTTCAGCCGCACCACGCTGGCGCCGGTCGCGGCATAGTCGACCAGGAGCCGGCTGACATGCTCCTGCTTCGCCGAGGGCAGCCCCGCTCGCTTGCCCACCGAGACCAGCGTCGCGCCCTTGCGGGCGTGATCGAGGATCGCGCCGGCCGCAAGGTCGTCGTAGAGCACGACATCGGCTGCGCGCAGCCGTGCGGCTGCCTTGAGTGTCAGAAGCTCGGGATCGCCGGGACCGGCCGAGACAAAGGAGACGAAGCCGCTCATCGCTCCTCCGCGATCAGATGGAAGAACGTGCCGGTGACGCGCCCGCGGCGCGAACCGGTTTCGGCAACCTCGGCGCCATTGGCGTCGCGCACCGAAGCGAGCGGCGGATCGGGCTGCGCGAGGATCGAGGCAAAATGAAATTCATGGCCGCGCAGCCGCGAACCCTGGGGATGGCCGGGCATGCCCGCTGTGAGTTCCGCCCGGCGATAGCCGAGATGCATGCGCCGTTTGGCAAAGCTGGTTTCGAGCCCGAGCAATCCCGTCATCTCATGGCGTGTGCCATTGGCGTCGGTGAGCCCCTCGCCCAGCACCATGTAGCCCCCGCATTCGCCGTGCACGGGGCGCGTTTGCGCAAAGATCTTCAGGGCATTTCGGAAGCGGCCGTTGGACGCAATCTGTCCCGCATGCAGTTCCGGATAGCCGCCTGGCAGCCAGCAGACATCGGCGCTGTCGTCAGGGCTCTCGTCGGCGAGCGGCGAGAATGGCAGGACCTCCGCTCCGGCGGCACGCCAGCCTTCGAGGATGTGCGGATAGATGAAGGAGAATGCCGCGTCACGCGCGAGTGCGATGCGCTGACCGGGCGGCGTCATACGCGCCACGGACCTAGTATCGGTCGCGGTCCAGCCGCATTCGGCAAGCCGCAACACCGCATCGAGATCGACGCGCTCAGTGACCAGGCGCGCAGCTTCTCCGATCAGCTCGTTGAGGCGCGAAAGCTCTTCCGCCTGCACGAGGCCGAGATGCCGCTCCGGCAGCGCGATCGGCGCATGCCGCGGCAGCGCCCCGAGCACGGCGATGCCCGCGCCCTCCATCGCGCGGCGCACGAGGTCTTCGTGACGCGGGCTCGCCACGCGGTTGAGCACGACCCCGGCGATCCGCACGCCCTTGCGGAAATCCCGCAGTCCCGCGGCGACCGCCGCCGCCGTCTGCGCCTGGCCGGAAGGATCGAGCACCAGCAGCACCGGCCAGCCCATCATCTCGGCGATATCGGCGCTGGCGCCGGTACCGGATTGACCCGACGTCGCCACGCCATCGAACAGCCCCATCGAGCCCTCGGCCAGCACGAGGTCAGCATCGCCGCCGCGCGCGACAAGCTGGTCGATGGTCTCGCGCGGCATCGCCCAGCTATCGATATTGACCGAGGCGCGCCCGGTGGCCGCGGCGTGGAAAGCGGGATCGATGTAGTCAGGGCCGCTCTTGAAGCACTGCACGGACAGCCCACGGTCGCAGAACGCACGCGCCAGCGCCAGCGTCAGCGTGGTCTTGCCGGCACCGGACGCAGGCGCTGAGATGACGAGGCAGCGCGCCATCACGACGCCTCCGGAAAACGTGGCGAGGTGCCGACTGGCCGATAACGGCGATCGTAGTCGGCGGCATAGAGACGGCTCTCGCCGAAATCCTTCGCTTCGATCGTGCGACCAACGAGGATGATCGCGGTGCGTTCAAGCTCGGCGCCGAGCGAGGATTCCAGCGTGCCGAGCGTCGCGCGCACGATCCGCTCATCCGGCCAGCTTGCGCGCCAGACCACCGCGACGGGACAATCCGCGCCATAGTGCGGTGTCAGTTCGGCGATCACCTTGCCGAGCACGTGGATGGAAAGATGGATCGCCAGCACCGCGCCGGTCGCGGCAAAGGCGGCGAGCGTCTCGCCTTCCGGCATCGCGCTGGCGCGGCCGGAGGTTCGCGTCAGCACCACCGATTGTGCAAGGCCCGGCAGCGTCAGCTCCGCCTCCAGCGCGGCGGCGGCGGCGGCGAAGGACGGCACGCCCGGCGTGACGGAAAAGGGAATGCCGAGCTCACGCAGCCGCCGCAACTGCTCGCCCATCGCCGACCACACCGAGAGATCGCCGGAATGAAGCCGCGCCACGTCCTTGCCTTCGGCATGCGCGGCCGCGATCTCATCGATGATCTCGTCGAGCGACAGCGGCGCAGTATTGACGATACGCGCGCCGGGCGGGCAATGCGCAAGGATTTCCCTTGGCACCAGCGAGCCGGCATAGAGACAGACCGGGCAGGACGCGATCAGGTCGCGGCCGCGCAGAGTGAGCAGATCGGGCGCGCCCGGGCCGGCGCCGATGAAATGCACGGTCATTTCACGACGCTCCATTGCACGACGGGGCGAGCGGCCTCCCAGGACCGGTAGCGACCGAGCGGCGCGGCGTGCGAAATCTCGATCCGCATGAGGTCGCCGCCGTACTGTTGCTGCAGATCGGCCAGCAGCGCTTCCGTCTCCAGGGTCACGCTGTGCGCGACGATGCGCCCGCCTTGCGGGATCAGCGACCAGACCGCGTCGAACATCGCCGCATCGAGGCCGCCTCCAACGAAGGCCGCATCGGGCTTCTCAAGAGACGACAGCACTGCGGGCGCAACTCCTGTGACAACGCTGATCTTGTGCGTCAACCCAAAGGCTTCGGCGTTGCCGCGAATATTGGCGGCGCGATCGTCGCGCGCCTCGATCGCGATCGCCGTTCCGCCGGCGAGCGCCCATTCGACCGAGATCGATCCGGAACCGGCGCCGATGTCCCAGAGTCTCTCGCCTGGTCGTGGCGCCAGTGCGGATAGGGCCAGCGCACGAATCGGGCGCTTGGTGATCTGACCGTCGTGCCTGAACAGGTCGTCGGCAAGACCAGAGGCACGTGAAAGTCCCGTAGTGCCGTCCGCTTCGATGGCAAGCGCCACCGGGCTTGCCGCGGAATCCGCGGCGTAACTGTCCGCACTGCTCTCGGCGATGTGCTCGCGCGCCCCCCCCAGCGCCGACAATGTCCACAGGCGCGACGCCCCCCAGCCGTGCGCCGTGAGCCATGGCGCGAGGGCAGCGGCGGCCCTGGTGTCGCGCATGAGGCAAATAATCCGCGCACCACGCGACAGGAGCGGCACCAGCCGTTCGAACGGCGCCGCATGAAGCCCGATGCAGGTCGTGGTCTCCAGCGCCCAGCCGAGCCGCGATGCCACGAGCGAAAAGGTCGAGGGCGACGGATGTGCGATCCATTCGTCCGGCGCGAGATGTGTTGCGAGACTGCCGCCCGCGCCATGCCAGAAGGGGTCGCCGGAGGCGAGCACCGCCGTCGGATGGCCGCGGCGGGCGAGCACGCAGGTCGCATCGAATGGCACCGGCCACGGCTTGCCGCGCCTGTCGACTTCGGCGAGTTTCAAATGGCGCTCGCCGCCAAACACGGTCTCGGCCTGAGCAAGCGCCTTTCGGCTTGCTTCCGACAGCCCGGCAAGGCCATCTTCGCCGATACCGATGATGGTCAACCAGGGTTCAGACATGCGCGCCCTCATATTGGGCGGAACCGGCGACGCCAACCAGCTTGCGGACACGTTGGTGCGCGCGAAGATCGACGCGATCTATTCCTATGCGGGACGGACGCAGATTCCGCTCGGTCATTCGCTGCCGACGCGGGCCGGCGGCTTTGGCGGTGCGGCGGGACTCGCGGACTTCATCCGCGAGCAGCGCATCACCCATGTCATCGACGCGACGCATCCCTTTGCCGCCGAGATGAGCCGCCATGCGGTCGACGCGTGTGCGGCGACGGACGTTCCGCTGGTCGCGCTGGAGCGTGCGCCATGGACCCGTGTTGCCGGTGACAACTGGATCGAAGTGCCGGATATCGATGCCGCGGTCGCTGCCCTCCCCGCGCCACGCGCCCGCGTCTTTCTCGCGATCGGCCGACAGCATATCGCGCCGTTCGCGGCCAGGCCGCAGCACGCCTATACGCTTCGCTTCGTCGATGCGCCCGATGGCGCGCTGCCGTTGCGGGATGCCGAAGTGATCGTCTCGCGTGGACCCTTCACATTTGAGGGCGACCGGCAGTTGATGTGCGCGCGCGGCATCGAATGGGTGGTGGCGCGCAATTCCGGAGGCACCGGCGCGCGCGCGAAAATCGACGCCGCGCGCGAACTCGGTCTGCCCGCGATCATGATCGCACGCCCCGTCCTGCCCGAGCGGCCGTGCGTCGAAAGCATCGAGGAAGTGCTGGCGTGGCTCGGTCATGACGCGCCCCTCGGGGCATAGACCCAGCGGCCGATGCGCCGCGTCGCCGAATTGCCGATGATAACGAGCGTCGCCATGTCGGCCATTTCCGGCCGCGCGTCCTGCAGCGACAGCGTTTCGATCCGCTCCTTCGGCGTCGTCACCGCGTGCGCAAAGATGATGGTGCGGTCGCCGCAGCCGGCTTCTCTCAACACCTCGAGTGCACGGCCGAAACCTTCCGGGCGGCTCGCCGAGCGCGGATTATAGATCGCGATGGCGAAGTCGGCTTCGGCGGCGAGCCGCAGCCGCTTCTCGATCACGTCCCACGGCTTCAGATTATCGGAGAGATTGATGGCGCAGAAATCATGGCCGAGCGGGGCACCGGCGCGCGCGGCGGCAGCCAGCATTGCGGTGACGCCCGGCAGCACGCGGATCGAAAGGTCCTGCAGATCGGGCGCGGCTTCCAGCGCCTCGAACACCGCGGCCGCCATGGCGAACACGCCGGGATCGCCGGACGAGACCAGCACGACGTTGCGTCCCTCCGCGGCGAGCTTCAAGGCCTCGCCCGCGCGCTGCAGTTCCTGGCGATTGTCGGAGGGATGCAGCCGCAAGCCTTCGCGCGCCGGAACGCGCGCGACATAGGGCGCGTAGCCCAGCACGTCGGTGGCGTCGGCGAGCGCGGTCGACACTTCTGGCGTCACCAGCGCGGCATCGCCCGGCCCGAGCCCTGCGATGGTGAGCGTGCCCGTCATTCCGCCGCTTCCTGCCGCCTTCCGCCACGTCCATGCACCAGCACGATCGCAAAATAGGGACAATCGGAGACATCGACATCGGCGAGACGCGAGACGCGCTCGCCCGGCATGGTGCCGCGCTCGATCAGCCAGGCATGGTCGAGCCGCCCGGCTCGCTCCAGCGCGCGGCGGACCTTTGCGAGATTGCGGCCGGTCTTCATGATGACCAGCGCATCCGAGCTTTGCGCGCGCCGCTCCAATTCCGCTTCCGGCAGCGTTCCCATCAGCACGGTCATGACATCGTCGCCGAGCGCCATCGGCAGGCCTGCGACATTCCAGCATCCGGCCATGCCGGGAATGCCGGCGACGACTTCCACTTCAGCGCGGTCCTGCAGCCGCGTGTAGAGATGCATGAACGAGCCGTAGAAGAATGGGTCGCCTTCGCAGAGCACGACGACGTCGGTCGTGCGCGCCAGTTCCGCCAGGCGATCCGCCCATTCATCATGGAACGCGCCAAGCAGGCGCGCATACGCCTCGCTGTTCACGGCAAGCTCGGTCGTGACCGGATATTCCATCGGATATTCGCGCACGCCCGGAGCCAGCACGCCCTCGACGATCGCGCGCGCCTGGCCGGGGTGCCCCTTCTTGCGGAAATAGGCGATATGGGTCGCGGCGCGCACCTCGCGGTCGGCGCGCACGCTCATCAGGTCGGGATCGCCGGGTCCGAGCCCGCAGCAGATGATCCGCCCCATGATCATTCGCTCCTGCTTGCGAGTGCATTCACCGCCGCGACCGTGATCGCGGAGCCGCCGAGGCGGCCCACAACGGTGAGCGCAGGCGCCGGTGGCGATGCCATCAAGGCCGCCTTGGATTCGGCGGCGCCGACAAAGCCGACCGGACAGCCGATGATCGCGGCCGGCCGCGGGCAATCCTCGTCTTCGAGCATGTTGAGGAGATGGAACAGCGCGGTCGGCGCGTTGCCGATCGCGACGAGCGCGCCGGCAAGACGTGGCCGCCAGAGTTCGAGCGCGGCGGCGGAACGCGTCGTTTGCATCGACTGCGCCAGCGCGGGCACTTTCGAATCGTCGAGCGTGCAGATCACACGGTTGCCCGCTGGCAACCTTGCTCGCGTGATTCCCTCCGACACCATGCGCGCGTCGCACAGGATCGGCGCGCCGTTCTGCAAAGCCTTGCGGGCGTTGATCGCCATATCGCGCGTGAAGCGGACTTGCGCCTCGAGGCCGACCATCCCGGCGGCATGGATCATGCGCACCACCACCGGCTCCTCGTCGGGCGAGAAACGCGCAAGATCGGCTTCGGCCCGGATGGTCGCAAAGGACTGCCGGTAGATCGTTGCGCCATCGGTCTCAAAGGCGTGAGGCATCAGCGGCCTCCCAGCACTGCAACAGGATCGGCGAGAATTGCCGTTCGCGCCAGTCCACGCATGGCGGGAACATCGCGCGGCGAGCCGTCGCGAACAAGGTCAAAACCGTCCGCTGTGCCGACCAGCGTGAGCGCGGAAGGTACCGGATGCGCGCAGCCCTTGGTGCAGCCG
>Ga0070679_100005102_pt1 | contig 12135 bp, 7 predicted proteins | sample KBSC63BmetaG_FD_65652 | JGI IMG/M metagenome (GOLD analysis project Ga0070679, IMG submission 65652) | Corn rhizosphere microbial communities from Kellogg Biological Station, Michigan, USA - KBS C6-3B metaG | ecosystem: Host-associated > Plants > Roots > Rhizosphere | place: USA: Michigan... | reverse complement strand
TCGCCGCCCTGCTCGCCCCCACCGCCCGCGCCGAGTCCTCGCCGTCGGCGTACGGCGACCGGCTGGTCTCCCTGATCAACTCCGCCCGCCAGCAGCACGGGCTGCGCGCGCTGACCGTGACCAGCGGAACCTCGACCGTCGCGGCGAACTGGACGCAGCACCTGGACTCCCAGCAGGCCCTCTCGCACAACCCGGACCTCGGCCCGCAGCTGGAGTCGCACGGCAGCCCCAACTGGACGTCGTACGGCGAGAACGTCGGTGAGGGTCCGACCTCGTCCGCGCAGACGCTGTTCAACGCCTACATGAACTCACCCGAGCACCGGGCCAACATCCTCGGCTCGTCCTACCGCTACCTCGGCGTTGGCGTGGTCTTCTCCGGCTCGACCGCGTGGAACACGCTCGACTTCGTCGACCAGTACTCCGGCACCACCCGCTCCTCGTCGCCGACCGTCGTTCACCACACCACCGCGGCGCCGGTGCGCCACACCACCGTCCGTCGTAGCGCGCCGGTCGTGCACCACACCGCGCCCAAGGCCACCAACAAGGCCGCGCACCGGCCCAAGCCGGCCCTGCCGGTGCACCCGGCCAGCCCGGTGCACCCGCAAGCGACCGTGCAGGCCCTCTCCTCGACGCTGCCGGCCCTGCCCGTTCCCGCCGCGCCGAAGGCCGCCGCCGCGCCGACCACTCTGCCCTCGTCGCCCGGCCACAGCCCGGCAGCGGCCGTCATCGCCGCGCTGGTGCTCCTGGTCACCGCCACCCGATTCGTCCGGGTGCTGCGTCCGCGCGCTGCCTGAGCCGGGTTTCACCCGAGGGCCCGCGAGTTGCGTGACCCCGGTTTCGCCGGGTGACTACCCTGCCCACGGTGACCGAGGATCTCGCGACGCTGCTCGCCGCGGGGGAGCGCGCCGCGTTCCACGGCCCGCCTGGCGCCGCCGTCGCCGACCTCGAGCGGGCGGTCGTGCTCGCCCAGCGGGAAGGACGCCGGGCCGAGGTCACCGCGGCCGCATGGCTGCTCGGTGTCGCACTGTCAGCGGGCGGGCGCTACGGCGGCGCCCTGCGGGTGCTGACCCCGCTGTTGGAGGCCGGCGAAGGCGGCGAGTCCTCGGCCGAGACGAGGCTGTTCGCGACCTTTGCCGCAGCAACCGCCGCAAGCGTGCAGCGCGGCCTCGGCCGGCATGAGCAGGCCCGCTCGCTCGACCAGCGGGGGCTCGCCCTGTCCGACGGCCGGCCGGAGGCGGTCTTCGACTGCGCACTGGGCCTGGCCAGTGACGCGGTGGGCCTGCACGAGCTCGGCGCGGCCAAGGAGGCCTATGCCGACGCCGAGGCGCTCGTGGGCCAGCACGACGACGAGTGGTGGCGCCAGCGAGTGCGGCTGGGCTGGACCCGCGCCGAGCTCGCCCTGCTCGCCGACGAACCCGGCGACGCCGCCCTCGCGGCCGCCGCCAGCGTCGAGCAGGCGGAGCGGGCACGGGCGCCGCGCCATGTCGCCAAGGGGCTGCTGTTCCAGGGTGTGGCCGAGCTCTCCGCAGGCTCACCCGAGGCCGCCGCGACGCTGCGTCGAGCGGCCACTCTCGCCGAGGGGTTGTCGGCGCTACCGGTCGTCTGGCAGGCCCGCGCTCTGCTCGGGGCGCTGATCGCCGGCGCCGCCCCGGAGGAGTCGGCCCGATCGCTGGCGGCCGCCCGATCGGCGGTGCTCACGATGGCCGCCGACCTGCCGCCAGAGCTGCGCGAGGACTGGCTCGCCCGTCCGAACGTGTCCGCCCTGCTCGAGGGGTGAATCGGTCCGCCTGGGAGGCGCCGAAAACTTCGCAAATCGCCGCGACGTTCCCCGTGTAGGGGTGAAGTTGCGAGTGGAATCTGCCGACAACGCAGTTGACGCCCAAACGCACACACCGGCCACGAAGGACAACATGACCACCGTCCTCATCTGTGACGATCACCGCATGGTCCGCGAGGGGCTGCGCAAGTCGGTTCAGTCCATGCCGGGCGTCGACCGCGTCGACACCGCCGAAAGCGGCGAAGAGGTGCTGGCCCGATGGCCGTCGGAGCGCCAGGACCTGGTGCTGATGGACGTCACCATGCCCGGGCTCGGCGGCCTGGAAGCCACCCGTCGGCTGATCAGCCGGCACCCGGAGGCCAACGTCGTCATGCTCACCGGCGCGGGTGACCGGGACGCCGTGGCGCTGGCCATCTCCGGCGGCGCCCGCGGCTACCTGCACAAGAACGTCTCCCGCGAGGAGCTGGCCGCTGCCCTGCTGACCGCGCTCGCCGACTCGCCGGTGCGGACCCCCGCGCCCGGGGCGCACGCCGACGACAGCGGCGCCCAGCCGCCCGAGCTCACCGAGCGCGAGCTGCAGGTGCTGCACGGGATGTCGCAGGGCCGCAGCAACGCCGAGATCGGCCGCGAGCTCTATCTGTCCGAGGACACCATCAAGACCCACGCCCGGCGGTTGTTCCGCAAGATGGGCGTCAACGACCGCGCTCAGGCAGTGGCGTCAGGATTCCGCTGGGGCCTCGTTCGCTGACGCCGGGCTGACCTCTTCGGCGATCATGACGAAGGGCGCGGTATTTCGCCGTTTTAGCGCGCTGTTCGTCATGACGGCGGGCAGAGCGGCGCTGGCTGTTAGTCCTCGTCGGCGGTGAGGACTCCGTCGGCGAAGCCGCGCGCGTAGTCCCAGCTGACGTAGTCGGCCGGGTCCGGGGCGAAGGCGGGTTCGTGCACCCGCGGCATTCCCGCGTCCAGCAGATGCTTGAGGTTGCCGCGCAGCAGGTCCCAGGCGAAGTAGTGCGGTTCGTCGCAGTCCTGGCAGTCCACCACCAGCCCACGCACGCCGCGCGGCTCGAGCAGCGCCTGGAACACCTCGAGGTCCTCGAGGTCGGCAACGATGTCGGAGCGTTCATCTGCCGTCAGGGGCTCGAGGTCGTCCGGCTCGTCGTCGTCGAAGCCGCCGGCAGGATCCTGCGGATCATCCGCGAACGGGTCGAGCGGCGGTTCGTCACGCACCTGTCCACCGTAGCCCGACTGCCCGCATAGACTGACCTCTTCCCCGACCGGGTCCGGTGAGTGCAGTGGGGCCCGATGAATGCAGTGGTTCCCGATGAGTGAGGGGCGAGTGGTGGACCAAGGCGTGGGACTTCCGGAGAAGTTCGCGACGCTGGGCCTGACCTTCGACGACGTGCTGCTCCAGCCGGCGGCCTCTGACGTCATCCCGAGCGAAGTGGACACGACGACCAAGTTGTCGCGTTCGATCCGGCTGCGCACGCCGCTGTTGTCCAGCGCGATGGACACCGTGACCGAGGCCAGGATGGCGATCGCGATGGCCCGTCAGGGCGGCGTCGGCGTGCTGCACCGCAACCTGTCGGTCGAGGACCAGGCGGTCCAGGTCGACATCGTGAAGCGTTCCGAGGCCGGCATGGTCTCGCAGCCCATCACCTGCGCGCCCGAAGACATGATCGGTGCTGCCAATGCGCTGATGGGCCGCTACCGGATCTCCGGCGTGCCCGTGACGGACCCCGACGGCGTATTGGTCGGCATCGTCACCAACCGTGACATCCGGTTCGAGGCCAACCACGACCGTTTGGTCCGCGACGTCATGACCGCGATGCCGCTCGTCACCGCACCGGTTGGCGTCTCGCGTGACGACGCGCTGCGGCTGCTCCAGGACAACAAGGTGGAGAAGCTTCCGCTCGTCGACGCTGCCGGCCGGCTGCGTGGTCTCATCACCGTCAAGGACTTCGCCAAGACGCGGGAGTATCCGCTCGCGACCAAGGACAGCGAAGGCCGCCTCGTCGTCGGCGCAGCGGTCGGTGTCGGTGAGGACGCCTTCAAGCGCGCGATGGCCCTGGTCGAGGCGGGCGTCGACTTCCTCATCGTCGACACCGCGCACGGTCATTCCCGCGGTGTGATCGACACGGTGGCGCGGCTGAAGGGCTCGGTGTCCGTCGACGTCATCGGCGGCAACATCGCGACCGCCGCCGCAGCGCAGGCACTGATCGACGCCGGCGCCGACGCCATCAAGGTCGGCGTCGGACCCGGCGCCGTGTGCACGACCCGCGTCGTTGCCGGTGTCGGCGTCCCGCAGATCACGGCGATCTACGACTGCGCGCAACGCGCCGGCGCTGCGGGCGTGCCGATCATCGCCGACGGCGGGATCACCTACTCCGGCGACATGGCCAAGGCGATCGCCGCCGGCGCCGACACAGTGATGCTGGGGTCGTTGCTCGCGGGTTGCGACGAGAGCCCCGGCGAGCTCATCTTCATCAACGGCAAGCAATACAAGTCCTACCGCGGGATGGGCTCGCTCGGCGCGATGCAGTCGCGCGGCCAGGCCCGGTCCTACTCCAAGGACCGCTACTTCCAGGACGACGTGCTCTCCGACGACAAGCTCGTGCCGGAAGGCATCGAAGCCCAGGTGCCCTACCGCGGTCCACTGGCGAGCGTCGCGCACCAGCTCGTCGGGGGTCTGCGCGCGGCGATGGGCTACGTCGGCGCCGCCACGATCGCCGAGTTGCAGCAGGCGCGCTTCGTGCGCATCACCGCCGCCGGGCTCAAGGAGAGCCACCCGCACGACATCCAGATGACGGTCGAGGCGCCCAACTACCAGGCGCGCCGGTGACCCCGACACTGCTGTGAACGACAACGTCGAGATCGGCCTCGGTCGCTCCGGCCGCCGCGGCTACCACCTGCGCGACATCGCGATCGTGCCGTCGCGGCGCACCCGTGACATCGACGTCGTCTCGCTCACCTGGCAGATCGACGCCTACCGCTTCGACCTGCCGCTGGTCGGCTTCCCGTCCGACGCGACCATGTCACCGGCGACGATCGCAGAGGTCTCCCGCATCGGCGGCCTCGGGGTGCTCGACGCCGAAGGACTGTGGACCCGGTACGACGACCCGCTGCCCGTACTCGGGGAGCTGGCCGAGGTGGACCCGGACGAGGCGACGCAGGCTTTGCAACGTGCTTACGCCGAGCCCGTCGTCGATGAGCTGATCGGGCGCCGGATCAAGGAGATCCGCGACACCGGCGCGGTTGTCGCCGTACGCGTGTCTCCGCAGCACACACCGCGGCTTGCGCCGGCGATCCTGTCTGCGGGCGTCGACCTGCTCGTCATCCAGGGCACGATCGTTTCGGCGGAGCACGTCGCCGCCTCGGCGACCCAGCCACCGCTCAACCTCAAGACGTTCATCGCGGATCTCGACGTGCCGGTCATCGTCGGGGGCTGCACCAACTACCAGACCGCCCTGCACCTGATGCGCACAGGTGCGGCCGGCGTCATCGTCGGTGTCGGTGCGGACGACTGGTCGACGTCGGCCGAGGTGCTGGGCATCGAGGTGCCGATGGCGACGGCCATCGTCGATGCCGCCGCAGCGCGGCGTGACTACCTCGACGAGACCGGCGGACGCTACGTGCACGTGATTGCCGCCGGCGGCGTGGAGACCAGTGGCGACATCGCGAAGGCGCTCGCCTGCGGCGCGGACGCCGTCATGCTCGGCGAACCACTGGCGATGGCAGCCGAAGCTCCCGCGCGCGGCGCGTGGTGGCACGTCGCCGCTTCGCACCCGCAGCTGCCGCGCGGGCGGTTCGCGGGCGCCGGCCCGCAGTGGCCGTTCGCCACGCTGGAGACCGTGCTCCGCGGCCCGTCGACGACGCCCGAAGGTCACCTGAACCTGTTCGGCGGCGCCCGTCGGGCCATCGCGAAGGCGGGCTACTCCGACATCAAGGAGTTCCAGAAGGTCGGACTCATCGTCGCGCGATGAGCACATCGACGAGTGCGTCGCACGACTACGACGTGGTGGTGATCGGCAGCGGCTTCGGCGGATCGGTCGCCGCGCTCCGCGCCAGCGAGAAGGGCTATCGCGTCGCGGTCGTTGAAGCGGGTCGTCGCTTCACCGACGAGACGTTGCCGAAGACGTCGTGGCAGCTGTCGAAGTTCCTCTGGGCGCCGCGACTGGGGATGCTCGGCATCCAGAAGATCACCCCGCTCAACGATGTGCTCGTGCTCTCCGGCGCCGGCGTCGGCGGCGGCTCGCTGGTCTACGCCAACACCCTCTACACGCCGTTCGACGACTTCTTCGCCGACAAGCAGTGGGCGCATATCGCCGACTGGAAGGTCGAGCTCGAGCCCTACTACGACCAGGCGACCCGCATGCTCGGCGTCACTGACAACCCCACGTTGACTCCCTCGGACATCGCCATGAAGGCGGTTGCCGAGGAGATGGGTGTCGCGCACACGTTCCAGCTCACGCCGGTCGGCGTCTTCTTCGGCGAAGCGCCGGGGCGCACTGTGCCCGACCCCTACTTCGGCGGCGCCGGACCTGACCGGACCGGCTGCATCGAATGCGGCAACTGCATGATCGGCTGCCGCTACGGCGCGAAGAACCGGCTCGACGTCAACTACCTGCATCTCGCCGAGCGCCTCGGCGCCGTCATCATCCCCGAGACCACGGTGCACACCGTGCGCCCGCTCGCAACCGGTGGCTACGTCGTCGGCACTCATCCAACCCTGCAACGCAAAGCGTCCGACGAGATCACCGCCGAACAAGTCGTCTTCGCTGCCGGCACCCTCGGCACGCAGCGGCTGCTGCACCGCATGCGCGACGAAGGCGTGCTGCCACGGTTGTCGGCGCGGCTCGGCGAACTGACCCGCACCAACTCCGAAGCGATCCTCGGGGCGATGTCGCGCCGCAACGACGTCGACTTCACCCGCGGCGTCGCCATCACCTCATCGTTCCATCCGGAGCCGCGGACTCACGTCGAGCCGGTGCGATACGGCAAGGGGTCCAATGCGATGGGACTGCTGTCCACACACATGACCGACGGCGGCGGCCGGTTGCCGCGTTGGCTCAAGTGGCTCGGCCAGGTGCTGCGCCACCCGTTGCTCACCCGTCGCCTGCTCTGGCTTCGCGGCTGGTCCGAGCGCACGATCATCGTCTTGGTGATGCAGTCACTCGACAACTCGCTCACCGTGCGCCGCAAGCGTGGCCTGTTCGGCGAACGACTGGTCACCCACCAGGGCCACGGCGAGCCCAACCCCACCTGGATCCCGGCCGGCAACGACGTCGTACGACGGCTGGCGCGCCGCATCGACGGCGCACCGGGCGGGTCGGTGGGGGAGATCGTCAACGTGCCGATGACCGCGCACATCATCGGCGGTGCGCCGATCGGCGACACACCGGAAGCCGGCGTCATCGACCCGTGGCAACGCCTCTACGGCTACGACGGCCTGCACGTCGTCGACGGCACCGCCGTGACGGCCAACCTGGGGGTCAACCCGTCGTTGACCATCACCGCGCAAGCCGAACGCGCGATGGCGTTCTGGCCCAACAAGGGTGAGCCGGATTCGCGGCCGCCGCTGGGATCGTCCTACCGGCCGGTGCCGCCGGTCCCGCCGCGCACTCCGGCCGTCCCGGCGGGCGCACCAGGCGAGCTTCGTCTGCCGCGTTAGAGCCACCTAAGCGCTGATTCCGGGGCAATAGCACGCAGATCCGCACGTTGCGGTCAAGCCCGCGCGCGAAGCACGCTGCGTCGTTACCGTCGGAACCGGATGACCACGACGATCGCCGACGACCGCCTCGCGCCGTATGTCTCGGGGCTCGCGATCGACTGGCTGCAATCGATGCCGGCAACGCCACACCGGCGCATCACCGGCTCGCTCGCGTTCGTCGACATCTCCGGCTTCACCAGCCTGACCGAACGGCTCGCGGCGCACGGCAAAGTCGGCGCCGAGGAGATGAGCGACCTCCTCAACGCCACCTTTGCGACGCTGCTGGCGAGCGCCTACTCCTACGGGGCGCTGCTGGTGAAGTGGGGCGGCGACGCCGTCCTGCTGCTGTTCGAGGGCCCGGAGCACGCGCTGCTCGCCTGCCGGGCCGCGGACGAGATGCGCCGCACCATGCGCCAGGTCGGCCGACTGCGAACATCCGCGGGAGTCGTGCAGCTGCGGATGTCGGTCGGCATCAGCTCGGGCGAGTTCGACTTCTTCCTGGTCGGGGAGCGTCACCGGGAGCTGCTCGTCACCGGTCCCGCGTCGACCGAGACCGCGCACATGGAACAGGTCGCTACGGCAGGCGAGATCGTCATCTCCCGCGCCACCGCGGCGCTGATGCCCGCGCACCATGTCGGGGCCGGCAAGGGCGACGGCCACCTGCTTCGCGGCACACCGGCCGTCGACGGGCGCTGCCGCTACTGGCCACCGCCCGCCGAGGCGACCGACCTCGGCCTGTTTCTCGACCCGGCCATCCGTGACCACCTGCGCATGGAAGTAGGCGACAGCGAGCACCGGCACGTCGCGGTCGGCTTCGTCGAGGTGAGTCGTGTCGACGACCTGCTGTCCCGCCAGGGTCCCGGCGCCGTCGCGAGCGCCTTGCATGAGTTGATCGTGCGGGTTCAGCGCGCCTGCGAACGCCACCGCGTGACGTTCTGGGAAACCGACATCTCCGCCGACGGCTTCAAGGTGATGCTGGTCGCCGGCGCGCCGCGCGGCTCCGGCCACGACGAGGAGGGCATGCTGCGCGCTGCGGCCGCAACGGTGCTCGGGTACGACGGCCCGCTGGGCGTGCGGGTCGGCGTCAACTGCGGCCGGGTCTTCAGTGGCGCGTTCGGGCCTGCGTTCCGGCGTACCTGGTCGGTCAAGGGCGACGCGGTCAACTTGGCGGCGCGGGTCATGGGGAAGGCCGGTCCGGGTGAGCTGCTCGCGACGCTCACCCTGCTCGACCGCGCCGGCTGCGACGTCGCGGCGACACCGCTGGCACCGTTCCCGGTCAAGGGCAAGCAGCACCTCGTGCACGCGTCGGCCGTGACGCAGGTGCGGGGCGGTCGGGTCCGGATGTCGGAGCAGACGATCGTCGGGCGCGACCCCGAGCTGGCGTCGTTGCGCGCCGACATGACGGCGGCGCTTGCCGGCGCGGGACGGGCGGTGGCCGTGTCCGGCGAGCCGGGCATCGGCAAGACCGCGCTGGTCGATCACGTCGTTCGCGAGCTGCCGGCGGCGACCAGCGTGCTACGCGCGGCCGGGGATGACTACGAGCAGGCCACGCCATACTTCGTCGCCGGACAGATCGGTCGTGCTGCATTGCGGCTCCCGGCGGATGCACCGGACGACAAGGTAGTCGCCGCCCTGCACCGTGTTGCCGACGGCAATCCGCGGCTGCAGCCCTGGCTGCCGTTGCTGGCGATGCCGTTCGGGATCCGGGTTGCCGACACCGAGCGCACGGCGTCGGTTCAGGATGAGTTTCGGGCCCGCCGCGCCGCCGCGTTGTTCGCCGAACTCCTCGAGACGGTCACACCGGGTCCGACGGTGTTGCTCGTCGACGACCTGCCGCTGACCGATGAGGCGTCGCTCGAAGTGATCCGCCGCATCGTGCAGCGCAGCGGCAGCCGACCGTGGCTGGTGCTGCTCGTCGGTCGCGCGCTGCCGGCCGGGGTGGGCCAGGACGTCGTCGACGAGCTCAGGTTGGGGCCGGTGTCACAGCCGGCGGCTCGGGCGATCGTGCTCGCCACCGACAGCGGGCGGCGACTTTCATTGCGTGCGCTGCGCTCGGTGGTCGCCCGCGGTGACGGCAACCCGCTGTTCCTCACTGCGCTGGCGCAGGCGGCCGATGCCACCGGCGCCGAGGAGCTGCCGGAAACCGTCGAGGAGCTGCTCACCGCACAGGTGGACGACCTGCCCCCGGCCCTGCGTCGCACGCTTCGGGTCGCGTCCGTGCTCGGTATGCGGTTCGACCCGGCCGTGGTCGCCGACCTGCTCGGCGGCGAGCCCGAACAGCAGACCTGGGAAGCGCTGGGCGAGTTCATCGTCGCCGACGGACAGGCCAAGCGGTTCCGCAACACCCTGGCCCGTGATGCGGCGTACGAGGGTCTGCCGTTCCGGGCCCGGGTCGACCTGCACGGGCGCGCGGCAGACGCAATCGTCGCGCGGGTCGCGACGCCGGATACCGCCGCCGCCGCGCTGTCGATGCACTGCCTCGCGGCGCACCGGTTCGACGCGGCGTGGCACTATGCGCGCGTGGCCGGCGACGCTGCGCGCGGCGTCTACGCCAACGTCGAAGCGCTGACCTTCTACCACCGAGCCCGTGCGGCGGCACGCCGGTTGCCTGCCTTGCCGGCCGGCGACCTCACCGACCTGCTCGCCGCCATCGGAGACGTGCACGCCCGGCTCGCCGAAGTCGAGCCGGCGCTCGCGGCCTACCGTGAGGCACGGCGTCGTACGCCGAGGACCGACGTCGCTGCACGAGCACGGCTCGCGCTGTCCGCCGCGCTGGCGCTCGAGCACACATTGGCAACCGCCCGCATCAACCGCTGGCTGTCGGTTGCACATCGGGAGCTGGCTGCAGCGGGCGACGACCGGGCCGCGACCGAGCTCGACGCGCGCATCTGGCTGGAACGCGCGTACGTGCAGTTCACGATGGGGCGCGACCTGCAAGCCGCCCACATGTGCCGCAGCGCCATTGACCTTGCCGAATCGCTGGACGCCTACGAGGTCATCGGCCGCGCCCTTCACCTGCTCGACAATGTCGATCTGCGCGCCGGACGCGGCAGCGACGAGCAGCGGATGCAGCGCGCGCTCCAGCTGTTCGTCGACGCCGGCGACCTCGCTCGTCAAGGCGTGACGTGGAATCACCTCGGCCTTTGTGCCTATTACGCCGGTGACTGGGTCCGCGCCGTTCGCTGTTACGAGGAGGCGCGACAGCTGCGCGATCGGTGTGGTGACGAGTGGGCGGCGGCGATCGCGGCGGCGAACATCGGCGAGATCCTGGTCGACCAGGGGCGCCTGGCCGAGGCCGAGCCGCTGGTGGCCGGCGCGCTGGACGTGTGGCGAGCCTCCGGCATCCCGTCCGACATCGGGTTCGGGGCGGCGCTGCTCGGCCGTCTCTACGTGCGGCTGGGCCGGACCGAGGCCTGGCAGCTGTTCAGCGAGGCGAACGACGCCTACGCGGCGACCGGTGAGCCGTTCGAGCTCGTCGACCTCGACCTGCGCGTCGCCGAGGCGTTGCTGCTCCAGGGCAGTGCCGCGGCCGCGCGCGAACGGCTCAAGGTGGCGTCCGAGCGACTTCGTGAGGCGGCCCGCGCCGCCGGCATCGCGGCGGCGGACACAGGTGAGCTACCCGCGACCGTGCTGACGTCGACCCTGTTGCGCCTTCTCGGCATCGCGGCGATCCAGCTGGGCGACCGTGGGCACGGCACGGCGACGCTGACTCAAGCGCTGACCGCAGCCAGGGAGCGCGGCGCTCAGCACGACGTGATGCTCGCGATCGGCGGCCTCGAGTGGGCCAACGCCGCAGCCGCCGCGGACCTCGTCGAGGCGGCCGAGATCCGGGCACGCCTGGGTGTGGTCTGGCTGCCCCACCTGCCGGTCGAAGCGCGTGACGGAACGCCGCAGCAGATCGTCGTGCCCGAACAGCGGTCACCGGTCGAGCGGAGCCAGCCGGTCTAGAGCCACATCCCCTTCGGGTCACCTGGCGGCAGCACGAACGTGATGACCTCGTTGCCCGCGTTCTTCTTGCGGCTCTGCACGCAGACGGTCGTGATCGTCGCGCTGCAGTCCGGCAGCACACCCTGTGTCGTCACGTTGCCGAACTTGTCGGTGAAGCCCGGGCCGCTGAGAACGTCCAGGCAGACGTCCATGAAGGGGGTGCCATTGTTGGGGATCTGGTTCACGTAGGTCTTCGGCAGTGTCATCGTCACGGTCTTGCCGCGCGTGGACACGTTGAACGTGACGATCGCGCCGAGCGGCGGCTCTCCGCTCGCGTCGCACTTCGGGAAGATCCCCGTGGCCGCCTTCCCCTTGATCGTGGCAGTGAGGACGTCCGGGTCGGCACCCGAGGCTGCAGAGATGTTGGTGATCGTGGTCGGGTTCGCCGGCGAGTCCTGCAGGTTGCCGGTCGCGCACGACTTGTTGGCGGCGCAGTCGACCAGCTTCTGGACGATGTCGAAGGAGTCGGAGGTCACGCTCGTGACGCCGGTCGCCGCCGCCGTCAGCGTGTCGCTGATGCCGAAGCGCGTGAACGCCAGCGCCGGGAAGGTGGCCACGCCGGCGACGGCGTTCACCTGGGAACCAGTGCTCTCCAGTGCCGGTGACGCGGGTGCGTCACTCGGGGTGTCGGACATCGTGACAGCGCCGGTGAAGGTCGTGACGG
>Ga0070679_100005101_pt1 | contig 12136 bp, 9 predicted proteins | sample KBSC63BmetaG_FD_65652 | JGI IMG/M metagenome (GOLD analysis project Ga0070679, IMG submission 65652) | Corn rhizosphere microbial communities from Kellogg Biological Station, Michigan, USA - KBS C6-3B metaG | ecosystem: Host-associated > Plants > Roots > Rhizosphere | place: USA: Michigan... | reverse complement strand
TGAGTGGACGCCCTTTATGCTGTCTCGGTCTTCCGGCAAGCCGGAAGTGATCCCAACGGACCACGCAGAGCGGCGAGCATGGCTTGCCCACATCTGGTTCCCGAACAGGCCGTCGCATGACGTTCAGGCCTGTCTGGACACCTGGAACAGTCTCAGTACGACGCCAGTCCGGTACGCAGAAGCGTTTGAAATCTGCGAGTACGGTCGACAGATTGATTCCGCAGAAATACGCCGTCTCTTCCCTTTTCTGCATCAGCCTTAACGGTTTCTCATTGACCAGTTGGTTATAACGACAACCGCTGGCGCCTTGCGCCGATATAGGAAATAGGACATCCCCAATTTTCAACCCCGACAGAGATGGACAGGTTCATAGACGGACGGACTCCACCACGGGAAGTTGGGCGACCTGCATCATCATCTCGATCCAATAATTTGAGATATCCGCCGCTGCAAACGGACCATACAGTTGACTGACGGCAACGACAAACGCCTTGGCTGCGTCACCTCGAATACCGCGCCATCGATCCTGTAACGATCGCCGATGCAGACTTCATCATCAGCAAGGCCGTCGGTCAGGTTTTCGCCGAACTGGCCATGCTCGAAGTCAGGCCCGTTGAAGGTTCTTCGCCCAATGTCGATAGGAGTCGAGCTGATACATCATGGCCGCATGATGTTCTCCGCCGTGACCCGCAAGATCGTCTTGACGTCACCGTCGATATTGAGACGACCCGCCATCACGCGGCGCACTATGGGTCGTTTGCAGACAGCAATACGCACTGTTTTGTCCTGCCATTCGACTTCACTGGGGAGGCCCACATTGATTGAGACGACAGTGCCCGTCTCCAGCTTCCTGGTTTGAATCTACGCCGCGTGTTCCATCCAGTAAGCCGTGTCTTTGTGCGAGTCCGCAATATATCCGATGCCTAATAGAAGGACATGATGGCCGCGAGGGAGCTCGACAGCTACGCTGAGTCTGTCCGCGCGTGATCGTGTCGGTATCACGATGCCTGAGAACGTCGGATCGATGCGAAGGAGCCAATGACGGCCAATTGATACGTCTAATACTGATATGCCCAATACCTCACGCCGCCGCTTCCTTAGCGTTGCCGGTGCGTCTACCGCTGCAGCATTCTTCGCAACCCCGAAACTCGTCGCGGACGCTCCTCCTCTAGATAGCGCGGCGACCGACGGCCAATGCATTCTGACGCGACGTCTTTGTCGCTCGACGAAACGACACTACGACGGACGACACGATCAAGGCAATGGAACGCGATAGCGAATTCCGCATGAGCAAAAGGTGAGTATCGTATGGCGCTGCTCCGGTACCTGGCCTCCATCTTTGTCGATGTCTTCGGCATCACGCATCCGTCTGTCGAGGCCCGAGACCGGGCTGCGATATATATTGGCTTTCTGCTGCTCGCGCTCGTTGTGGCCTTGTTTCTGGTCTTCCTTGTGGCTGGCCATGTCCTTAACCGGTGAATCCTCGATGACGGCTCGAACGCTGTGATGTCCGTCAGTATTCTGAAAGGTCCGCGAATGAGAGTAGCTATTGCCTCAGACCATGCTGGTTTCGCGTTGAAAGAAGATGTGCGCGCGTTCATTTCGACGCTCGGCCATGACGTTCTGGATCTCGGCGCCCACAATGCAGAACCGTCGGATTACCCGGATTTCGCAGAAGCTGTCGGTGAAGCGATCATGACTTCAACAGCGGAACGCGGCATACTCATCTGCGGTTCCGGGGTCGGCGTTTCTATCGCCGCTAACAAGATTCCAGGCGTAAGAGCGGCGATATGTCACGATACGTACTCCGCCCATCAGGGTGTGGAACACGACGACATGAATGTGCTCGTGATGGGATCGCGCATTATAGGAGTGGCGCTCGCGCACGATATCGCCGAGCGCTACCTTCGCGCCACATTTGACGTATCTGAAGAGCGGTTTGTCCGCCGCTTGAACAAAGTGAAAGCAATCGAGCGGCTTTACATGCCAACCGCAGGGCTGGCGCCCACAAGAATTCCCGGCGCCTAACCGTCCAGAAAACCGCGCTTCTGGCGATGGTGACGGCGTGAGTGCGGTCATGCGGCGCGAGCTTAGCGGCCTTGGCAATCAATTCTATGTCTTCCTCGCCGTTGATCACCGCTGCGACTCCCTTACGCAATAGCGGATGATCGTCACTCGTAGGAACTTCGATTTTTAGTCATGCTCCACACCTCCGCTGGGTCGTCTTGCTCTGTTTCTGAAGCGGTCCCAAAGGGATTTCCGTCCACTGGGTGGATAAGCCACCTTAGCGGGGATTCTCAGCTCGATCTCGGTGCCGACGCCAGAGTGACTCCGAATATCTAACTGTGCACCAATCTTCTGAGCGCGCTCACGCATACCGGACAAACCCCAATGTCCCGAGCGTCCCTTCCGCAGGATTGCGTCATCGATACCCGCTCCGTTATCCCTGACTTTCAGCGACAAGCTGAATTCGCTATAAGTAATGTCAACTTCAATTTTGATCGCATGGGAGTGCTGGAAAGCATTGATGAGCGCCTCCCGGACGATCCGATACGATTCATTGAACACAATAGGGCCGATCGGTTGCACCTCACCCACCACCGTGAGACTGAAGACAGAAGTGCGGTCTCGCGCGAGCTCCTCGCCACACTTTACAAGGGTCTCCGACAACTCAGTTCCGGCTGTTCCTTCCTCACGGATATCCCGTACACTTTGCCGTCCCTCAAGAAGGACCTCGTCAGCTCGCTCAAGGACACTCTCCATCATCCGGTGAGCAGTCTGATCAGGGGGTAATATTTTCATCACTGCTTGAAAGCGCAGGACAAGCCCCTGGAAGCCCTGAAGCAATGTGTCGTGCAACTCCCGTGCGATTCTCTCGCGTTCCTCCATGCGAGCTCCCATGCGTTCCTGCAGTTCTTCAGTCGCGCGGTTGAGCCTGTAGCGGTACACCATCCACAAAATTCCAAGCCCAAGGGCACCGTAGAAGCTTCGGAACCACCACGTCTGGTAAAAGGCAGGAGCAATCGTAAACTGCATGGTTGTGCCCGTATCGTTCCATATTCCGTCCTCGTTGCAGGCCTTTACATAAAACACGTATTTTCCGGGACCTAAATTCGTATAAATTGCATCTCGACGTGTGCCGACCTCCTGCCAGTCGCTGTCACTACGATCCAACTTATAGCGAAACATGGCTCGCTCGGGCTGGGACAGACTGAGTGCTGTGTATCGGATTTCAATAGAAGTGGTCCTCGGCGGCAATGTAACGGCGCCCGAGGGCACATACGTCACTCCGCCCGCGATCAGGGCTTCGATGGATAGAGGTGGAGGAACGTTATTGATCTGAATACGTTGCGGATCGGTCCAAACGACACCGAGAGAGGTCGCAAAATACAGGAGGCCATCTTTCCCCTGCAGCACATTTCCATAGTCACCGAGTTGAATGGGCGCATTTAGACCGTCGCCAAAAGCGAAAGTTCTCGCCTTGACTCTATAGCCGGGACTGGCTTTGAACGTTCTAATTTCGGCCTCAGGAACATAGATCACGCCACTGTCCGACGCGATCCATAAGCCACGGTCGACGGTAGCGATGATGCCACGAATACCCGCAAACTTCGATTCGCCATCAGCTACCAACGGTCTAAAACGCCCTTCCTCGTATAGATCAATCCCTTTGTCGCCGCCAATCCACACTTCGGATTCGCGGCCACCAATTGCCAAGACCCCACCGACAGACAGACCCTCTTTGCTTGTAAAGATTTTGACTCGATCCTCTGCCAATTCAGCAATTCTGTCGCTAAATCCAAACCAAACGTCTCCAGCAGGATCTGTAAACTCAGCCCATGCCGCTCCACTCGGTCCGCCAAGACTTTCAAGGCTTGTCCAGCCATGAGCATCCGTGCGGTATGTCCCTGCAGTGGGAATAGACCACCATTTCCTTCCTCGGTGATCTTCAATCAGCGAAGAGACCAAGGCACCCGTTCCTTCTCCAAACCGTTCGCCTTCAGCCAGGTACCCGATGGTGTACCCGGAGATTTTGCCGGCATCATATCGTTTCGGGCGATCCGGCGTGCCGACCACCGCGTGCGATCTTGCGAGGAGTTTTATCGCCTCGGTGGGATTTCCAACGGGCTCTTGTATGACTCCGTAACCTTTCAAAATTCGATATCCATTGCTGACATAAAATTTGCCGGCTTGCTCTGAAACCCTTCCATCTCCTATACGCATCAGCAGCCTGTTGCTGACACTTACCTGGATTGCACCCTCCGTCGTAGCGCTGAGGGCGAAGTGGGAGGAACCTGTAGGAAAAGGAATGGGAATCAATCCACTTTGTCGAAATCGATCGAGCCCACCGCTCGTACCAGTCCAAACGTTTCCTTCGCGGTCTTCCAGGATGCAGGCCACGTAGTCGTGGCTTAAACCCTGCTCCTGTGTGAATCTCTCCGCTTTATCGTTGAACCTGCCAATCTGCTCACCTTTCACACGCTCCGGGTAGGGAATGCGCCGGAGACCGTCACCTAAGGTAGTGATCCATAGGCTGCCGCTACGGTCAAAGAGGATCGCCGCGCTACCAACTTGAATCTCCGGCCCCAGGGCCTTCGGGTTTTCTACGCCGAATTCAAACGGCCTGACTGATCTTCCCGTCTCTACGATCCATATCGTCCCATCATTTGATTGAGCGAAGCTGGCCACTCCCAGCCGATTGGACCCGACGTTACGAAACTCCCCTCCGCCAGGATTCAAGACCGAAACAGAGTCCGGCGTGCCAGCGAAAATACGGCCTTCGCGGTCTCGAAATACCGAGAGAGGAGCCCCTGAATAATGCAACTCCGCGCTCACTTCTTTCCAGTGCACACCATCAAATCTAAGCAATCCGCCCGTTGCTCCCGCCCCCCAGACGTTTCCTTGCTTGTCCAGTGCGAAGCTGTAAATCTGGCTGTCTAAGCCATCCTTTTTTTCGTAGATGGAAAATTTTCCATCTCGATAAAAGCTGACGACTTTACGTGAATAGCCGACCCACAAGCCGCCACCTGGAACTGCCAAGAGTGAGAGGACACGTACGACTTTGGATCGCTGGCCCGCGAAGGGATCCATGAGTTCGAAGTGCATGCCGTCGAAACGATATAGGCCCCGCTTGCTTCCTATCCATAGATAACCATCAGTCGTCTGGGCCAGCGCAGTAATCTCTCCCGGAGCTCCGTCTCTTGCGGTCCAACTCGTATGGAGGAGTTGATCCATTCTTCGATCACGATCGATACAAACAGCAGGAAGAGACGCTGCTAAAAGCAACAGCCACAGGAACCCGGTGCGGAAGATTCGCACACGCCCATCCGGGATCGGCCTGGATGCACCAACGCTCATTTCAACCCTTCGTAATTCTCGCGAGAACTGTTCAAAAATACCGCCACCGCCGAAACCAAACGCATATGAGCACCCTGCCGACGGAGATAGAACAACAGCATACCCCCGGCCAGATGGCTTTGCAGCCTTCAAAAGGGGTTGTGTCTGACCCTCCTTTCGAGACTGTTCCTCGTCTTCTAAACGGTTAACCTTCACAGGTGCAAAGACTGTTCTCCATGTTCCTGACGGAAACGGCAGGAGCTACGCCCTCGGTTTTGCGCTCCACCAAAGCGTGTTGCTTTGCAATAGGGACTCCGGTCCCAGAGGAGAGCTGCGTCTCTCAGGCCCTATCCTTCGGTGCCCGGATGCTTTTTCCCGGAAGCCCGAAAATTTTCGTCTCTGTAACAGGAGCCGTTATCGTTGAGGAGGCGGCGGATCGAGATGCCGAAACTGGAGAAACGAGCCTGCGCCATCAGGAAGAAGGGCTGGGCGATTTGCGGGTCAGATCGGCAGGATGGCGGCGAAGCTGATGCGTCTGCGGTCGTCGATGGCGATGTGCCGGTATTCGTAGCCTGCAGCAGTCGTTTTTCCTGTGGGGACGCGGTGGCCGGGCTGAACGATCCGCGCCAGACGCTTGATGTCGAAGTAGTCAGGCCGCCGGCGTATTTACGTTCGTAGCGCACCAGCGGTTGTGGAGGGTCCCGCCAGTTGAGCCGGTTCATGTCGGCACGCCGTAGGATGCGGCTCACGTAGCGCGACTGATAGACAGCGCCCGGGCGATCCTCAAACCGTTGCCGTGCAACCGGCGAAGAGCCAAAATTTTTCTAATCAAAGCAAGCCGAAGCACGTCGAAGGCGGCTGAATCACGGGTGCAGAATGGCGATCACTTCGGACGGGCGCCGGACCATCGCTCTCTTATAGAATCACGATGATGAGTTTTCTTCGCGCTGAGCATCGTTCCCAACGTCAGCCTGGTCTGACCGCCCCTTCCTTATGCTCCTTGATGAGCATCATCGTCGCAGGCTCGCTGCATCTTTTGCTTATCGGGGGTTTGAGCGCATCCGCACAGGCGGGCTACGACAATCCGCTGCAACAGACCCCTCAGCAACAAGTCGATTGCAGTGATCCGAGCCAGGCTTCCAGTCCGGTGTGCACGCAGACACAATCTTCCCGGCCGGCAGGCCAGACCCAGTCCCTGCCTCAGCGAAACGCCATCGATGCCCAGGGCCAGAACATCGGACGCGATCTTTATCTCGACTCAGCGGGTTTCCCCGTCAATCCACAGTCAAACTCCGGCAATGCCGTCAACAATCAGCGCCCCCGCGATCCCCTGACGGATTTCCAGCGTCTGGCGAGGGCCTCCACCAATGAATCGCTGCCAATCTTCGGTCGCGACCTTTTCCTCAAGCCACCCTCAACCTTCGCTCCCGCAGATCAGGTCCAGGTGACGCCCGACTACGTCATCGGGCCTGGTGATGAGATCGTCGTGCGCGTCTGGGGACACAATACTTTCAACGGACGGCTGACCGTCGATCGTACCGGCGCGATTTACGTCCCCCAGGTGGGCGCCATCCACGTTGCCGGCCTTCGCTACAGCGAACTCCGCGACCAGGTCCAGCACGATCTCAGCCGCTCCTTCCGCAACTTCGAACTCTCCGTCAATCTCGGGCAGTTGCGATCGATCCAAATCTACGTTCTGGGGGAGGCCCTCCATCCCGGAAGCTACACCGTCAGCTCTCTTTCCACAGCTTTCAATGCTCTTCTCGTCTCGGGCGGACCGACGGTCTATGGCTCCCTCCGCGCCGTCCGGGTACAGCGCGAAGGGCAGACGATTGCCACCGTCGACCTCTACGACTTCATCCTTCGCGGCGACAAGTCGAAAGATGTAACGCTGCAGGCCAATGACGTCCTCTTCATTCCCGTCGCCGGTGCCCAGGTCGCTGTAAGCGGAAGCGTGCGACGCCCCGCGATTTACGAGGTGAAGCCTGACACAACGCTCGGCGACGTTCTCACCATGGCCGGCGGCTTGTCGGCAACAGCATCTGCAGCTCACGTCTCCATCGAACGGATCGCCGATCATCACGAGCGTGAGGCCATGTCGTTAAATCTGGACGCGAGCGGCCTTGCAACAACTGTCAAAGATGGCGACGTACTCCACGTCGACTCCATGCTCGCCAATTACAAAAATTCCGTTACCATCCGCGGCAATCTCGCGAACGCTGGACGTTTCCAGTGGCATGAAGGCCTGAAGCTAAGCGATATTATCCCCGATCGCGATTCCCTGCTGACCAACGATTATTGGCAGCGTCGGAATCACCTTGGCATTCCAACCCCGCTGTTTCAGCCGATTAACAATCCATCGCCGGAAAATGACCGGTCCAGAGATCGTCAGCGCCCCTACTCCCCTAACCCTGGTTACGACGACCAAAACTACAATCAGCGTTCCGAAACTCGTTCCTCTTCACCATCGAACCGGCAAAACTCTACGGCCAGCGACGAAAACGACTTTGGCGACACAACAAAACAGTCCCTCTCGCAGAATGAGCAGATAGCGCTCGCGCGCGGTTCACAGACCGCGGCAGCGCAACTGGATCGTCCCCGTTCCAGCGCGGACGAAACCGATCGCTCCTCTATCGCCGATCAACAATTTGAAGCTCGTCGCAACACACAGTACGGCGAGCGTCGCAACGAAATCAACGTCCCTTTTCCCGAGATTGACTGGTCCTACGCGGTGATCGAGAGGCTGGATCCGAAGACCTTGCGCAGCGCGCTTATCCCGTTCAATCTTGGCAGGCTCGTGATCGATAAGGACAGCACGCAGGATCTTCTCCTGCAACCCGGCGATATCGTAACCATTCTATCGCAGAACGACATTCAGGTCAGTCAGGATGAACGCACCAAGTATGTTCGGCTCGAAGGTGAATTCGTAAGCTCAGGCGTGTATAGCGTTGGCCCGGACGAAACCCTGGCGGATGTTATCCGCCGTGCGGGTGGCTTCACTAGCAAGGCCTATCTTTATGGAGCGACATTTTCCCGCGAAAGCGCGCGAGTGATGCAGCAGCAGCGGCTCGACGAATACATCAGCCAACTCTCCATCCAGATCGAACGCACGTCTGCGGAGCGCTCGATCTCGTCTACGAATGTCGGACAGATTACAAATACCGGGACCCTCGACAGTGAAAAGGAGATGATCCAGCATCTTCGAGCTCTGCGCGCTACCGGCCGCGTCGTCCTGGAGTTCAAACCGGACAGCACGGGCGCCGAATCCGTACCGGCACTCCCGCTCGAAAACGGTGATGTGTTCCGCGTGCCGTCACGCCCGATGATGGTAAGCGTCGTCGGCGCCGTGTATGGACAGAACGTGTTTCTCTTCAATCCCACACGCCACACTCGCGACTACCTGACCCTTGCCGGCAAGCCAACGCGTCTCGCCGATAAGAACCACGCATTCATCATCCGCGCCGACGGCTCCGTATTCAGCAAGGAAACGACCGGCGGTCTTTGGAGCGACCACTTCAACACGTCCACAATTTATCCTGGCGACACAATCGTCATCCCTGAAAAACCGATCCATCCGTCGGCTCTGCGTAATGTGATTGATTGGTCACAAGTTTTCGCGCAGTTCGCCATCGGCGCTGCAGCGATTCAGGTGCTCAAGTAGAATAGTCACATCGCTGATGTCGCACGTTGAGAATCATTCCGGATCGGGCCCTGATGTTGCAGTATCCATCGTTGCTTACCGACAATCTCGTGAAGAGATCGCAGCACTTCTGCACTCTCTCTCGCGAACTGGTCTTTCCATCCAGGTCACTGTGGTGGATAACTCAGAAGCTTCCGACCTGCGCGAGATCGTCGAAGCAGCCGACGCAACATATATCCATGTACCTGAAAACATTGGGTTCGGAGCAGGCCACAATCTTGCCATCCGGGAGACCCTTTCCAGGGCGAAATATCACGCGGTCATTAACCCAGACATTTCTTTCGACTCCGATGTCCTGCAGGCGCTCTATGATTTCATGGAGCTACATCCTGATGTCGGACAGGTCATGCCGGCTATCTACAACTCGGATGGAACAGAACAGCGCCTCGCAAAGCGCCTCCCAACTCCATTCGATCTTTTCATGAGACGGTTTTTGGGGCCGTTCGGAAAGAAAATTTTCTCGCATCGTTGGGATCGATATGAAGTACGCGACCTGGATCTGAGTGTCCCCTGTGAGATTCCCTGCCTCTCCGGTTGTTTCATGTTCCTTCGCAGCTCCGTTCTGCAGCAGGTGGGGCTTTTCGATGAGCGCTTCTTCCTCTATATGGAGGACTTCGACCTATGCAGACGAGTTGGGTCCGCGAGTAAAACGGTACTCAATCCGAAGGTCGCCGTTACTCATGGTTACCAGAAAGGTTCCTACAGGAAGTTTCGCCCGTTGTTGCTTCATCTTTGGTCCGCAACTCTCTATTTTCGGAAGTGGGGGTACTTCAGGGACGACAGCAGAAAGCAGCGAAATTTGCGTTGTGGTACGACCATGCCGCTATAATGTTGGCATCCTCAGGACTGTTTCCATTCGAACCTTAACAGCGGTAGATGCTTTTAGACGACGCTACCTACTTGGTGACACCGGTCCGTTTGTCCGGTGCGGCAAAGTAGTAAAATTTGATAACGGCAACGAACCTTTATTCGTCTAAACGCAGAAACGATCTGTTGTAGACCATCCACGTGTTATTCAACCGGTAAGCGACTGAATTGCAGGCTGAATTCGGCGCGAAGTCAGAGGGACTCCTCAATATATGGGAACGCAGAGTAGTAATCCTGGCCAATCTAGCTTGTATACGAAGGTACCGCAGGCTATCCAGGCGCCGCATTCATTTTCGATGAGAGCTTCGCAGCCATGGGCAGATTCAAAGGCGAAGCGTGCCTTCGATCTAGTGGTTGCTTCGATTGGCGTCGTTATCCTCCTGCCGCTTTTCGCGGTCATCGCGCTTCTGGTAAAGCTGACGTCCCCCGGTCCTGTTCTCTTCCGGCAGCGGAGAGTCGGCAAGCGTCATTTGCCCTTCACTATTTACAAATTCAGAACTATGTATACTGCGTCTGACTCGGAAAAGCCGGGCCACTCCGTCACCCGGTGCGGCGACCATCGCTTCACGAGCGTCGGATCATACCTGCGCAAGTTCAAATTAGACGAACTTCCGCAACTATTTAACGTCATCGGCGGCGATATGAGCCTTGTCGGGCCTCGTCCGAAGTTGCCGGAGCACGAGCGTATGAAGATGATCTGCAAGCCTGGAATCACCGGCGCAGCGACCATCGTTTTTGCCCAGGAACAGATCCTGCTGAAAACAATTCCGAAGGAGTCATTCGAGGACTTTACGATGTACGTCCTCAACGAGATCAAGGCAAAGATCGATACAGAATATGCACAGACGTGCACATTCAAAAGCGACCTTGGAATCATCTTTGCCACCATGAGCGGCTCCTGGCGGCGCACGTCGGCAAAGAGTGTCACGGAATTGCTGAAAACTTATGGACATCCGCCTGTGCCTGCAGCAAAATCCACTTTTCCTCGGACGGAATGGATAAATTGAGGCCGTACTTCAATATGCTCGTGAGCATGTGCGGCGACGCACATCATCCACTCATGCTTGGCACGTTTTTGCCGGCCCGACAAAGTTCATATCGCTGCGGGCACTCCAACCCAACTGTAGTAAAACGCGCAGGGCAGGAAGGATGCCTCTGCTGCTGCGGCTCCAAAGCCGACTGCGCGCAGATCGTCGTGTAACGCGAATTCTGCACGGAAGTGCGTCGGGGCTTCTGGCTGAGGGTCTGGCACTATCTCTAAGCGCAGTTTTCATTCCCCTCGCGCATAGCTCTTGGACCACTTCTTCTCGAACGTAATGGCCCATCCTAAAACCTGCCTTTCTGCGGAATCCTGGTCGACTCATCATTTTGCTTTCCCCCACAGATGATGCAGCTCGATACGCTGTTCCCACCCCTGATAAGCTTGGGAAATGGAGCTTGTCGTGCCCGAGAAAAACACATGGACAACGGAGCAGAGACCGACGGAACCGCGGATGCCTGCGGCCTGCGGCTCTGAACCCAAGCAGAGAGGGTTGATTCACCTTCTCGACTTTGCGATTCTCACGTGGCACCACCGCCGCCAGCTTCTCTATGCCACCGCGGGCGGAATAGGGTTGGGCTTGGTAGCCGCATTCGTTCTGCCAGCCCGTTACACGGCAACTACAACGATACTGCCGCCTCAGCAATCATCCTCCGGGTCCGGCATGCTCGCGCAGTTTGGAAGCATTGCCACACTCGGCGGCCTCAGCGGCGCTACAGGTGGATTGAACCTCAAGAATCCTCTCGACCTTTACGTTTCTCTCTTGAAAAGCGCCTCCGTCGAGGATGCGATGATCGAGCGCTTCCATCTCAAAGACGAGTACCACGTCCATCGTGATTCCGACGCACGTCGCGCTCTCGAAGACCACGCATCGATTGACGGAACGGGCAAGGATGGCCTGATTCGTATATCGCTGAATGACCGATCAGCGGCTCGCGCGAAGGACCTCGCAAATGGTTACGTCGAAGAATACCAACGCTTTTCGGAAAAGCTCGCAATCAGCGAGGCTGCGCAACGGAGGCTCTTCTTTGAGACCCAGTTGGAGAGCGAAGAGAACAAACTCGCCACCGCCGAAGAAACTCTAAAGCGAAGCGAGCAATCCTCTGGAGCAGTTCAACCCGAAAGTCAGATACGAGTGATGATTGAAGCGGCGTCAAATTTGCAAGCCCAAATCGCCGCCAAAGAAGTGCAGG
>Ga0070679_100005098_pt1 | contig 12139 bp, 9 predicted proteins | sample KBSC63BmetaG_FD_65652 | JGI IMG/M metagenome (GOLD analysis project Ga0070679, IMG submission 65652) | Corn rhizosphere microbial communities from Kellogg Biological Station, Michigan, USA - KBS C6-3B metaG | ecosystem: Host-associated > Plants > Roots > Rhizosphere | place: USA: Michigan... | reverse complement strand
ACCTGCAGGTCATGGCGGTGTCGGCGATCGGCTCGCCCGGCTGTCTCGACGGGCCGCCGCTCGAGTCGAACATCAAGAACTTCCCCGGCTGCGCGGCGTGGACCGGCAACAAGGCCAAGTACCGCGACGCCGTCGCTGCGGGCGTCTCCAAGTGCTTCAAGAACTGGCAGGACCAGGTCATGGTGCCGGGGCTGCCGTGGTACCCGGCGTTCGCCGCCTTCCCCGGGCCGATGGCGCCGCCGATGCCGAACATCCCGACGCCGCTCATCGCCTGTCCGTCGGCGATGGTGGCTCAGATCGTGGCGCCGCAGAGCATGAAGTCGGAGATGATCAACGCCTTCGACGGCGGCCTGAAGGACAAAGACAAGAAGAAGCAGCACGAGGCGCTGTTCGAGGCGATCGCGACGGTGCTGTCGCTGGCGTTCATGATGTGGCTGCCGATGCAGCAGGTCATGCTGGTCATGGGCAAGGGGCAGATTCCGACGTTCGCGCCGCCGTTCGTGCCGGTGGGGCCGGTCGTCGGTGGAGACAACATCGCCGTGCCCGGCCACCTGATGGCGTAGCGGCGTCCCCGCGGTCGCGCAGTCGTCAGTTGACTTCCGCGCGCGAAACGGGTCTCCTGCGTTCCCGTAATGCGCAACACGGTCGTTTTTGCCGTTCTTCTGGCCGCGGGCTGCTTCAACCCACGCATCACGGACCAGGGGTTCGGATGCGATCCCACCGCGCTGCAGCCGTGCCCCGACGGGATGTATTGCCGCAACTTCTCGGGCGCGTTCTTGTGCACGACGAACCAGTTCGCGCCCACCGGCGTCGTCGACATGGCGATGTCGTCGGGCGGCGGAGGCGGCGGGGGTGGCGGCGGCGGCACGGGCGGTGACGTCGACCTGGCCACGCCGTCGGGGCCCGTCGACATGGCCATGCTGCCGCCCGATCTGACGCCGCCGTCGACCAACTGCACGCCGACCGACCTCGTCATCAACGAGGTGCGCACCGGCTCGAGCACGAGCGCGAAGGAAGAGTGGGTCGAGCTCTACAACCCGTGCGGCAACTCGATCACCTTCAGCGGCAAGCTCGTCTATCGCTCGGACACCAACAACACGTCGACCGACACGAGCACGCTGGCGACGATCCCGTCGACGACGATCGCGGGAGGTGGCTACTTTCTCATCGCCAACAGCGGCTACACCAGCTCGCCGGCGGCCGACATCGCGACCTTCTCGACGACGAGCGTGGGCATGGCCGACGGCGGCGGCGGCGTCGCGGTGCGCGACAACGGCAACAACATCTTGTGCTCGATGGGCTGGGGCACGGCGAACAACACGTTCCAGCAGGGATCGGCGGCGCCGACGGAAGCCACCGGCAAGTCGATCGCGCGCACGCCCAACGGCGCCGACACGCACCACGACAGCGTCGACTTCAAGTCGGCGACGCCGACGCCGCGCGCCGCCAACTGAGCGCCGGGAGCGACGCGCTCAGCGACGGCGCACGCGCTCGAGCAGGCGCGTGGCGGCGGCGGCGCGCTCCTTGTCGGGCGAGCGCGCGCATTCGCCGAGTGGCGCGACGGCGGCGGCGCCGAGGTGCTTGGTGACGAGGCGCGCACCGGTGCCGCCCCACGCCGGGCCGAGCAGGGTGCACAGGTGCGAGGCGAGGGTGGGATCGCTGCGCAGCGACGGGTCGAGCGTGAGCGCGCTGTCCCAGTGCTGCTCGGCGTCCTTGCGCCAGAGACGGCGGAAGTAGAGCTCGCCGAGGTCGAGGTGGACCCAGCCGGCTTTGGGATCGAGGATGGCTTCGGCGCGCAGGAAGCGCTCGGCGTCGGCGAGCTTGTCGCCGGCGAGGAGCGCGGCGGCGTGCGCGCGCGGCGTCTCGACGGGTGTGGGCGCCGGCGGCGGTGCGGCGGCGGGTGTGGGCGCCGGCGGCGGTGCGGCGGTGGGTGTGGGCGCCGGCGGTGCGGCGGCGGGCGCCGGGGCCGTTTCCGTTTTTGGCGGCGCGGGCGCTTCGCCGGAAGGGGCGACCGGCGGCGGCGATTCGGCCCTTGGCGGCGCGGCGGCGACGGCGAGATCGGTCGCGATCGGCAGCGGCAGCGGCGCCGACTCGTGGCGCGCGATCACCGGCGGCAGCTCGCGCGTCGACAGCCGCGCGCCCCACAGCCATGCCGCGAAGCCGCCGGCGATCGCCGTCGCCGTGGCCAGCGTGGCCCAGACGCGCCGCCGCCTGGGCCGACGCCGCTTCGGTGCCGTGCGCGCTTCGGGCACCGCCTCGAGCGCCGCCAGGAACTCGTCGCAGTGATAGAAGCGCGCGTCGCGCTCCTTCTCCATCGCGCGCAGGATCACGCGCTCGAGCTGCGGGCTGATCTTCTTCTCGGGCGCCATCTTGCGCGGCGGCGTCGGCGGCGTGTTCATGTGCATGCGCAAGAGCGCCACGCTGTCGTCGCTGCGGAACGGCTTCCGCCCGGTCACCATGCCGTACAAGATGACGCCGGCCGAGTAGATGTCGGTGCGATGATCGGCGCGCTCGCCCTTGGCCTGCTCGGGCGACATGTAGCTCGGCGTGCCCGCGACCATCGCCGGATGCGAGATGGTCGGCTCGTCGACGTCGATGATGCGCGCCAGCCCGAAGTCGAGGAGCTTGACGAAGTCCTCGGTGCCGGTGGTCTCGGTGAGCATCACGTTCTCGGGCTTGAGATCGCGATGCACCACGCCCGAGGCGTGCGCGTGACGGCACGCCTCGAGGATCTGGCGCATGATGCGCACGCCGCGCGCCGGCGTCATGGTCTCCTTGCCCATCTCGGTGTTGAGCGGGCGCCCGTCGACGTACTCCATGACGATGTACGGGCGGCGCTTCCACACGCCGAAGTCGAGGATCGACACGCAGTGGCGGTGTTGCAGGCGCGAAATGGCCCGCGCCTCGCGCTCGAAGCGCGCCACGGCGTCGGGCGAGGCGGCGGCGCGCTCGTCGAGGAACTTCATGGCGACCAGCTTGCCGAGCTTGACCCGCTCGGCCCGGTAGACCACGCCCATGCCGCCCGCGCCGAGGTGATCGACGATTTTCCAGCGATCGTCGACTACTTCGCCGACGGTAATGTCGCGCGACGTCGAATCGGTCGCCATCGGGGGCCAGTATAGCTAACATTAGGCGTTCGGCATGACTGACGCTCCCGACCCAAGGATCGGAACGACCCTGGAAGGCCGCTACCGCATCAGCGATCGGTTGGCGGCCGGCGGCATGGGCGTCGTCTACAAAGGCGAGCTGACCGCCATCGGCAAGCCGGTGGCGGTGAAGTTCCTACACGACGCGCTCACCCTCATCCCCGACGTGGTCAAGCGCTTCGGGCGCGAGGCGCAGGCGATGTCGAAGCTGGCGCACCCGAACCTCGTGAGCGTGCTCGACTCGGGGCTCGATCGCGGCACGCCGTTCCTGGTGATGGACTTCGTGTCGGGCAAGTCGCTCGCGGAGCTGCTCGCCGACGGTCCGCTGCCGGCGGGGCGCGCGGCGGTGATCGCGCGGCAGATCCTGGCCGGCGTCAAGGCGGCGCACGCCAACCACGTGGTGCATCGCGATCTCAAGCCCGACAACATCGTGCTCCTCGACGGTGTCGAGGGCGACTTCGTCAAGATCCTCGACTTCGGGCTGGCGAAGATGATGCGCGGCGACGACTCGGCGTCGCAGCTGACCAACACCGGCTTCGCGCTCGGGACGCCGGGCTACATGTCGCCGGAGCAGGCGCGCGGCACCGAGGCCGACGAGCGCAGCGATCTCTACGCGGTCGGCGTCATCCTCTATCACATGGTGACCGGGCGGAAGCCGTTCATCGCCGACTCGCCGCTCGCGGTGCTGCGCATGCACATGGACGATCCGCCGACGCCGCCGAACCAGCTGGCGCCGCGCTCGTGCTCGCCCGAGCTCGAGAAGGTGATCCTGCGCGCGATGGAGAAGGATCCGGGCGATCGCTTCCAGACGGCGAGCGCCATGACGCAGGCGCTGGTGGCGACGCCCGAGGGGCGCGAGAGCGTGGGCGACGATCGCTCGTCGCCGGTGCGGCGCGCGCCGGTGACGATGCCGGGGACGCGGCGCGGCCTTCGCGAGATGCTCGGCACCGGGCTGCGCGTGGGCGTGGCGCTGGCCGTGGTCGTCGGTGGCGTGATGCTGTGGCGCGGGCTTTCGCATCACGAGCAGCAGAAGGTGAAGCGGCGCATCGACGACGCGGTGAAGATGGCGCAGGGCGCGTTCGAGTCGGCGAAGGAGGGCGCCAAGGTCATCACCGAGGATCCGCAGAAGAAGCCGACGACGGCGCCGCAGCCGAGCGCGAAGCGGGAAGCGCCGCAGCCGCTCGCGAAGAAAGAGGCGCCGGCGACGGCGCCGGTGGTGAAGAAGGAAGAGCCGCCGCCGGTGGCGAAGAAGGAAGAGCCGTCGCCGGCGAAGAAGGAAGAGCCGGTGGCGAAGAACGAGCCGCCACCGACGCCGGCCGCGCCTGCGTCGGGCGCCAGCGCCACGCCGTCGCAAGCCGACGACGACGACGACGACACGCCCGAGGAGCCGGCGCCGCCGATCGACACGCCCGGCGCCAAGCTCGAGGCGCAGCAGGCGCGCGCGCCCGAGCCGGCGCCACCGCCGTCGACCCCCGCGGCGAAGAATGCACCCAAGGGGCCGTCGGCGGCGCAGGCGCGCGCCGAGCTCGCCGCGGGCAAGGTCGACAGCGCGATCCAGACGCTCTACGCCGTGCGCCGCAAGACCAAGGGCAGCGCCGAGGTGGCGCTCCTGCTCGGCCACGCGTACTTCAAGAAGTCGTGGCGCACCGACGGGCTGCGCGAGTACGACACCGCGATCAAGCTGATGCCGTCGTTGCGCTACAACGGCGCGCTCGTGCGCGACACGGTGGGCGCGCTCGACGGGCCGACGCACCACCTGGCCTACTCGGTCATCTGGACGCGCATCGGCAAGCCGGCGCTGCCGGATGTGCGGCGCATGTCGCGCTCGGCGAAGAATCCGCGGACGCGCGCGCGGGCGGCGCACCTGGCGGCACAGCTCTCACATCGACGCAGATAGCGCGGCGCATTTTCGCGCTCGCTTCCGGAAATCGGAGGGTCGATCGCCACAGGGCGCCTCTGAAGTCCGCGCGTGGCGTGCGCTGCGGATTGGCCGGCGGTTTGCTCTTCTACGGCCGCAAACGCTGAGGAGGTCCATCGTGCGTACCGTGACGTTCATCTGCGCTTCACTGATCGGCACTGCCCCTGCCTTCGCGCAGGTTCGCGTCGAAGTGGTCGCGCCGCCGCCGCCGCGCGTGCAGGTCGTGGCGCCGCCGCCGCCGCGCGTCTACGCGCCGGCGCCGCGCGTGGAAGTGAGCGCGCCGGCTCCGACGATCACGTTTGGTGCGCCGCCGCCGCTGGTCGCGGTCGCGCCGGGCGTCGAGGTCGTGCAGGACAACGACCAGGAGATCTTCTTCAGCGGCGGGTTTTACTGGCACTGCGCGCCCAACGGCGTGTGGTACCGGACGCGCAGCTATCGTGGCGGCTGGGTGATGGCGCCGCGAGGCGGGGTGCCGGTGGCGGTGATGCGCATGCCGCGCGGGCAGTATCGCCACTATCGCGGCGGCCCGGGGTGGCACGAGCAGCGCCACGAAGATCGTGCGATCCGGCACGAGGAGCGCCGCGAGGAGCATCGCGAGCACAAGGCCGAGCAGCACGAGCAGCGCTGGGAGAACCACCACGGGCGGCGCGGTCGCTAGGGAGTGCCCGGGATCGGAGTCGAACCGATACGCTTTTTAGGGCGGAGGATTTTGAGTCCCCTGCGTCTGCCATTCCGCCACCCGGGCCAGGGTGCGTAACGCCTGCAGTTTCTTACTCTCGCGCCGTGACACCGTCAACAGCGACGTGACCCTTCGTATACGGCACATCACCGACGCGAAATGAAAGCGGAATTGCCGATTCTCGCCGCTTGACTTGGTGTCCGACACGCCTAGAACATTGCCCGCGATGATGGACGATGCGGCGCGGGCGCCCAAGCCCGCCGGCGCAGGCGGCGCCGCGCTCCCCGCCCGCGGCGATGGCACGCCGGGCGGTCTACATCACGTCGTGCAGTTCTACGAGGACGACGGGTTCTTGTGCGACAGCGTCGTGCGCTTTCTCGCCAGCGGGCTCGCGGCCGGCGAGAACGTGCTCATCATCGCCCGCGAGAGCCATCGCCAGCAGATTCGACTGCGCCTCGAGAGCAACGACTTCGACATGGAGCGCGCGCTCGCCAGCGGCCGCGTGACCATGCTCGACGCCGGCGAGGTGCTGCGCCGGCTCCTCGTCGAAGGCATGCCCGACTGGGAGCGCCTCAGCGACGTCGTCGGCTCGGCGCTGGCGGCGGCCGCGCGCGGCGCCAGAGGCGTGCGCGCGTACGGCGAGATGGTCGATCTGCTGTGGCGCGACGGCAAGCCGGCGGCGGCGGTGCGCCTCGAGGAGATGTGGAACGATCTCGGGCGCCATCATTCGTTCTCGCTGTTGTGCGCGTACGTGATGGGCGACTTCTACAAGGAGTCGGACGCCGCCGCGTTCGCCGAGGTGTGCAAGGCGCACTCGCACGTGCTGCCGGCCGAAGGCTACACCACGCTGCCCGACGACGATGCGCGGCTGCGTGAGGTCAGCTCGTTGCAGCAGCGGGCGCGCGCCCTCGAGACCGAGATCGAGCATCGCAAGGCGGTCGAGTCGAGGCTGGCGCGCATCATCTCCGAGCAGAGCTCGCGCACCGACGAGATGGAGGAGCGCTTTCGGCTCTTCATCGAGAGCGTGGTCGACTACGCCATCTTCATGCTCGACGAGACCGGGCACGTGGCGACGTGGAACCGCGGCGCCGAGCGCATCAAGGGGTGGCGCGCCGACGAGATCATCGGACAGCACTTCTCGCGCTTCTATCCCGACGAGGAAGTGCAGGGCGGCAAGTGCGAGTACGAGCTGACGGTGGCGTCGCGCGACGGCCGCTTCGAGGATGAAGGCTGGCGCGTGCGCAAGGATGGGACGCGCTTTTGGGCCAACGTGGTGATCACGCGCGTGCTCGATCGCCAGAGCGGGCAGCTCGTCGGGTTCACCAAGGTGACGCGCGACATGACCGAGCGTCGCGCGCTCGAGCTCGAGCAGGTGGCGCGCGCGACGGTGGAGGCCGAGCTCAACGAGCGGCGCAAGTCGGAGGCCATGCGCGAGCGGCTGCTCGGCGTGGTCGGGCACGATCTGCGCTCGCCGCTGTCGGCGATCTCGATGGCCGCGAACGTGATGCTCAAGAAGGGCACGCTCGAGGGCGGCGACGTGAAGATGGCGGCGCGCATCGCGCGCAACGCCGATCGCATGGCCAAGATGATCTCGCAGCTGCTCGATCTGACGCGGGCGCGCCTCGGCGGTGGGATTCCGATCGATCCGCGGCCGTGCGATCTCGGCGAGATTTGCGCGGAGGTCGTGGGCGACATCGAGGTCGCGCAGCCGGAGCGGACGTTCGCGTACACGCGGCGTGGCGAGGGCAAGGGCGTGTGGGATCGCGAGCGGATGGCGCAGGTAGTGGCCAACCTCGTGGGCAACGCGGTGAAGTACGGGGCGCCGGATCGGCCGATCGTGGTGCAGCTGGCGGACGAGGGCGACGAGGTGTGCCTGACGGTGCACAATGACGGGCCGGCGATTCCGCCCGAGGTGCTGCCGACGATCTTCGATCCGTTCCGGCGCGGCAGCGAGCGCGATCGCGAGCGGTCCGAGAGCCTGGGCCTCGGTCTCTTCATCGTTCACGAAATCGTGAAGTCGCACCGCGGGCAGATTCAGGTGCGGTCGCTCGAGGGCGAGGGGACGACCTTCACGGTGCGGATCGGGCGTCAGCGGCCCATCGGCACCGGCGAACAGTAGTATCGTCGCCTCGGGAGGTCGTCATGGCCGAAGCCGAAGGACATCCGTACCGCGTCGGCGCCGAGGTGAACGAGGAAATCATCGTCACCACCGGCAACGAGATCGAGAACTACCGCATCGCGCGCTACCTCGGCGTGGTGCGCGGCATCGTGGTGCGCTCGCCGAGCATCGGCAAGGCGTTCCTCGGCGCGTTCAAGCAGCTCGCCGGCGGCAACATCAAGGAGTACATCGAGGTCTGCGAGCACGCCCGCCACGACGCGTACGAGAACATGCTCGACCACGCGCGCGAAATCGGCGCCAACGCGATCATCGGCATGCGCTACGACGCCACCGAGTTCATGCAGGGCGCGACCGAGGTGCTCGCGTACGGCACCGCGGTCACGGTCGAGCGCCGCTGAGCGACGCGATTCCCCTGATCATCCGACAGTGTAGGCGTCCGCGACGCTGGCGAATTGGTGCGCTCGGCGTAAGATGAGGGGATGCGCAAGCGAGGCGGCCTATGAAGTGGGCGTCAGCACTCTCCGAAGCGCAAGACAGCGCGACCGCGCTCGCCGCGGCGACCGAGGAGCTGCAGCGTCAGCTCGGCGGCACCGAGCCGGATCTGCTGGTCGCGTTCGCCTCACCGCATCACGCCGACGCGTACGCGACGCTGCCGTCGCAGATCGCGGCGCGCTTTCCGCGCGCGCTCCTGTTCGGCTGCTCGGCGGCCGGCGTGATCGGCGCCGGGCACGAGGTCGAGGAGCGGCCGGCGTTGTCGCTCACCGCGGCGTCGCTGCCGGGGGTGACGCTGCGCGCGCTGGCGTTCGGCGGCGCGCCCGGCGACGCGGCCAGTGACGCCGCAGCCGAGGCGGCCGACGGCGGAGGCGAGCCCTCTGTGGCTCCCGAGCCTGCCGCCGGGACGTGGCGGGCGCGGGTGGGCATCGCCACCGAGGACGATCCGCAGTTCCTGTTGATCGTCGATCCGTTCACCTTCGACGCCGACGCCATGGTCGCCGGGCTCGACGCGGCCTATCCGACCGGCCGCAAGGTCGGCGGCCTCGCCTCGGGCGGCCGCGGCCCCGGGCAGAACGCGCTGTGGGCCGGCGAGCGCATGCAGCGCGTCGGCGCCGTCGGCGTGGCCATGACCGGCGACATCGCCGTCGACACCATCGTCGCGCAGGGTTGCCGGCCGATCGGCGATCCGATGCCGATCACGCGCGCCGACGGCCACGTCGTGCGCGAGCTCGGCGGCAAGTCGCCCGTCGCGGTGATGCGCGCGATGTACGACGGGCTCAGCAAGCCCGACAAGGAGCTGTTCCGCCACTCGCTCTTCGTCGGGCTCGAGATGGAGGAGGGACGCATCGAGTTTCGCGGCGACTTCCTCGTGCGCAACATCGTCGGCGTCGATCCCAACTCGGGCGCGCTCGCCGTCGCCGCCAAGGTGCGGCAGTGGCAGGTGCTGCAGTTCCTGTTGCGCGACGCCAAGACCGCCGAGCAGGATCTGTCGGATCGCCTCGAGCGCTTCCGCGGGCCCAAGCCGGCCGGCGCGCTCCTGTTCTCGTGCACGGGGCGCGGGCAGGGGCTGTTCGGGCGCGCCGATCACGACACCGATCTGTTCCGCGCGCGCGTCGGCGCCGTGCCGCTCGGCGGCTTCTTCTGCAACGGCGAGATCGGGCCCGTCGGCGGGCAGACGTTCCTGCACGGCTACACCTCCGCGTTCGGGCTGTTCCGCAAGAAGTGAGCGACGCGGCACCGCTCGTCTGCCTCGCCTGCCGCGCGCGCACCGAGCGTGGGCGCGAGCTGTACACGCTGTCGCGGGGCGGCGACGAGCTGGTGTGCGACAACGAGGCGTGCCGGCGGCGCTATCCGATCGTCGACGGCATCCCGATCGTCGCGGCCGATCCCGCGGCGCATCTCGAGCGCTGGGGGCAGCGGCTCGTCGACGGCGAGCCGGAGACGCTGGCCGAGCACCTGTCGATCTACCTCGACGCGCACTGGGGCGACCGCGCGACGCCGCCGCCCGACGGGCCGGCGGAGGCGAACGTGCGCTTCGGGATGGAGGCGATCGCGGCGCGGCTGCGCGCGCGCGCCGCGGCGCCGGTGGAGCGCGCGGTCGAGCTCGGCTGCGGCGTCGGGCGCGGGCTCGCCGAGCTCGCGGGCGGGGCGCGCGAGGTGGTCGGCGTCGACGCGCAGCTGGCGGCGCTCGAGCGGGCGCGCCGGATCCTCGACGGAGAAACGTTGGAGTACGCGCGGCGCGTGGTCGGGCGCCACTACACGACGGCGCGAATCGCGGCCGCCGCAGCGGCGTCGTCGGTGCCGCCGGCGAACGTGTCGCTCGTCTGCGGCGACGCGATGGATCCGCCGCTCGTGCCTCAGAGCTTCGATCGCGTCGTGGCGGTCAATGTTCTCGACGCAGTCTCCTGCCCGCCGCAGATCATCGCCGTCGCCGACGGGCTGTGCGCGCCGGGCGGCGAGATCATCCTCGCCTCGCCCTACGCCTGGCAGGCGGGCATCGTCGCCGACGAGCACCGCTTCGGCGGCGCCGATCCCGCCGATCATCTGCGCCGCCGCCTCAGCGACGGCGACGAGCTCGAAGCGCGCTACACCATCGAGGACGAAGCCGAGCTGCCCTGGAGCTTGCGTCGTGACGCCCGTTCCGCCGTCGTCTATCGCGTCCACTGGCTGCGCGCACGGAAGTCGCGCTAGGATACGTCGCCGATGCCGCGCGAGATCACCATGGACGAGCTGCTGCAAAAGCAGCGTGCGATGTCCGAGAAGGCGGAACGCCTCGTCCAAGAGAGGGACGTGGACAAGATCGGGCAGATCACCGCCGAGCTCGCCGACGAAGGGCGCGCGCTCGAGGAGCTGGCGCTGGCGTTTCAAAAGCAGGAGCTGGCCAAGGCGGGTCCGCCGCCGCGCGGCAAGCTCGAGGTGGTGTTGACCGGGCCGCAGCGCGAGCGCATCAAGAAGCTCACCGGCGTCGACCTGCCGAGCGTGACCATCCGCGACGAGGCGGGCGCGCTCAACCAGGCGATGCCGCACACGCGGCCGCAGGACATCGAGTTTCTCGCCATCGCCGAGGCGCGCAAGCTGGCTTCGTTGCAGGACGTCGACGGGCAGATGCGCACGGCCGTCGAGAACGCGCTGCGCGAGATCGAGCTGGCCGGCTCGGGCGAGGTGCTCACCGAGCTCGAGCGCCTCAAGGCCGACCCGAGCTGGCTCGGCGGCATCCTGCACAAGAAGAAGTAGCTCGGACGTCGCTAGGCTAGCGCGCGTTGCCGGCGGCGAGCGCGACCGGATAGGTCAGCGTCGGCAGCTTCGACCCGTCGACGACGAGGCTGCAGCCCGAGGCGTCGACGCGCACGACGTTGCGCACGTTCGACGTCGCGGTGTCGCAGGTGGCGAGCACGCGCTCGGGCAGCGACGGATCGGGCGTCGCGTCGGAGGTCTTGAACGGCTGCTTGCACAGCGCCATGTCGCCGCACTGGAGCGGGCCGAACAGCGTCGGGCCGGTGCCGTCGTCGTCGATCTCGTAGATGACGTCGGCGATCGTGGTCGACGTGCTGGTCTGCGCCCAGACCGCACGCTTGACGGCGCCGTCGAGCGTGTTGAGCGTCGAGGGCGCGTTGCCCGGCGGCCGCGTCGCGTACCACACCGTCGGCTGCACCGTCTGCTCGTCCCACGGGATCGCCGACTGCATCACGGGGTGGTTGGCGTTGTTGTCGATGTAGGCGATGCGGGAGGAGTCGAACGGATCGCGCGCCATCGACGGCACCGACGAGCCGAGGTGGATCGGCGCCTGCGTCGAGGTGACGTCCCACGACTTGAGCTCGGAGCCGTTCTTGGGATCGACCATCTTGAGCGCGGTGACGTCGCCGAAGCCGTCGGTGTCGAGGCCGACGACGATGACGTCGGGCATGCCGGCGCGCGTGAGCGTGAACAGCGCGCGCGGCACGTCGCCCGCCTGCGTGGGGCGGTAGGTGGTGCGGATCTGATCGTGCGTGCCGTCGAGGAAGAGGGTGCTCTCCGACGAGCCGTAGAGCACGCCGTCGGGCGGCACCCAGCCCACCGCGGTCGGCGACTTCGACAGCGAGTGGGCGGCGTTGAGCGTCGGGCCGCAGGCGACCGCGGGGCCGCTCGCGGGCACGCTCAGCTGTAACACGCGGCCGTCGTTCGACTGCGAGCCGTCGACGCTCTGCACGGCGACGAGGAGGACCGGCGCGTCGCAGCCGCAGCCGGTGCACATGCTGGTGCCGCCGCCGCCGCCCGCGCCGCCGCTGCCGCCACCTCCGCCGCCG
>Ga0070679_100005096_pt1 | contig 12139 bp, 13 predicted proteins | sample KBSC63BmetaG_FD_65652 | JGI IMG/M metagenome (GOLD analysis project Ga0070679, IMG submission 65652) | Corn rhizosphere microbial communities from Kellogg Biological Station, Michigan, USA - KBS C6-3B metaG | ecosystem: Host-associated > Plants > Roots > Rhizosphere | place: USA: Michigan... | reverse complement strand
AGAGAGAAGATGGCACCGGCGATGATCACGTACGTACCAGACACAAAGAAATCCCGAGCTACACTGCCAGATGGGGCAATGTAAGAGATGACGTCGAATACCGCGACTAGCACGTAACAGACGATCGGAAAGTCGGTGAGCGGCGGGTGAAGTGGTTTGCCTGCCCAGCCCCGCAATCCTCTGAACTCGCGGCCCTTTAACGTCATAGATGGTTTGATCGAGAATAGTCTGGTCATGACTTCCTCCTGCTTGGCTAAATAACCACGGGCAGACCTGTGAAGTACAAATGTCCGGCTTGACAAGACGAATCGAACATTGATGGGATCACATCAAGCTTGCGTTTAACAGAGGTAAGCTGACTTACAGCGACTTAGATACCAGTCTTTGTTTGGTTTTTATTCCCAATGGAGTATCCCTTCTTCGCAGGCTCCCTTGAAGCACTTGCGGTGAGGCAGACTCTTGATAGCCGGACTATAGTCGAGCCTAGCTGACCGCAAACTTTGATGTCAACCGGGGGAGATCTCGGCATGGATAAGCGATCGGACTGCAGAAAGATCCAGCCACGGGTCGGCGGCTTTAGTCTCTCGCGAGGAATCGATCGACTAGCTCTGTTGGCTACGGTTCGACAGCGCTCGCATTATCCGGGGCAATAGAATGCTTGGGAAAGCCGCCTGACAGCGGTCATTACGAGACTCTTATTCCTTGACCTCAAAATATTCGAAGGAGACGGGTCGGTTGCGTTCTTTAAAGCATCACCGCTTCAAGTGATCAAACGGAAATAGTAGTATCATTCAAGTTGTGAGCGGGTTTGAGTCGCTTGAGTTTTTAAAACTGCTCCTATGTCAGAATCTGATTTTGCTGGAGGGTTCCGCTTCCTTCAGGAAGGAAAATTCGCTGATGCCATTGCAGCGTTTCAAAACGTTCTCCAACAGCAACCGGATCTGGCGGAGGCACACTACAACATAGGAAACGCCTACATCGGGGCGCGACAGTATGCTTCGGCCGTAGCTTCGTATCGGGAGGCCATTCGGTTGAATCCTAATTTTGTTCAGGCGCACACCAATCTGGGCTTTGCCTATGCAAGGGTCGGAGAGCACGACGGAGCTGTCTATGCTTTTCGTGAGGCTATTCGCGTGCAGCCTGATTTCACCGAAGCGCACATGCAGCTTGGAAAAGAATACCTTGCGCGCGACAAATTCCCTGAAGCGATAGCGGTTTTTGAAAAAGCTCTCCGTTGCGATCCCAATCACGGCGAAGCATATCGCGCTCTGGGCTATGCCCATCTGCGTTGTGCCGCCTATACGGAAGCTGTCAAGGTCTTGGAACAAGCAATGCAGCTTCTGCCCGAAGATCCGGAAACACACTTTCATCTCGGCATAACGCTCTACGAACTCGGCGATCCTGCTTCGGCCTGCGAGCTGTTTCAATGTGTCGCCCGCTTGGAACCGGAGAATCCCAGAGCGCATTTCAATCTTGCGCTGGCTCATCGAGCTCTCGGTAATTTCGCTGAAGCGCAGGCGAGCTGCGCTATACTGGAGCAGCTCGATCCGCCGCTTGCCGCCGAGTTGCGCCAAGAATTGGCGCGCCGCAAACTCTCGAAATAACCCCTCCGACAAGGGCGCTGAAGCAACGAGCTTGTGACGTTGACTGGCTCATTCCCCCGCGGTAGAAGCCAACCATGGGGACAAATTGGGGGCTCTTCCTATGTAACTGTCGTCGCACGCTTCCGCTTGATCCCCGGCGGTTAGTTCTTCCTACCGCGCCTTCCGTGCTTTCCTTCGCGAGCGATCCGGAAATTGACGTACACGAGTTTGCCGCGCGTGCCAGGCGGGAGCGACTCGATCGAGTCGTGATCAGTTGCTGTGCGGACGTCGGGCTTTTCGAGGAAGCATTGGGCGTTTCCGATCGGCAGTCTCCGAGAGTTCACTTTGTTAATTTGAAGGATTTCTGTTTCGTCCCGCACGCTCATTCTGAAAAGGTTCATAGCAAAGCCACCCGACTGTTGCGGGCCGCCATGGAAACCGCCGAGTTGGACTCCGCTGCAGTCTATAACCGGTTGTCTGCCGGCAACCGAATTCTCATCGCTACCGATGGTCCTCAAGGCGCGGCACTCGCGCAAAGCCTCAGTGACGTGGCTCGGCTTGTTCTTGTCGTTGATCCATCCGTCTCGGCTCTTCGCGCCTTTCAGGACGGCGAGATCTACGGCGGCCGTGTCATCGAGATCAAGGGCCGCCTGAGCGACTTCCATGTGACCATTCAGAAGGAAGCGCAAGATATGGCGCGCCGCGAGTTGCACGCCGACCAAGTCGTCATCATCGCGCGCGATGGGAAGCCCTCTTTCAAGCAGCGCACCGGATTACACCTGCTCAATAATCCAAGCGAGGCTGACCTTAACCGGGCTGCCGAACGCGTCCGCGAGCTTATCGGTGATTTTCTAAAGCCCGTGCACGTTGTCTACAATACCGATATCTGCGCCGGCGGGGTCGCCGATCAAGAGGCCTGTGGGAACTGCATCACTGCCTGCCCCTACGATGCCATCGCCAGGGATTCAGAGAACCATCTTCGGATGAAAATAGATCACATGGCCTGCGAGGGATGCGGCGCTTGCGTTTCGGCCTGTCCCACGACATCCTTGCGTTTTGCCGAACCCTCGCCTCACGAGCTGTATACCCGGCTCGCGGCCCTGCTCACTCCCTCAAGCTCGGATGCCGATACGGACCGTTTGGTGGTTCTCTTTCACTGCGGCGAACAAGGCCGCCGCGTGCTGGAAGAAGCGGGTCAAACTCCGCTTCCCCATCCGGCCAGTGTGCTTCCCGTCGAAGTGCCCTGCTTGCGCTACGTTTCGGAAGCCAACATGCTCGCCGCGTTCCGTCTGGGCGCCGCCGGAGTTGCGTTGCTCGGCTGCGAGACGTGCCAACACGGAGAGCGGGAGTTATTCCGGCAGAAATACGATTTTTGTCGCGCCACCTTGGAGGCCTTTGATCCGGGTCGCGGTCGCCTCTGTTTGATCACGGCCGACGATGATACAGCGCCTCAAGCGATCGGAGCCCTGTCTCGCTTCGCCGACGCGCTTGAAAGAGCGCCGATTCGCTGGGACGGCAAGCGCCTGCCCCGCCAAGACAACCGTGAGATTATTGCAGAGGCGATCAGGGTTTTCATAGAGCAAACTGAGCGAAAACCGGGGCGCATGGCCGTCGCAGCCTCGCAGCCTTTCGCCACTGCTCAGGTAGCGGCCAGCGGCTGCACGATGTGCCGCTCCTGCGTGAATGTCTGCCCGACGCACGCTTTCAGCCTCGATGACAACAGTCAGTCTCTTCAATTTAAGCAGATCTCCTGCGTGGCCTGTGGACTTTGCGAGAAGGTCTGCCCGGAGAACGTCATCACGCTGCGGCACGAGATTGTCCTTGAACAAGCTGCGCTGGAATATCAAACCGTCGTGCAGGATGACATGGTGCCATGCGCGAAGTGCGGGAAGCCGTATATCAACCGAAGAGCGCTTGAGACGGTTGAGGCCCGACTGCTCTCGCTTGAGTCCCTGCTCGATACTTTTAGCGGCAACCGGCGGAGCTTGCTTAGGATGTGCCCGGACTGTCGCACTGTGGTCGCTATGATGGAAGTTGAAAGAGGTTGGAAACCGTAAGCAGAGAAACGCGCTCGTGTTCGTGAATCGTGTTCGTCACCGCATAGACACAGAGGCCCGTTTCGAGCGCGACAAAAGACCGCGGATTTATGGAGGCAAGGAAAACCAAACGCAAAGGCCGAGACCGTCGCGTCGGCGGCAATGCGTTCATGGACACCGTGCGCGACGCATTCATTCGCTGGATGGCTCTGGAAAAATGGCGCGAGGTCGAAGATCTCCGCGCCACCCTCGGTTTCGATCTCGGGCAGGCAGTCAATGAGGCGGCGCAATTTCCCAGCCGTGGACGCTATCAGCTTCTCTGGGGCTCGCGATGGAAGCTGGAAGTCTGTCCCGATGCTGCCACCAAAGATTCCGGCAGCCTCTTCGCAGCCATAGAACAAGCCGTGACGGCAGCGGTGCAGGAAGAAGAAGCCGAGCGAAAATTGCGTGGCGATCGTCCTCTCGAAGAGGATCCTGAGTATAAGGCCTTCGTCGATCGTAATCTGGAGAGACTCCTTCGCCAAGGAGACGTGCGGTAAAAGAATGATTCATGATCGCGAGATTCTGTCCTTCCGCCAGAGCTACTACGAGATCCTGGGGTCGCTTTTCCGGAGGGAACCGAGCGGCGAACTACTGCAGCAGCTTGCCAGTGGAATCAAAGAGCGGACCCGGGCGGCGCGCAATCTCCATCCCCTTCTCGGCGCCGGCTGGGAGGAGATTGACAGGTTCTTGGAAAATACGCCGGCCGAGAGTTTAGCTGAAGCGGTGGCGGACGAATACACGCGGCTTTTCATCGGCCCTCACGGCGTGGAGATTAAACCTTACGAGTCTTTTTATCTCACAGGCCGATTGTTGGACCGGCCTCTGGCTGAAGTGCGGACATTTCTCAAATCCGCCGGCATTGAAAAACTTGAGGAATACCCTGAGCCGGAAGACTTCTTAGCATTCGAGATGGAAGTGATGCGCTGGCTTATTGAAAAACAGGCCAGAGCGACAGATCCCCAGGAGCAGACCCGCTTTTTTCGCTTGCAATCGGATTTCCTCAAAGAGCACGTGCTGGTTTGGGGCCCGGCTTGCGGGCGGGACATCGAGCGAGCCGGATGCGCGAATTTCTACCGCTCTGCGGCAAAGATCGTGCAAGGCTTCTTGGCGCTTGAGCTAAGCTTCTTGCGCGACTGGGGCCTCGATAAAGTTTCATCTCTCGAAGAAGCCCGGCAACGTCACGGAGCAGTGCCGGCGTGGAAAGGCCCCACCTTTGATATGCCGGGCGATACGCCCGCCGCCGATTCGTCAGAAAAGAAAGAGTAGCGCGCGATGCTCGTCCTAAAAATGCAGCATCGAAAGGATAAAAAGTCTCGGCTGTGAAACGAAATTGATCATGGCGTCAGAAGTAAGAACCGTAGTTTCAGCAGAGTCGGGAATGGTATAATCCTTGCGGACAACAGGCTGAAGAGAGTCTTTCACCCCTTTACCGTCTCAAATGAACGGTTACGCGTTTCAATCTTCGTCTCGCCTTAGGCCATTCGTGGTAAGCCGTGATAATGGCTTTTCACGCCGTCTGTCGCAGCTTCTAAATTCTAATATCCGGAAAGGGAAGATTATGAAGCAAAGGCAACTTTTTTCAATTTTGATTTTATCCGGCGTCTCGGTTGCGTGGAGCGCGGGTTCCTCTGCATGGAGTCAAACCACTCCAGCTCCAGCGAAGGACCAAACGCAAACGAAAGAGGGCAAGGGAGAAAGGTCGGGAGAGGAGAAGATGAAAGCCAGAGGCGCCCAAGAATCGGGGCAAACGGAAAGGAAGAAGGGCGAAACCGAGATGGAAGCCAGAGGCGCGCAAAAGCCGGGTCGGATGGAAAAGAGCGGCGCCGAAAGCATGGGAGCCAAAGAGAGCCAGGGTGAAAAATGGGCGATGCAAGATGTTAAAAAAGCCCAAGAGGCGCTGAAGAACAAAGGACACGATCCCGGGTCGATAGACGGAGTTATGGGTCAACAGACGCGCCAGGCGATTAGAGCATTTCAAAAAGCCAATGGGCTGAAAGAGAGCGGCACGCTCGATGCCGAAACCGCAGCGAAGCTCGGGATTGAAAAGGGGACTGCCTCCGGCGTTGGGCCAAAGGAATCTCCAGGCATGGGTAAAGGTCAAGCTTCTCCAATGCAAAAGGAACCTTCGTCACCGAAGTCCAGATAGGCATGACGGGCGTTGCACCTGACAAGAATTGACAAGGATTCTTATGGATTGACAACGATTCGACTGAGTGATAGAGCGCCAGGCATCAGGTGGAAAAGGTTTGTTCCGGAGGAGGTCTACCATGATTGAAGGCCGAATCAAGAATATCGATCTAGCCCACCGTACCGCAGTAATAACCACGCAAGACAATCAGGATGTAGTTTTAACCTTCCCCGAAGGCGCGAATATCGAAGTACGCGAGCCCATAACCATGGGCACCATGGGCGGTAACCTAGAGGATTTGCGAGAGGGATATTTTGTTGAGGTAGAGTTCGGCGCACATGATGCCGATGGGAAATGCGCCTGTGCCTCGCTCATCTCTGTGAGCTGAAAGCTCTCCGGGAATTTCTTTGGGGCATGGGGAGGATTTATAACATGGAACACACCCAATTCTCAGGAAGGCAACCGCGACGGAAATTTCTGAGCGGATTTCTCACTGCTGTTGCAGGAGCAAGTACTGCGTTTTTGCTTCCGAAGAGAGGGCGCGCGGTTGAAAAAAACCCACAGGTTTCAGAAGCAGGTCCGATCCTATACCGCCGCACCGAAGAAACAGAGCGGTACTATAGAACTCTCTATCGATAACTTCAGAGGCGTGACATTCGCCGTTTCCTGGCTTCTGGAGAATCGCCTTAACGGTCCGACAGAGAAAAGATGAGAAAGGATGAGATATGAAGCTTATCCGAACCAACGGCAATGACGGCCATAGCTCTTCCGAATCACCCGCGGCTTTGAACCCTTTTATCGACCGGCGCAAATTCCTGGCCGCTGCCGGTCTTGGAGGCCTTGGAGCGGGTCTTGCGGCCTTGGCTGGCCCATCGCTGGTGAAAGAAGTTGAGGCGCAAGGTAAAGGCCAACCGCAACCGCCCAAGCTCGAACAGCACAAGACCATCTGCTGCAACTGCGCCGTCGGCTGTGGGCTGATTGGGGAGGTTCAGAACGGCGTCTGGGTCTCGCAGGAGCCCTGGTTCGAGCACCCCATTAATCTGGGTAGCCTTTGCGCGAAAGGCGCGGCGGCGCGCGATCAAGTCGTGTCCGTGAAGCGCCTGCGTTACCCCATGAAGCTCGCCGGCGGAAAGTGGCAGCGCCTCTCCTGGGATCAGGCGATGTCGGAGATCAGCACGAAGCTCCTCGACCTTCGCAAACAACACGGCCCCGACATACTGCAGGTTAACTTCTCGGCGCATCAATCCAATGAGAATGGTTACGCCATCCGCAAATGGGCGGGGATGTGGGGGACGAATAACGCCGACTTCCAAGCGCGGATATGACACTCGACCACTGTGGCCGGTCTGGCCAACGTGTTCGGGTACGGGGCGATGACGAATCATCAGAACGACATCCGGAACAGCCGGAGCATCATGATCATCGGCATGAACCCCGCGGAGAACCACCCGATCTCCATGCAGCATATCCTCACCGCGAAGGAGACCAACCGCGCAATCATCATTTCCGTCGATCCTCGCTTTACGAAGACTTCCGCGTTCGCCAATAAATATGTCCGGCTGCGCTCGGGCACCGACGTGGCTTTCGTTTATGGCCTTATCAACGTCATCCTCGCCAAAGGCTGGGAGGATAAAAAATTCCTTGCCGAGCGGACCTACGATCTCGAAGGATTAAAAAAGGAAGTCGCCAAGTACGACCCCAAGACGGCTGCCGATATCACGGGTATCTCCGCAGAAGACATCGAGTGGATCGCCAGGACCATGGTCGAAAACCGGCCCGGCACCGTCATCTGGGCCATGGGCGGCACGCAGCACAATGACGGCACCGGTGTGGTTCGGACTTACTGTCATCTCCAGATGGTGCTTGGCAACATGGGCAAACCCGGCGGCGGCTGCGATGTTTTCCGTGGCCACGACAGCATCCAGGGAGTGACCGACGTCGGCGGCGGCCCGGAGACCCTACCGGGTTATTACGGTGTCGGCGAGAGCGCGTGGCAACATTTTTCAAAAGCGTGGGATGTGCCCTACGACTGGCTCGTTTCACGCTTTAAGAACAAGACGATGATGGAGAAGCCGGGCTTCACCGTGGCGCGCTGGTATGAAGGCGTCTTAATGGACACTAAGGAACTCGGCCAGGATGTAAACTTGAAAGCAGTGATGTTCTGGGGCCACTCGACCAACTCGATGTCGCAGATGGACCGCGTCAAAAAAGCTCTGGAAAAAGTCGAGTTGATCGTCGATATCGATCCGTTCGTCACCAACACCGCGGTGCTGCCGGACCGCAAGGACGGCATTTACGTCCTGCCGGCGGCGACCAACTACGAGCAGTGGGGCTCACGCACTAATACCAACCGCGACCTCCAGTGGGGCGACAGAGTCGTTGATCCCGTGTTCGAGGCACGGCCCGATCTCGCGATCATGATCGACTTCGCCGAGCGATTTGGTTTTAAAAAACAGTTCATTCACAACATGAAAGGGGATTGGAAGGGCGTCCCGGCGAGCATGAAGAACGTCAAAATGCTGCCGGAACAGACGTTTGAAGACGTGCTCAGAGAAATCAATCTGAGCTGCCTCTCGATCGGTTACAACGGCCAGACTCCCGAGCGCCTGAAGCGCCAACACGAGTGGGGCCATGTGTTCGATATTAAGACGAAGAAAGCCGTCGGCGGACCGGTCGATGGCGAGCAGTGGGGCTTGCCTTGGCCGTGCTGGAGCGACAAGCATCCGGGTACTGCCATCCTTTACCGCAACGACATTCCGGTGTCTCAAGGAGGCTGCGGCTTCCGCGCGACCTGGGGTCCGAAGGCGCCGGACGGCAGCACGTTGCTCGCTGGCAGAGGCTCGGCGCCTCCCGGTGGTCCGAACGAAGGCTACCCAGCCGAGAAAAATTACGCCACCGACCTTACGCAGGAGGCGATCAAGAGGGCTCTGGCTGAAAACCGTAGCCCCTACGGCAACGGCCGCGCGCGCTTCAATTCGTGGAACATCGCCGATCCTGTGCCGATTCACCGCGAGCCGATCCATAGCCCGCGCCCGGACCTGATTGTCAAATGGCCGACCTACGATGACGTAAAGGAGCACTACCGCCTGCCGACGCTTTATAAGAGCCTGCAGAAACCGGACTGGGTGAAACGGTTTCCGCTCATCCTCACCACCGGCCGGGTGGTCGAATATGAGGGCGGCAGCTCCCGCGAGCGGGCCGCCTGGTGGCTTGTTGAACTCAATCCGGAGATGTACGCCGAGGTGCACCCGAAGGTCGCCGCTGATCACGGCCTGCGCCATGGCGACTACTGCTGGATTGAATCGCCGGAAGATTTGGATGACCGCCCGAGCCGGGTTTGGGTCAAGGTCAAAATCACCAAGCGCGTGGGGCCCGACACGGTGTTCCTGCCGTTTCACTGGGGCGGCATGTTCGAAGGCAAATCGCTGATCAGCAAATATCCCGAGGGGACGGCGCCGTATACGATCGGCGAATCGGCGAACACCATCACCAACTACGGTTACGATCGCGTGACCCAGATGCAGGAGACCAAGACCGGCCTGTGCCGGATCAGCAAGCCGAAGCAAGCCTAGGCGTAGGGAGATTGACATGGCACAGCTCAGCACTATTCCCCAAAGAGGCGGCGGGCCCCAACCCCAGCAAGCGACAGCCCGCATGAAGTTCTACGTGGACGCCAAGCGCTGTATCGAGTGCGGCGGCTGCGAAGTGGCGTGCAAGAACGAAAACAATGTGCCCTACGGCATCGCGCGCATTCGAGTGGTAACGCTCAACGAAGGCGAGCCGGGCGAGACCAACATCGCTATTCCGTGCATGCAGTGCTCCAACGCGCCGTGCGTTGCCGTCTGTCCCGTTGATGCTCTGTACCACCGGCCCGACGGCATCGTCGCTTTGAACAAAGAAACCTGCATCGGTTGCGGCTATTGCCTTTATGCCTGTCCCTTCGGCGCCCCGCAGTTCCCCAAGGGCTCGCCGTTCGGCGCGCGTGGCGTCATGGACAAATGCACCTACTGCGCCGGGGGTCCGGAAGTCGCGTTCTCCGAGCGCGAGCGGCGCCTCTACGGATCGAACCGCATCGCCGAGGGAAAGCTCCCGATGTGCGCTTCCGTTTGTTCCACGAAGGCACTGGTCGCCGGCGACGCGGAAGAGGTGGCCAAAGTCGTGCGCGAGCGAGTGGCAGCTCGTGGAGCGGGCGGCGGGGCTTGGGGTTGGGACACGGCGTACGGTAGAGGAGGGTCGTAGAGCGAAGCCGTACGATGAAGTAAGGGAGTGGATAGAGTATTGGATTTAAACGCATCACTCCACCACTCCAGTCTCTGCTACGCGAGTCGGGCGAGCGCAACGAAGCGGATGAGCCTTTTTCAACGGGCTGCCTAAGGGGACTCCATGGATACTGTCGTCTTTCTCCAAGACAAGTGGAGCGACAACGCCTTTGTGCCGCTTTATCTCTTCTTCGGCGGCCTGGCCGCGGGGATGTTCATCGTGGCGGTGGCCACCGATCTTGCCGGCGTCTGGTCAAGACGCGCTGCCGCCGCCGCGCGGTTCATCGCCTACGGTCTACTGCCAGTTCTCGCTTTGGGCGGTTTTTTTCTTACCATCCATCTCGGCAAGCCGGAACGCGGATTATTATTTCCGATCTTTTTTACCAATTATAATTCCTGGATGACGCGCGGCGGCTGGATACTCGGCGTTGCGAGTCTCTTCATGATTGCATATGCAGTGCTGTGGTTCTTCGCCATCGGCTGGCTGGTTCGTCGTGTTGTCGGCGTCGTGGGACTGATTCCAGCCATCGGGCTTGCACTCTACACGGGGCTGCTGCTTTCGGGATCGTGGTACGTGCCGCTCTGGTCTGGTGCATATCTTCCGCCGCTCTTCCTGACGTCGGGACTTAACACAGGGTTAGCCGCCGCCGGAGTCGCGGTATTGTGCGCATGGCCGTGGCTTGGTCTGCGCGATATCGGATCGCGGCCCGTTATTCGCTGGTTTGGCATTGCACTCGCCGTGTTGATTTTATTCGAGAGTTGGGAACTCTATCGCTTCATGCGCGATCTCCGCAGTCAAGGATTGCTTGCAGGACATACAAGCGCGCCAACGACCGACAGGTTTCAATACAAGGTAGAGCCCGGCGGCTCCTTGGGCGCCGGCAATTACGTCGCGATCGTAACCTGGGTCGGCAATGAGACCGGAGTCGAAGAAGGTATGTCTGCCGACACATCGATTGAGATCACCCAGCCCAATAGTCAATTGATAATCGTGGCGCCGCGCAAGCCGGGCGTGGCCTACAACGTATACATTGGGCCGTCCCATTCCGAAGCGCGGAAGGTGGCCGCCAATATCGCGCCCAAGGAGAGCGTAACCATTCAGGGTCTTTCGGGTCGCGGTTTTTATCTGCCGATCAATATCGATACCGGCGGAGAGTTTCGCGCTCCAAGCGGCGGGCGGCTTGCCTATCGCTATCTTACCGGCGGACCCGCATATCCGTCGGCGCTCTTTGGCGGTAGCGCCGAGGCGGCGCTAAGCGGCGCGGTCAGTGTCGGCGCAACTCCTCAGGTTTTCCACGCCCTGCCCCACGGTCGAAACCTCTCGGCTTGGTACTGGTTCGGCGTCGTCGGGCTCGCGTTGATTCTTCCGCTGGTGCTTACCCTGGTCGAGTTTGTCGCCGAATTCGCGGGACGTACAGTCGCCAACGGAGTCGCAACGGCAAAGTTCGCCTCGGTTTTGGCCGGCGGGCTCATCCTGCGTTTCGTAATCGTTTGGGGCGGCGACATCAAGGCGCCGCTCTCTTTCACGCCCTCGACCTGGCCGATTCCTTTGCCGCCTCCTGGCCTCGGGGGGTGAGATGCGCTTCTGCCTGGCGGCGCTCCTTCTCATCGGCCCCACCATCCTACCAGCCCAAACAAAGGGCAATTCGAAGCGGGGCGAAAACTTGTACCTCGAGAAGTGCGTTCTCTGCCACGGCGCTCGGGGTCAAGGCTGGGACTGGTCCAAACGGACAGAGAAACCGCCGATCCCCATTCCTGATTTGACCAAGGTCGTTCCACAAAGATCGGATCAGTACTTGTTCGATATCATCCACGGCGGCGGTGAAGCCGTCGGTAAGACGCGTCTCATGCCGCCTTTCGGCTTTCAGCTAAGCGATGACGAAGTCTGGGACATCGTTGCCCACACCCGGACACTGGCAAAATAAGATGACCTCCCGGGTTTCCGTCCCGCTGCGGGTCTTGTTCTTCGTCGGTGGCATCCTCATCGCGCCTCTGCCTTCCGGCGGGCTTCAACAAACCTCTTCTCAAAATGAAACGATCGGACGTGTTCCGCATGCGATCGCCGTTGGTGACTTTAACGGCGATGGCATT
>Ga0070679_100005094_pt1 | contig 12140 bp, 7 predicted proteins | sample KBSC63BmetaG_FD_65652 | JGI IMG/M metagenome (GOLD analysis project Ga0070679, IMG submission 65652) | Corn rhizosphere microbial communities from Kellogg Biological Station, Michigan, USA - KBS C6-3B metaG | ecosystem: Host-associated > Plants > Roots > Rhizosphere | place: USA: Michigan... | reverse complement strand
CGAAGTCCACAAAAGTGTCTGCCGACCAGAGTCTGGGGCGCAGCTCCTCCCGCGTCACGATCTCCCCAGGGCGCTCCAGTAACATGGCAAGGATCTGAAAAGGTTGTTCTTGGAGTTTCACCTTCGAGCCATTTCGGCGCAGTTCGCCTGCCCGCAGGTCTGCTTCGAAGACGCCGAAGTGAATCACCCAAGATCCGTCATTCGCTCGTACTGCCATGCTTTTCCCCGTAGGCAGCAGTCTAGCACCATCGATGCCTCGTCATTTCTTGTCGTAATTGTTTGACACTGCGTCATTTGGCCCTTTGTCAGGATTTGTTGTGCATGTCAGAAGCGCTCGAAAATCCGCTTTTGCGAGTGTAAATAGCTCTTCTCACCAGCAATCCGACAAGCGCATTAACTCTTCATGTTACCCACAGGTGTTTGAGAGGTGTGCGCCGTTGCATTGCTTCGCATGCTAACCTCGCCCCATCCTAAGCTTCGCGCGCCAAGAACAGAGCCAAACCTCGGATTGCATTCTGCTAGCTCAGGAGAAAAGAAATTACAACCCGGGAAAGAAGATAGAAAGGAATGTTTCCATGACAAACAGCAACTTTATTAAAAACACGGGAGTAATCACAGCATTTGTTGCGATCATTGCCGCGGGAATGGTGAATAGTTCGAGACGCGTCAAAGCCCATGACGATGATGAAGGGGGAGGTGATTCAAGGATTCAGCGAGGGTTCGAGATCGCACCTGTCCCGCTGGATCTGGTAGGGAAAAACCGGAGCCTGGTGGGATTGGGCAGCTATATTGTTAACGCAGTGGCTGACTGCAATGGTTGCCACTCGGCCGGACCACCAACGGAATTTGCCGCGGGCGGTAATCCCTACTTTGGCCAGAAGCCCACAAAAATCAATCCAAAGACGTACTTGGGAGGGGGTAACGACTTCGGTCCATTTCCTGGGCCGGGACCTTTCCCACACATTATTTCGCGCAACCTGACTCCGGACAAGACCGGGAGGCCCGAAGGAGGGAATACTTTTGCGACATTCGAAGCCATCCTGCGCACCGGCATCGATACGGACAATGTGCATCCAACTTGCACAGGGGCTCCCGACGGGAAATGCCTACCGCCTCCGTTCGACGGGAGTCGTCTCCAGATCATGCCGTGGCCGATCCATCAAAACATGACGGAGCACGACCTCCGCGCCATATACGAATATCTAAGCTCCATTCCTTGTCTCGAGGGTGGTCCGGGCGAACCTGCCAACCGCTGCAACTAAAGGTAAGCAGAGCTCAGACAAGCCGCTCGATTTGTGCGGCAGCTCTTCTTTGCATACACAACGAGCGCGCGTAAGTCCTGATTAACGCGGTAATCGGAAACTGACGCATTACCGAAAATCGCGCCGGTTTTCCGAGACGCGGCGCTAGGGAAGTTGAATGGGTGCAACGTTGAAACCGTCCACTGCGAGGACAGGTTGCGTGCCGCTGAGGTCACTTTTCCGCACGTGGACGGTGATTTCTCGCTTCTCGCCTGGAAGAAGTGAAATGTAGTTGTCATCCCAAAAAACGGGCAAGGCTTCCGCCCCATCTTTTCTCTTGATCAAACGGAGACGGACGAGGAAGGCGAGGCCGGAGCCGGCGTTTTCCACGGTGACGTGAGCCGAGGGCTCGGGGCCTGCATCGGAGTACTTCATCGAAGCTTTAACAATGGCTTTGGGAAGTTGCTGCAAGGCGTCAAAATCGGCAAATTGGGAGAGCGGCGTGTAATACCACTCTGACTTAGGGAAATCGGGAACGTCGGGCTTCGTGGAGAGCCAGTAGAAATTGCGGCTGAGCAATTTGCCGGACGAGGAAAAGAGTTGAAGGTTCAAGAAGTAGGTGGATGTGACGCCTTCCGGCTCGGAAACTTTAAAGGCTCTGAGCACGCCGTCTGCGTCGACATCCGCGAGGGCCTCTTGGGAGAAACGCTCTTTCATCGACGTGTCGTAAACCTTGGCGACCACTTTCAATCCCTGGAGAGCTTTCTGTTCGCCGTTGACGATCGTGACGGTCCGGTCATCGTAAGAAAACTGCACGTGAACGAGTTCGAGCGCCTTCTTCGAACCGAAGTATCCGCCGGCGGGACGCAAGCTGTAGTCGTACAAGTGCCAGATCAAGCCCGGCCAGGCGTTGTTCAGCATCCACTGGATGATGCCCGTGGATTTGTATTTGTTGCGGCCATAGGCTTCAAACATGGCCCGCTCGCCTTCATATGTCATGGCTTGCGACTTCCAGGCCAGGTCGGCGGCGTCTTTCGACTTGCCGTAGCGCTTTTCAAGGGCGTTGGTGAAAACGTGGATGTTCTTGAATTCACCGCCGCCCGCGTGATAATCCCAGAATTCGTTGATCGGCCAGAGCTTGTCCGGCGGAAACATGGATTTCAATTCTTCAAGAGGCGGGACGGCTGGGCCGGGACTGGTTTCCGTGTTGAAGCCGTAGGCGCCGCCGTGCTCCGTGTCGAGCAACCAGTAATTCGAGGAAACGTACTCGTACGGCCCGGACATTTTCACTCCGCTTTCTCCCGTCGGCTCAGTCTTCTTGGCCGTCGCGGAAGAAAGGACGGGTTTCGGCCAATGCGCTTCTTTCTCGACGTCCAGGTAAGCCTGCTCGCGATCGGGTGGCGGGGGATTGTCGCTGCCGTTCAACCAAACGAGGATGCTGGGATGCGCGCGCAGACGCAGAATCTGATCGCGGAGAGAATTGACGGAGACACTCTTGTTCTCGTCGCCCCACTTGTCCCACTTTTCCCAGGCATCACAGCAGCACCATCCGGCCATGATGAGAATGCCGTCGCGGTCCGCGCGATTCATGAAAGTCTCGTCTTCCAGTTTTCCTTCGAGACGAATGGTGTTGAGGCCCATCTCCTTGACGTAGCGGAACTCGGCTTCGCGCCTCGATTGATTGATGCGTAGCATCATGTCTGGCGCCCAGCCGCCGCCACGCACCAGGACGGGCTTGCCGTTGACTTTGAACAGGCGGTAGCCCTCGGGTGTAAGTTCGGAATCGGTTTGTACGATGCCAAACTCAATGGTTTGCTGGTCGGATACGGGGCCTTTGTCTGGAACAAATTCGAGAGTGAGTTTGTGGAGATAGGCTTCGCCCATCTGGTAGGGCCACCAGAGGCGTGGTTTCTGCACAATAAGCGAGGCAGACTCTCCTGGCGTGATGGCAATGGCGCGATGTTCGCCTGCGCTCAACTCCACGCTCTGCGATATTTCGATCGGCGCGCCTGCTCCAAGAATTTTCCCGCGCAGTGTTCCCTTCACGGGGGCGCCCGATGAGTTTTGCAGCTCGGCGCGCACGGTCAGGTGCGCTTTGTCGGTTGCCGGGAGATCGAGTTTCGTTTCTACCGCGGGATGCCGCACGGTTACGGGCCCGCTCGCGGAGAGGACCACCTCTTGCCAAAGGCCCATGTCCTTATCGGGTGGCGTGGGATTCCAATCGACCCAGGTGATTCCGAGTTCTTTGGCGTGTGGCGCGGAGACTTCGACGGCAACGACATTTTTCGCACCTGCTTTGACGTACTGAGTGACGTCGAACTCATAGCGCCGAAACGCACCAACCACTTGATCCGAACCCGCCAGTTTTTTGCCGTTGATCCAGATGTCCGCGCGGTAGTTGATTCCGCGAAACGCGAGCCAGACGGTCCTTCCCTTGAATAACGCGGGGACCTCAAACTCCTCGCGGTACCACCAGGGGACAGCGTACGGACTATCGGCGGGCATTTCCTGGTTGGCGAATTCCGAGCCGATCACATAGGAAACGCCGGGAACGGAACGCAAATTCATGCCGAAGTAAGGATTCTTGTACACGCCGTTCTCGACAAGAACGGCAAACACCGTGTTCGGTGCAGAAGTCTTGTACCAGCTCGAAGCATCGAAACCCGACATGGAGATCGCTTCCGCGCCGGAGGTGACCTTTGCAGAGGACTGTACCCTCCATCCCTCCCGCAGCGTGATATCGCCATCCGCGCGTGAGGCGGGTGCCGCAACCGTTGCGGCCGCAAGCACGGCAGCAGCTAAGCACGTAGCAGAAAAAAAGCTGCGACTCCTTCCGGCAAATCGGATTGTGGAACGCGAAAAGAAATTCTCTCTCTTGCCGCACGGAATCATCTTAAGCTCCCGGTAACAACGTCCGGCTTGGCGAAGCATTTAAACCGATTCAATAGCGTGATTCGTCTCAACTCAACCGGACGGCATCGACGGGCGCTAGTTTAGCCTGAGCAGAAGAAAACAGACAAGCATTATCCAAAAAAAGCAAAAGGCGCGAACCTTACGGCTTGCGCCTCGCGCTCTATTCGGATTGTCCAGCGTGCCTTGAATTACTGAACGGCCGGGAGAAACACCTCCGAGGGTGTCATGATCTGCACTTTGGGAACCTCAGTGGTCACGCGCACGCGCTCGAACTTCCCCTTGTTCCCGCCGTTGCCCACGAACGTGAGCAGATACTGGTTTTCGAGGTGAGTCCGGATTTCGTCGAAATACGGCTTCAACGTGACCGGCGTGCCCAAGCCGAGATAATAGGCCTCGGCGCCAGTTCTCTCCGAGAGGCGGCTTAGGTTCGATTGCGCGTTGAAAGCGAGGAACTGCCGCCGGCCGATGTGCCCCGCATCGGGAACGTAAATCGACCAAATATTAATGTTTTTCTTTTGGGCGTGCTCGACAGTGGTATCGAGATCGGGATCGATGGGATCGAAACCCCCGCGGAAATAATCGATGCCCGAAGAAAACAAAATAATGGACTTGCGCTCACCGGAGTCCGGCCAGCGCTTGATCCAATCCTGAAGAGCGAGATACGGGCTTGTAAATGCTCCCGCACTGCCCAAGGGCAGGCGAAGTGCCTTGGCAGCAAGAGCGTGATCCGTGGTGAAGTCCTGCGCAACGATGGCAGATCCGTTTCTCGAGTAGGCCACGGCGATATACGTGCTTTCCGGTTGAGCCAGAATGAAGGCCCGCAAATCGTCCCACTGATTAGCGACGGAGCTTTCTAGCGAATCGTCGATGAGCAAGGCAAGGTAGAGCTTTTCACTACGCTTCCAATCGGCCACCTGCACACGTTCTTTTCCTTGATACAACTGAGCATCGTCCTTTTTGATTGCCGGCGGCTGCGCATCTTTGTTGTCTACCGCCGTGACGGTCATAGTAACCGCGGCGGAGTCCGCTGCTGCCGCCTTTGGCGCGAGCGGCAATAAGGCAGCCGCTGCCATGGCCGCTAACAACAGGGTCCCCTTCCGTTGTAGATTCTTGTTCATGAGTGAACTCCCTTTCTCAACTTTGTCATCCCACTGAGTTAGATGCCTAGCCAGACCGAAATGTATATATCCCGTTCAGACGCCAGGCGCATTCCGGCGTAGAATGCATCGCGTCCGGAAGGGGCTAATTTCGTGAAAAGTTACATTGGGGCCATCGACCAGGGCACAACTAGCACCCGGTTTATGGTGTTTGATAAGGCGGCGCGGGTTGTTGCCGTCGCGCAGAAAGAGCACGAGCAGATATTTCCGCAGCCAGGTTGGGTGGAGCACGACGCGCTCGAAATTATTCGCCGCACGGAAGAGGTGATCAGCGAGGCGCTCGAACAACGTGGTTTGCGGCCCTCTGACTTAGCCGCCATAGGCATAACCAACCAGCGAGAAACTACGGTTGTTTGGGAACGAAGCACGGGCCAGCCGATTGCAAACGCCATCGTTTGGCAAGACACGCGCGTCGCGGAGGACGTCGGTCAATTTGCGAAGCGCGGCGGGCAAGACCGCTTCCGAACGCAGACTGGGTTGCCTCTAAGCACATACTTCAGTGGCCTGAAACTGCGCTGGCTGCTGAAGAACATTCCGGAAGCGAAAGAGAAAGCCGGCGCTGGCGAACTGCTGTTCGGAAACATCGACACATTTCTCGTATGGAATCTTACCGGCGGGCCCAAGCGAGGCGCGCACGTCACCGACGTGAGCAATGCAAGCCGGACGCAACTGCTCAATCTGAAAACACTGGATTGGGACAGCGATTTGCTGGCCGAGTTCGAGATTCCGCGCGCGATGCTGCCACAGGTCCGCTCCAGCAGCGAAGTTTACGGCGCAGCGGCCCTCCCGGCCATCGCAGGCGTAGAGATCGCCGGCATTCTGGGCGATCAGCAGGCTGCGCTGGTCGGTCAGGCATGTTTCCGTCCGGGCGAGGCGAAAAACACCTACGGGACGGGCTGCTTTCTCTTGATGAATACGGGTGAGCGCGTCGTTCCATCGAAGTTCGGCCTGCTGACGACGGTCGCGTACAAGATGGGAGCTGCGCCCGCGTGCTACGCCCTGGAAGGCAGCGTCGCGATTACTGGAGCGCTCGTGCAATGGCTCCGCGACAATCTCGGAATGATCGAGAAAAGCGCGGACATCGAAACATTAGCTCGCACAGTGAAAGACAATGGCGACGTCTACTTTGTTCCGGCGTTTTCCGGGCTGTATGCCCCCTACTGGAAGGAAAATGCACGCGGCGTCATTACCGGACTAACGCGATACGCCAACAAAGGCCATCTGGCGAGAGCGGTTCTGGAAGCCACGGCGTTCCAAACACGCGAAGTGGTGGAAGCGATGGAGAAGGACTCGCAGATCGCGCTGTCGTCGCTCCGCGTCGATGGCGGGATGGTCGTCAATGAGCTGCTGATGCAGTTTCAGTCGGACATTTTGAATCGCGAAGTCGTGCGGCCCGTAATTCAAGAAACGACCGCGCTTGGCGCAGCCTATGCGGCGGGCTTGGCGGTGAACTTTTTCTCGGGCCTGGACGAACTGCGCGCCAACTGGGCGGCGGACCGCACGTGGACGACGCATTTTGCAGAAGCAGAGCGCGAACAGCTTTACAAAAAGTGGAAAAAAGCGGTCACGCGCTCATTCGACTGGGTTGATTCTTGAAGCGCAAGACAGAGTCTTTTTCGGGACCTAAACTGTACGAAGGAGATTGCTGAATGACATCCCCGTTTGTGGGCGAATTTCTGGGCACCATGATTCTGGTGCTGCTTGGCGATGGCGTCGTAGCCGGAGTGGTGCTGAAGCGTTCGAAAGCAGAAGGCAGCGGCTGGATGGTCATCACCACCGGTTGGGCGCTGGCGGTGATGGCCGGGGTCTTTGTGTCGATTGCTTGCGGTAGCAGCGATGCGCATCTGAATCCAGCCGTCACACTGGGCTTCGCAATGCGGGACGCAAGTTTCGTGAAGTTCGCTCCTTACTTGGCGGCACAACTTCTCGGTGCCCTTGGTGGAACCAATATAGTCTGGTTGCACTACTTCCCTCACTGGAAGGAAACACCGGATGCGGCCGGCAAGCTGGCTTGCTTTTGCACGGCGCCTGCTATTCGCAGCGTTGCCGCAAACTTGCTCAGTGAAATTGTTGGCACTTTTGTTCTCGTGTTTGTCGTTGGAGCGATTTTTTCGAAGCGTGTGGCCGCATCGGGTCCGGCCGCTGGATTGGGCCCTTATCTTGTGGCCAGCCTCGTTTGGGGCATCGGACTTTCGCTGGGCGGCACGACCGGGTATGCCATCAATCCCGCACGCGACCTTGGCCCGCGCTTAGCGCACGCCGTTTTGCCGATCGCCGGGAAAGGTGGCTCCGACTGGAGCTACGCGCCTATTCCGGTCATCGGGCCGCTGCTTGGCGGGGCTATCGCGGGATTGCTGCTGCGTCTCCTCGCTGTTTCCTGAAACTCGTTCGCAAGTCAAAATAACCAATGGCGAGGGCTTGCGGCCTGAATCACGCCAGTGCTCACGGACAACTTCCCGCCGCTCTACTTCTCTTGGCCGTAATACGCCCTGGTTCCGTGCTTCCGAAGGAAGTGCTTCTCATGGAGGTGTTTGGAAATAGGGCGCGCTTTGGGATTCGCAGTAATCGTCCGAAACGCCATCGCCGCAATTTCTTCCAGAATCACGGCGATGTGCGCGGCCTCCGAAGGCGATTTCCCCCAGCAGAATGGTGCGTGGCCGGCGACGAGGACCGCCGGCACATGAAGAGGATCAAGTTTTCTAAAGCGTCGAACGATGGCTTGGCCCGTGTTTGCTTCATAATTCGTTCGAATCTCCGCGGGCATCATCGGTTTTGTTACAGGGACTGGACCGCGAAAATAGTCGGCATGAGTTGTCCCGAAACACGGAATTTCACGTTGCGCTTGAGCCCACGCCGTCGCCGCCGAGGAATGCGTGTGCGCGATACCTCCAATACCGGTGAACGCCTTATAAAGAACCAGGTGCGTCGGAAGGTCGGAGGATGGTCGCAACGATCCTTCAACGGGCTTGCCTTCCAGATCGACGACAACGAGATCTTCCGGCTTCATCGTTTCGTACGGAACACCGCTCGGCTTGATCGCGACCAGCCCCTCCTCTCGTGAAATGCCGCTAGCGTTTCCAAACGTGTACATCACCAGCCCGCGCCGCACGAGCTCCAGATTTGCTTCCAGGACTTCTTCGCGCAAACTCTTCAGGATCATCCGTTGCCTCGTCCTGCAGCCGCAATTCGCCGCAATGTTGGAAGTATGCGCCCGACGGGAGTCGCAACCGAGTCTGGCTTGCCAAATCCAAAATACAACTCGCGATAAATTCCGTACAACTCTTCATACACACGCGCGGATGAGGCCTCGGGCTCGACAACCCGGTGCTCCGGACACAGCGCTTTCTGCGCTTCCTCGATCGAACGGTACGCTCCGGCCGCCATTGCGGCAAAAATAGCCGATCCCAGGCTCGTCACGTCTGACTTGGGAATCAGCACCGGCTTCTTCAGCACATTCGCATAAATCTGATTGAGCACATCGTTTTTCTGTGGAATGCCGCCGCCGTTGATCACGCGGTCGATGGGCACTCCGTGTTTTTCCATCCGCTCAAAAATCACTCGCGTGTGAAATGCCGTGCCTTCGATCGCCGCGAACAATTCATCTTGGGGAGCGTGCGTGAGATTCCATCCAAACGTAATCCCGCCAAGCTCGGGATTCACGAGCACGGTTCTGTCGCCATTATCCCAGCTCATCCGTAGGAGGCCGGTTTGGCCCGCCTTGTAAGACTCCAATCCAGTCGAAAGTGCGGCTACTGTTGATCCCGCGCGCCTCGCGATGGCTTCAAAAATATCTCCCGTGGCGGAGAGCCCGGCCTCAACACCAGTTTTTTTGGGATGCACCGATCCGGGAACGACGCCGCAAACTCCGGGAATGAGCCGCGTCTCATCGCTCATGGCGATAATGCACGTTGACGTTCCGACGACGTTCACTACATCGCCCGTGCGCGCGCCCGCGCCCACGGCATCCCAGTGCGCATCAAATGCTCCAACCGGTATGGGGATACCAGCGCGAAGACCAAGCTTCGCAGCCCAATGCGGCGCGAGCCTGCCTGCAAGGCAGTCGCTTGTCGCGTAGCGGCCGCCGAGCTTGGCGCGCATGCCCTTAAGCAGCGGATCGACAGCAACGAGAAAATCTTCCGGTGGTAATCCACCCAGCGCTTCGTTCCACATCCACTTATGGCCCATCGCGCAGACCGACCGCGGAGCCTCCGCTGGATCTGTGATGCCGCAAAGCACTGCCGCTGCCATGTCGCAATGTTCGAACGCCGTGACAAAACGCTCGCGCTTCTCCGGATTGTGGCGAAGCCAATGCAGCAGTTTCGAAAAGCCCCACTCGGAGGAGTAGACGCCGCCGCACCACTCGATCACTTCGAGCTGTTCGCGGTGCGCGACCTCGGTGATCAGCGCTGCTTCTCGCCACGCGCGATGGTCGCACCACAAATAATAATCGCTGAGGGGTTCGAGGTTTTCACCCACGGGAATGACGCTCGATCCAGTCGTATCGATAGCCAAAGCCGCAATCTGATCCCCCGAGATTTTCGCTGAGCTAACGGCCTTTCGCATGGCTTCGGCGAGCGCCCCCATATGATCCGTGTGGCTCTGGGTGGCGTAGTCCGGGTCGTCTTTCTTCCGTTGAAGAGGAAACTCCGCCACGCCCGAGCCCAGCCGTCCCCGATCGGTGTCCACGATAGTCACTCGGACGCTTAGTGTGCCGAAATCTACGCCTGCAACAATTGCCATCAGGTCCTTCCAAGCTGGTTGTATTACCACGCAGCGCGAGCTATTCAACGTTTCCGGACTAGCTCACTTGGCACATCGACCAGTCCGCAGCGCGAGGAGGCAGAATAAGGACTATCCGCCAAAAAAGGCAAGCGGTCCCTCCACCGGCCACATCCTTGGCGGATGACGGCGGGCGAATGGCCAGTGCCTCGACATACGCGGGCTGGTGAGCCCGAGCGCTTCGTGCGCCCCAAGCCCCAGCCGCTATACCGCAATACCTAAAATAGCCGACGATGTGGAAGTGCCTGATGGAAACGACCAGCGGCTGCGGATATTAGTCTTGAGGGAGTGGTCGGGGCGAAAGGATTTGAACCTTCGACCTCCTGGTCCCGAACCAGGCGCGCTAGCCAGGCTGCGCTACGCCCCGAATTTCATTCCTTACTTCAATCCAGTTTACGCGGGATTGCTAGCATCCGCAACCGCTACGCAAGGCGCAATGACAATGCCGCCGGGAAGCTTTCACTCCCCGGCGGCAAATTAAGTGATTGAGGCAGCAGGCTAGAACGAGAACCGCGCACCGACCTGCATCACGCGGGGCTGACCCTGGATCTGCGTAAAGTTAGACCAGTTGTCCGGAGCATTCAGGCCTCGCAACGCAGGATCGCGAGCCACTCCAATGCCTGTTCGGCTCAGATCAATCAACCCAAAACTCTGATGGTTGGCGACGTTAAAGACGTCCAAGCGGAGCTGAAGTTGTTGCTTCTCGCTCCAAGGCATGTTCAGTGTCTTCGCCAAACCGAGATCCACATTCGCGTATCCCGGATAGCTAAGGTAATTCCGTGGGCCTGTTTCGCCCGGGTAAGCGTTGCGGAAACCCTGGTAAATCGTTGAAATGTCGCAACCACTGCCGCCAAAAAGTTTTGGAGCTCCAGTTCCCACGGGGCCCGGGGTTCCAACACGGGTCGGGCAGGTGTGGATAGGGGTGGTTGGAGTTACGTTGGCTTGGACGTTCCAGTTCGTTGCCCATCGAGCGTCGTCGAACGGCGAGCCAACCGGCAGCCCGGTGTTCCAACGGAAGATGCCAGCTAGTTGCCATCCCCCGATGACCGCCTGGAGAGCCCGATTATCTGTGTTCATGAAGGCTCTGCCTTTGCCGAAGGGCATTTGCCATACGGCAGAAGCATTGATGAGGTGGCGGATGTCGAAGTCGGAGTTGCCGTAGTTGCTGCCCTGGCGAATCGGATTTTCAATAAATGGCCCGCTATTGTTCGCACTTCCGAACCCAAAGTCCGATTGCAATCCGGAAGAGTCGTCTAAGGAATGGGAAAAGGAGTAATTGAAATCCAAGGTCAGACTATTCAGGCGTTGGCGCACCGAGACTGTAAGAGCATTGTAGTTGGAATTTCCAATCGTGCTCCATGCGGCCAGCGCACCGTACTGCGGTTGCATGAACCTCGTAGGCAGGCCATTACGGAACAACACACTGTCTATATACGCTTCCGTGTCCGTCCAGTCGTTCCCCGCAAAGAATGCGAAGGGGTTCGAGGGCGTTCGGCTTTGCATTCCGTAGAACATTTGCGTGTTTGTCCAGGTTGGATCGAAACAAGGAACAGAAGAGCTCGATTCACAATCTTTCTGAACGCCCGGATCGGCATTCATGATACCCACCAGGTTCGCCGGGAAAAGATTGTCGAAGAACGGTATGGACGAAATTTGGCTGGTAGCTATTCCCTTCTGGCGTTGCTTCTCCAGGCTCGTTCCGGCCGTGTACCAATCCATGCCGCTCTTCGGATCGCGAATGTCGTTGAAAGCCATGGCATCCCGCCGAGCTAGTAGGCCGCGCGCACTCCGTCCGACGTAGGAGACGGATAGAGTAGTGCCCGCATGCATTTGACGTTCATAGGTTAAATTCCAGACATACTCCGTAGGCGCATGCAGATTCGAATCCACACCCGTTTCGATGCGCTCTCCCTCGTCAATCGGCTGTGACAGTGGGAATTGTAAATTGGCTGGCGTCACCACTTTCGGTAACGAATGGATGTCCTGGTTAAAACCGGTAAACAGGGGTGCCAGATTGCCCGCGATAGTATCATAGGTATTCGCTGGAGTT
>Ga0070679_100005092_pt1 | contig 12140 bp, 12 predicted proteins | sample KBSC63BmetaG_FD_65652 | JGI IMG/M metagenome (GOLD analysis project Ga0070679, IMG submission 65652) | Corn rhizosphere microbial communities from Kellogg Biological Station, Michigan, USA - KBS C6-3B metaG | ecosystem: Host-associated > Plants > Roots > Rhizosphere | place: USA: Michigan... | reverse complement strand
CGCTCGCGATCTCCCTGGGCGCCGGCATCGTGGTCATGGCGCTTCTAGCCTTCAACGACACCTGCCGCCGCCGCGAACTGCTCGCGCGCCTTGCGCTCAATCCGCACGCCTACGTCGTGCCCGACGTGAAGAGCTACGGCGAGGACCTCGTCGCGCCGCGCGGCCGCGAGCGTCTCGCCGCCTCGCTCGACCGCATGCTCAAGCACGCGGGCACGCCGGCGAGCTACTGCATCGCCGAGCGCGTGAACAAGTACCGAGGCCAGATCGAGGCGCTCGCGGACAGCCTGCGCGCGCCCAAGACCCGCGTCGAGCCTACGAGCGTCGCGCTCTGCTGGCAGCTGCTGACGAGGGCGGCGGAGAGTCCCCTCTACAACGGGAACATCCCCGCCGATGACCTCGGCTTTCAGGTGCAGCGGATCCAGGCTGGAATCCGCCACCCGGTCGCGGACCAGACCTACACCGCGGCGATCTCGCGAACCTCGGTGAGCCGGAAGGCGTTGCCGGACGGGTCGCGGAACCCACAGTCGATCCCGTAGGGACGCTCCTCGGGCTCCTCGGTGAACTCGACGCCGCGGGCCTTGAGCTCCTCGTAGGACGCGCGACAGTCGTCCGTGGTGAGGAAGACCGCGCCGGCGAAGCCCTTGGCCATCAGGTCACGGACCTGCTGGCCGGTCTCGTCATCCATCAAAGGGGCGCCGGGGATCGCCATCAGCACGATCGATATGTCCTCCTGACCCGCCGGGCTCACGGTGAGCCAGCGGAAGTCGCCCATCTCGGGCAGCGTCACGTCGGCTCGCACCTCCATGCCGAGCTTCTGCGTGTAGAAGGCGAGCGCCTCATCCTGGTCGTGCACCCACAGCTGCGCATTCGCGATTCGGAACATTTGGGGTCTCCTGAGTCGAACGGAACGGGACGCGCCCGACACTAACCCGGCGTTGTGGCGCTGTCTTCTCCAAACGTGCTGCGTTTGGGGCGGCCGTAGAAGCGCATTACGCACGACGGCACCCATGCGTATGCGGCGGCCGGCGGGTGCTCCGCGCGATACGCCGTGGGCGATCTGCCGAAGGTGCGGGTGAAGCTGGTGGTGAACGAGCCCACGCTCTGAAGCCCGACAGAGAAGCAGATGTCCGCGACGCTTCGATCGGTGGTGCGAAGCAGCGCGGCGGCGCGCTCGAGCCGGCGCGTGAGCAGGTACGCGTGCGGCGACTCGCCGAACGCCCGCCGGAACTCCCGGCTGAAGTGCGCGCGCGAGAGGCCGGCGGCGTGCGCCAGGTCGTCCACGTCGAGGTGCTCGAAGTAGCGCGCGTCCGCCAGGTCCTTGGCGCGCAGCAGATGGCGAGCGGGAGGGACGAAGGCCATCGCCGGAGTATCGCCGTGGGACCCAGACGGCGTCCACGCAGTCGGTCCCTCACCTGTTGCGTCCGTGCGAGACAATGGGCGCATGGGACGGGCTCGCCGGCTTCGCATCGGTCTGACCGCACGCGTCCGGCTGGCCACGCTGGTCTTCGCGCTGGCGCTCGGCGCGGTGTTCGCGGTGCTGCTGCACACGGTGGACGTATCCAGCACGCGTGAGACGCAGGCGCGCCACTCCGCCGACGTGCTCGAGGCCGCACGCGGGATCGAGGGGTCGGTGATCGACCTCGAGTCCGGCCTGCGCGGCTACATCATCACCGGCCAGACGCAGTACCTGCAGCCCTACACACGCGCGCGGGCGACCCAACCCGTCCGGCTCCGCGCGCTGGCCCGGCTCGTGCGCGACAACCCGTCGCAGGCGGCCCTGGCCCGCCAGATCACCATGGAGCTGAACAGCTACGTGAACGACTACGGAGTGCCGATCATCGCCGCCGTGGGAGCGGGCCGCCGCATCGGGCCTGGGCGCCTGTCCGACGGCAAGGACCGCGTCGACACGATCCGCTCCACCATCTCCCGCGTCACGAGCGTCGAGGACCGGGTCCAGATAGAGCGGCGCGCCGACTCCGTGGCGGCCGCGCATCGCGCCCGGGTCCTCACGATCCTCGCTCTGGCTCTGCTCGTGCTGATGGTGGCCGCGAGCGGCATATACGCCAGCCGCTTCGTAGCCGAGCCGCTGCGCAAGCTCGCCCGCAGCGCGCGCCGGCTGGCCGCCGGCAGGCTCGAGGAGCGCGTCGAGCCCGAGGGCGCCGCGGAGCTGAGCGATCTGGGGGTGGCCTTCAATCAGATGGCTGCATCGCTGGAGGAGCACACCGAGGAGCTCGAGCGGCTGTCCGAGACGAGCGCCGCGCAGTTCTCCGCGATCTTCGAGCAGACGCCGATCGGGCTGACGCTGTTCGACCGCGATCTGCGCTGCGTGCGCTCCAACCCGGCCCTGGTCGAGCTGGCCGGCGTGGCGGCGCCGGACCAGACGGGGCTCAGCGTGGCCGAGGTGTTCGGCCACTTCGAGCCCGACCTGACCGCCGAGTTCGGCCGGGTGCTGCGCGACGGGCGGCCGGTGCCCGGCGTCCGCGTCGCCGGCGGCGGGCACACCTGCACGGTCGGGCTGTTCCCGGTGCGGCAGGCGGCGGGCGAGCTGATCGGCGTGGCGGCGGTTGTGGTGGACGTGACCGAACGCGAGCGCCGCCTCGACCGCGAGCGAGTGAACCTGCGCCGCGCGCGCCAGATCGAGCGCCTGGCGACGGCGATCTCGGAGGCGCTCACGCCGGAGGACATCAGCCGGGCGGTGGTGGCGGAGGCCGTGGCGGCACTGGACGGCGACGGCGGCGCGGTCCTGCTGCTCGACGATTCCCGGCAGACGCTCTCGATGTCCGCCGGCGTGGGATGGCCGCTCCAGGAGAGCGAGTTCTTCCGGCGGCTGCCGGTGTCCGTAAGCACACCCACAACCGACGCCGTGCGGCTGCGCAGGATGGTGCACCTGGGCGATCCGCACGATCAGTTCGGCCGCTATCCCGACCTGGCCCAGAAGCGCATCGACGCCGGCATCGCGGCGACCCTCGCGCAGCCACTGCTCTCGGGACCGCGCGCCATCGGCGCCCTGCTCGTGACCTTCTCCGAGCCGCGCGAGTTCTCGGAGGACGAGCTGGAGTTCGCGGAGGAGGTGGCCGACCGCTGCGCGAGCGGCATCGCGCGCGCGTTGCTCTACCAGCGCGAGCATGAGACCGCCGCCGCGCTCCAGCGCAGCCTGATGCCCACCGCCCTGCCCACGTTCCAGAGCGTGATGCTCGGAGCGCGCTTCCGGCCGGCGGGCACCGGCGAGGTGGTGGGCGGCGACTTCTACGACGTGGTCGACCTCGGCGACGAGCGCTTCGTGGCCTGGATCGGCGACGTCCAGGGCAAGGGGCCCGACGCGGCGTCGGTGGCGGCGCTTGCCCGCTACACGCTGCGCGCCGAGACCAGGCACGCGGCCCGGCCGGGACGCCTGCTCGAGGCGCTGAACGAGGACGTGCTGGCACAGATCGAGCCCGGTGTGCGCCTGCTCACCGCGGTCTGCATCGCGGGCGAGGTGCGCGGCCGGCTGCTCGAGCTCGAGGTTGCGATAGCTGGTCACCCCGCGCCGCTCGTGATGCGACACAACCACCCGTGCGAGGAGTGGGGCGTGTCCGGCACCCTGATCGGCTTCGAGCACGCCACGTTCCCCTCGAGCACACTGACCCTCGAGCCGGGCGAGCTGCTGGTGCTCTACACCGACGGCCTGACCGACGCGCACGCGCCGCGCCAGTTCGTGGTCGCGGATGAGCTGTGCAAGCGCGCCGACCAACTCGACCGCACTGACCTCGCCGACGTGCTCGACTCGCTGCTCGCGGGCGCCGGCGCCAGCTCGATGGAGCTCCCGCGCGACGACATCGCGCTGCTGGGGATCCAGTTCAGTCCGCCGCGCTCGGCCGGAGAAGGCGCGGCGGCGGCGCCGCGGGTCGCGCCGCCGCCGTCACCCCGGGATTCCCGCCTACCCGTCTGAGCCGTCGTCGTGGCCCTGGTGGTCCTCGTCCACGCTGACGAGGGTGAATGTGCCGTCGCCGGCCGGCCCGCTCACGATCAGCTCGACCTTGTCGCCGACCGTGAACGCCGTCGCGTCGGGCACGTGAACCACGATCTGCGGCTGCATCTCGTTCTCGTTCTCGCCCTGGTTGTCGTCGCCCTGATCGTTGTCGTCGCCGCCCTGGTTGTGGTCGCCGTGGTCGCTGGCCATGGCGTGATCCTCACCCTGGTCGTCGTCGCCCGAGATCGTGATCGTCTCGGCCGTGGGATCGGTGCTCAGCACCACGCCCTCGAGCTTGAGCTGGTCGGGCGCCTGGCCCATCTGGTGGCACTCGTTCTCGTCGAGGTCACCGTGATCGTCGATCGTCACGTTGGTGCTCACGGGCGCGCCCAGCGGCGCCGGGTCATCCGTGCTCGACCGGTGCACGAGCAGCGACGCTCCGTGCGCCGCGACCGTGAAGCCGCGCGCGGTCGACCAGGTCACGAGCCCGCGCAGGCGCGCGTGACGCGCGTGGCCGCGCGTGCGCAGGCGATGGGAGCGCAGCAGGCCGTTCGCCAGCCGGCGGCCTGACACGCGCACCACGCTGCCAGCCCGGGCCGAGCGGCGCGATGAGACTTTGGTGAGCCGGCCGCTGCGGCCGGCCACCACGAACGTGTGGGCGCTCTTGTTGGCATGCACCACCGTGCCCTTCACGGTGGCCGCGGACGCCTGCGCGCTCAGGCCGAGCGCCGCCGCCAGAGCCAGCGCGGCGATCCATAGAAGTGGTTTGCGTTGCATGTGTGTGGGCTCCTTGCCTCGGGTTCCAAGCCGACAACCCCTCCACACACGCAAACCTCACGCAACTCGACATCTGTTGCTCCGATTACGCTGTTTCCCGCGATGGGAGGGAATGGGGAAAGGGAGCGCCCGCTGGTGCTGGTGGCCGACGACGAGGAGGACATCCTCGAGCTCGTCGCGCTCCAACTCGAGCGGGGCGACATGGACGTGCTCAAGGCGAAGACCGGGGACGAGGCCCTCGCGCTCGCGCAGGAGCACCAGCCGGACCTCGCGGTGCTCGACGTGATGATGCCCGGCCTGAACGGCTACGAGGTGGTCAAGCGCCTGCGTGCCGACGAGAGCTCGATGCCGGTGATCCTCCTGACCGCCCGAGCCGGCGGCGCCGACGAGCAGTTCGGCTACCAGGTGGGCGCGGACCACTACATGCAGAAGCCCTTCAGCCCGGTCGAGCTGCGCGAGCGCGTGGACGCTCTACTGGGCCGCGCGCAGTAGCCGCCGGTAGCGCACCATCGTGCGGTGCTGCATGTCGCCGTGGGTCTGCGTGCGCAGCGACTTCACGCGCTCGCGGTGGTACGGGCTCGACAGGCTCTCGGCGTGGCCGATCACGTTGCGGGTGAGGATGCCGTAGCGCTGTTGCAGCCAGCGGGTGAGCGCCAGCGACGCGCGCAGCTCCTTGCGGTTGCCCATCACCTGCCCGTCGCTCATGCCGACGTGCTCGATCCCGATCGCGGTCCAGTTGAGCCCGACCGTGTGACGGCACATCAGGTTGGGCGGCACCAGCTCGTAGATCCTCCCGCCGCGGTCGATCACGAAGTGCGCGCACACCTGTGGCAGCTCGTGCAGCTCCACGTCCGGCACGTCGTCGGCGAACGTGTTCCACACGGGCGAGAACGAGCTCGTCTCCGTGTAGTGCTCGACGATCACCTTGGGGTTGCGCAGGCGGAACGAGTGAATGCCGTAGTGGCGGATCGCGTAGCGGCGCATCTCCCGCTCGCGCTTCGGCGGATACGGGATCCGCTTCTGGGAGATGTGCGGCCGCGGCGCGGGCGTCGCGAGCAGCGCGGCGGTTAAGAGGGCGGCGAAGACGGGCATTGCGTAATGATTGCGGTCACTCGAACTGGAGGGCTCAATTGGACAGCTGGGACATCCGATCGCTCGATGTCGAACCTCATCATCCGAAGATTCTGCGCTCCGACGAGGAGTCGCGCGTGATCGCGATCAACCTGCCCGGGGGCGAGCAGCTTCAGGACCACCAGGTGCACGAGCGCGCGTACCTCGTCGTGCTCGAGGGAGAGGTCGAGGTGCAGCAGGACGGGCGTACGGAGAGCGGGGCAGCGGGGTTCCTCGCCCACTTCGAGCCCAATGAGCGCCACGAGGTGCGGGCCAATTCCGATGCGCGGTTGCTGCTGATCCTGTCGCCGTGGCCGGGGGCGGGACACCCCTCCCAACGCGAGTAACAACTGTCTCTTAATCGTTCGTCGTCATAATCGGGCGCAGATGGACCCCAGTCGCAAGCGCAGGGTTCGGCTAGTCGTCGCTCTCACAGCCGCGATGCTCCTGGCCGGAGCCCTCATCTACACGAGCTTCAGCGCCGCCACGGACGCCAAGCAGCCGTCCCAGCTGCTGCGCAAGGCGGACTCCGGGCGCTCCTACGAGCTCACGGGCAAGGTCGTGCAGGGATCGATCGTCCACAACGGCGCATCGATGCGGTTCGCGGTGCGTGACCGCAACGGCACCGGGCGCGCCCTGCCCGTCACATACTCGGGCGAGGTGCCGGACCCGTTCCGCGGCGGGCGCGAGATCATCGTCAAGGGCCAGATGAAGAACGGCACGTTCGTCGGGCAGAAGGACTCGCTCGTCACGAAGTGCCCGTCCAAGTTCCAGGCCGCACCCAACTCTTCCAATACGTAGTGGCTGACGTCGGCTACGCGTGCCTCGTCGTGGGCCTCCTGACGATGGCCTACGCGGCCGTCGCCTCGATCTACGGCGCGCGCAGCGGCCAGCGCCAGTTCGTGGTCTCGGCGCGCTACGCGTTCTACTGCCTGGCCGGCCTCGCGATCTTCGCGGTCGTGATCCTGGAGAGCGCCTACCTGCGCAACGACTTCTCCTACTCGCTGGTCGCGCAGAACTCATCCACCGACACGCCGACCTTCTACAAGCTCACCGCGATGTGGTCGAGCCAGGCGGGCTCGCTGCTCCTGTGGGTGTTCGTGCTGTCGATCTTCTCGAGCGTGGTGCTGCACCTCACGCGCCACCGCCACCGCGACATCGCCCCGTACGCCACGGGGGTGCTCGCCGTGATCGCCGCCTTCTTCCTGTCGCTGATGGTCTTCTACTCGAGCCCGTTCGACACGCTGTCGCCGGCGCCCGTCGAGGGCAACGGCCTCGAGCCGCTGCTGCGCCACCCGGCGATGATGTTCCACCCGCCGATGCTCTACTCGGGCTACGTGGGCTTCACGATCCCGTTCGCGTTCTGCATCGGGGCGCTGATCGCCCGCCGCACCGACGCCGAGTGGATCCGCTCCACGCGCCGCTTCGCGCTGATCGCGTGGACCTTCCTCGGCGTGGGGATCATGCTCGGCGCGCTCTGGTCCTACTCGGAGCTCGGCTGGGGCGGCTACTGGGCCTGGGATCCGGTGGAGAACGCATCGCTCATGCCGTGGCTCGCGGGCACCGCGTTCCTGCACTCGATCATGGTGCAGGAGAAGCGGGGCATGCTGAAGGTCTGGAACGTGTCGCTGATCATCTCCACCTTCGTGCTCGCGCTGGTGGGCACGTTCCTCGTGCGCTCCGGCGTGCTCGACTCGATCCACGCGTTCGGCGCCTCCACGCTGGGTGTGCCGTTCCTCGTGTTCATCGGCGTCGTGCTGGTGGGCTCGGTGGCGCTCGTCCTGAGCCGGCTCGATGACCTCAAGTCGGAGGCCAAGATCGACTCCTTCTTCTCGCGCGAGGCGTTCTTCCTCATGAACAACCTCGTGCTCGTCGGCCTCTGCTTCGTGATCTTCTGGGGCACGTTCTTCCCGCTCATCTCGGAGGCCGTGACCGGCACGAAGGCGAGCGTCGGGCCGCCGTGGTTCGACCGCTACACCGTGCCGCTCGCGCTGGTCCTCGTGCTGCTTTCCGGCATCGGCCCGGTCATCGCGTGGCGGCGCGTCACGCTCGCCGGCATGAAGCGGGTGCTTGTCGCGCCGCTCCTGGCGGCCGCGGCGGCGCTTGTATTGCTGCTCGCGTTCACGGGCGCTTCAAGCGACTGGCCGTCGCTCATCATGTTCGTGCTCGCCGCGTTCGTGCTCGCGGTGGTGGCGCAGGAATTCGTCCGCGGCGCTCGGGCGCGCGCGTCGGTGTCCAGCGAGGCGTTCGGCACGGCGCTGTTCAAGCTCGTGGGACGCAACCGCCGCCGCTACGGCGGCTACGTGGTGCACGCCGGGATGGCGGTGCTCTTCATCGGCGTGGCGGCGTCATCCGCCTTCGCGCACCAGACGGACGTACGCCTCTCCCCGGGCCAGTCGGCCAAGGTCGGCGGCTACACGATCACCTACGTACGGCCCACGTCCGGCATCGTCAGCGACCGCGCGGGCACCGGTGCGCCCTTCACCGCCGGCGCCGTTCTGAACGTGACCAAGGGCAGCAAGCACTACACGCTCACGCCCACGCGCAACTACTACGCCACGCAGGACGCGAGCAAGGGCATGATCGGCCGCTTCTTCGCGGGCGAGGCCAACAGCGACATCTCGATGCGCTGGGGACTCGGCCGCACGGTGTGGACGGCGATCCAGCCCGACCTCAGCAACCTCAGCGGCCCGATCGCGCGCGCCAACCGCCAGTTCGGCAACGCGAGCCTCAACGTGCAGGGGATCATCATCGGCGCGATCGCGTCGTCGTACGCCAAGAACCCGCCGCCCGCGCTGTTCCGCTTCATCGTGTCGCCGTTCGTCGCGTGGATCTGGATCGGCGGCGCGCTGGGGATCGCGGGCGCGCTCGTGGCGCTGTGGCCGTCGCCAGAGGCCCGGCGCCGCCGGGTCACCAGCCTTTACGCGGCGCGGCTCGGGCGCGAGCTCTCGCGCGCGTAGGCCTCTAGCGTTCCCACCGTGGAGCTGGCCCTGGCGATCATCACGCTCGCGCTGGTCGTGGCCTTCGTGGTGCTCGGTCCGCTGCGCCGCGGCGCCGAGATCGACAAGCGCGGCGATGACACCCGCGCCGCCTTAGAGGCCGCCAAGGAAGCGAAGTACCGCGAGATCAAGGACGCAGAGCTCGACCACCAGATGGGGAAGCTCTCGGATGAGGATTACAGAGCGATTGATCAGGAGCTCAGGGCACAAGCCATCGAGATCCTCAGGCAGATCGACAAGTTGGGGGATAGGGCATAGCCCATAGCCCATAGAACTGCAGCCAATGGCTATGGGCTATGGGCTATGGGCTCTCCCGCTACCCTTCGCACCGCATGTACTCAGTTCTCGCCGGTCTCCAGGTAATCATCTCCGTCGTCCTCATCCTCCTCATCCTCATGCACTCGGGGAAGGATTCGGGACTGTCTGGCGCTTTCGGCGCCGGCACGGGCGGCGGCCCGTTCGGCGGCGGCTCGCTGGTGGAGCGGAACCTCAACCGCTGGACCGTCTTCTTCGCGGTGATCTTCGTGATCAACGTGATCGTGCTGCTGAAGATCGGCTAGCGCCGCACGCGCAGATGCCGCTGCAGCACCGCGCTGGGCGCGATCCCGCTGCCGCGCGGAAGTGCCTGGAGCACCACGGTGTACGAGCCCTTCGCGAGCCGATGGCCGAGCGCCAGCTTCCACGTGTAGTTGGGCCCCTTGTGGTGGAGCTTCGCGCTCATCCAGTGCATCTGCTTGCACGATCCGCGCTTGAGCCGGCGCGAGTGCTTTGACCACCAGCGGCACGATTTCGCGTGCGCGCGCCCGCGCCACACCGACACGCGCAGGGTCTTGACCGCGTCCGCCGAGCCGAAGGTGCCGGCCAGCACGCCGCGCCTCGACTTCAGGCGCAGCTTGTTCACGCGCAGGACCGGGACGGTCACGTCGATCGGCACCGTGGCGGTCGCGGTCATGCCGCGCCCGTCGCCGGCGGTCACCGTGGCCGTGTAGTGGCCGGGCTTGGTGTAGAAGTGCCCGGGCGTGGCCCCGGTCAGGTGCGACGATCCGTCGCCCAGGTCCCAGTCGTAGGTGAGCGCATCGCCGTCCGGGTCGGTCCCGTGGGCGTTCAGGGTCACACCGAGCGTTGCGGCGCCCTTCGCCGGGGTGGCGGTGGGCGCGACGGCGGGCTTGTGGTTGCCCGGTCCGTACACGATCTCGCGCACGGCGCCGTCCCGCAGTGACACGTACGCCAGGTTGCCGTCAGGCGCCGATTCCAGGTCCACGCCCATGTTCCACCCGGTGGCGAAGTTCTGGAAGCCGGACAGCGAGTTGCCGTCGCCGTTGACGGTCGCGCGCGCGAGCCAGCCGCAGCCTGGAATGCCGAAGTCACCCACGTCGCCGAAGAAGAGCTGGCCGCGGTAGCCCGCGGGGTACTGGTCGCCCTCGTAAATCGGACCGCCGATGATCGTGTTCCCCGTCGGCAGGCTGGCGTCGCACTGGGTCGCGTTGTGCGCGACCACCATCAGCGGCGGCGTGGTCGTGTTGTTGGCGTTCACCGCCTGGCACTGGGGGTAGTCGCTGAACATGTGGCCGGCGTTCTGGAACGGCGTGGCCACGAAGCCCTCGCGGCACGGCCAGCCGAAGTTCTCGCCGCCATTCGCGAAGTCGACCTCCTCGAAGGCGTTCTGCCCCACGTCGCCGATCGCGAGGCCACCGCCGGGCCGCAGCGTGAAGCGGTACGGGTTGCGCAGGCCCTCGGCGTAGATTTTGGTGCACACGTGCGTCAGGTCGTTGTCGGCCGGGCAGAAGGCATGGCCGGGCAGCCCGTTGCCGTTGCGGTCGATGTGCATGATCTTGCCGCGGTAGGTGGCGGGGTCGTCCGCCATCAGCGAGAGCGGATCCACGATCAGGAAGTTCGAGCCGTCGCCCGCTCCGACGAAGAGCGTGCCGTCGGGCGCGGAGCGCACGGTGCCGATCGAGTGCGAGACACCCTCCGACGGGATGCAGTCCACCGTGTTGTCGGGCGGTCCGCAGGCACCATCGCTACCGGTCTGCACGGTCAGCACCTTGCCGAGCAGCCGCGTCTCCGTCGGGTCGACCGCGCCGCCGTCCACCGAGTTGTCCGGGTGCACCGTCACTCGCGTGAGCGTGGCGACCTTGAAGTTGTCGCTGTCGGTCCCGTCCTCGTCGTAGGCGTAGAGCAGGTAGAGGTAGCCGTTGCTCGCGAAATCGGTATCGGTGGCGATCCCGAGCAGGCCGCGCTGGTCGTCGGCCGAGTGGTTCGCGTGATCGCTGATGTCGAGCAGCACCGGGTTCTGGTCCGCCGGCGCGCCGGGGTTGTGCACGTACACGATCCCGGCCTCGTCCGCCACGAACATGCGCCCGTCCGGCGCCCAGGTCACGTCCACCACGCCCGTGCCGCCCGGCGCGTTGAAGCTGTCTGCCAGCGTGACCTCCTTGAAGCCCGCCGGCATCGAGATCGCGGCATTCGCACTCCCCGCGCTCAATGCGAACACGGCCGCCAGCGTTGCGGCGAACGCGATTCCAATCTTCCTAACGGACACGGAGCCTCCTGGTCATTCGCGCGCTCGGCGCGAGTTGGCTGCCGCGCGGAAGCGCCTGCAGCACGATGGTGTACGAGCCCTTGCCGAGACGGTGGCCGAGGGAGAGCTTCCACGTGTAGCTCCGTCCCATGCGGCGCAGCGTCGCGTTCATCCAGTGGGCGTGGCCGCACGAGCCGCGCTTGAACGCGTGCGAGCGCTTTGACCACCAGCGGCACGACTTGGCATTCGCGCGCCCGCGCCATACGGAGACGCGCAAGGTCTTGACGGGATCCGCGGAGCTGAAGCTGCCGGCGAGCAAGCCGCGCCGCAGGAGCCGCGCCGACCCGGCCGTCAGGCCGAGGCGCAGGCGCACGTGCCCGATCTGCACCGAGGGCTTCGTGGGGATCGCGGCCGGCAGGCTCACGTGCACCGCGCCGGTGGCGCTCATGCCGCGGCCATCGTCGACGGTCAGCGTGGCGGTGTAGTCGCCTGTGCTGGGGTAGGTGTGCGTGGGGGCGGCGGCGGACGAATGCGCCGAGCCGTCGCCGAAGTCCCAGTCGTAGGTGAGCGGATCGCCGTCCGGATCGCCGGCGCCTGAGGCGAACTGCTCGCCCAGTCCGCCGGTCGCGGTGGCGCTCGGCGAGACGGCCGGCCGGTGGTTGCCGGGCCCGTAGACCACCTCGTGGACCACGTTGTCGTTGATGTAGGCCAGGTTGCCGTCCGGAGCTGATTCGAGGTCCACGCCGTGGCCCCACGACGTGGCGAACGGGACCATCGTGGGCGG
>Ga0070679_100005091_pt1 | contig 12143 bp, 21 predicted proteins | sample KBSC63BmetaG_FD_65652 | JGI IMG/M metagenome (GOLD analysis project Ga0070679, IMG submission 65652) | Corn rhizosphere microbial communities from Kellogg Biological Station, Michigan, USA - KBS C6-3B metaG | ecosystem: Host-associated > Plants > Roots > Rhizosphere | place: USA: Michigan... | reverse complement strand
CCGCCGCCACCGCCACACGCACCTGCCGTCTCCGTGATCAGCCCCGTCACGCCGCTCGACTGAAGGCAATTTCCCCCAATTGGCGCCGACGCGAAGGCCGCCGCCAGAGAGTCCGCCCCGTTCGTCCGCAGGTGAGTGCTCTTGTTTGTCGAGTCGTACGCGAGTGCGCCATCCGCGCCGGAGGTGAGCCCCGCGCCCACGGGCAAGCGGAACGCATTCGCCACGGTGGACGCGCTCAGGTTGAGAGTCATCGCCGCAGTGCCAGTGTTCACCGCGTTGTTATAGACAAGCGCCGAAGCATCAGAGAGGTTAGTGGAGGCAAGCGCCCCTTGCGTAAAGTTGCCGGTGGTCGGATCGAACGATAGCAGTGGTTGGCCCGCGACCGGAGTTTTGGCAAACGCTGTCCCGGACTTAGCCCCGCTCGCGTTCAACGTCTGGAAATTGAGTCCGGTAGAATCAAACCAGGCATCCATGGTGCCGGATGACGGATTCGCGCCGGGCGCCGCGCGCACTGGCCCAGAGAGCCAAGTCCCCAACTGGCTCGAGAACGCCGCCGCGTCTGGAAAGAAGTTCACCCCGTCCCACATGCCCCACTGCGTAGTGGCGATATTGGCCGTGGTATCTACAGCAGCCGCCTGCGAGAACCCAGCGGGAAGAGTTACGGCAAAGCCTCCGGTGTTGTTCTCTTGGATCCGGTATCCGAATCTGGGATAGGCTCCGTTCACCGAAGAGCAGTTAGCCAGCGTGATCGTGTCAGGCTGCGTAACTGTCAGGACAAAGTAATTGGCAACCGAGCAATCAAAGACGGGGTGGCCTCCATTCTCCGAGACCAGCGACGTGAACATGAACATGCCCGCCAGCGGCGTGAGAGCGCCATGCGCCGGGTCTTGCGCCAGGTTGCTATTGCCGAGCGTGCCGAGCGTATCAAGGAACAGCGGCAGGGTGTTCGCTACCGAAGCCCCCGAGAGTGACGTGCATGTCGGGCAGGAGATGTTCGGCGTTGTTCCGCCCGTCGATTGCAGAGGCGATGATGCTGTGACCTGTGTAACGGTTCCCGTGCCACCGCCACCGCCCGCCGTGGTCTGCGTCGTTCCGTCCGGGAACTGCAAACCCTGAACGTTGAGCAAGTAATTCGGGAATACGATCTCCGGCGCGGAGAAATCCCGGTTATTGATGTAGATCGTGGCCAGCGCCGGCAGTACGCCGCTCGTGAGCGTGTACCCCGCGAGCGCCGCGCCCGTGTCATTCACCGGCCCACCCGCCGCATTCGACGCGAGCAGGCAATTCGAGCAAACCCCGGACGCGGGGAATGTTGTCGTTGCCGTCCGCAGCACGTCGTAACCCGTGCCCGCCGGGACGCCGGACCAGTTGACGTTCACCGAGCCGCCTTGCGCGAAGCCGACACCGCTCACGCAGGAGGAACCGGAAAGGATGTTGCCGATAGGGTAGCGCGCGACCAGCCAGTAGCACTCCGTGCCCGTGCCGATCGCGCCGGACGTGTTGGCCGTGATGGAAGACACTGGAGGCGGAGGCGGAGAGCCGATGGTAAGCTGCTGTGCGCGCAGGCAGCCGACCAAGGAAACGAAGATAAGAAGTTTAGCTCTCACGAAATACCGCCCACCCAACCGCGAGCGCCGCTACTGCGAGCGCCAAAACAAGTCCGCCACTCAGCCCGCCGGGTCCTAAGTCGGGGATGACTTGGGACCCGGCGAAGGGTCCATAGCGGATGCATCCGCGGGAGGGGAAGCCCCTGCCAAATCGCTGAGGGGTACATCTGTTGGCAGCCCGGTCCTGCTTGCAACGAAATTCAGATAGTTGCTGGTCGGATTGTTATCGGACGGAGGCGCGTACTTGTAAATGAATTGCTGGAGGCTCAGGCCGCGCGAGATATCGAGATTGATCTGGTTGTAGAGCGCATTCCAACCGTCATCCGGTGAAGCGAAAATCGCGTAGCCGTTCGCGTCAGTCCCGATTTGCCCCACGCCCGCGCGGAGGTTGCCAGGATTGTTATTCCGATCCGCCACGGTGCCCGATTTGAAGTAACCCTCGAACGTGGCGAGAGCTTGCGCGATGCTTTCAGTGAGTCCCATCAGCCGATGTACCTCATGCCCGTTTCGCCGATCAGCAAAAACAAAAACAAGATTCCGTAGAGCGCCGCTGCCCCGAGAAATGCCCCGATCACGAAAGCCGCGACCGCCGCCGTCGCCATGCCGATCCATCCCCAGGCGGTTTTGCTCACCGTGGCAGTACCCCCATATCCCGGAGGAAGTGCAGTCCCTCGATCAGGGCGGTAAGCGCGGTTAGCGCGCCCACGGCACCAAGAATCCGCCACATGAATTCCTGAAGCTGGTCAACCTTGCCCTCGATCTTCGTCACCCGCCCCGGCTGCCCGTTGCCGGTAAGGTCCTCCATCTGCGTTTCGAGCGTGGCCACCCGTTCGCCCATTTCGGCCATTTAGCGCCGCCTCCTTGTCATGAGAAAGACCGCGCCCGCGCCCAACAGCACCCACCAGTAATTCGCCCAGAGCTGTGTGAGGTCGATGGTCGCGTTGGTGCTGGGGATGGTGTAGATGAAGTCGGTTCCGGCAGAAGCGGCAGCCGAGGCACCCACTGCTGGAGTCGGTGTAGGCGTCGGCGTAGCCGCGCCGGTTGGAAAATTCGGTCCGTACGTTGTCCCGGCTACCGGGTTGACGAACAGATGGCTCGCATCATCGAAGGCCACTGTCGGCGATAGGTTGATGAGAGCCACGCTATTTCACCCTCACGGCAAAAACCGCAATCGCAATCAGCGGAACCAAAAATCCCAGAGACGCGAGAGGATGACCGGCGAAGCCCCGCACGGCCTCACCAAACACGCTCGAATGGCAATCGGTCGAGAAGAACAGTACGTGCCCCGATGCCCCGGCAGCCACGTCACACGGACGGCCCGTTGACCCGAAGAGTCCCCCGGCTGTCCACCATCCGCTTATGCCGTCCATGAAGGTTGGCGTCACTGCGGGTTATCCTCGTAACGGTATTGGATGGTGCCGCTGACCAGCGTCGCCGCGGATAGATTTAGAACCAGGTCGTCGCCACGAGCCAAACAAAAGAAAGCGACGGGGGATGGCCCAATCACATAGCCGGAAGGTGAAGCAGCAGCCGGGAACTGCACCGTGGTGAACACACCCGTGCCGCTATCTTTTATCCCAACCGTCTGCGCCGTCGAAACTCCATTGAAAAATTGCAAGCCGTAAATGCAGGTGAACCTCGACGTGTTCAGCGCTGAGATTATTGTGTTGTCCCCGGAGCCGCTCTTCTGAAAGCTTCGGTAGTGCATCCCGCGAGTCGCGGCCTTCGGCGGGATTGCCGCAGCCGCCGGGTTGGGGAAATAGGTCCCCGAGTACCACGCGGACAGGACGCAGTTCGTCGTATCGAAACTACGCACGTTGAGTGTGACGTAAGGGTAGAATCCGTCCGCCTCGATGATGGCGACATTGGCCCCGGAGGCGCTGGAAACTATAGATGTAACAGCCGAGCCGATCTCAAAATAAATCACGTTGTCCCGCGAGGCATTGAAGGCAATGTCCACGTTTTGTGAAACGCAGGATTTTGCCGGAGCATTCGTCAGAACCACGGTTGCGAGATGCTGCGACTGCCCGACGTTCGGCAGCAACCCGGAAACGCTGGGAGCCGTAGTGATCGCATTGAAAATCTGGACGGAGGATACGTTCGTTGGCGTCTGGGCGAATCCAGCTACCACGGCCACCAAAGCGGAAAAGAAGAGTTTTTTCATAAAATCTCTTACCCAAGCACCGGCCAGAACCAGCCCCGGAAAAAGCACATCACCTGCGACACGCCGCCCGCCTGCGAAACATTCGTTACCGTCCACTCGATGAAATCCCCCGAGACGAGCACGATGTTCGTGTCACCCGGAAATGGCGGCACGCCGAGCCGCACGAGCACGTTGTCGTAATTCTTCACGTACTGGTTGTGATTGAGCCGCACGCGCCAGATGAGCGAGCCGGAGCCATCAACAAAGCCGCCAACATTCGTGGCATTGGCGAGAAAGTCAACCACGCCGCCGCCCCAGCCGAGCGGGACGGTGAGCGAGACGACCGATGTCTCCGCCGCGCCGATAGCCGGGAGCGCGATCACGCCCGCCTGATTGAAATTCCGATGGCCGGGAGGCTTTGAGTTCCATGGCAGGTCCACGAGGTCCGGCGTCACGATGCCGGAGCCGGGAGAAACCGCCGTGGCCCCCGGCGCGGAGAAGGCCGCCTGAGCTTTGGTCCACTGATCGGCGAGGCTGAGATCGCTCATGTAATCACCCTCTGATTCGGAGCCGTTATCTTCGTCGGATCGGTCGGGACCGCAATCCAGAGAAGCAACTGCATGTCGTTTGCATTCGTCGGGTCGAGATTCGTGAGCACCAGGTTGAGCGTGCCCAGGATCGGTAGCGGCTTCGGGAGATAGTACGGCTGCCTCTGATTCCCCGCCCCGCCCGCGATACAGGACGCCATCGCATCCCGGTTAAACAGAAACCGCTTTGCCACGGTGTCGTAGAGGCTGAACTTGAAATTGACCGCGCCCGCGCGCTCCTGAATACCGAACGTCATGGCTACCAGCCAGGAGCCGGGCGCTACGGCAATCGTGTCTTCCCAGACGCCGTTCGCCGGGATCGGCAGATCGGACGGAAGCGGCCGCCCGATATGCGCCATCTCGTACCCCGGCTGGAGCACGAACGCGACAAGCGGCTCGATCAAGGAAACGCCGATGTCGTAGCCCGGACGAAACACCGGCAGCCGCTGCAGCAGGTCGAGCATCGGATTCGGATCGGGCAATCCCAAAAGGTTTGTCATCGCTGCCTCTCAGCCGCTTTACGACGGGTAGAACAGGAAGCCATCGAAGACGAGATGCACGGTCTGGTTGCCGTTCGTCAGGTCCTCGATATCGAAAACGATGTTCCCGTTGGGCGGCCAGATCATCGGCGGGCCCACGGTGTAAGGAAGCGAGCCGGTGCCGAACCAGCACTCGTTCCGCACGCGCGCATTGGCCGTAGCCGCCGCGCCCGTGCCGACGCTTGAGTACCCCGGCTGTCCGATCTCCGAGTACAGATTGAACCGGAACGTGCCGGCGGGCCGATCCGTCATGCGCCGCATGCACACGAACCAGCCCTGATCGCTGTCGATCGTGATGCGCTGGTTGAGTAAGAGCTGGAGCGCCGTGAGCGCAACGTCCTTCACGAACGTCTTGGGGTACGGCGTCCCCTTGGATTGCGCGAGAGCTGTCTGAAAATCCTGTAGTAACATGATGTACCTCTCCCTCAGTTGCTCCGCACGTGCGGCCACTCGTGAGCAGCCGCACCGCGCGGAACGAAATCACTGGAACGGGAAAACTACCCGTGAACCAGCGTGGTTTTCAGACCGTCGAGATAGCACCAGAGGTCAAGCCCGTTGGCGCCCAGCATCGTCGGCACAGCGGTTTCGGTTTTGACGTTCACGCCGAAATACTGCTGATCCGAGAACTGGAAGCCGTCGGCGGTTCCCCAGATGCGCGCGGCCAGGATGTTCGGCACGCCGATATCCCAGACCGACTCCGCATTGTTGGTGGTGACACCCGAGATGCCGGACCCCGAGGGGTACAGGCCCAGGTGGCCCTCAGCGAACACCGCCCCGCGTGTCTGAATCTCGAGAAGGAAGTAATACTGATTCAGGATCAGGAAGATGTCCGAGAGCTTCATGTTCGGGTTGAACTTGAAGCCCATCTGGCAGAGCACAAAAGCCTCACCAGGGTTCTGGCGGTTTCCGGTCTGCACGTTGGTGTCGAAAAAGGTCTTGCCGGTCACGCCGTACCCGGTGCCGCCGATCCCAACAGAAAACAGCGGAATGACGGCGAGCGGCGAGGCGTTCTGAGCAACGACCGTGTGGTCCCAGATGTGTCCGGGGCGCTGATAGCTTTTACCCGGAAGGATTACGTTTGGCATTGTCTTTTTTCCTTAAATTGAATTCCGGTTCAGGATCGCCCCTACCGGTTGATGAAACTCCGGCGATAGAACGCGCCCATACCCCCGCCGCTGCGAGCCGCGGCAGAAGCGGTTGCAGCTGAAGCATTCCGGGATGCAGCAGCCAAGAGAGACTGCGAAGGATCAACTGCCCCATTCGGGCCGATGATGCGCGGAGCGAAGAATTCCGTCATCTGGAAATCCCCCATGCCGCTGAGCGAGGCGTACGAGCCGTACGGCGTGAAATCCTGGATCGCACGGAACAGGATTCCGATCACGGTGCCGAGCATGATGTCAGCCGCGGCGCGCGAGTTCTTCAGGAAGCTCTTGGCTCCCCAGGCGAGCGCCAGGCCTGTGGCGAGGTTCGCGCCGTAGCCCACGACGCCCGTGTTCATGGACTGGATGAGCATGTTGGGGAGTGCGCGGGAGGCGATTGCGCCAGCTCCGGCCCAGCCAGCGTCCACGAGGATGTTGGTGATGCCGGACATGCCGGGATTGCGGCGGTAGCCGTTCCGCCGGCGATGCTGGTGCGAAGTGCGACGACGCCGGCGCGTATAGCTCCGGTTTCTGCGGGCCGAGTGATGCTTGCGATTGACACGCCGGCCCGCACGTTTTCTGTTGCTGCGAGTCTTAGCCATTGATGTTCTCCTTCGTTTTTTTGTTGCCTTTGCCTTCCGACGCCGGCGCCCGCCGGGATTGCCGGCGAGGCCCGCGAGCGAAGCGGTAATGATCTCGGACACGTTCTTTCGCCGCTTTCGGTGCTTGCGCGGCGCCGTCCGCGGCCGAGTGCGCGGGCGGTGAGAGTGTTTCCGTGGCGCGTTGCGGCGCGCCTTCCTGCTGGGCTTGCGATGACGCTTCAGGGCGGCCTTTTGCGCTTTAGTGCCGAAGAAACGAATCTGTTTTGCGGTCAGCCTCTTCTTTGAGCGGTTCCGACGCCTGCGTCGCTTACCGTTCACGAGGAGGGTACGGCGACCTACGGTAGCCATGGGATACTCCTTCTGTTGCTGAATTTGATTGGATTGCTGGTAATATTGAGGGATCGAGCCAGGCAAGTCGTGATGGACCTGCCTGGCTCTGACCACCGATCTACGAAGGAGATCAGATGGCTTGCGGACAGTTTAACAACCTGCCGGATCTTTCCGATAAACAAAAACGCCGTTTTTGGAAGAAGGTGAAGATCGGAGCCCCGGAAGAGTGCTGGCCGTGGATTGGCGGCACCGTCAGCGGCGGATACGGTAGCGTGGGGTTTAACGGCACCAATTTTCTTACCCACCGCATCGCGTACTTTCTGACAACCGGCGACGACCCCGGAGAGCTTCTCGTTTTGCACTCCTGCGACAACCGCCCCTGCTGCAATACCGCACACCTTTTCAAGGGAACGGTCACAGACAACAACCGAGACACCGGCAGAAAGGGACGCCACCCACTTACCCAGATGATTCAGGGTAATGAGCGCCCGTGGACCGCTAAGTTGACGGATGACCAAGCTACAGAAATCATTCGCCTGTCCAACGGCGGCATGATGAAGACGCGAATAGCCCGACTCTTCGGGATTCACCGGCAGACCGTCTACGATGTGCTTGGTCATAAGCGTAAGTACCTGCGTCACGTTTGCGCCCCTTCCCAGCAAGCTCCTGCTTGCTAAATTTCTTCCCCGGAAAACAAAAGCGGCCTGCCGGGGATTTCTCCCTCAGCAGGCCGCCTATAGGCTTGCTTTCCGGTTTACTGCATCGCGCGGGGATCAACCGCGCGAAATCAAAATCTGTTCAGCCGCTACAGAATGCTGTGCGGCAGCTTCGCAGTGAGCTTCAAAATCACCGTCGTTCCCGGCGTAGTTCCGCCGCTGCCAGTGGCAGTCGTTTTGGTCAACGTGATGTTCGTCGCATCAACCGCCACGCCCCAAGTCGGGAGCGCCGTGCTCGCGTAACTTACGAGCGGCGTCAACACGATCTCATCAGGGATCGCGCCGAACCCGTGGGCGAATGCCAGCGTTGTGTCCGCGTCGAGCGCGGTGAACGTCCAGCTCTTGTAAGTTGGGCGGTTAACCACCGCCGTTTTAACGATTGCCATAACTTCTCTCCTTTTTGTTGCCTCGTGCGTCCCTGCCCGAAGCCCTCTTTATTGCTACTTCAAAACCGTTTTCAGATCGCTGGCGGCGTGCTTCGCGCCGTGGCAAACCCCCAAGACCTGGTATTTCACGCCGTGGTAGCCGTCAACCGCCAGGTGCTTGACCACGCCGAGCACGCCCGCACAGCACGGAGTTGGAATGAATCCGTAGGGCGCGAAAAACATGATTGCCGTGATGATGGTCCGCTTCATCGTTTTTTCTCCTCGTTCAATTTGCCCGCGATCTCTCGCAGGGTTTCAACGCAGATCATGATCTTTTGCGCCCACCGGCCAGATGTCGCACTTGCGAGTTCCGCCAGCTCGTTTGCGATCTGTTCGAGCGTTTCCCGCATGGGCGCACCCTGTAGCCGACAGGCATATCGTCATCCCATCCGGCCAACTCGATCTCTTCAACAAACTCGTCGAACATAGTTACCGTTTCAGGTCGATCACTACGCCCCGGTTGCGCCGTCGCAGCCGGAACGGCCCCTTCAGCCACTTGCCGAACGGCAGGCCGACGTTGCTCTTGGGCGTCGAGCGTTTCCGCTTCGTCGCGCGCCGTTTTGTCTTTCGTTTCGCGGCCATCGCTATTTCTCCTTCGGAACCTTACGCATTTCCTCGCGCACTTCGGTAGCGAGCTTGTGCAGGCCGGTCAGAACTTCTTCCGTTGTGGTGATCCGCACGCGCTCGATTCCCAGATGCTTGTAGAGCGCGCGGAGATCGGCTTCGACTCCAATCACCCGCTTTTCCAGGTCATAATTCCGCTGCGGAGTTGGTGCAGTTGCGGCCATCGGTTCAGGTTCCTTTTTTCCAAACATTAGAACGGTACTCCTACTTTGTCGGTGCCGCGTCTCCGTCGCGTGCGCCAAATATCCCGCGCGTACTCGCTGCGCTTCGCGGGTGACGTTGCCCGGACCATCGCAACCGCGTCCGCCAGTTTCATCGGCCCCGCGCCCTTCATGCTCGTGACGGCCACGAGCCACTGTCCAACGCTCCGCGCGCCGCCTTCGGGGTTGTACTGCGTTGTCCGCTTCCCGAATCCCGCGCGCGCCATAAAAATGCCGATGCTCGCGTTGCAGGAACGGCAGGTGTAGACCAGGTTCGCCGGCTCACCGTCTGACTCATTACCGTTCACGTGGCCCACCATCAGGCCGCTCTGCGCTCCGCAGAACACGCAGATGCGATCCTCTTGCTCGATAGCATTCTGCGCCCGGTAGCGCTTCGCACGATCCGTGATGTTTACCGCTGCCGTGGCCATCAGTTCCGTATCCCCGCGCTGTACTTCCCGCCGTCCATGTCGCGCTTGATCTCGTACGTTCCGCCGTGGAGGCTGATGAGGGAATTCAGACAGTCGTAAGTGACCATCGGCCCCACGCCGCCTTCTTCGCCGAATACGTGGCGATACGGTCCGGGCTTCTTGTCCTCGCGCCCCAGGTGCATCTTTGCCGTGTAGTACGTGATCGCGTGCGCCCGGCCGAGCACAACCGAATCCTTGTCCATCTCCACGCCGAAGGGCTTTACGTCCACTTCCTGATTTCCGCCCATAAGGTAAAGCTGTTTGCCGTCCTCCGATGAGCAGAGCCGCACGTCATGCCCAAACTTGATCGGGATCACGTAGCGCTCGTTTTCGTCGCAAATCTCCAGGCATTCCATCCCGCCCAGGTCCACGAGCTTGCTGTGAACGTGCAGCTCTTCGTCGAGCACGGTCACCTTCTGCGGTTTCCGCCCGTGCCAGGCTTCGGAGAGCTGTTCGGCAGCCGCGAGCGGATTGCGCTTTCGGCGAACCATTACGCGCACCCCCCTGCCGAAAAATGCCGCGTGATGCGCCCGCGCTCGATAAAACCCTCTCCGAGATCGGAGGCCGAGCAACCGATCAGGCTTGCCGTTTGCGCGCCCACCTCAGCCAAATGTTGCCGGAGGCGTTCTTCCGGCGTTTGCCGCGCCTTGCACTCCGGGCAGTGGCCGCAGGAGCAATGAGACGTAGCGGGCTGAGACACAGCGCCCCGCATAGTGGCCCAGCGCGCCTTTGCCGCGCGGGATGCCCTCGCGCGATTGCTTTCCGGCCATGCGGACGTGAGCATTATTTCCCGCCCTTCCGAATCGCCGCCGATTCCTTCGGCTTCCCCTCGTGCGTCGATTCAAACCACAGCACGCTTTCGCCCGTGTAGTTGACCACCATGTCCACCACGCGCCACATCAGCTCGCCTTCGTAGCGGGAGAAATTCTCAGATTCCCCGGCGCACGTGATCGTACCCGCCTGCAGATCGATCTCGTAGTCGATCAGGCGCTCGGGAACGTACTTCTCCGGCGTGGTTGCCGTGGTGCCGTCCGTCTGCTTTTCATGCACGGCGGGTATGACGTGGCCCTCTGATACAACCGCCACAAGTTTCTGCGTGTTCACGTCCCACTTGACGATTTCCAGGTGCCGCTCTTTCGCCGTTTCCGCGCGCGCGGGGAGCAAGGAAATGGCCGCGACAACCAGCACGAGAATGTGGCCGAGAGCCCTCATGTCGTTTGCGACCCCACAAGTGTCAACGTAACTGCCGGAGTCCCGCAGCTCGTGACTGTGCCGATGTATTCTCGCGTCGTGTTGACCGCCACGGTGGTGGTCAACGTAGCGCCATTGTCGAAAGTCACATTCGTTCCGCCAGCGAGTACGATGGTGTTAGCCGCCGAAAGATTCCGGTACACGAAAGTGAACGATTGGCCTGCTGTGGCCGACCCCGTACAGCCGGGGATAAGCGCCACGATATTGGCCGCGGTGTCCGTGGTGTCCGTTTGGGCCGCGTTTTCCCCGGAGTGCTTGAAGATGCCTTGAATGATTTGCGCCGCGGTGATCGTCACGCCCGTGGTCGAAGCCGTTGCATTCAGTCCGCCCACGGTGGTCGAATTTGCTCCGGACGTTACCGGGCCGGAATTGAACCACGGGTCACCCTCACCATACAGGCCGAATTTTGTGAGAAAGCCCTGGATCGGAGTGACGTGGATCGCAATGCCAGTGCCGTGCGCGTCCGGCGAGGTGCAAACCAGGTGCCCGCCGGGGAGATCGTTGTTCGGCCCGCCAGCCGCAAAGGTGTTCGCCTGGCTGTTGCAGCTCTGCAGGACCGTCTCGATCGCCTTCATGGTCTGGACGTTGTTCCCGTTGAAGCTCTTGATCGACGTTCCCAGTACGCCCGTGTAGTGCTGCTGCCCCGCAGTGGTCGATGTAATCTGATCGGCCCGGCCCTCGACGCCGATCTCGACAAGCAAGCCGTTTCCTGTTTCCTGAGCGTTGCCTTCCACTCCGATGACGTGGCCGACGAACGGATTGCACGATCCGCCGGGACAATTCTGCGGCCCGTTCGTGCCGCTGTTGATGACCAAGCCCTGAATACCGAAGGGGCTGTTAATCCCATCAAACGGGGCGTTGAAATCTCCCAGGATGGTGGTCTCCGTAAAATGCGATGCCGCAGTCCCCTTGAATGAAATAATCTGGGCGTTCACCTGTGCCGTGGTGCCGACGCTCAAGTACGGACCGAGCGCGCCCGTGCTCGTGTATGCAAAGTGCGTGGCATCCTGAGAAAGCCCGTTCGCTCCCATGAACGGAATCGCGCCAGCGGTGAGGCCTCCCTGGATCGACATCGAAAAGCTCCAGGTGTTCGCCGTCAGGCAGTACCCTACCGCCACCGTGTCCGTCGCAAAGTAGATATCGCGGTACGCGGTGCAGGTAGCCGGAGCGTTGGCCTGATTACCGCTGCCCACAATCCAGCCGATCCCCGGCTGCGCGGGCAAAGGAACGCCCGCGAGCATCAGGAAAAGCACGAGATTGAGAAGACGCTTCAAATTTACGCTCCCAATTTCTCTGCGATCCGGTTCAGGATGTCCCGGTCCGCCTGGCTGAATCGCCCGTCATCGACCGACAGGTCCGTGCGCCGGATTTCGAGCACGTTGCCGATTGTCGGCTGCAAGACTTCGTTCGGCAGCAGCGCGCGCGCCGGAACTTCCCAGCCCGGCATCGAGTCCGCAATCCCATCCGGGATCAGGTTCACGCTGGCCGCTTCCGCTGCGCTCATGGCGAT
>Ga0070679_100005090_pt1 | contig 12143 bp, 12 predicted proteins | sample KBSC63BmetaG_FD_65652 | JGI IMG/M metagenome (GOLD analysis project Ga0070679, IMG submission 65652) | Corn rhizosphere microbial communities from Kellogg Biological Station, Michigan, USA - KBS C6-3B metaG | ecosystem: Host-associated > Plants > Roots > Rhizosphere | place: USA: Michigan... | reverse complement strand
CAACCGACGCGCAGGGTCTGGTGCTGCTGCACAACGGAGGCGCGCAGCGCTTCAGCGCTGTGATCAGTGCCAGTGGGTTGCCGAACAGCGGCGCCTTTGCCGCGGTTGCGGTGGGCGACTATAACAACGACGGATTCCTCGACATCTTCGCCGCCGGCCGGGACGGAACACCGTCACTCTGGCGGAATAAGGGCGACGGCAGCTTCAATCGTGACGGCAGCTCGGCGCTCCAGACGCGTGCTGGCGTCATATCTACCGCCGCCTTTTTCGATTACGACAACGATGGCTGGCTCGATCTTGTCGTCGGTGGCGCCGGCGGCACGGCCGGGAGCAAGCCTGGCTTCGCACTATACAGAAATGACGGGACGGGGAAATTCATCGACCGCTCGAGCGTGATTCCGGCAGAGATCAGAGCAGCTGGAGCGACTGCCTTTGCCGCCGCTGACATCGACGAGGATGGCGACCAGGATCTCTTTCTGACCGACGCGGCCGGCGCGCCGCACCTGCTCCGCAACGATTTCGGCAACAACAACCTGGCGGTGAACGTCGAGCTGAAAGGACTTCGGAACGGCAGCGGCAAAAACAACGCGCTCGGGATTGGCGCGCGGCTGGAGCTCCGCGCCGGCAACATCTACCAGACCCGCGTCGCGACTGGACGCGTGACCCACTTCGGCTTGGGCCCGCACCTCAAGGCCGACGTGCTGCGCATCGAATGGCCGAACGGAGTGCCGCAGACCGTTTATTTCCCGGGGTCCGATCAGGATGTAGTCGAGCGCGAGATGCTAAAAGGATCGTGCGCGCTGGCCTACACCTGGGATGGAACGCGCTTCCGTTTCGTGACCGATGCGATGTGGCGGAGCGCGCTGGGCATGCCGCTCGGACTGATGGCGGGGACGGGCGCCAGTGCGTTCGCGCCCGCGGGCGCGTCGCAGGAGTACCTGCGAATTCCGGGCGACGCACTCAAGCCCCGCGATGGACGCTATCTGCTGCAGCTCACCGAGGAGCTGTGGGAGACTGCCTACGCCGACCAGGTGAAGCTTCTCACCGTCGATCATCCGGACTCGATCGATGTATTCGTCGACGAGCGGTTCGTGCCGCCCGGCGAGGTGAACCTCCGTCTCTACCAGATTGCACATCGAGACCATGCACGCTCGGCGATCGACGAGCGGGGCGACGATGTGCTGCCGGCGCTGCTCAAGAGCGACGACATCTACGTTTCCAACTTTACGCCAACGCGGTATCAGGGCGTCGTCGATCCACACGACCTTATACTCGATCTCGGAGATTCCGCGGGAGCGCCCGGAACCTACCTCTTCCTCCGCGGGTGGATCTATCCGACCGACGCCAGCATCAACGTCGCCCTCGCGCAGCAGTCGGAAATCAAGGTGGCGGCGCCGTCACTCGAGGTGCGCGACGCGAGCGGGAGATGGCGAACGGCAATCGCCAGCATCGGGTTCCCGTCGGGCAAGGACAAGACGATGGTGGTCGATATCAGCGGCAAATTCCCGACCCGCGATCATCACGTGCGAATTCGCACCAACATGCAGATCTACTGGGATGAAGCTTTCACTGCGCGCGACATCGCGAACGGACCGGCGAAGGTTGCCACGCTCGCGCCGATGTCGGCGGATCTGCATTTCCGCGGATTCTCGCGGATGTACCGCAAAGGCGGGCGGTACGGCCCCTACTGGTTTGCCTACGACGATGTCTCGACGGAATCGCCGTGGCGGCCGATCACCGGCTCGTTCACGCGCTTCGGCGACGTTCTGCCACTGCTGGAAGGCTCGGACGATATGTACGTCATCATGGGTCCCGGCGACGAGGCGACGCTGGAGTTCGATGCTACGTCGGCGCGCGCGATCGGCAGTGGATGGACACGTGATTTTCTGCTCTACACCGACGGCTGGATCAAGGATTCGGATCTCAACACCGCGTACGGGACGACGGTCGAGCCGCTGCCCTTCCACGCGGTACGGTCGTACCCGTTCTCGTCCGGTGACTCCTACCCAACCGACGCGGCACACCGGAAGTACTTGAGGGAGTACGATACCCGTGTTGTAGGCAGTCGTTGACCTGGGTTAACTGCAACGGAACGGGCGGGAGGTGTCAGGTAGCAGGCGCCGGTAAGAGAAGGTTACGACCGTGGGACATACTTTCTGGCGCCGAAAGCAGCTGTCTTCCGGGTGACTCCACTGAGGTGCGTCCCACGGTAGTTACCCCTCGCCAGGCGCCTGCCCATCTGGCGCCTCCCGCCCGTTCAGTTGCAGTTGTTCAGTTGCGTTAACCTTTTTGCTTGAGTTACCCCACCCCCAAGCTATACTCTGACTGTGCCCCACCGACCCGGCCACCGCACCCGCCGCGCGATCATCGCCATCCCCTTTCTCGCCGCGATTCTTCTGGCGATGCGGTTGGATCGCGGACCGGTCCGCGCGAGCTCTGACGCAACCCATCCCGGTTTCGTCCTGCGCGATCAGACCGCGGCGGCGGGGATCGACTTCGTGCACCACCGTCCTTCCTTCGATCCAAAAATCGCCGGCGTCGAGCCCCACGTCGCCGCACTCGGCGCGTCCGTCTCCGTAACCGACTTCGATGGCGATGGCTGGCCCGATGTGTATTTCACAAACAGCAGGTTCGGCGAGCCCAACGCGCTTTACCGCAACAAGGGCAACGGCACCTTCGAGGACGTCGCTGGTGCGGCCGGAGTCGCCGACCTCAACGAGCCAGGTGAAGGAGTTTCGATGGGCGCGGTTTGGGGGGACTTCGACAACGATGGCCGCGAGGATCTGCTCGTCTATCGTTACGGCTACCTCTCGCTGTTCAGAAACGTCGACGGCAAACATTTCCAGGACGTCACCGCGCCGGCAGGTTTGCATCGCTGGATGAACAGCAACGGCGCGATCTGGCTCGACTACGATCGCGACGGACTCCTAGACCTATACGTGACGGCGTATTTCCGGAGTGACATTGATCTGTGGCACCTCACCACCACCAGGATCATGCACAACAGCTTCGAATTCGCCACGAACGGGGGGAAGAATCTGCTCTTCCACAACGTCGGCGGAAAGTTCGAGGATGTAACGGACCAAATGGGCGTCGGGAGCACGCGCTGGACCCTCGCCGCGTCTTCGGCCGACTTCAACGGCGACGGCTGGCCGGACATCTATCTCGCCAACGACTACGGTCCGGAGGAGCTTTACCTCAACGATCATGGCCGCCGCTTCCAGCTCACGACCGCCGGTCTGGAGAGCGAATCCAAGAGTGGAATGTCGGTAACCCTCGGCGACGCATTCAATCGCGGTCGCCTGGATGCGTTCGTCACCAACATCTCCGAGCGCGGCTACATCTTCCAGAACAACAATCTGCGCGTGAACGAGATGTCGGGCTCGCACCGCTTCAGAAACGTCGCCGAGGGCGCGATTGCGGATGCGGGCTGGGCCTGGGGCGCGCAGTTCGGGGACCTCAACAACGATGGCGCGAACGAGCTGTTCGTCGCCAACGGTTTCATCTCCGCCAATCGCAATCGCAGTTACTGGTACGCGATGTCAAAGATCGCGGGCGCGAACGGCCGGCTCTTCGAGGATGCGGCGACCTGGCCCGCGTTTGGTGATGCGAGCCTCTCCGGGTACGAGCCGTCGCGGGTCTACCTTAATCGCGGCGTCGCCGGCTGGGTCGATGTGGCCAAGAAAGTCGGTGCCAACGATCTGTACGACGGGCGGGCGGTCGCTCTTGCCGATCTCTCGAATCGTGGCACCGTCGACGTTGTCGTCGCCAACCAGAATCAGCCCGCGGTTCTTTACCGTGATTTCCCCGACAGCGCGAACCACTGGATCGCGTTCAAGTTGATCGGCACCCGTAGCAATCGCAGCGCGATCGGCGCCGAAGTGCTGATCGAAGCTGGGGATCTAAAGCAGCGGCGCGTGATCGACGGCGGATCGGGATTCGCAAGCCAGAATGACCGGCGACTTCACTTCGGACTCGGAAGTCACGAATGGGTGGATCGCGCGGTGATCCAATGGCCATCAGGCGCGCAGCAGACCGTCGTGCGTCCGCAAATCGACCGGCTGGTAACCATTACCGAGCCGGAGAGGTAGTCATTGGCCGACGCGACCCGCACGACCACGATTGACGGCAACGCCGTTTCGCGCGCCTGGCAACGCACGAGCAAAATCGATCCGCGATATCTGATCGCGTTTCTCATCACGCTGGTCCTGGTGGCGGCGCAGCTGCGCTACCACATGCTCGGCAGCTACGATCGCCTGGTGCTCGCGCTCGTCGTCTGCACCGGAACGGAAGCGCTGCTGTCGTGGTTCGACCGCGGGAAGTTCGTCAACCTTCTTAGCGCGTACATCAGCGGCATCAGCCTGACCCTTCTGATCAAGCCACAGGGCGGGGCGCTGTGGCCGTTCGCGCTGGGCGGGTTCCTGGCGATCTCGTCCAAGTATGTCCTCAAGTACCGCGACAACCACCTCTGGAACCCGACCAACTTCGCCATCAGCGCGCTGCTCCTCGCCGCGCCTGACCGGGTGTCCGTCCTCAGCCACCAATTCGGCAATGATCTCACCACCAATCTGGTGATCTGGATTTTCGGGCTCATCATCGCCGCGCGAGTCGGCGTGCTGCACATTACCCTCACCTACGTGGCGAGCTTTCTGGTACTCAATGGTGCGCGCGCTCTCGCGCTCGGCCAGCCGGTGATGCCGGAGATCGCGCCTATCACCGGCCCGATGTATCAGCTGTTTGTGTTTTTCATGATCACCGATCCGCGAACGGTGGTGCGCGGGCGGCGTAGGCAGATCGTGGTGGCGATCCTGATCGCGATCATGGAGATGTTGATTCGATTTGCATCGGACCAGGGTTGGCCGTTGCCGACCGCGTTCAGTGCGGCGCCCGCGTTTCTGGCGCTCGCAATCGTTGGTCCTGTGGCAAAGTGGCTTGACCTTCGACGACTGGGCGTGCAGAGATGACGGAGCCTAAAACCGTAGCGCATCCCGGAGTCTGGTTTCCGCCTCCGTTCATCTACGTCGCCGGGTTCGTTGCTGGATGGCTCCTCGAGCGGTGGCGACCGTTGCCGATCACGGCCGGGACCTCCACTGCGCGCGAGGTCGGCGGATTGGCCGCGCTCGTCGTGTGGCTTGCGTTTTTTGTGGCAGCGCTACTCTCCTTCCGGCGGGCGCGCACGACCCTGATTCCGAACAAGCCGGCGTCTGCGTTCGTTACGAGTGGCCCATACGGGATTACACGCAACCCGATGTACGTGAGTCTCGTAGCTCTCTATCTCGGGTTGATGCTACTGATGAACAGCTGGTGGCCGGCGATCTTTCTGCCCTTCGTGGTGCTGATCGTCGACCGCTTCGTCATCGCGCGCGAAGAGCGCTACCTCGCCAGCGCGTTCGGCGCCGAGTACGACGAGTACAGGCGACAGGTGCGGCGCTGGCTCTAGCTGTTGTAGCCCTTCTTGAGGAGCCGCTGTCCGGCTTTGAGATAGTAGCCGGCGTCTGGTAGCTCCCAGCCGAGGGTGTCGGCGAGCCGGTCGTAGGTGTTGAAGAGAAAGGCTACGTAAAACGCGTCGCGAATCGCTTCGCGCGTGACGCCCGCCGCGAGCACCGGCAGAATGTCGCTGGCGGAGAGCTGCTGGTGCCTGAGCGTAAAGATCTCGAGCAACCCGAGCATCGCTCGGAGCTTCTCGTCGATCGGCGCGGTGCGATAGTCGTCGAGAATCTTTTTTGTTTTGCCGTCCCTGAGCGCAGCCTCCGCGACCGCGGAGTGGGCGTTGGTTCAGAAGACGCATTGATTCAGGCGGGACACGAACGCGGCGAAGATCTCCCGCTCGCCCACCGACCACGGCGAGGGACCGCGCATCACCTGCTGGGTCAGCTCGGTGAACGGTCCACCGAAGAATTCCTTGCGATAGAACAACGTGCGCACCACGCCGGGCGCGTGGCCCATCGTCAGCCGGATGATTCCGAGAATTGCTTTCTCGCGGAATCGGTGCCCGCGATGGACTCGCTGAAGCCTCACGCTTCGCCGAGGGCCTCGAGCCCGGCCATCAACCGCTTTTGTGAGGCGCCGATAGCGGCGCTGACCACGATCTCGAACATCCTGTCATCGCCGTAATATTGCTGGGCGCGCGAGATGTCGTCGTCGGTGACCTTGTAGGCGTGCCGGTGGATCTTGTCGACTAGGGGCTGCAGATCAGATGGCAAGCCAGCGTCGTCCGCGGCCGCGCGCCTGAGCGCCGAGCCCGTCTCGCCCGGACCATCCAAAACGCTTGTCAGAACGCGATCCCGGAGGATTGCGTGGGGATCAGACGTCAATCGCGATCAAGCCGCCGCGGCAACCGGGGCGTGCCGATGGCGCGCGCAGGTGCACATCATCTTCACCGCATCGCGTGCCGGCGGATACACGTGGTAGTACATCGCAACGACCATCGGGATGAACACCAGCGTGTTGTAAATGAGGTGGAGCTCAATGCGCGGGATCCAGATCTGGCCAACGCTGGTCGGGACCTTGCCGCCGAACCAGTAGCTGTGGGTGTTGGCCTGGTAGAAGAGGATGAAGTGCTCGAAGTGGTGCCAGAACTGAATCCAGAATGAGACCATCCACCACTTGTACGACGTGCCGGTAAATCCTTTGCGGAGCACCCAGAGGCCGATCAGCATCACCAGCGCGAAGCCGTAGTGAAGTGTCTCGGTCTTCATCAGCCACGGGTAGTACATCCCGACCAGACCCATCGACTGGGCGCGGGTCCAATGCAGACCCCAGAACTGGTACGCCTGGATGAGGTGTTCTGACCAATGGAACAGCACAATGGCCATGAAGCTCTGGAGCGCGACCTTATGCCAACGGGTGTTCAGGCGCTCTGACAGGCTCGCGGATTCATGCCCCGCAAACTGAAGATCGTGGGTCGAGACGGACATCAGGCTTCTCCAGTGGCAAAGCCGGCTGAAGGGTGTCGGCCACAATACGTCATGGCCGCGTGAGCGTCAAGTTTGAAATCGGGACGAGGGGAACAGAGTGCGGACTCCGGACTGCGATACGGCTCACCGCGTTAGAAATCATAGGTGAGCATGGCGTAAGGGTACGTGTACGCCTTTCCGGGAGTCGTGGTCTTCAGGAAAGACCCCGGCATGAAATGACCAAGGCCCGCCGAAAGGCCGAGACCGGGCCGAAGCTTACCCGCAGCGACGACGTCGATTTCCTGGCCGACGTTGGTCCCGGCAACTCCCGTTGGCGAGCGAGCCAATGAGGCCCCGCCCCCGTTATACAGCGCGTCGTGGGGATCGTCGAGCCAGTAGTGGCTGTAGCGGGTCGTTGCCGTCCAGGCCCTGTTGAAGGCGACGTCGAGACCGCCACGCACGTGTCGCATGTTCTGCCAGCCGACGAGGTCGGTGAGGCCGTACTTGTCGTGCCCGGTCGGATACAACTGGTCGAACGTTTCCTTCCGGTTATCAGTCGGATTCGAGTCGCCGGTCGCCTGATTGTACTCGCCCCAGACGCGTGGAGTGAGGGGAGTTTTGCTGAGAGCGTAGCCGACCAACGCGTGTCCCGCCCAGGCGCGAATGGTCTCGCCGGCCAGTGAGCCGTGCTGCCCGACGAGCTGCGCATCGTAATCGACGTTGCCCGGCTTCCCGGCGAGTCGCAACCCAAGGGTACCGAAATTCATGGTGCCGCGCGTTCCGGCTTCGTTGACCAGCCCGCTCTGACGTCGCCAGAAGAAAAATGGCTCGACGCTGGCCCGGGGGATGAGCCGCGCGATCGAGGCGTAGGTTCCGTAGAAATTGTTGCCGGGGATGTTTTTGTCAAAGCGGTCCTGTTCGACCTTCACCACCGACGCGGCGAAGGCATCGATGCGATAGCCTTTCCCGGCAGCACTGGCCCGCACGGCGTCGAAGGTGCGAGCGGTGTTTGCCCAGAGCAGCGGACCTACGAGCCTCCCGTCCCCGTAAAAAAGCTCCTGCCTTCCGGCACGGAAAAAAGTTGGTGCGTTATCGGCGCCGATCTGTGCGTAGAGCTGGCGGAGATCTGCGTGGTCACGGAACGGAGGGCCGACCGGCGTCTTGTTCTTCCATGGCCCACGCGCGTCCATCCCCTCGACGAAGAGAGACGTGGCGGCGGTCGGGTGGACGCGGGCATTGAGCAGAACTCGCGTCAACAGATAAGCGTCGGAGTTGTCGGGCTGGAACCCGCCGCCGCTAAACGACTCGGCGCGCACCCGCAGCTGCCCACCCACCGACACCCAGGGCAAGAGCGGGCTGGGTGAACCTGGCGAGGCTGAAAGATTGCCCGCCGTCGCGATGGCGGTTTGTGCGACCCCCAGCGCGGGCGCACCTGCCAGCAGCACGAGAACGATTCGATGGCGCATTGGCAAAGCGAAAGGGGGGCGAGCGCAACCAGAATTCCGGCGCCAAATGTGGGATGAGCTAGTGGATTGCGCAATGTGCAAAATCCTTTATACTCCCCTTTTACTTCGACAGGAAGGAGCGGTAGTGAGCGATTTCCTCGACGTAATTCAGGGTACTCTCGACCTCCTGATCCTGAAAGCGCTCTCACTCGAGCCGGTACACGCGTGGGGAATCGCCGCGCGACTGGAGCAGCTGTCGGGTGGAAACTTTCGCCTCGGCCAGGGCTCGCTCTATCCGGCCGTGCACCGTTTCGAAAGTCGGGGCTGGGTAGCGTCGTATTGGCGCACTACGGAGAACAACCGCATCGCCCGCTACTACGAGCTGACCGCCGCCGGCAGGCATGCGCTCACCGCGGAGACCGAGCGGTGGCGACGCTATGCGGCCGCGATGGACCGCGTTATGGATGCGCGCTGACGCTCAGCGGTGCTGGCGCTCAGCGGCGCTGGCGCTCTCTGCTGAGAAGCCGGGCGTGGGCGGCAAGAATCTTCTTCTGATTCTTGATGATCGCTTCCTGGTTGCGCAGGATCCTCGTCTGATTGCGCAGAAGCTGGGGCAGATCCTCCTGGTTGCGGAGAATCCTCTTCTGATTCCTGATGATCACGCGCTCGTTCGCGATGATGGTGTTCTGCTTGCCGACTTTAGCCTGCGCCATTGCGGGTCTCCTGGTGACCACTCTGTGGAAGGGCGCCGTCGCGAAGCGGAAAGAATGGCGACAATTCCGCATTCGCGGCAAGATCGGACTCTCCGCCCCGGCCCCGAGTAAAGGCGGGCCGGGGTGACATTCCTCGAAGCCGAGGGAGCGCATCCAAGACTTGAGACCGAGTCATACCGAGCCGATCGTGGGCGTCGACCAGGGCCTCGAAATCGACGGGATAGAGGTTTGCCCGCCTGGGATCGGCGAGGCCCGCGATGTTGCGGCGGTCGATCGCGCCGGCCATCCAGGCCGCGAATTCCTCCCTCGGCTGTTTGGAGCCGGAGACAGCTTCCGCCTCAGTGATACGCGTGAGGCGCTCGAGGGACTGCGCGGGCAGATCGTTCAGCACGGGGTCGCCCACACCCAAGAAACCACTCCACGCGTCGGCCTCGCTGGGTGCCAGTCGCTGCTTCGCCTCGGCGAACGACACGGCGGCGAAGTAGAGCATCGCCTGCGCGGCAAATAAGTCGAAGTGCGCCATCGCCTCGTATGCGCCGGCGACGACGAGGTCGATCTGATCTGCCTCGGCAGCGAGCATCGTGCTGTAACGCGAAAGGAATGCGTCGGTCGGACAGCGTCGGTCGCGCGCGCAGGCCTCGAAGCCGAGGGCGAGCCGCTCGACGGCGCGCAGACTCCAGGCGATACCGGTGGAGAAGAGTGGGTCGACGAAGGCGAATGCGTGCGGCATCAGCAGCCAACGCTCGCCGGCGGCGCGAGCGAGCCGGTGTTGAATCGCGCCGCGAAAGGAGATCGGCATCAGCGGGTGGGCATTACCGAATGCCGCTTCGAGAACAGGATAGCGGCCAAGAATCTCGCGCCACATCGAGCCAGCGCTCCGTTCGCCGTTCAAGGATGCTGCACCGCGGGGGGAGAGCAGAACTCCCGCGCTCGTCACGCCGTCGTCGAAGCGCAGCGAGTACATCCACCCTTCGTCGATGATGTGGTGGACGGCGGCCCAGTCGTCCGGATACGGGCCGGCGGGAAGATCCGGCTCGATGTCGGCAATCAGTGCGACGTCGCTGAAATGGCTGTAGATCAAACCGGAGCGCGTGCGGGTGCGCTCCAGGTGAGAAGGGATCTCGAGCTGTCGGGCCAGAAACCCACCCGGTCCGGACGCGTCGATCACGAAGCCGGTGCGCAGCTCGAAGGGGGTGCCGTCGCGGGTCCCCTCGAGCGTCGCTCCCCGGGAATCGAACACGACGCGCGACACTTCGGCCTGATCGCGGTAGTCCACCCCCGCTGCCGCCGCCGCGCGCACGAAGTGGTGATCGACGTCGGACCGGACCCAGTGCGAATCGGACAGCGCGTCGTTCGGACTGGCTGCCACTAGCAATCGCTCGGCTGCAAGCGCTCCGGTTCCCGCCGGCTCACCCGGATGGTGCCGGTAAAATGTGAAGCCTCGTTTCAGTCCGCGCCGCAACTCGGGGACGTTCTCGAGCCATCGTCCGTGGGTGGCGAGGTTGTAACAGTCGTCGAGCCCGTAGCGAAGCCCAATGCGCTCGAGCGACAGATTGGCGAGGGGCGTCGACGACTCGCCAATCGCAAAGCGGGGGTGACTCCCACGCTCGAGGAGCACGACGTCGTATCCGATCACGGCAAGCACGCGCGCCAGGAGCGAGCCGGCGAATCCACTTCCAACGATCGTGACTTCGCAGGAGTCCTTCACGACGCTCGCGTCAGATTGCAGGTCGCGCAGCGTACCCGCTCCACCGCTTTGCCCTCGAGATTCCAGCGCCGCAGACGCTCCACACGCAGCGTACGACAACACTGGCGCGCACGGAGCCGATCCGCATCCCACAAGTCGGCTGCGACTACCGCGTGCGTGACGTGCGAGCAGCGCGCGATGACGTCCTCGAGATCGTCCAAGGTCGGTGGCGTGAACTCGCCAAGCGATTCCAATCGTTCCAGCTCACCGTTTCCGCCGCGGACCGGAATGACGGATACCACTGACGCGCCTCGCCCCGCAGCATACTCGATGGTGCGAACCGTCCACTCGATCGCTTCGGAGCGGGGGACGTGCGGCGCCCCAAGCAGCACGAAGACGCGCATGTCGATGTCGTTGTCGCGAAGGATCGCGGCAGCGCGGTCGAACTTCGGCAGGTCGAGCCTTTTGTTGATCCGGCCGGCTGCCGTGGGATGAATGGTCTCGAGGCCGATCGCTACCTCGAGGCGCGCGCCAATCTGCGCCGCGAAGTCCAGCGTGCGCTCACCAATGGTGCTGGCGTGCGATTCGACGGTAACACTGCGAAACCCGCGCGCCAATTCGGCGATCTCCCGCACATCTTGGGGCGGCACCGCGCGCGGGTCGAAGAAATTGCTGGCGTTGTACAGCTTGAGCCGATTGATCTTCGCCACCTGCGTCGTTGCCAGAACTCCGCGGAGCTGATGGGCCAGAGCGCCGGGCGGGGTCGGACCGTCGATGGTGTAGCGCCACAAGTCGCAGAACGAGCAAGTGAACGGGCACTCGGCGCCGGCGAGAAAGACGGTGAGAGTTTCCTCGATCGCTCCGTCCGGACGGCGCTCCTGTTCGATACTCGAGCCGAGCGCAACCTGAGGGTCGACGTATTGTTTCGGCGGCCGAAGACCCCTGATCTGTTGGTCCGCCGTGGTGAGGCTCACACCGCAGCCGGGTGGAGGGTCTCGAAGTGACGGCGGTAGCGCGCTTCATTGCGGGGAAAGAGCGAATCGACGCGATCGGCTGACACCGAGCCGTGCTGGAAGCGCCGCTTCGGAAAGATCGGCATCTCGACGCCGACTACAGCGCGCACACCGCGGGCGACAATTTCACCTTTGAGGGCGTAGAGCTTGTCGTGGGATCCCTGGGTCAGCTCGGCGAAGGGTACCGCCTCGGCGACGGCGATGACCGACGGTCGGGTGTAGGGGCTGAATTCCTGGAACCCGTACTCCCGCGCGCAGGCGTAGCTGCGCACGCAGGCGCGGCTGTAGCCACCGGTGTAGGTAAGCGAGTGCTTGATCGATTCCACGCCCCAGCCTTCCTGATAGAGCATCCGGTTGTTGACGACGCTGCGGATGGTGAGCTCGGTGTT
>Ga0070679_100005089_pt1 | contig 12147 bp, 13 predicted proteins | sample KBSC63BmetaG_FD_65652 | JGI IMG/M metagenome (GOLD analysis project Ga0070679, IMG submission 65652) | Corn rhizosphere microbial communities from Kellogg Biological Station, Michigan, USA - KBS C6-3B metaG | ecosystem: Host-associated > Plants > Roots > Rhizosphere | place: USA: Michigan... | reverse complement strand
TGCATCAGGTGGGTCTTGCCCATACCGACGCCGCCATAGAGAAATAGCGGGTTGTAAGCCTTCGAAGGCCGCTCGGCCACCGCTTGCGCGGCAGCGTGAGCAAACTGATTGCCTGCGCCGATGACGAATGCGTCGAAAGTGTACTTTGGATTCAGCTGCGCGGCGGAGTCCCAGTCAAATCTTTGCTGCTTGCCGGCCGCAGGGGGCGCGTTGGTCGCCGAGACCGGACCGAAGCCGCCGTCTGCTCTTACCGGAGTTACCGTGGGATCTTCTTCAGCGGTGACAAACTTAACGTCCTGGTAGTCCGGCGCGATTTGATCCATCGCTTCCTGGATCAGATCCCCGAACTTTTCGCCGATGTGTCGAAACTCCGGCGTGGGTACGCGGACGTAGATAATCTTTCCATTGGCATGGCTGAAGCGAGTGGGCTTGAGCCATGTGTCATAGGAGTGGCGGCTGATCTTTTTTTCGATCGCCGACAAAATTTGCAGCCATGGATTCGCGGTTGCGCTAATGGTCGCAGTGGATAATGCCATCGCCTTGAGGTAACTTCCTGTGCCGGGGATGTCCCGGAGAATTGAACCGCGGACTTCTTGCTCTCGGGCGCGAAGAGCAGTTGAACACAACTCTGTGCAACGAAATTTTAATGAACTGGAGGGCATACTAGCACATCGCTCTACCTGTGGAAGCCCGTGGAAAAATTTTTTTCCTCAACCATTGCAGGAGTGTTGCAAAAAACTTCTTACGCGGATGAGGGCAACAAAAATTTGCAGCGTCTGATGTGCAAAGGCACACAAGAGTGTGCGCCATGATCACGAAGTGATTGTGCTTTGCTCCAAGTGTGACACTCTTTGGCATCGGCTTCAGCGGCAAAGCTGCTGTGCCGCCGCACTGAATCTTCTCCGAGGTTGCAGCTACTCAGGTTACGCCCGACTCTGGAAAGAAGTGCCCTGTTTCCGCTATACTTTTCGTTTGCCCAGGAAATCATTTTTCGAAGAGTAGGAGCTCCACTGTTCAATGCCCAAGCGCACGTTTCAACCCAACCGTCGCCGCCGCTCCAAGAAGCACGGCTTCCGCACCCGCATGAAAACCAAGAGCGGGCAGGCGGTTCTTTCGCGCCGTCGCGCCAAAGGACGCAAGCGGGTTTCCGTAAAGCCCGGATACAGAGATTAAACCTCTTCCGGCAAGAAGTAGCATGCCAGTACCAGCCGCAAGTGACATGCAGTTTGGACCTTCGGGCCGGTTTCCAAAAACCTCGCGGTTGCTGAAACATTCTGATTTCCAGGCCGTATACAAGCAGGGCAGGAAAACGTTTTCGGGCAATTTGACGGCGTTTTACCGCGAGCGCGATGACTCTGCTTCAGCCCGCGTCGGCTTTGCCGTGGGACGCGTCCTGGGCGGCTCCGTACAGCGGAATCGGATTAAGCGCCGGATGCGCGCGGCAGTGCAGCCCAACCTGGGCGAGCTCAAGAGACCGCTGGATGTGGTGTTGCACCCGCGCAAAGCTGTTTTGAACATGATGTTCGCCGAGTTGAAGGCCGAAGTCCAGAAGCTGTTTGTGGCCGTGGAGAAAGGCAAAGGGCGATGAAAGGCGCGCTTCTCTGGCTGCTCAGGCAATATAAGCGTTTCATTTCTCCGGCGTTACCCGCCGCCTGCCGCTACGTTCCCTCCTGTTCAGAGTATGCCCAGGAAGCGGTGGCCCGATATGGAGCGATGCGTGGCACGGCACTTTCCGCGTGGCGGCTGCTCCGCTGTAATCCTTTCACGCGCGGCGGATACGACCCGGTACCGAAACACGAGTAGAGATCAAAATCCTTGACCGAATATCACAATCCCCAAGACGATCCCGGCGCACAGAAGCGCATGATGCTGGCTTTTCTGCTGGTCTTTGTTGCCATTTTTGTCATGCAGCTCTTCCTGCCTAAACCGCAGCAGCCGGCGAAGCCGCAGCAACAAGCTCAGCAGCAGACTCCGCAACCGAGTCCAACAGGCTTTGCTACGCCGTCGCCCTCGAGCGTGAGCAAGCCCGTTTCTTCTTCCAGCGCAGCACCCAAGGCACAGACAAAGCAGGCCTCCGCTGAAACAGAGAAGGTTCTGGAGAACGACTACTACCGCATCACGTTCACCAATCGCGGCGCCCGGGTAAAGTCCTGGATACTTAAAAAGTACAAAGACGACAAGAACCGGCCGCTCGATCTGGTGAACGCGACGGCAGCTGCTGCTCACGGAAATCCGCTTTCACTCTTTTCCTTCGACAAGGACCTGCAAAGGAAGCTCAACGAAGCTCTCTACGTCGCAACGCAGGCGCCGTCGGGTGAAATCTCGTTCGAGTACTCTGACGGCGACGTGGCTGCCCGAAAAACATTCCGTCCGGACCGGATGTACGTAGTGGATATGGACACGCTGGTCACGCGTGGCGGGCAGGGTGTGGCTGTACTTCCGCAGTGGCCTGCCGCACTTGGCGACCAGGTTACGGTCGGCTCTTATTCACAGGCTCGCATTGACTGGAACCAGAGCGGCAGCGTGGAGCGCAAGCCGCCATTCTCCGGCAACTTCATCACTGGCAGGAAATGGGTGGTGGACGGCCAGGCGTACAACGGGCCCTTCAACTGGGCTGCACTGGTGGATCAATACTTTACGGCGGCGTTCATGCCGCAGCAGCCGGATGGCACCCAGCTAGTGACGTTCCACAACCAGATTGAAGTTCCCAAGAATGCTGCCAAGCCTGAGGAGGCCAAAGACAAAGCTTCCGTACTGGGCTTTGCCCTTGGGCACAGCAGCGGGTCCTCAAGGCTGCGTATTTTCGCGGGTCCCAAAGCAGTGGATGTGCTTGAGAGCACTCAGGCGCAACCTGGTGGTCCAGACCTGCGGGGCGTACTCGACTTCGGCTTCTTTGGCTTCATTGCGAAACCGCTGTTCCTGTGGCTGAAGTGGACCCACGAGCACATGATTCCGGATTGGGGATGGTCAATCGCATTCCTCACCCTGGTCATCACCATGGCATTGCTGCCTCTGCGCATCTCCAGCCAGAAATCAATGCTGAAGATGCAGAAGATCCAGCCGCAGATCAAGGCCATCACAGAGAAATACAAGCGTTACAGCATGACCGATCCGCGCCGCCAGGACATGCAGCGCGAAATGTCAGAGCTCTACAAGAAAGAAGGCGTTAACCCCGTGGGGGGCTGCTTCCCCATGCTTCTGCAGATGCCTTTCCTCTTCGCGTTTTACTCCATGCTGGGTAATGCCATTGAGCTGCGCCAGGCGAGCTGGCTCTGGATCCATGATCTTTCGTCGCCGGATCCGTTAAAAATACTGCCCATCGCCATTGGCCTGAGTCTGTTCGTGATGCAGCGCAGTACGCCGCAGGCGGGCATGGATCCTGCGCAGCAGAAGATGATGAACGTGCTCGGCCCGGTGATGTTGGGTGGGTTCAGCTGGGGTATGCCGGCTGGTCTCTGTGTGTATTGGGCCATCAGCAATTTGCTGGGCTGGTTCCAGCAGTTTTTCCTCAATCGTACCGAACTGGCACAGCAGGTACGCAAGAGCCAGGAGCGGCGAGCATCACGCAAGAAGTAGCGAAAGTTAAGACTATAATCTCCCGTTTGGAAGTGACTGATGCTTCAGGATAAGGTTGCCGCGGCAAAGAAAATAGATGCGCTGCTGAAAGCTCTGATCAGTTCAGGCGGCTTTCGCCTGAAGTACCGCATCACCGTGAATCCTCCGGCGGTCCCGGGCCAGGAATCAGAGCGGCCGGAGATCCTGGTGGAACTGGCCGGCCCTGATAGCGATCTGGTTCTTGCCCGGGGCGGCGAGCTGCTGCGCGCCTTCGAGAATATCGCTCACGAAGCGGTACATCTTTCTCCCGACGAGCATGAACGCATCGCGTTCGATTGTCGCGGATACCGGGCAGCCCGCCAGCAGGAACTGAAGATGGCCGCCGACGTGGCCGCAGAAAGAGTTCTTCGCACCGGCATGCCCTACTCCTTTGCGCCGATGTCTTCGCGCGAACGCCGGCTGATTCACCTCAAGTTCCGCGACCATCAAGCGCTCACCACCCAGAGCGAAGGCGAGGGCGGGCGGCGTTATGTGGTCCTTTACCCGCGGGACTACAAGCCATCCAGGCCTGCGCGCCGATAAGAATCCATTCACAAAGTAATCTCCTCCCGGCCGCCAAAGACTGCATTAGACTTAGCTGCGGGCGCGAGCCTGGCTGTACCAGACCAACTCCCGAGAGCCCCGAATGTCTACGAACGTCACAATGATCGGTGAAGTGCCGATTTTTCAATTGCTCGATGAGGAAGAACGCGAAGCCCTTGCCCAGATGATGGATTGCCGGGATTATGTCGACGGCGAAGTGCTGTTCAACTACGGCGACCCGGGCGGAGAAATCTTTATCCTGCGGCAGGGTAAAGTGGAGCTCTCCATTGAAAGCAATGACGGCGAGAAGATCATCCTGGCGGAAAATGAACAAGGCGACGTGTTGGGAGAGCTTTCATTTCTGGACGGAGGCCCGAGGACGGCAACCGCGATTGCTCGGGCGGAAACCCACACGCTTTCAATGCATCGCGACCGGCTGATGGATTTCATCGATAAGCACCCCCACGCTGCAATGGACCTGTTGACGGTGGTCGGGCGCCGCCTTCGCACCACTGACGATCTCCTGCGCACGCGCGTCTCTCGGAACGTGAACGTGGAAGAAGAGGAAATGATGACTCTCGGCGACCGCGTGGCCGACCGCGTAGCCAGCTTTGGCGGATCATGGACGTTTATCCTCATCTTCGGCGCAATCATGCTGGTGTGGGTTCTCCTGAACACCACGTTTCTTTTACGGAACCATTTCGATCCATATCCGTTTATTCTGTTGAACCTTTTTCTATCGATGATCGCGGCGATTCAGGCGCCGGTCATCATGATGTCGCAGAACCGGCAGGCGTCCAAAGACAGGCTGAAGGCCGATCTGGACTATGACGTAAACCTCAAGGCTGAGCTGGAGGTGGCGCAACTGCACCGCAAGCTCGACAACATGTACGAGCGCCTCGAAGAGCGGTTCGCCCGTATCGACGCGCAGAATCATCACCGGTGAACCTGGATGAGACGATCGTCGCCGTTGCCACCCCTCCCGGACGTGGAGGCATCGGTGTGGTGCGGCTTTCCGGTGATCGTGCCAGGCCCATCGCGAATTCCATGCTGCGGCTCCGAGCCCAGTTGGAGCCAGGACGGGCTCTCTTCGGCGAACTGAAAGAGCCGGCGACCGGCGAACGCATCGACGAGGTCGTGGCGACCTTCTTCGTCAAGCCCCATTCCTACACTGCTGATGATGTCGTTGAGATCTCCGCCCACGGCTCACCCGTAGTGCTGCGACGTATCATCGAGATCGCTAGCGCAGCCGGTGCCCGCCTGGCCGAGCCCGGCGAATTCACCATGCGCGCCTTTCTCAATGGCCGTATCGATCTCACCCAGGCTGAGGCTGTGCGCGATTTGATTGAATCACAGACGCTCTACCAGGCCAAAGTCGCAGCGCAGCAGCTCGAAGGAGCATTGTCAAAGCGCATTGCTCCGATCAAGCAGAAGCTGGTGGACCTCATCGCAGTGATGGAGGCTGGAATTGACTTCGCGGAAGATGATGTTTCGGTTCTGCCTGGCGACGAGATCCGTCAACGCATCAACACTGTGGAAGAACCTCTGGAAAAGCTGCGCGAGACGTTCGCTTATGGACGCATCGTGCATGAAGGGTTCACGCTCGCGATTGTGGGACGGCCAAATGTAGGCAAATCCAGCCTGTTCAACCGGCTGGTGGAGCGTGAGCGAGCGATCGTAACCGCCGTGCCGGGCACTACGCGCGATCTTGTTACTGAGACGGTCGCGGTCGGGGGAATTCCAGTAAAGCTTGTCGATACCGCGGGGATCCGTCAGTCGCTCGATGAAGCCGAGAGCATCGGGATTCGTAAATCGTATGAGGCCCTGGCTGAGGCCGATATGGTCTTGCTGGTGCTGGATGTTGGACAGGGCATGACCGGTGAAGATCGCGAGCTGCTGGAGGCCTGCAAGGGACGGCATACGTTGCTGGTAGCAAACAAGGCCGATCTGGCTCCCGCATATACCCTGAAAGAATCAGCCGGCCCGCGGCAGTTCCTAACCTCAGCTCTCACCGGCACAGGGATTGCCGAGCTGCGTCAGGAAATTCTGGCCCAGCTTTCCGGCCATCACGGCGGCGAACAGGAAACCGGCTTCCTCACCAACGTGCGCCATCAGCGCCTTGTCGATGAAACCATCCTGTCGCTGCAGCAGGCCCGCCGCGCCGTGCAACAGAAAATCCCGCACGAGATGATCATGCTGGATCTTTATGGCGCGTTGCGCCCGCTGGACGCCATCACGGGCGAGACCACGACGGATGACATCCTGAACCTGATCTTCAGCAGTTTTTGTATTGGCAAGTGATGATCGTGGAAGTTACTGCGGAACCACGCTGACGCTGAGCACCCCACCGATCTCGCTCGCATCATCTCTGCCCCGAACGAAGGCCGTACCCGGCTGGCGGGCGAAGGTGTTGGCCAGGCGAAGTTCCTTCACTTCAAAAAGCCGGCCACCATCCAGGCCAACATATTCGTCATAGAGCAGTCCAGAGAGATACCATGCGTGGCCACGCCAAAAGAGCATTGAAACCTGCTGATGCTGCAACCCTGCGAGGATCGCATCAATCTGGTTTGGGGCGCCAGAAGTAAAGTTCAGTTCCAAATGAACGTGACGTCCGTCGTCGAGCACGAAGTCGCGGTTGACCTCTTTGGCGATTGCATCAATGGACGGCAGGTCAGGCGTACACACCTCGCCACCACTCAGGCGCGTCACCCAGAAGCTCTGGGCGAGCTTCACGCCTTGTGCGCGCAGCATCATCTCAAGCCCGGCGGCTACTGCCCAGTTCTCGCAATTCTCGTGTGCCGTGGTGAGCCGCACATCGGTGAGTTCAGCCACCTGGTCAGGCTTTAGCTTATACGCCTGGCCAAGCTTCTTCTTGTCGGCAGAGAGGCTGGCGCAGAGAAGGACAGCGATCGCGATTGAGGCCAGCCAGCGTGGGTGCATGGCTGAAAGTGTAGCGCTGAAATTGAGCGATGAAGCTAGAGGTTTTGCCGTAGGTCTTTACTTGGCTAATGCGGCCAGAGTTTTGCGGAAAAGCGAGTCGAATGACTCAGCCGAGGTGTTTCCCAGTCTTGCCAGCGCCTTTTCCGCCAGCGGACGCTGATAGCCCAGGTTGATGAGCGCGGAAAGCACGTCTTCCTCGATTGGCGAAGCTGATGCAGCAGCCGCGGGAGCACCAAAAGCTTCAAGTTTGTCTCGCAACTCCAGCACCATGCGTTCTGCCGTCTTCTTACCGATACCGGGAATCCGGGTAAGCGCCGCCACGTTGTTTCCCTTGATGGCGCCGACCATCGCTTCCGCCGGCATACCGCTCAGGATGGTGACGGCCAGCTTCGGACCGATTCCGCTTACGCTGATAAGCCTCTCAAAAAGCTGCTTTTCTTCCACACGCAAAAACCCGAACAGTGCCAGCGCGTCTTCGCGCACATGCGTATGGATGAACATGGCGACATCCGCGCCGAGCGACGGCAGATCAGAGAACGTAGGGACGCTGATGTGCACTTCATAGCCCACGCCTGCGGCCTCAATGATGGCCTCGTTGGGGTGCTTGGAAATGAGCTTTCCTCTTAAGTGTGCAATCATTGGTTCCTGTCGCTTCGCTCCGCACCGCTGAAGAGCACCGCCTCAGCAAGGTGCACGGATGCTCCTCTTGCAGCGCAGCTCGGCGCGTGCCCGGCCTCGCTGCTTTTATTCGTGTCGCTTCGCGACAAACCGCTCAAGAGCATTCACCCCAGCAAGCTGCACGGATGCTCCTGTTGCAGCGCAGCTCGGCGCGTGATCGGCCTCGCTGCTCATTTTAAAGCAGAAGCTAGCTTCCTCTGCGCTTGTAGAGGATATGGAACTCGTATCCGGGGTTGGGAGGAAAGAGCTGAGCGACTTTTTTCAGGCGATCGGCAACCGCAGCCGGCGCCAGCAGCGGGTATTCGCGCTCGCGCAGGTCGTAGTAGTCGATGTCCATGTAGAGCGAAAGCAGATAAATCGCGATCGAGTCAGAAAAAGCGGCAGCCAGGTAATCAGACTTGGCTTTTTCATCCACCCGGCCAGTGGTGAGCGCCTGTTTGCGGAACTCGAAAGCGTCAAAGCTGGTTTCACCGCGGACATTGTTCGTCGCCTGGTCCCATACCAAGTCGCCAAATTCCAGGCTGACGCCAGCGCGATCCACAAAAGCGTGTCCCACGTTGATGAAGAACTCAAACGCAATCGAGAAACGATCTTCGAGCAGCCGCGTGGAGATGAAGACGCACTGCGCGTCGCCGGAGTCGATATTTCTGTGGCAGAGGGCACGGTCAGAAAGCGCCGGATCAAAATGTTCCGCGACGAATGTGCTGTCACCCTCGCCGATCGCGAGCGGGACAAAGTAGTACGCCTTGCGGTCCAGCGCGGCGGCAATCGGGCGTGGGATTGCCTCCACCATGTGCTCCAGGTCACTGGAGGGCAGCGTTACCTCGCCCACCGTGGTGTAGCAGATCCCGTTGGGCGACTGATTGACCCGGACCTGCCGGATGATCTCCTGTGCGGTTCGCATTTCCGCCTGAGCAGCCTGATTCACGTTATCATTCTAACGTAAACCTAACACTCACCTTACGGTAGATTGATGCGCAAACTATTGCTCAGCGCGGGGATAGGCCTGGTTTCGGGCGTCCTTTGCTTCTTTCTCTCAGTCGCTTTCCTCAGCATTCTCCTCCTGCTGATCGGGGCCGTAACCCACCATCGTCCTGACATGACCCTGAGTTACAAAGTCGCGATTCCAGTCGCCTTGTTTGCGGCCGTTTGCGGGTTCTTTATCACACTTTTTCGGTCTATCCGGAACGCACTAAAAAACCGAGGGAGTGAGTAAGCTCCACATTTCTTTACAAACGAACCCTTTGACCCACGTCAACCAGCCGTTTACACTGGCCTGCCCACCAGGAAGCATATCCAAGGAGTACTCATGAGTCCTAGCATGCAGCGGCACTTTGTCCGCCTCTTCGTATTGTGTCTTGCCCTCACCGGGGCGCTTGTCGCCCAGGAAAAGGCTGATCTCGACACCATCAGCAAGATTCGTTATGAGGGATTTCGCAATTCCCAGATCATGGAAACGGCCAGCGGTCTGATGGACCAGATCGGCGCCCGGTTGACGGGATCGCCCAACATGAAAGCAGCCAATGAGTGGACTGCTGCCAAGCTGACCGAATTCGGCCTGGTCAATGCCCATCTTGAGCCCTGGTCGCCTTTCGGCAAGGGATGGACGAATGACTTCGTCAGCGTACGCATGGTCGCTCCGGACAATGTCCCGTTGCTCGCGTATGCGAAAGCCTGGACGCCGGGCACCACCGGCGTGGTGAAGGGCAGTGTATTACGCGTAACTATTCGCACTCCGCAGGACCTTGCGAAATACAAGGGCAAGCTGGCGGGCAAGATTGTCCTCTTGGGCGAAGATGCGCCCATGAAGCCTTCGGCGCAAGCCTTGTTCGAGCGCTATGACGAGAAAAAGCTGGAGGAGATCGGGAGCTATGAGGTCCCGGGGGACCGTAATGATCCGCGCCTGCGCGAATTTATACGCAGAGGCCGGTTCCAGCGTGCCCTGAACAAGTTCTTTGACGAAGAAAAACCGCTGGCGGTGATTGACCGCAGCCGCGGCGATGTCGGCGGCGGCACCGTATTCGTGCAGTCCGGCGGATCATACAAAGAAGGCCTCACTGCCGGCACCACGCAGCTCACGATGGCGCAGGAACATTGGGACCGCATTTGGCGAATCCTGGCAGCGAAAAAGGAAGTTGAGCTGGAACTGAACGTCAAGAACACCTTCTATGATTCGCCGACGCAGTGGAACACCATCGCGGAAATTCCCGGCACAGACAAGAAAGACGAAATCGTAATGCTGGGCGCGCACCTCGATTCCTGGCACACGGGCACCGGCGCAACCGACAACGGCGCGGGCTCCGTGGTGATGATGGAAGCTGTCCGCATCATCAAGGCTCTTGGCCTTAAGCCGCGTCGCACCATCCGTATCGGCCTATGGAGCGGCGAAGAAGAGGGGCTGCTCGGATCGCAATGGTACGTCTCCCAGCATTTCGGCACACGCCCGGAATCCAAAGATCCCGAACGCAAAGGAGATCCGACCCTGCGACTTCGTGAAGCCGGACCTGTGACCGTCAAGCCCGAGCAGGCCAAGGTCTCAGCGTATTTCAATGTGGACAATGGGACGGGAAAGATTCGCGGCGTTTATATGCAGGAGAACGCCGGCGTCCAGCCTATCTTTGAGGCTTGGATGAAGCCGTTTGCTGACCTGGGCATGACCACCCTTTCCATGCGCAACACCGGCGGCACAGATCACCTTTCGTTTGACGCGGTTGGTATTCCTGGCTTCCAGTTCATTCAGGACCCAATTGAATACGACACGCGCACCCACCACTCCAACATGGATGTCTACGACCGGCTTCAACCGGATGACTTGAAGCAGGCCGCCGTGATCGTGGCTTCTTTCGTTTACATGGCTGCAACGCGCGACCAGATGTTCCCGCGCAAGCCGATTGAGAAGGAACTGCCAGCGTTGGCGCTGGACGATGACGAGAATCCGAACCCTCCGGCAGGAAGCACTCCTGCAGGGCAGCCGGCGCAGCCGGCCGCGCCAGCTCCGGGCCGTAATCCGAGACGGTAATTAGCCGGAGAAATTCACCGCAGTGGTGTTCGCGCCGCAAAGTAACACGCCGACGCGTTCGCCCGCTGCAGGGCGGTACAAACCTGAGAGCAGCGGCGCAAACGCCGCTGCGCCTCCGGGCTCGGTGACAACCCTCAACACTTCCCAGAGTTTCTGTTGCGCCTCTCCAATCGCCTGGTCAGGCACCAGTTGGACCCGCTTTACTGACTTCTTAGCCAGGGGGAACATCAGCTCCCCAACGCGGCGAGGCGCGAGAGAGTCAGCCGCGATGCCGCCGGCCTCCGCGTCCACAGGCTTTCCCGCTTCAAGCGCTCGCGTGAGAGTTGGAGCTGTTTCGGGTTCCACGCCAATCACATTGATGCGCCGCTCGTACCATGCAGCGATTCCCCCCAGCAGTCCACCTCCGCCTACAGCGACGAAAAGTGTATCGAGCCCGGGAAGCTGTTCACTAAGCTCGAGGCCAACCGTCCCCTGACCCAGAAGCGTTTCCGGTTGATCATAGGCGTGCACCGCCATGGCGCCGGACTTCTCCCGCCACGCTTCACTGGCTGCAAGTGCGTCGGCATACCGCTCGCCGCCAATCACCAGCTCAGCTCCGTAGTTCCGGATGCGTTCGATTTTGGCTGGAGAGGCAACACTCGGAACGAAGATTCGTGCCGGCACGCCGAACCTCTTTGCCGCGTAGGCAACAGCAGCACCATGATTTCCGCCGGAGGCAGCAACTACTCCGGCTGGAGGAACCGGCCGCAGCAGCAGGCTGCTAACGGCTCCCCGCGTCTTGAAAGAGCCAGTGTGTTGCAGGTATTCGAGTTTGAAGCTCAGGGTTGCCGCGTCAATTCCGAAGTCTTCGGGCGCAATATCGACCACCGGGGTGCGGCGGATGTATGGCAGGATCTGATGGTAAATCTGAGCAATGCCGGGGCGATCAATGGTTCGGCTCTGCTCGCTGGCAGCGACTACGGCAGGAGAATTTTTGGGCATTTCAAGGGTACCAGAGAAGTCCTTCTTGATCCGATTATAAACAGGGGGATCAGAAGGCTGAGTACCCGCCGTCGACAGGGTAAGCCGCACCGGTGATCCACGCAGATTCGTCGCCGGCGAGAAATACGGCGAGACCTGCAATATCTTTCGGCTCGCCAAAGCGGCCCATTGGGTGCATGGCAATTCGTTGCCTGCGCGCAGCTTCGTCAAGGTTAAAAGAGGCCACGAGCTCCGTTTCAACAATTCCCGGACAGATGCAGTTCACACGAATATGTTCGGCTGCGTGGTCCAGAGCCATGGCGCGGGTCATCGCCAGCAGCGCGCCTTTCGATGCTGCATAGGCCACGCGATTGCGCGCACCCAGAAAGCTCAGAACTGAGCCAATGTTGATA
>Ga0070679_100005087_pt1 | contig 12152 bp, 5 predicted proteins | sample KBSC63BmetaG_FD_65652 | JGI IMG/M metagenome (GOLD analysis project Ga0070679, IMG submission 65652) | Corn rhizosphere microbial communities from Kellogg Biological Station, Michigan, USA - KBS C6-3B metaG | ecosystem: Host-associated > Plants > Roots > Rhizosphere | place: USA: Michigan... | reverse complement strand
ACCTCTTATACATCTCCCCACTCATCCCATGCCTCGCCAGCATGCGCTGGAAGACCTGGCGGAGCATGCCGGCTTCCTCGGCGGCCTGGGTGATGTTGCCGCCGGCACGTGCGAGGGCTGATTCGAGGTAGGAGCGCTCGAAGTCGTCCAGCACCTCGCGCTTGAGCTCCTGGAAGGGGCGGGAGACGTCTGTCAGCGGGCGAGCGCCGGAAGAGCGTCGAACGGCGTGGAGATCGTCCGCGAACATGTCCGGCGTGATGCCTGGGCCGCTCCCCACGATGTAGGCACGCTCGATCGCGTTGCGCAGCTCGCGCACGTTCCCCGGCCAGTCGTGCTCCTCCAGCAGCGCCATCGCCTGGGGAGTGATGCCGCGCACCGGTTCGTGGTAGCGTGCCGCCAGCACGCGCGAGAAGTGGCTTGCGAGAATGGCCACGTCGCTGCGCCGTTCACGCAGCGGCGGGAGCTCCACCTGCACCACGTTGAGACGGTAGTACAGGTCGCCGCGGAAGTGGCCGCTCGCTACCTGCTCCTCGAGATGGGTGTTGGTGGCGGCGAGCACGCGAACGTCCACGGGTATCTCGGCCGCCCCGCCGATCCGCCTCACACAGCGCTGCTCCAGCACGCGGAGGAGCGCTGCCTGCGCGCGTGCACCCATCTCGCTTATCTCGTCGAGGAAGAGCGTGCCCCCGTGCGCGTGCTCGAAAACCCCTTCGCGCGAGCTCCGCGCGTCGGTGAACGCTCCCTTCTCGTGCCCGAAGAGCTCGTCCATGAGGAGCGACTCGGTGAGTGCGGCGCAGTTCACACACACCATCCGGCTGGAGGCCCGGTCGCTCGCCCTGTGCATCGCCTGCGCCGCCACCTCCTTCCCCGTCCCCGACTCGCCGCGAATGAGGACCGTCGACACGGGCGTACGCGCGATGCGCGCGATGCGCTGCTTCACCTGCTCCATGCGGGGATGAGCGCCTACGAGCGCGCCGAGCATCTCCAGCTCACCCGGCTCGCCAAGTGCCGGGAAGGCCACGCACGCCTCGGCTACCACGTCGAGCAGATCGGGGAAGCCGAACGGCTTGTTCAGATAGTGGAACGCTCCCGCCTTCACCGCGCGCACCGCGTTGTCGTAACCGGCGAAGGCCGTGATCATGATGATCACCGGATTACTCGGCAGCGCGCGCAGGTCGTGGATCAGGTCGAGCCCCGATCCGTCGGGGAGGTTCTGATCGAGGAGGACGATCTGCGGAAGCTCCTGCCGCGCGAGCGCGAGCCCCGCGCGCGCGGTGGCCGCCTGCGTGACGCCGTAGCCCTCGACCTCCAGCGCCTCGGCCAGGAATTCGCGGAAGTTGCGCTCGTCGTCGATGATCAGGAAGCGTGGTCGTCGCATGACTCTGGCCTCTCGTCGGAAGCTTCGGGTGTGAGTGCCAAGGGAGACTGCCGTGTGTGCACCGCAGTCTCAGGCAACTGTCTTCGTGTCGATGTAGGCGCGGGGAAGCACGATTCGCAGTGATGTACCGGTGGACACGCCGCTTTCGACATCGATGTGTCCACCCAGTCGCTCGGTCTCTCGTCTGGCCAGCGCGAGGCCGATGCCGGTGCCGCCGGGCTTGGTGGAGAAGTTCAACTGGAAGATCCGGTCGCGCAGCTCCGCAGGGATTCCCGGGCCGGTGTCTGCCACGCTGATCTCCACATGTGAAGTGGTGAGCTCGAGCTCCACGCGGATCGAGCCGCCCTCGGGAATGCTATCGATCGCGTTGGTGAGGATGTTGGACACCACGAGACGTATCTGACCCGGAAGCCCGAGCACGGCTGCGGAGCCGCGCGCATAGCTCTCGGTGAGCGTGGCGCCGCGATCCTCGGCGAGCGGCCGGAGCTCGGCGACGCAGTTGCCGACGATCGGTCGTACGTCTACCAGGCCGGGGCGCTCCACCGGCTCGTGATCCGTGTAGCGGAGCAGTCCGCAGACAATGTCGTCTATCCGTCGCACGTCGCGACGTATGCGCGCCAGCTTGCTCACGTCGGCTCCCTGGCGCTCGAGGAGATACAACCCCATCTGCAGGCTCGCGAGCGGGTTCTTGATCTCGTGCGCCAGCCCGCCAGCGAGGACGCCGAGCGACGCGATCCGTTCCGACTCCGCCAGCTCCTCGCGCGCGCGACGCAGAACGAGATACGAGCGGGCGCTGGCGAGCGCGCTCGCCACGCCCTGGCTCACGATGCGGTATAGGCCGTCCGCGGTCGTGTCGAGGTCGCGGCCATCCAGGCGCCTGCCCACGCGCAGCACGCCCACCATGATACTCTCGGTGTCGCGAACGGGGATCATGATCTCGTCTCCGTCGGAGCGCTGACCATCGACCGTCGCGGCGTCGAGCTCGGCGCGGGGCATGGTGGCGACGCCCACCAGCGGGATCGACTCGTCCGTGCTCAGCCACTCCTCCACCGACTCGCGCGCGAGAACCAGCTCCGCCGATGCGACCGCGAGCACCACCGGCAGCTCGCGCGCGACGCAGGCCGCGATCCGCTCGAGCTCCAACTCGCGGCCGATCCGCTCGACGAAGGCGTTGGCCACCCGCTCGTGCTGGATCCAGGTCGCCAGGAGCCTCCTGTCGACCAGCTCGCGCACGCGTTGCAGCACCGGCGAGAGCGCGAGCGTGGTCATGATGATCGCGACGAACAGGAGCCACTCGGCGCCGCCCAGCCGCTGGTTGGTCATGTGCAGCACGGCACCGGTGACGCCGATGAGCGCGAGCCCGTACACCCACGTCACGACCATCCAGCTGGCGCTGTTCACCCAGCGCTGCGAGTCCCACACGCCGTCGGTGGTACGCGGGACGAAGAAATGGAACGCCGTCAGAGTGGGGAGGAGGAGAAGCGCGAGTGAATCGATCTCCGACATCGCCTCCGTCCCTATCCATGCGGGCGCGTAGCTACCGAGGAGGATCTGACCGATGGTCGTCGCGGCGACTAGCATGATCGCTCCGCTCAGCCACCGTATGGAGAAGGAGAACGCCTTGCCTCGGTGGTAGATGCGTCCCGCCACCAACAGAAGCGCGAGACTCACTGTCACTGACGTGGCGGTCCGCACGTGCTGACTCGGTCCCCCATGCGACCAGCCGAGCAGGTCGTGATGGTTGCTGCTCGAGAGCACGAAGAGGCCCGCCAGAGACACGTAGATGAAGATCCATGCGATCGGTGTGCGTAGCGCGGCGGGCCACCTTCCCTGAAGGACGGTGAAGTGGAGGAGGAGGGCGGGGAAGAATATCGCGTAACTGGCGCCCGCGAACTGCCACGGGATACGTAGCGCGGTGGTGAGCGCGTGATCGCCCGGGATGCCGCTGGGGAAGAAGCTGGGTGGCAGCAGCAGCAGTGCCGCGGCAAGGAGGAGCGCGCCCTTTCGCTGTCCGCGCCAGATGACGAGCGCTACGCCCACCAGCCAGGCGATCAGCGCGAGAACCACTACGTAGCTGAGGAATCCGAGGTAACTCGGCGAGCTGTCGCTCACCGGAACGCGGACGAGTCGCTGCTCCGTTCCACGGCGGATCAGCAGATCGAGCGTGTCACCCGGAGCCGCCTTCTGGCGCGCGCCCACGAGCGCGGCCGAGTCGGCGGTGGTGCCGTCGATGACGAGGAGTCGGTCGCCGGGACGGAGGCCAGCGGCTCGCGCGCGGCGAAGCGTTCGCGTGACTATCTGCTCGTTCCCGCCATCGGCGGCGGGCTTGGTAGACCAGCCGAACGATTTGTCCCCTCCTCCCAGCGACGGCACCGAGAAGGGGACGTTGAGGAGCGCGAGGAGGCCGAGCAGCAGGAGCGCGCCGCGAACGATCGGCCGGGGGGGACGCTGGTCAGGCACAGGCGGGAGCGGAGACGCTCGGGTGAGAGGTCCAGAGTGCCAAGCCAACATAACGATCGCCCCTCGCTTGGCAACAGTAGGGGAGAGTATCGCGCAGCAGCGAATGCTGCAGCGTGCATCGCGGATGCTGCGTGTAGCGCATCCACGGGATTGCGGAGCGGAGCGCGGTTGCTCCGCAGCGGCGAAAGCGGCGCGCGCGGGCGCGGCGTGTAATCCTCGGCGGTTACGTGAGTTGGAAGCGCCGCAAGCGACGCGGAGGAGCGTGGCCGGGAGTGGCATGTAAGGTGCCTTCGGCGGCGCTCGCTAACGTCCAGCACCGTACTGCGTCACGGAGGTCGCAATGCCCGAAGGAAAGTTCAGACGAGCAGCGAGGCTGCTGGTGATTCCGCTGCTGCTCCCGTTGCTCGTCGCGGCGAGCGCCTCGAGCGCCGCCGCTCAGGGGGGCACGATCAGCGGCACCATCACCGATGCCGGCACCAATCAACCGCTCGTGGCTGCCCAGGTGTTCATCACCGGCACCACGCTCGGCTCCAGCACCGGAGCGGATGGCAAGTACTCCATCAGCGGCGTGCAGCCAGGCACAGTGGAGGTGAGCGTGCGCCGCATCGGCTACGCGTCCACCACGCGCCAGGTGCAGGTGGCGGAGGGCCAGACTGCCACGGCGGACTTCGCGCTCGCCAGCGCGGCCGTCTCGCTCAGCGAGATCGTGGTCACGGCTACCGGCGAGCAGCGCAAGCGCGAGATCGGCAACGCGGTGAGCACCATCGACGCTTCCAAACAGACGGAGCTCAAAGCGCCCACCAACATCGCGACGCTGATCCAGGGTAACGCCACCGGCGTGGACATCACCAGTGCGAGCGGCACCGTGGGGAACGCGGCGAACATCAAGATCCGCGGGAACACGAGCATCAACCTGGACAATACGCCCATCATCTACGTGGACGGCGCGCGCATCAACACCGACGCGCGCAGCCGTGGCGTGGGCGGCGCGATGTCCGACAGAATGCTCGACATCGATCCAAGCAACATCGCCTCGATCGAGATCGTGAAGGGCCCCGCCGCCGCGACGCTGTACGGGACGGAAGCCGCGGCGGGTGTGATCCGCATCACCACCAAGAACGGGGACGGTGGAAACGAGGGCGCGCAGTTCAGCGCGCACGGCGAGTACGGGATCTCGTGGGATCCCAACCACTACTCCGTCCGCGCCTGGAACCCGCACATCGACCTCGGCGACCAGTACAAGGACACCACCTACTACATCGACAACCTGAAGGGCTCGGCCGACATCCCCGATAAGGCGCTGTACTACGATCCCTTCCGCAACGGCCCGATAGGGAAGCTGGGAATCTCGCTTCGTGGCGGGAGCGACAAGGTCAACTACTTCACCTCCTTCGACTGGAAAGACCAGAAGGGTGTGTTCGTGACCAACGGCGAGCGCGCGTACAACCTACGCGGGAATTTCACCCTAAAGCCGCGCGAGAACGTCACCATAGCGATCTCCAACGGCTACACCACCAGCTCGACCGCGTACAACTACAATGACGGCGAGAGCTGGGGCTACATCGGCGCGGTCACCCTCGGTCAGCCGATGTGGACGCCGATCATGGCGGTGGACCCCAATGCCGGCGGCGCGGCAATGCAGACCTGCCCGCGCGCACTGGAAGAGGCGCGGATCACGGGCGAGAGTCTCGCCGATGTGACGGCGGCGACGTGCAACTACGACCGCACCTTCCAGGGGAGCAACAACTTCGCCCGCCTGGAGACGATGGACAACCAGGTGAAGCTGGAGCGCTACACGGGATCGGCTACTCTCACCCACACCCAGGGAAGCGTGTGGACCAACCGGCTCACGGTCGGTTACGACGCCTACTCCGAGTACGGGTGGAACATGATCCCCAACGTTCCTCTCAAGGTCCTGGACAGCGACCCCTCCCGCAACGTGAGCGACATCCAGAATCGCACGGTAACTCTCGAGGCGACTACGGCGCTCAACTTCAACCTCACGGACAAGTGGTTGTCGCAGACCACCTTCGGCGGGCAGTACTATACCAAGCAGCTGCGGGGCGCGATGCCCAGCGCGACTAATTTCCCGCCGGGTGCGTACACCGTGGGGAACGGCGCCGCCACGGAAGGTGATGAGGCGTTCAACGAGGTTCGCACGATGGGCGTGTTCGTGCAGGAGCAGCTCTCCTTCGCCGATCGCCTGTACATCACTCCCGCCGTACGCTTCGATCGCAACAGCGCCTTCGGCGACAACCTCGGCTCGGTGGCGTACCCCAAGGTCTCCGCTTCGTGGGTGATGAGCGAGGAGGCATGGTTCCCCAGGCTTCCGGTGGATGAGTTCCGCCTCCGCGGTGCGTGGGGTACATCGGGTAAGCAGCCAGGGTCGTTCGACGCGACCACGCTCCTTCAGGTCACGTCAGTCACCCTTCCCGACGGATCCGCCGCGTCCGGATTCAGCACGCTGCGGCAGGGGAACCCGGAGCTCAAGCCGGAACGCGGGCAGGAGCTCGAGCTGGGCTTCGATGCTTCGCTCTTCGAGCACCGCATCGGCCTCGAGTTCACCTACTTCGACAAGCTCACCAAGGATGCGCTGGTTCTGCGTCCCCTCCCGCCGTCCCAGGGCTTCACTTCGGTCTGGGACAACGTTGGTGGCGTGAAGAACAAGGGCTTCGAAGCTGCGGTCGACGCGACGCTGCTCAGGAGCGAGGGCACGACCTGGTCGATGCGGCTGGCGGCTACGCACGTCACGAGCATGATCACCGAGCTCGCCGCGCCGATCCCGGTGGGCGGCCGCGGACTGCAGGAGCACCGTGAGGGGTACGCGTTCGGTGCGTACTTCATGCGCCCGGTCAGCATCGACGCGAACGATCAGGTGGTGGTCGCGCAGAGCCCCGTCTACGTTGGGCAGCCGACACCCACCTACACCGGCTCGCTCTCTTCCACCCTCTCGCTCCTCGGCAATCGCCTCACGCTCTACGGGCAGCTAGGGATGTCGGCGGGCAACAAGCAGGTGAATTACACCGAGGTGTATCAGTGCCGGCAGTCGTTCGGCACGTGCGCGGCCAAGTACGAGCGCGACGCGAACGGCAACCCGACGCGCGAGGCGCGCCTCAAGGCCGATCCGGCCGCGAACTTCGAGCCATACATGTTCCTTTACGATGGCGGTTTCGTGAAGCTTCGCTCGCTCTCCGCCCAGTACAATCTCCCCGACAGTTGGGCGGGCCGGCTCGGCGCCGACCGGGTGAGCGTGAGCGTGACAGGCACCAACCTCGCCACCTGGACGGACTATCCCGGGCCCGACCCGGAGGTCAACAGCCAGGGGCGTCAGAATGCATCGCAGCGCGACTTCTTCAGCGCCGGTCAGACGCGCGCGGTCTCCTTCGGACTAATCCTCAACTACTGAGCACCCAGTGATGACTATCATGGAATCCGGCGGTGCCACGCTGCTGGGAAGAGCGAAGTCCACGGCACCTGCTCTCGCGCGTACGATCCTTCGTTCCGGTCGATCGCTGATGGTGGCGGCCGGACTCGTGGCGACGGTCGCCTGCAACGACATGCTGCGTGTGGACGATCCCGTCAACCTCACGCCCGACGACCTCCAGGGAGGCGCGACAGCCCTCACCGTGAACGGCGTGCGCGGCGCGTTTCAGTCGATGTTCGACTACTACGTGATGCACACGGCGATCCTCACCGACGAGATGATCCTTGCCGGCACCTTCCCGTATCGTGCCGAGATGGACGCGCGCAGTATCACCGCGAACAACGAGGGGCTGCTGGGCGATCTATACACGCCGCTCTCGACGGCGCGCTTCATGGCCGATACGGCCGTCGCGATCCTGGATGCGGCGGCCGGCGGCGGCGGTGATGAGGCGGAGCGACTCGAGGGCGTGGCGCTCGCCAAGTACTACGCTGCGTATTCACGCATGCTTCTGGCCGAGGCATTCTGTAAGAGCGCGATCAACGGCGGGCAGGGGCTCACCTCAGATGAGCGGATGGCCGACGCTCTGACTGCCTTCCAGGATGCCGGCAGCGCGGCGCAGGCCGTCGGCGATGCGGAGCTGATCGCGGCATCGAAGCTCGGCGAAGCGCGTGCCAATCTCTGGCTCGGCCAGTATCCCGCGGCGGCGACGGCTGCCGCCGCCGTGCCCGACGACTTCTCCTTCAAGGCTTACTACTCCACCGCCAGTGTGGCGCAGAAGAACAAGATCGTCCGTCTCACCTACGCGATCGACGAGGCGCGCCGCTTCACAGTAGGCGATGGCTCGCTCGTCTTCACCGGTCACGAGAAGTGGGCCTATTTCGACGAGTGGGAATCGCTCGGGCTGCTGGAGAAGCGTCCTGATCTCACATCGTTCAACGCAGCCGTACCGGTGGTACTACAGCTCAAGTACCCCACCGCGGACACGCCCATCGTCATGGCTTCGGGTGCCGAAGCACGGCTCATCGAGGCCGAGGTGAAGCTGCGCGACAGCGACCCGGGTGGGGCCGCGGCAATCGTGAACGATCTGCGCAGCTCGCACTGGGGGCTCGGGGCGATCTCGTTCAGCGGAGATCTCGCCACCGATCTTCCGGTGATGGCGCGGGAGCGCGCGAGGGAGCTCTGGCTCACGGGTGAGCGTCTGCCGACGTTGCGCCGGTATCTCGCAGACGGAGTGGATCTCTTCCCCGGGGGCAAGCAGGGGACGGATACCTGCTTCCCCGTACCGCAGCGGGAGCTCGATACGAACCCGAACTTCTGAGCAACGGCGGGGCTGCTCGATTACAAACAGGAATTCCAGGATGTGCTCGGTTCAGGAAGCTCCGACGCCACCAGCCAGATACTGAGTGGAGTCCCGGGCCTGCACATCGACCTCATCCTCAACGTGGAGCGGGCCAAGCAGTACAGCTGCTTGGCCCGCTCCACGTTGAGGACCTGACCCCGTCGTGTCTCTATACCTTGACATCCGACAACAAATTCCACATCGTGTTGTCGAATGTCGAGGCATGGAGCCTAGCCGGAGATCTATACATGGACGAGCGAGCCGACCTTCTCCAGGGCACCCTGGACCTTCTGATCCTCAAGACCCTCCTCCTCGGGCCGCTCCACGGTTGGGGGATCTCCAAGCGCCTGCGAGAGCTGTCCAGTGATGTGCTCGACGTGGGGCAGGGGAGTCTCTACCCCGCACTCTACCGCCTCGAAGACAAAGGGTGGATCCGCTCGGAATGGGGCGTGAGCCCCGAGGGGAGGCGAGCCAAGTTCTACACGCTTACCGCCGCGGGTAAGAAGCGCTTCGCGGCCGAGCGCTCGCAGTGGCGCCTGTTCGCCGGAGCTGTGGAGCGCGTACTCGAGGCGACCTGATACGCCGGAGGCACGTATGAGCCAGTGGATGCAACGCATAGCGCGACGCATTCGCGCGCTCCTGCACGGGGATGCGGTGGACGGGGATGTGGATGCCGAGATGCGCATACACCTCGAGATGGAAACCGAGGAGCTGATGCGCACCGAGGGGCTCTCGGCCGAGGAAGCCCGGCGACGAGCGCTCGTCTCCTTTGGCGGCGTGGAGCGCTACAAGGAAGCACACCGCGATGCGCGCGGAGTACGCTGGGTCGAGGAGCTGACTCAGGACTTCCGCTACGCGATTCGCGGCCTACTGCGTGCGCCCGCGTTCTCGATCTCCGCGGTGCTCGTCCTGGCGCTCGGCATCGGCGCCAGCACAGCGGTGTTCAGCGCGGTGGACGCCGTGCTCCTTTCTCGCTTGCCCTATCCGCAAGACGACCAGCTGGTTCGCATCTACAACCAGAGCGGGCCCTCCAACCGCTGGACTCTTTCCACGGTGGACATCCAGGCGCTCGAGGAGCAGTCGCGAACTCTATCCGCCGTCGGCGCCCTGCGGGGCAAGCGGGTGGCCGTGTCGTACGGCAGCGCGGCCGAGCGACTGCCGACTGGCTTCGTGACCTCCGGTTTCCTGGATGCGCTCGGCGTCCGGCCGGTGCGCGGTCGCACGCTCGAGGCGAGGGATGACGCGGTCGGCGCTCCGCCCGTCGCCGTCGTCAATCATCGCTTCGCGACCGAGGCGCTGGGCGGCGACGCGAGCGCCGTGGGGCGGAGCATCATGATCGACGGGGTCGCGCATACCGTGGTTGGCGTACTCCCGGCAGGGGTGAACGATCTCGCCGGGGTACACGCTCAGATCTGGGCGTCGCTCCAGCTCGAGCCACCCACCAGACGCGGTCCTTTCGGGCTGTACGTGATCGGACGCCTCGCGGACGGCGCGACACTCGATGCCGCCCAGCGCGAGCTGGTGGGGATCAGCAATCGCGTCTTCCCTCTGTGGAGCGCGGGCTTCCAGGACTCCACGGCGCATCTGGTGCCGGTGTCGCTTCGAGGGGATCTCCTCAGGGGCGCGGGGCACACGCTGGGGTTGCTCGCTGCGGCGGTGGCGCTGGTGCTGCTGATCGGCGTAGCAAACGTCGCCGGATTGATGCTGGTGCGCGCAACGGGCCGATCGAGGGAGATCGTGCTGCGCACCGTGCTCGGTGCCACGCGCGGAAGGCTGGTGCGGCTCCTGGTAACTGATAGCGTAGTCCTCGCGGTAGTCGGCGCGGTGGCGGGGATCGCGCTCGGCGCTGCCGCGCTCGAGGTGTTGAAGGCAATCGGGCCAGAGGTCCCGCGCCTCGACGAAGCACGGCTCGACCTGAGGGCGGTCGCATTCGCCGCGGCGGCGGCGCTCTTCGCGGCGATCAGCATCGGCGCATATCCCGTGGCACTGCTCCTCAGGCGTGACGCGGCGCCCACGCTCCGCGACGGCGATCGCGCCGTTGGCGCGGGGCGACGCTCGCATGCGGTCCGCGGTGCCTTCGTGGTTGCGGAGTTCGCGCTCGCGCTTCCCGTGCTTGCCGTCGCGGCGCTCCTGCTCAACAGCTTCGTGCGACTCCAGCGAGTGGATCCGGGGTTCGATCCGGAGCGTCTCGTATCCGTACACGTGTCGCTTCCGTCGGGGCTCTATCCGAACGATTCGGGCGACACGTCGGTGAGAGACTACTGGGCGCGGGCCCTGCCGCTCGTGCGCGCCATCCCCGGAGTCGCGAGCGCGGGGTTGGGCGCGGCGCTGCCACCGTACGATTGGGGAGACTTCAACAACTTCGATCTGGTCGACCGGCCCGTTCCGCCGAATACCTCACAGCACGTCTCACCGTGGGTGGGCATCGGGGACGAGTACTTCGCGGCACTCGGCGTTCCGCTTCTGGAAGGGCGTCTCTTCACGCCGGGTGACACGGGCGTCGCGCCGGTCGTGCTGGTGAGTCGCTCGTGGGCCGAGCACTACTATCCCGACGGCAGCGCGGTCGGCCGGCAGATGATATCGGGTGGCTGCACCGAATGTCCAAGGACCACAGTCGTGGGCGTCGTGGGCGACGTGAAGTACGACGGGTTGAACGGTACCGGCGACGCGGTCTATGCGCCCGTCACCGAGGGGTGGCCGCTCGACCTCAACCTCTTCGTCAGGACGTCGGTGCCGCCGGCGCAGGTGGTGAGTCGCGTTCGTGCCGCACTCGCGTCGGTGGATCCTGGAATTCCGCTGAACGAAGTCGTGAACATGGACGAGAGAGTTTACGAGTCGATAGCGCAGCCGCGCCACATGACCGCGCTGCTGGGCGGCTTCGCAGCCGCGGCGGTGGTGCTGGCCGCGGTGGGAATCTTCGGGATGCTCTCCTACACCGTGAGTGCGCGCCGCCGCGAGATCGGAGTGCGCATGGCACTGGGAGCGACGGGGCGCACGGTGATCGGGATGATAGTGCGGCGCGGGATGGGGCACGCGATCGCGGGCGCGGTGCTCGGGCTGGTTGCCGCGCTGGTGGGGACGCGGTGGCTCGCGAGCACGCTCTTCGACGTCGACGCAACTGACCCGCTGACGCTCGGTGCCGTCACGTTGCTCCTCCTCGTCGTAGCTCTCGTCGCATGCTGGCTCCCGGCGCGCGGCGCGGCGGGGATCGATCCGGTGGAGGCGATTCGGGCGGAGTGATTGGCGAAGGGGCGGTGTGACCGGGGTCAGGTCTTGCATCGTGCACGAGCAGCCAGCTGGCTGCTCGTGCACGATGCAAGACCTGACCCCGGTGTATTATTCACCATGCCTACCACCCCGGAGAGCTGGCGTGAGCACCTCCTCGAGAACCCGGCCGACATCCGTCGGCTCCTCGAGAATACCCATCGCATCGCCATCCTCGGGATGAAGGTGGAAGACTGGCAGCCCGCGTTCTACGTCCCGGAGTACACCGAGAGGGCGGGCTACGAGATCGTTCCGGTGCCGGTCTATTACCCCGAGGTGACGGAGAT
>Ga0070679_100005085_pt1 | contig 12153 bp, 9 predicted proteins | sample KBSC63BmetaG_FD_65652 | JGI IMG/M metagenome (GOLD analysis project Ga0070679, IMG submission 65652) | Corn rhizosphere microbial communities from Kellogg Biological Station, Michigan, USA - KBS C6-3B metaG | ecosystem: Host-associated > Plants > Roots > Rhizosphere | place: USA: Michigan... | reverse complement strand
TATCATCGGGAAAAAGCGTTGATTCGTCCAATGTTGGAGGTTTCGCGCTGCGAAGTTGAAGAGTACCTTGGCGCCCATCATCAAGCCTGGCGTGAAGACCCCAGCAATCAGGATAGGACGCACACCCGTAATCGGGTCCGCCACGATCTTCTGCCAGTCCTTGAACGCGAGTTCAATCCAAACGTGCGGCATACCCTGGCTGATCTGGCGCGGCTCTCCGCTACCGAGGCAGATTACTGGAGGCAGCAAGCCGCGGCGTCGACGCTGCAGCTTTTCAAACAAGGGAAACCAACCCGCAGTGGCCGAGCTTCCACTGGCGATGCCGCAAATGTCTGGTCACTCGATCTGGAGCGTTTCTGGACACTTCACCCAGCCTTGCAGATGCAGCTGCTTTCGCATGCTGGTCAACTGCTGGGCTGTCTCCTGGAATTCAAGCACATCCAGCAACTGCTCGCGCTTGCGAACGATAAAGCAGGCAAGAAACTCGTTCTTCCGGGGAAGCTGGTGGCAAGCAGGACCTTCCGCGAACTCCAGTTCGCGCCGGATGCCGTCGCTTCAGGAGAACAGGAGGCTTCAGACTATTCCGTACGACTCACAGTACCCGGGGAAGCTGAAGTTTTAGAGTTAGGTACCCTCTTCCGAGCGACCCTTATTCATCCTGGAGACCTTGAAATTTCGCGCTATAATCCCGCCACGCTGTTGAATAGTGCCCTGCTCGGACCGGAAGTGACGGTTAGAAACTGGCGTGCGGGTGACCGCTATTTCCCCGCACACACGCAGTCTCCAAGAAAAGTGAAGGAGTTACTCCAGCCAGGCCGGCTGGGCAAGCCGGTTTCCGAAGTCGAACGCCGGTTGTGGCCTGTTGTGGAGAGCGGTGGACGGATCGTGTGGATCCGCGGGTTCCCGGTGCCGGGGGAGTTTGCCTACCACGAAGGAACAGCAGTGCTGATCGAGGAACGAGAATCCAACTCTGGGGCGAAATCGTGAGTAATAGCCTCTCACAGCGATATCCGAAGGTACTCTTCTCCGCCGAGCAGATTCAGCAAAGGGTCGCCGACATGGGGCGGCGGATTTCGGCCGACTACCAGGGGAAGACTCTTTATGTCGTAGGTGTTCTGGAAAATGCCTTCATTTTTACTGCCGACCTGCTCAGATCGCTCGACCTGCCGGTGGTTTGCCAGTTTGTCCGGGGAGAGTTCACGGAATCGGGTCCCAGCACCGCGCAGATTTTCTACAGTCCAGAGCTGGACGTGAATGGCCAGGATGTGCTGCTGGTCGAAAGCCTGGTGCAATCTGGCGTTACCACAGAGTTCCTGATCCGGAATCTGACGGCCCGGGGGGCCAGGACAGTGAAATTGGCGGTCCTTTTGGACAAGCAGGCGGCCCGGCGGGTGTCCCTCCAGCCCGATTACTTTGGTTTTCTGATCAGCGACCATTTTGTCGTAGGCTATGGGCTGGGAGCGCCCCATATAGGCCGAAACTTGCCTTATATCGCGGCTGAGTCTTAGTACACCTCTGGGCAGGGCTAAGCCGTTTTACGGCCTGCGGGGCTGTTCAAAGGGGTATAGAATTGTTGGAACGGCAAAGTTTTAGAGCCAATGCTGCAATCCGGCGCATCTAAGTTGTTGGCTGGTCCTCAGTCTTAGCTTTGAGACGGTTTCGCTTTCGCGAACATTTTTCCGTTCCAAAACGTCTTTATAAACGTACAGACGGAAAGGGTCTGCTTTCCAGCCGAGGCAGGCCGAAAGGAAATCAGGAGTACCGAGTGAACTCAACATTCAAGACCGTGATCCTGTGGGTAGTCCTGCTGCTCGTGGGTGTGGTGCTGTGGAACCTCATCCAGCATGGCAGCTCGGGCGCAAAAGAAGCGGAAATCTCCTACACGGACTTCACGAACGCTGTAAGCCAGAACAACGTAAAGAAGGTGGAGATCGAGGGGAATCTCGCTCGCGGCGAGTACAACACCGCCGTCGACGGAAAGAGCTTTTTCCGCGCGTATGTGCCCACCAACAATCCTGAGATGCTGAAGGCGCTGGATGCCAACAAGGCCACCAAGGTCACCTTCAAGGATGGTTCAGGCTCGAACTGGCCCATGCTTCTCATCCAATTTTCACCGCTGTTGCTGATCGGCGTCCTCTGGTTCGTGATGATCCGCCAGATGCAGACGGGCGGCAATAAGGCTCTGAGCTTCGGTAAGAGCCGGGCTCGCCTGCTCTCGATGCAGCAGAAGAAGGTCACCTTCAAGGACGTGGCCGGCGTCGACGAAGCCAAAGAAGAGCTGCGCGAAATTATCGAATTCCTGCGCGAAGCCCAGAAATTCCAGAAGCTCGGCGGACGTATTCCCAAGGGCGTACTGCTCGTAGGACATCCGGGAACTGGTAAGACCCTCCTGGCCCGGGCGGTCGCGGGTGAGGCAAACGTTCCATTCTTCAGCATTTCAGGCTCTGACTTTGTTGAGATGTTCGTGGGCGTCGGCGCAAGCCGCGTACGCGACCTGTTTGAGCAGGGCAAGAAGAACGCTCCCTGCATCATCTTCATCGACGAGATCGACGCCGTGGGCCGTCACCGTGGCGCTGGCCTGGGCGGCGGACACGATGAGCGTGAGCAGACCCTGAACCAGTTACTGGTGGAAATGGACGGCTTCGAGTCTAACGAGGGCGTGATCCTGATTGCCGCCACCAACCGGCCAGACGTACTGGATCCGGCGCTGCTGCGCCCCGGCCGTTTTGACCGCCGCGTCGTAGTGCCGCTGCCAGACGTTCGTGGTCGCGAAGAAATCCTGCGCGTGCACACCCGCAAGATTCCCCTGGCTGACGACGTGGATCTCTCGATCCTGGCTCGCGGCACACCGGGTTTTTCCGGCGCTGAGCTCTCAAATATGGTGAACGAAGCGGCGCTGAACGCAGCACGCTGCAACCGCAAGTCAGTGCTCATGTATGACTTCGAGCTCGCCAAGGACAAGGTCCTGATGGGCGCAGAGCGTAAGAGCATGCTGCTCACCGAGGAAGAAAAGAAGGTCACGGCGTTTCACGAAGCCGGGCACGCTCTTGTGGCAGCGCTCATGCCTCATGCGGACCCACTTCACAAGGTCACCATCATCCCGCGCGGAATGGCGCTGGGTGTGACCATGCAGCTGCCGGAAACGGACAAGCACAATTACACGCGTGATTATCTTGAAACTCAGCTCGCCGTGCTCATGGGCGGACGCCTGGCAGAGGAGATCTTCCTCGACCAGATGTCCACCGGCGCAGGCAATGACATTGAGCGTGCCACCGATATGGCCCGCAAGATGGTCTGCGAGTGGGGCATGAGCAAGCTTGGACCGCTCACCTTCGGCAAGAAGGATGAACAGATCTTCCTCGGCCGGGAAATTGCACAGCATCGCGATTTCAGCGAAGAGACCGCGCGTGAAATTGACGCTGAGGTCCGACGCTTTGTGAATACCGCCTACGACAACGCGAAAGGGATCATCACGGAGAAACCTGAGATCCTGAAGCGGATTGCAGAAGCGCTTCTGGAACGTGAGGTTTTGGATGCCGCTGAGCTGAAGCTGATCATCGAAGGTAAGCCGCTGCCGGCCCGCGTGCCGCCTGCCAAGGGCGACGACGGAGTCCAGCAGGTGCTGCGCCCCGAACCGGGTCGTACGCCCGGTATCGCTCCGGGTAAGCCGTCACCGGCATAACCACAATAAATTCAACAATGCTTCAGGGCAGCTTCGGCTGCCCTGATTTTTTTTGCTTCCAAGCTGCCAAATCGGCCTTAACCCGCATCCTAATCCAGAGTTGCTGCTCCGCTTCTGAGCGGCCGTATAGGTTCTACTGTAGGCTTTCATCCCCCATTTTCCAGGCTCGACCCTCATTTTGCTGTCGCTGTAGATAGACTTTGTTGCAGTCGAAATCCGGAGGGTAGTAGCGCATGGCCACCAATGCCATTGCCGGAACAGTCTGTGTCAGACGGGAAGTTCAGCCCGCTGCGTTCGAGCGGGAGTATTTCACATTACGGCGCAGCAGCGGTCTTTTTTCCCACTCCTGCATCTGTTTTGATGAAAAAGGGTTGAGTCTTGCCTATGTTCGCTCTCTCCCCGGGGTTCCGCGCCAGGGGATGGCTGTGTTCACCGATCCTACGCGCAGCTTCCAGCTCCTGAATATCCGTCGCGGCCCTGCCAGCCGGTTCGAGGTTGAAGATTCCTTTCACCAGCGTCGCGCGGGCTATGTACAGAATGTCGATGGCAATTGGCTCATGAAAAGCGCGCACGGAGCGGCTGTGGGCGGCATGATGGAACAATCCCACGTGCTCAAATTCATGCGCCGCTGCCTGGGCCAGTGGCTTCCGCAAACCTATACGCTCGAGAGTAATGGCGAAGTGCTGGGCACGGTCACGCAGGAGTTTCGCTGGGGACGCTTCTGGCTCAACGCCGATCTTCGCGCGGACGTCCACCAAGTACTGGATCGCCGGCTCGTCATTGCCGCGCTCCTGCTGGAGATATACGAAGGCGCGATCTGAACCCAAACCGCAGCGGCTGTGTTGATCCCTCGCTTGGGCACTCTTGCTTCATCAATGGGGTCGTAGGGCGAGAAGGACGCCGTTTTTCCAGCCTTGTTGCGCCACCTCTTAGCTGTGCGGGCACGCGTCGCGGCGACAAAATCAGGGTTCAGCAACTCCCAAACCCAACTATGTTCCTCACACCCTGCTCATTGTCCTGCCCTGAATCTCGATATACACATTGATCAATGACACCGCTGCCGGCGTGACCCCGGGGATCCGTGACGCCTGCCCCAGCGTTCGCGGACGCACCCGTTGCAGCTTCTCATTCATCTCCCGCGAAAGCCCGCTGACCTTTCCATAATCGAACCAATCCGGGATTTCGCGCTGTTCCGCCTTCTTCAGCCGCTCAATCGACTTCTTCTGCTGGTCGAGATATCCGGCGTACTTGATCTCCGTCTCGACCGTCTTCATCTCATTCCGTGCCGCCGCTGAGAGTTTTGGGACTCCCACTCCCGAGTCGAGGTTATGTCGATGAATGATTTCCTCCGCATCTTCGCTCCTCCGCGGTAGATTTTCACTCCCGATCTCCGCAAAGAACTCCGGATATCCCTCTCTCACCACCGGCGCCAGGTCCTCAATCACGATCTCCGGGCGCTTCAATAGCTGTCCCAATGACGAACCAATCGCACTCGGAAATGTTCCAATGTTGCCGTTCGTTGACGTATCAATCTCTCCGCCATCGTCATCTGCCGACGAATTTGAAATGCGCTGAGATTCCATCCGATCCTGACGCGCCCGTTCAATCTTCTCCAGCAACTCGCTTGAAAGGCGCGTTTTATCCAGGAACGCTGCCAGCTTCGTCGCACGCGCCTGTTTCGCCTGAAAGTCTTCCCAGCCGTCATCGTTAATAAGACCCACGCGCCTGCCGTAGGGAGTGAGTCGGCGGTCGGCGTTATCGATACGCAAGTGCAGCCGGAACTCCGCCCTCGAAGTGAACATCCGGTACGGCTCGTTCGTTCCCTTGCTGATCAGATCGTCAATGAGAATCGCCGTGTAAGCTTCAGTGCGATCGAGTACCAGCGGCCGCTCGTTTTTCACTTTCAGCGCCGCATTGATTCCGGCCATCAGCCCCTGGCACGCCGCCTCCTCATATCCTGATGTTCCGTTGATCTGTCCGGCAAGGAAGAGCCGGTCAATCTTCTTGACCTCGAGCGTGCGCTCCAGTTCCGTGGGATCAATCGAGTCATACTCGATCGCGTAGCCCGGCCGCAGCATTTCGGCGGTTTCCAGCCCCGGGACGGACTTGATCACCGCGAGTTGCACATCGATCGGCATGGATGTGCTCATGCCGTTTACGTAAATCTCATGCGTGTTCAGCCCTTCGGGTTCGAGGAAGAGCTGGTGCGTGAGCTTGTCAGGGAACTTGACGATCTTGTCTTCGATGCTCGGGCAGTAACGAGGTCCGGTGCTCTTGATCTGCCCGGAATACATGGGCGAGCGATGCACGTTCTCCCTGATGATCCGGTGCGTCTCTTCTGTGGTGAACGCGATGTAGCAAGGCACTTGCTTCTGCGTGATCTTCGTTGTGCGGAAGCTGAACGGCGTCGGGTCGGCATCGCCGGGCTGCAGCTCAAAACGCGACCAGTCGATCGTGCGGCCATCGAGCCGCGGCGGCGTTCCAGTCTTTAAACGGCAGCCGCGCAATCCCATTAGCTTAAGCGACTCGCCCAGCAACTGTGACGGAGGTTCTCCGCTGCGTCCGGCAGGATACGTCTGCTCACCGCAGTGAATCAGGCCATTGAGAAAGGTGCCGGTAGTGACGATGACAGCCTCCGCGCCTACCGTTCTCCCGTCCCGAAGCTTGATTCCCCTGGCAACTGATCGAGTGATCGGGTGATCCGGAGATCGGTTCGGAGATGTAAAAGGCTGTTCAGATGGCCCGATGATCCCATGATCCGAAGACCCGATTCCCTCCTTGTCTCCGTGCCTCCATGGTGAGTCTTCTGCTTCCTCGACGATCAGCTCAGCCACTTCCGCCTGCTTGATCTTCAGGTTGGGTTGGCTTTCCAGTACCTCGCGCATCTTCATGCGGTATTGCTGCTTGTCGCATTGCGCCCGAGGTGACCAAACCGCCGGGCCACGGGAAGTATTCAGCAGCCGGAACTGGATACCGACGGCATCCGTCACTTCTCCCATGATGCCGCCCAGGGCGTCCACCTCGCGAACAAGGTGGCCCTTGGCAATCCCGCCCACAGCGGGATTGCAGGACATCTGCGCGATCAGGTCTACATTGAGCGTGAACAGGGCAGTCTTCAGCCCCATGCGAGCTGCGGCCATGGCGGCCTCGCAGCCGGCATGTCCCGCGCCCACCACTACCACATCGTATTGTTCGGTAAATTTCTGCATTGCGCCGATGTATCTATTTTGAAGGGATGCCGCAGATTTCTCAAACCAGGACTTGGCGCGGCTGCCCAGCTTCGCAGGTGCTCTATGCGATTTCGATAATGACCTTGCCGGTATTCTTGTTGGATTCCACCCGCTCGTGCGCCTGAGCAATCTGCGATAAAGGAAACTTGCTGTCGATGGTCGAATGAAGAACTCCACGAACAAAAAGGGGTACTACTTCGTGCGCAAAGGCCTTTGTAACCCGTATTTTCTCGTCCAGGCTGCGGGCGCGCAGCACCGTTCCACGGACCTGAAGGCGTTTGCTGAGCATGAATCGCGCATCCAGTTCGTACCGTCCACCCGCCACGGTCCCGACCAGCATCATTCTTCCTTGCGGAGCCATGAGCTTCTGGGCGGCCGCGGGGTAACCACCTCCGGCAAGATCGAGCAATACATCAATTCCTCTTCCGCTGGTCCACTTGTCGGCGACGGAAACCAGATCGTCGAAGTTCTCGCGCACCACCAGCCCGTCTCTGAGCCCGTACTGTTTCGCATGCTCGATTTTCTCCATCGTGCGCGAGGTCCCAAACGGAACAGCCGAGATAGCGCGAACAAGCTGCACCGCCGCCAACCCCACGCCGCTCCCGACGGCGTTGATCAGCACTGTCTCACCCGGCCGAAGCTGGGCTTGCGACCACAGAGCATCGTGCGCCGTGATGAACGCCTCAGGAATGGACCCAGCTTCAGCCCAGCTCATTGACTCCGGGATCTCAGCGACAAGGTCTTCGTGGGTCGCGAGAAACTCGGCATGCGCGCCACCGCCCGTGAGTCCGAATACTCGCTGTCCCGGTTTCCAGCGGCGAATGCCGTGGCCGATTTCAGAAACTTCGCCCGCGAACTCGATCCCGGGGATCTCAACGAGGTAGCCGGGCGGAGGCGGATACTTGCCCTGCCGTTGCAGAAGGTCAGCCCGGTTGATGGCCGATGCATGGACTTTGACCACGACCTGGCCGTCCGCCGGCCGCGGCTTCTCAACATCGCGAAGCTCGAACACTTCGGGGCCGCCAAAGCGGGTGATCCAGGCTGCTTTCATCTTGAATATCGTAGTTGATCAACAGGAAACATGCGTCAACAGCGCACACCCGGCTGCACTGATTCTGGTGCAATGCCATCATGCGGCCACATCGGCCCGAAAGGTCGCAGGCGCTTGTGATGCCAGTCACATAACCATAGGCGGCAACCCCCTTATGATTGCCTGTCTTTACGGCGTCCGATATAGTTTTAGGCACATATGTACGAGGATTTCCACGCTACTGATCGCTGGACCGGCCACCGACTCCACTGTGTATACCAGGCCCTTATCGTGGCCATTGCCACGCGGCATGCTGACGCCATTGACGTGAAATTTTTGGCGAACGGAAGGCCGGTGTGGATTGCGTTGCCGCATCCTACATGGGTGGAGTACCAGAAGAAGACCGGTCGGGTCATTACCGACCCGCTGGCCATTCAGGCGGCGGGACATTTCCTGAAGACGGCCATCGAGGATGGCAGTTATGAGCATGGCCGGGAAATGTACACGCTGACGGTGGATGAAGCTCTCGTACACTTGAACGCGGTCCTCAACGAAGTTGGCGCGCCTCAAGACGCGTTGGTAAAGACGGCCTGACGCCGTCAAATTGAATCAGCCCCAAACCGGTCCTCGCTCTGCCCTCTGCCCTTTCCGGCAGCGCCCTTCAGGTTTTGGGAACAGGAGATCCATAAATGTCACAGACGTTACCAGCCATTGATACCGCTTCTGCTTTGGAAACCTTTCTCAAAACGAACACTGTGTACCGCAATCTCCACTCTGGAATCCTGGTGGAGCATGCCATTCGAAAAGGCGAGGGGCTGCTGGCGGACAATGGCGCGCTGGTGGGCTACACCGGCAAATACACTGGGCGCACACCAAAAGATAAATTCACGGTAAAAGACGACATCACCAGAGATCTGGTGAACTGGGGCGACGTGAATCAGGCCTTCGATCCGGAAAAGTTCGATGCGCTGTTTGAGCGAGTGCTGGAGTATCTGCGGGGTCGCGAACTCTACCTCCAGGACCTTTATTCCGGCGCAGACCCGAATTACCAGCTTCCCATCCGCGTGATCAACCAGTTTGCCTGGCACAACCTCTTTGTACGCGCCCTGTTTGTCCGGCCGACCGAGGAGCAGCTCAAAACGCACCACCCCGAATTCACCATCGTGTCCGCCCCGGATTTTCAGGCTGATCCGCAGCGTGACGGCACCCGTTCAGAAGCATTCATCATCGTGAACTTCACCCGCAGGATTGTGCTGATCGGCGGGACCAAGTACGCGGGCGAGATGAAGAAGTCGATCTTCGGCGTCATGAACTTCCTGCTGCCGCAGAGAAACGTCTTCCCGATGCACTGCTCGGCGAATGTGGGCAAAAACGCCGAGACTGCATTGTTCTTCGGGCTTTCCGGGACCGGAAAGACCACGCTGTCGGCCGATCCCGAGCGCCTGCTGATTGGCGATGACGAGCATGGCTGGAGCCCAAACGGCATATTCAACTTCGAGGGCGGCTGCTACGCCAAGTGCATCAAGCTCTCAAAGGAAAATGAACCGCAGATCTGGAATGCCATCCGCTTCGGCTCGGTGCTGGAGAATGTGACCCTGGATGAGCATACGCACGTGCCCGACTATAACGATGACAGCCGCACGGAGAACACGCGTGCCGCGTATCCGGTCGACTTCATTGAAGGCGCAGTCATTCCCGGCATCGGCGGACATCCGAAGAACGTAATTTTCCTAACCGCTGACGCATTCGGCGTCCTGCCTCCGATCTCGCGGCTCAACCCCGAGCAGGCTATGTATCACTTCCTCTCCGGCTACACCGCGAAGGTCGCCGGTACGGAAGCGGGCGTGAAAGAGCCGCAGCCCAACTTCTCCACCTGCTTCGGTTCGCCTTTCCTGCCATTGCGTCCAAAAGTGTACGCAGAGATGTTGGGTAAACGCCTGAAGGAGCACAACGCGCAGTGCTGGCTGGTGAACACCGGTTGGTTCGGCGGTCCTTACGGCGTTGGCTCACGCATGAAGCTCAAATACACGCGTGCCATGGTCAACGCTGCAATTGAAGGCCTCCTGAATGATGTGGGTTTCGAGAAGGATCCGGCGTTCGGCCTCAGCGTTCCCAAGGCCGTGCCCGGCGTTCCTGACGCGTTCCTGCACGCGCGCGATGCGTGGATGGACAAAGCTGCGTATGACAAGACTGCGGCGGATCTCTCTGCCCGGTTCGCGAAGAACTTCGAGAAGTTCGACGTGCCGGAGAATGTTCGTGCCGCTGGTCCAAAGCGCGGCTAAACAGTTCTTAAACTGAAAATCCCTCACCAAGGCGAGGGATTTTTTGTTTCGATCGAATCTTTTAGTCGGATCTTACGCCGCTCGTGGATCGCCGAGGCGCTCTGCTACAGCCTTGTTGATGCGCTCGATGAAGGAGACCGGCTGATCGTCTGGATTCGGTCCGAGACGATCGCGCAGTACCTGCAGAAATTCCGTCACGCGGCGGAGCCTTTGCGCGTCCAAGCCGTCCTGCACCTGTTCCGGCTTAACTTCAGACGCGGTCTCAATGTATTTCCAAAGCATCAGGCGCATGTTGTCCACCGCGCCTTTCAACTCAGTAAGAAGAGTGACGTTCAGTTCCGCGGGAGTACCTTTTCCCGCGGTATCCTGGGCCTTCATCGCAAGCCAATAAAGCTCGCTATGCACCGCAGTGAGTTCACCGGTCAGTTCGCGCAATTGCTGCACAAGACCAGCGATGTCGTTCTGGGGACGGTCTGACTTATCCATGACGATCCTGAGTACCTCAACTTCTGTATATGTCTAAGATGCACCTTGCGTTTCTCTCGATACAGTTACTTTAGGTCATGCACCCCAATAATGAGCGGTTTTTTATCCCAAAATGGGTCCGCACTTGATCATCTTAACTGCATATTTCGCCGTCTTTCCGGCACATTGCGCGGAACCACGCACGTCAATAATGAACGTGCTGGCCGCAGGAATCCCTGAGCCTACTGGACGGGGCATTTAGAATTTCATTGGTCATGTTTGCGCGCCGCCTCCAGGTCTTATATCCATCCGACACCGGACTCCAGCCGTGCCCGCTGAAATGGCTGGACAACTTCGCGATGCGCAATTTCACCAATGATCCTATCTTCGATGACACACTTCCGGTCGCCGACGGGATCATTGAGGTGGGAAGCCGCGTTCCGTTGGCTCGATTGAAAGAGTCGATGGAGGACTGGTTCCGCCGCAAAAGTTATCTTTCCGCGGGTACGCAGCTGGTCATCGAAGAACAGATCAAGTAAGCCGGATTCGACGAAGTTTCTGATCGCCAGCCGGCTACAACAGTAAGTCTCAATACCAGCTCACGCGAAATACCGCAGATGGTGTCCCTTAAGTAAATGTCTAGGCAGAATTGCTGCTTGCGTTTTGCGCGCGCGGAGTGATACAAAGGCGCACCATCTACCCATCTGCAAAGAAAAGAATACAAAAGCGGCAGAGGCTGAGGAGCGAGAGGCGATGAAAATTATTCAGCAAGTGCTATCGGGGCTTATGGTCCTGATGTTGGCCGTGTCTGGGCTGGCCCAGACGTCGGCTACGGCAGAGCTGCGCGGCGTGGTCAAAGACCCGAACGGCGCAGTGGTTGCAGGCGCGAGCGTCACACTCCACGACGAAGAAAAGAACACCAACCGCACTGTGCAGACCAATGGCGCGGGCGAGTACCTGATGCTCAGCGTGCCTCCGGGTAGCTACACGATGAACGTCACCGCCAAGGGCTTCGCCAAGCTGGTTGCGAGAAATGTCCGGCTGACCGTCGGACAGGCAGCGGAATATCCGATCACGCTGCAACTGGAAACCGCCCAGACCGAAATCACAGTAACCGGCGAACCGCTGCTGGTAGAGACGACCAAGACTTCTGAAAGCACCACCATCGGCGAACAGCGCATCGACAACCTGCCGATCAACGGCCGCAACTACGTCAACTTCTCGCTTACCAACTCGCAGCTTCAGCGCGACGTGGCGCCCAGCATCGGCGCCGCTCCTACTTCAGGCCTGAACATCGGCGGCCAGCGTGCCCGCTCGAACGCCGTAAACGTTGATGGCATGGACGCGGTGGATAACTCTGTAAACGGCATCCGCTCCACCATCTCGCAGGAAGGCGTGCAGGAATTCCAGATCATCACCAACGGCTACGAAGCGGAATATGGCCGCGCTTCGGGCGGAGTGGTG
>Ga0070679_100005084_pt1 | contig 12154 bp, 9 predicted proteins | sample KBSC63BmetaG_FD_65652 | JGI IMG/M metagenome (GOLD analysis project Ga0070679, IMG submission 65652) | Corn rhizosphere microbial communities from Kellogg Biological Station, Michigan, USA - KBS C6-3B metaG | ecosystem: Host-associated > Plants > Roots > Rhizosphere | place: USA: Michigan... | reverse complement strand
ATGAAGCCGCCGATGATCGCACCCACGATGCCAACGACGATGTCCATGAGCGGGCCGTAGCCCGATCCCTTCATCAGCTTGCCGGTGATGTAGCCCGCGATCAGGCCGACGATGATCCACCACAGGATTACCATGGTCGTGTCCTCGGGTTGAGGGAGACAGCGCGTCCACGAATCCGGCCACCAGGGCCGAGCATCCGCACAAGGGATCTGTCGCACAACTTGAGCCTGACGGTCCGGCTTGGCAAGCAACCCGTCGTGGCGGCGTGCAAGTGACACGGGCCGGTGAACTTCACTTGGTGAGCGAGACGGACGCTTGGCACGAATCATGGTCCCGCTCTTGCCTTCGACCCACCCTGTCCACTGCAGGAAGGGCGCAATCGGACGATGTGCCGCCCTTCGTGCTTCGTGTACGCGTCTTTCAGGTGGAGTCTTGCAGTTATGCGTGTGTCTATGGTCGTACCCAGTCTCATGCTCGCGGCCGGCGCCGCGACGGTCGCGCCGTCGATGGCCCGGGCGCAAGTCGGGCTCGGAATTGGCGGCGGGTTCACGTTCCCGGTGAGCTCGCTGAGCACCACCAACAAGACCGGCTACAACGTGCTGGCGAACCTGTCCTTCCGGTCCGACTCGTTTCCGTTAGGCTTTCGCATCGATGGCATGTTCAATTCCCTGCCCACCAAGATCACCGATGCCCGGACCCTGCAAGTCTGGACGGTGAACGCGAACCTGGTAGCCAACCTCGTGAACCAGCAGACCAAGCCGCCGGTCGTACCGTATCTCATCGCGGGTATCGGCTGGTACAACGACAAGTACCACGTGCGCACGTCTGGCAGCACGGTTATCTTGTCGGGCAACACGAGCGAGAATGATTTCGGGATCAACGCCGGGGCGGGCCTTCGCATCCCGCTCGGCAACTCGAGCCTGTTCGCCGAGGGCCGCTACCATTACGTCTTCACACCGCGGCAGCGGCTTCAGATGATCCCGGTCACGTTCGGCATCACCTTCGGCAACTGACGGCGCGTGGCATGGCCTAACGAGAGGGCGGCGGCGCGCGTGGTGCGCGTCGCCGCCGTCTTTTTGTGTTAGGGTATGACCTGGAGCGTCAGGCCGACGCTGCGCGTGCTCGGGACGCCGAAGGTCTCCTCGCCCTGGCTTGGGCCCGTATCGAGCACGGATTGCGGATCGAAGTTAGCCGCGGCGGCATGGACCCAGAGGTTGCGCCCGATCACGGCAAGCTCGAGCGTCGTCAGGTGCAGCCGCGCGGCGAGACGCGGCTGCACGGTGTAGCCGAGCCGGATTTCGCGCAGCTCGACGGCGCTGGCATCGTATACGGCAAACGCCGCCGTGCGCGCCTCTTGTTCGAAGTAGAACTGCGGATCCACGGGCGTCGTGTTAGGCGTACCATCCGGGTTGACACCCGGCAGGATCACGCTGCCGCCGCTGCGCAGCGCGACCGTCGATGCGAGCGTCCCGAACAGGGTTCCATAGAGGTTCGTCTCGCTGTAGACGTGGCCGCCGTGCCTGCTGTCGACCAGCAGCATCAGCGAGAGTTGTTTGTATCGGAGGGTGTTCTCGAGGCCGCCCACCCAGGATGGCAGTTCGGAACCCAGGGGCGCGTTTTGCAGAATGGGGAACCCGCCCGACAGGATCATCCTGCCTAACGAATCCCGCACCGGCACCTCGGCTTCGATCGAGCCGTACGGCTGGCCCACGATCACCACGGCGTGGGGGCCCACGCCGACCAGCCCCGTACCGGGCGTCGACCCGCCGGCTCGGCTACGGTTCGCCGCGAAATGGAGACCGACGTCCCATCGCAAACCGTTTTCGCGCGCAAGCGCCGTAGCGCCGAGCGCGACCTCGGCGCCGCGGTTCGTGATCGCCAGGGGGTTCAGCGAGAAGAAGCCGGTCGAGCTCGGCAAGCCGACGTAGTGCGACCGCGTGCGCTCGTCGTAGTAGGTCGCCTCGAGTGACACACGGTCGCGCAGGAGGCCAAGATCGACGCCTCCTTCCCACGAGGTGGTGCGGTCGAGAAAGGGCAGGAACGAAGCGCCTTCGCCGCCCACCTGCGCCCAACTCGCCCGCAGCTTGCCCGCGGACACCACGCCGCCCGATTCTGCGTTAGGCGTCTGGCGCACGAAGTCCCACGCGGCCGACACCGATGGATAGAACTCAGCCCCGAGGCGCGTCCAATCCTTTCGCCCCGTCGCATCAAGAAACCACGTGCTGTCGAAGGCGAAACCGGTCCGGCCGTAGAGGCTGTTGGTCTGGACCCGGCTCGACATCACCGCGACTCGACCGAAGCCGCCAAAATCGTCGCTGACTGTGGTGACCGAGTGCGTGTGACCACCCCGCGTCGCGGCGCCGGCGTCGACTGTCATCACAACCGCAGCGCCGAGGGAGGGCGATGCACTGAGCAGCACGTCGGAGTTTTGCTCGCGGTACGTCGTCGCCATCCCGATGCCATCCTGCACCGGGAGCGGCCCGTTCAGGATCGAGTCGTGCATGAAGTTGTGATCGTGCCACCAATCGACACCAGTGCGAATCGATGCGCTCAGCCAGCGCGTGAATTGGTAGTCCGCGCTCAGGACGCCGATGGCATGATCGCGCGTGTCACGATTCGAGTTCGTGTAGGCATCCCAGTACGGATTATCGATCCCGAATGAGTTGGCGAACGCATCCTGATGATTGGTCAACGCATCCGTGCGGAGGTGCGCGAGGTCGATGGCGCTCCCGGCGAACATGAACGCAGCGAGCGCGTCATCCGCGGATGGACCCTCGATCGGCGCGTGGTTTACGACGCGGCGCGCATACCGGCCATTCACGCGAATTCTGAGGCGCGGGAGCACCGCGATTCCTGCCGACAGCGACGGGCTCAGGAGATTGAGCCCGTTGTTCGGCTGCAGGCCGTCCTGCCCGACGTCGGTAATGCCTAACCGGACGTCGGCGCGCGATGACGCGGCCGACACGGACGCGGTCGTGGTGGCCGTATGACCCCGCACCAGGAAGTCGCGCTCGTTGTTCGGCTGCGCGGTCAGCAGGGCCGCCTGGCCCTGGCTCCACCATTGTGCTTGGTTGGTTCCGAACACCGCCGGCCCCCACGCGCCCACCCCGCCGGCGAAATAGACTCCATTGTCGCCCAGTGCGTAGCGTGTCTGGAAAGCAGGGAGTCGAACCGGCGATTCGAAGGTGTAATCCTGGCGCGCGGTGAGCGTGAAGCCGCGCGTCCCGGCGGCCGTCTTCGTCGTGATGAGTACGGCGCCGTTCTGCGCCCGGCTGCCGTAGAGTGCCGCGGCGTTGGGTCCGTTCAGCACCGTGATCGACGCGACATCGTTAGGATCGACGTCGGCGAGCGAGCTCCCGAAGTCGAGCTCGGCGAGCGGGTTCCCGAAGACGACGCCAGCCCCATCGCCGACGATGGTTTCGTTGGCGACGGGCACACCGTCGACCACGAACAGCGGCTGATCGTTGCCGGTCGCCGAGCGCCCCCCTCGTAGCAACAGGCTGACCGACGTACCGGACGCGCCGCTCCCGCTCACATCGGCGCCGGTCACTCGCCCGGCGAGCGCGGCGACGAGGTTCGTCTCGCCCGCGGCTGTGATCGAGTCCCCGCTCACCGTCTGTTGGGCAGCGCCGAGTGAGCGGGAATCTCGCTCGATGCCCAACGCAGTCACGGTGCGATGCGTCGAATCGGCCGGAGCCCCACGCAAGAGCGACGACGGAACGGGCTGCTGTGCCATGATGCCGGGCGCGACCGCGGCGAGGGCCGCGCCGATGCACGCGGCGACGAGAGGTACACGAACGGACATGCGGTTGGATCGGAGGGGGAAGAGCCGGGGATGGGCCACGGACGCGCCCGCCAGATCGGGGCGCGCCGTGCGTGCGTTAGGAGTGCGACAACGTTAGGCGACGGCGCACGCGGCCGCAAGACGGCTCGCATGTCTCCGCCCGCCCGGCACAGACTGCCGCCGGTACTACTCCGCCCGGAGTGTAATGGATGGATCCACGCGCGCCGCGCGCCATGCCGGAATCCAGCACGCCACGGCCGACACGCCGGCCAGCAGCACGACTACGCCCGCGTAGGTGGCCGGGTCCAGCCGCGACACGCCAAACAGCAGCGTCGCCAGCGCGCGCGTCGCCGCGGCCGCGCCCGCCAGTCCAATGGCCACGCCGATCAGCGTCAGCCCCATCCCCTCCCGCACCACCAGCGACAGGATCTGCGCGCGCGTCGCGCCTAACGCACAGCGCACGCCGATCTCGCGCATCCGCTCGGCCACGCTGCCCGAGAGCACGCCGTAGAGTCCGATCGCCGAAAGCGCCAACGCCGCGGCCGCGAATACCTCGAACACGACCAGCGCGAACCGCCGCTCGGCGGCCGATCGAGAAACCAGCTCGCTCATCGTCGCCACGCGCGTGATCGGCTGGTCCTTGTCCACCGACCAGACCGCGCGCTTGACTAACGGAATCAACGCGGCGGGCTCGCCGCGCGTACGGATCACCAGCGACTGCACGTTGTCCACCCACGGCCACTGACCCGAGGCCACGTAGAACGCATCGGGTTCGTCGGCGGCCAGCGATGCCTGTTTGACGTCGCCAACGACACCGACGACGTAATCCCATGACCGCGACGTGTCGTCGATCTCGGGCCCCATGCGCACGCGCTGGCCGATGGGAGCCCGTCCCGGGAACCGCCGCTTCGCGAACGACTCGTTGATCACGATGGCTTCGGGAGCGCCGGGCAGGTCGTGCGTATCGATGAGGCGCCCCGCGCGCAGCGGAATGCCCATCGTCGCGAAGTAGCCGGGCGACACGGCGTATCGCCACGCCGCGCCTTCATCCCCACCGTTGGTCGACGCGTTCTGGAAGACGATGCCGTAGCTATCGATGTCCCCGCTCAACGGCAGTTGACTCGTCAACGCGGCGGACGCGACGCCCGGTACGGCGCGCACCGCGTCGAGCGCCTGCGTGAAGAACTGGAGACGCGCACTGTCGGAGTCGTAGCGGTGGCCCGCCGCGTCGACCTGCATCGTGAGCACGTGCGCCGGCTCGAAGCCGGGCGCGACCGCGAACAGATGGTCGAGGCTCCGCAACAGCAGCCCGGCGCCCACGAGCAGCACGAGCGCCAGCGCGACCTCGGCCACCACGAGCACGCGCCGCGTGGCGGCATGGCCCCCTGCCACGCGACCCGCGCCGCGCTGCACACCGCTGCCTAACGCTTCGCGCGACGCGCGGAGCGCCGGCGTCACGCCCACCGCGACGCCGATGAGCGCCGTGATGGCGAACGCGAACGCGAAGGCGCGCCCGTCCAGGCCGATCGCTCGAGCGCGCGGCACGCCGGCCGGCGTGAGCGCGACCAAGGCGCGCACGCCCGCGGCGGCCACGCCTAACGCAACGATGCCCCCGCACGCCGCCAACGCGAGGCTCTCCGTGAGCAGCTGCCGCACGAGACGCGACCGCGCGGCGCCCAGCGCCACGCGCATCGCGAACTCCTCGCGGCGTTGGGCCCCGCGCGCGAGCAGCAGGTTGGTCACGTTCACGCAGGCAATGGCGAGCAGCAGCACGACCGCGCCCAACACGGCGAGCAGTGCCGGCCGCACGCCGCTCGTCACGTCGTACTGCAGCGCGTGCACGAGGAGCCCGCTCGACAGCGACGCCCACGCCGGCCGCGGAAAGTCCGTCACGGGCGTGCGCGCGATCGCATCGAGATCGTGCCGCGCCTGGTCGAGCGACACGCCCGGACGCAGCCGCGCCACGATCGTCTGGTGATGTCCCCACTCGCGGCTCTGGAAGGTCGCGTGCGCGTTCATCCGCAGCGTCGTCCACACATCCGCCGACGACTCGAGCACGTTGTCGAAGCCCCGCGGCATCACGCCGATCACCGTGTACGGATCGCCGTCGAGCAGAATCGCGCGGCCGACGATGTGCGGGTCGCCGCCGAAGCGACGCGCCACGAGGCCCGCGCTCAGCACCGCGACCTTGGCCGCGCCGGGCTGGTCGTCGGTGTCCACGAAGTCGCGCCCCGTGGCGGGCGGGATGCCTAACGCGCGGAAGTAGCTCGCGCTCACCTGCTGCCCCACCAACCGCTCCGGCTCGCCGGTGCCCGACATCGCCGGCCGCCACGCATCGGTCGCGGCGATCGCAGCGAACGAGCGGCTTCGTTGGGCGATCTCGAGGTACGTGCCGTATGCGGTCTCGAGGCGCGACCCGTCGCCGCGCGTGTCGGACACCATCACGACGCGGTCGGCGTGCGGGTACGCCAGCGGCTCGAAGAGAATCGGATTCACCGCCCCGAAGATGGCCGTGGCGGCGCCGATGCCTAACGCAAGAGTCAGCACCGCGACCACCGCAAACCCCGGGTGCGTGCGCAGCCGGCGGAGCGCAACCCGGAGATCGCCGACGGTCGCCGCGGCGACGTTCTCCCACCCGTAGTCGCGCACCCGCTCGCGGACCACGGTCGGATTGCCCACCTCGATCAGCGCCGCGCGGCGCGCCGCATCGGGCCCGAGTCCGCGCGCGACGTGCGCGGCCGTGGCCTGCTCGAGATAGTGTTGGACCTCGTCGTCGACATCGTGATCCACGTCGGCGCGACGCGCGAGCCCGCGCATGCCGCGCGCCACCTGTCTCCAGAGCGACATGGCATCACGCCTCTGCCCGGAGCAGCCGGGCAATCGCCGAGGCGCGCTGGTTCCAGGTGGACGCCTCCACCTCGAGCTGCTTGCGCCCGGCACGGGTGAGAGAATAGTACCGCGCGCGCCGCGCGTTCTCCGTTTGACGCCACTCGGCGTCGAGCCAGCCGGAACGCTCGAGGCGCTGCAGCGCGGTGAGCAGCGAGCCGGGATTGATGCGGAACACGCCGCGCGAGATCTGTTCGATGCGCCGCGCGATGCCGAAGCCGTGCATCGGCTGGAGGCTCAGCGTCTTGAGAATCAGCAGATCCAGCGTACCCTGGATGACGTCGGTATTCGGCTCGGTCAACGCGCGCTCCCGAAGCGGTCTACCGACCACGATGCACGCCGTCCTCTTGATTGTCAACTGTTGACGGCCAATAGGGCGCAAGCGGTGCCGCGCCGGTGGACCGTGCGCGCGCCCGTCCGTGCGGGCCTATCGGAGCGCGGCGCCGAGGCGAAACGTCATGGCCCGGAAGTCGATCGTGTAGCCGCCATACCGCGCCGCCAGGTTGCCCGCCAAATTGCCGAAGTACGACTCGAACGGCGACCGCGACGCCTCGCGCATCACGAACACGCTGTCGAGTACGGTGCGCTGACCACCGATGTCGACCGGTAGCTGCGGAATCCTGTAGCCCTCGTAGCGTTGGACGCCACCCGCACCGCCGATCTCTACGCGCGACGAGTCGAGACCCGAGAGGAGTGACGTGTATGCCCGGCAGAAGCGGACCGTGAGCAACGTCGCGTCCGCGCCGCTGTCGAAATGAAAGAGCCGCGTCGAGTCGCCCACCTGCGCCGCAACGAGCGGCGCCAGGTTATCGAGAAACAAATTCGACGAGTCGCTCGGTGCCTCGTCCGCGCGCGGATCGACGCGGAGACTATCGGTTCCGATAGCGAGCCGGCCAAGCGCCTCCAGCACCGGATATCCAAGGATCGCGGTGATCTGAAAGGGCACTTGCGGGATATCGAGTGCGCTGTCGGGCAGCACGATCGCAACGGCGTTGCGCACGCGCGCGCTGCCGAATCGCAACTCGGGAATCACGGCCACTCGGTTAGGCACCGACGCGCCCGTGATGCCCTTCGTCGTCGCGCCGGTCGAGATGACGTGAAGGCCAAGGCGGCGCGCCATGCCGTCGGTGATCGTCGAGAGATTTGCTCCGGTGTCGAAGATCCACCCCGACGAGTCCCGCCCAACGTGCACCTCCACCTCGCGCAGGCCGAGTGCGTCGGGACGGAGCGGAATCGTGAACGGCGAGGATACCGTCGTGCGCTGCCGCGCCGCGTTGCGCAGCGCACGACGGAATTCGATATCGTTGTGCAGGTCCGCGCGGTCTGCCGGCGTCATCTGCGCGCCGTACTGCCGGTCGATACGGTCGAGCGCCTCCGCGGCGTCGCCGTAGCGGTACGTCTTCAAGTAATCATCGGCAAGCGTCTTCAGCACGACGACGACGCGCGCCGAATCCGCGACCGGATCGAGGCGCGACACGAGCGGCTCGAGCGTGCGGATCGATGCGGCGTTCTGGTTCTCCTTGTTGGCGAGCACACCGCGCAGGTACGCAAGCGTCAGCGGCGATACCGGGCGCCGTGTTCCCGCTATCGCCATCCACTCGGCGAGATCGACATAGCGGTGCTCGGAGAGGAGCCAGTCCGGCCAGTTAGGCGAATCCGGCGGCGGCGGAGTGTGCCCAACGGACGGCGCCGCGCACGTCGGCGCCGGACCCGGGGGAGCCGGCGGTCGTTGCGCTGGCGGCCGGCCCGCCCCGATCAGCGTTGTCAGGAGGAGTACCGCGACAGGAGCGAGCGTTCGGCGCTGCACGGCCATACCGCACACCTCGATGAATAGGCACCCGCCGGCGTCGCCGACTACCGCAGCAAGCGCGTTACTTGGCGGTCGAATCGTTAGGCAGACGGTACAGGACCTTCCCGCTCGCGTCGAGGAACTGGAGCGACGCGTTGTTCGCGCTGTCCACCGCCAGCCGGACGCGCGCCTTGCCCTTCGTATCCATGAGGAGCACGGCCGCCTCGTCGTTGCGCGTCCGCCCCACGAACACGCGCTGCGTGAAGTGGCCGAACGCGGGATCGTACTTCTGCTGGAACGCTTTGTACGCCGCGCGCTGCGCCGCCGTGTCCTTCATTGTCTGGATGTCGTTCAGCGCGCGGGCCATGTCGCCGGTGAGCGGTGCGTTAGGCTGATCCCACACGAGCAGACCGGATTCCTTGACGTCGCCGTTCTGCTCGTAGTTGAGGCCCACCGCTTCCTGCTGGCGGAAGTGGTCGAAGCGGATGGTGCTGTTCGCCTCCGGCTTGCCGTTCACCATTCTCGTCTCGTACACGAGGCCGCCGTTTTCGTCGCCGTCGTCGTTGTAGAAGAGCAGCCCTGCCCCGCGGTGCCCGTTGCGGTACTTGAGCTCGACGCCGCCGATCGTGCCGCCAGGAAATTCGTCGGTGTTCGAGATGGCGAGGCGAATGGTCCCGTTCGTCTCGCGGATGTTGATGCGGTGGGCGTTGATCTGGTCGAAGTCCACCACTTTCGGAGAGCGGAAGGCGCCGAAGATGAGGACTGCGAAGAGCAGCGACGAGAGGATGGCGTACGCCTTCAGGATGCGGACTTCCTTGCGGAGTTTCTCGTCCATGGTGGGTCTCCGTCGGGGCCAAGCCGCTCGCGGTGCGTACCGCAAAGACAGCGGGCGCGTTTGTCCGGTACCGCCGAGGCCGGCGGCTCTTATGTCCGGACAAATATACGGCGCAGCGCAATCCCTTGTTTCACGTCACGTTCTTCCGCGCCGGGCGGTTGACTCTGCAGCGACGCCGGCGACTTCGACGGGCGACGCGACTCGTAAGCGGGACGCGTCAGGTCTGCAGAGCCCACGCCTCGGGCGTGAACGGCCAACCCAATTCCCCGCACACCCGCTCCCACAGGTTCGACACGTCCGCCGACTGAATCCACGGCAGGTATCCGAGATGCAGATACGTCTTGATTGCAGGCAATCGATAATACTCCGTGTGCAATTGGATGGCCGTGTAGCCAGCGTCCAGAAACCGGCGGGTCACGTGCGCCGTTAGGCAGAGCCCCAACCGGCGGCCCCGATGATCCGGATGACACGCGACCCAGCCCACATCGCCGGTGAACGGCGTCCGATCCGAGTAGTTGTGCAAGCACATCGCGGTGGCAACGACCCGGTCGGACGTATCGGTCGCGAAGAACCAACCATCCGGGATGATGCGATTCAGGTTGTAGGAGAGCTTGGCGTCGTCCCAGGGATCGAAGTCCACGCGCGACATGAGCTCGAGACACGCCCGCTCATCGCCCGGCCGGTACGTACGCACGGCGTATCCCGACGCGGGCGCGATCAGTCCGCACGCAGGCCGAGAGGCCGGCCAGACCATTCGCAGCTGGGGCCGTTCTGGATAGATGGCGGACACGGCCGTCGCGATTCTCCGATTGGGACGCCGCGCGGCATGCGGCCGGGCGGCTGCCTAACCGACTTCGCCGCCGCGGGTTCAAGAGCGAATCGTGTGCCGGATGACCCAGCGCCCCGGCCCGAACGCCGAAATCATCAATAACCCACCCATGATCCCGAGATTCTTGAAGAACTGCGTCTGATTTGCGCCGGCTGCCATCCCGCTCATGCTCCAGAAGTCGTGCAAGCACACGCTCACGATTCCGAGATACACGAACATGACGGCCGCGGCCTTCCGTGACCAGACGCCGGTCAACAGACAGAGAGACCCGAGCACCTCGATGATGAGCGCCGCGCCGAGCAGCGGGCCGATGAAGCGCATGCCGTGAGCAGCCATGTAGGCGGCTTGTCCATCCCACCCCTGGATCTTGCCATTCGCCGCGATCGCGAACTCTGCGATGATCAATACCCGAGCAACAAAGGGAGCGAGGCCCCTCTCGAGCACATCCCTCACCGCTCGGCACCGGCTGCCCGCGGCCGGTTCTCCCAGATCACGTTGACGATCTTCCAGGATCCGTTCCATTTGACTTCCTCGAGAAAATCGACCCACGTCGTGGCATCGATCCGAACGACGGCATCGTTCCCGAACACACTGAGAACCGTGACCGAGTCGCGCCACTGCTCGCGTGGAATCTTTCCGGTTCCGGCACGCGTCGACTGAATGAGCTCCTCGGCGGTGAGATCCACGAGTCGGCTTTGCCCGTGCTGGTCGGTGTAAACGAGGCGCTTCGCCAGATGCGAGTGGAGCGCGCCCTCCATGCGCGCGGCGTCGCCCGAGTACCAACCGTCGATGTAATCGAGCGCCGTGTGGCGAATCGCCGCGCTGTCGGCGGCGGTCTGCGCGAGTGCGGGACGTTGCGTGGCGGCGAGCGCCGCCACCGTTAGGACAACCGAGAGAAGCCGCATCGGGAGCTCCGTCGCATGTTGAGGTTGGCGAACGGTACGCACGGCGATCGGCTGCGACGGATCGGATTGTGACGGATTCGCCTGGAGCAGTGACGACTCGCCACGATCGACGCGCGGATGAATCCCGGCAGGTCGGGGGTCTGGGTAGATTCCAGCGTGACCACTCCCTCGTCGCGGGTGCCGCCCAACGCCAGATCGTATTCGCGCCGCGACTGGGTGATCGCCATCGGTGTCTGGTCGGCACTCGCCGCGCTCTCCGTGCTCCAGACGGCGCTCTACCTCGAGCAGCGCGGGCAGACGATCGAGTGGCGGCCACTCGTCGTTGGACGCGCGCTCGACTGGTACACGTGCCTGGCACTGGCGCCTGCTTTGGTGTGGCTCGTTCGCCGGTACGCGATAACGCCCGGGCGACGAGTGCGCGGCGCATTGCTCATCGTTCTCGTCGTGGCGGCGTTCGTGCCCGTGAAGTACGCCGTGCTGGTACCGCTCACGCGTGTACTCGCTCCGCCGGCGCCCCGAACCGTGGGCTCGGCCCTCGTCGCGAACTTTTTCACCGAGATGTTGTTTCTGTTAGGCATCGCGTTGGCCATCTATGCTGTCGAGCTGTATCGACGTGTGCAGCAGTCGCAGCTCGAGCAGTCACGGCTCGGCAGAGAATTGGCGCAGGCGCGGCTGGAGGCGCTCACGCTGCAACTCCAGCCACACTTTCTCTTCAACACGTTGAATGCCGCCGTGGCACTGGTCCGGCACGACGCTCGCGCCGCCGAGGATATGCTCACTGACTTGAGCGAGATGCTCCACGCGACGTTAGGCGACGCGCAGCCGCAGCAAATACCGCTCGACCGCGAGCTCGGGGACGTCGCGCGGTATGTTCGCATCATGACGCACCGCTTCGGCACGAGGGTCGTCGCCGGTATCGAGGCAACGCCGGCTTCGCGACTCGGCCTCGTCCCTCGGTTCGTGCTGCAGCCGTTGGTGGAAAACGCGTTCGAACACGGGCTGGCACGATGCGATGCGCCGGGAAGCGTTCACATCACCGCGACGACCGACCGCGATCGATTGCGAATGGAGGTGCACGACTGCTGCGACGGTGAAGCGGACCCGCCGCAGCCGCCGAAGAGCAGTC
>Ga0070679_100005083_pt1 | contig 12155 bp, 24 predicted proteins | sample KBSC63BmetaG_FD_65652 | JGI IMG/M metagenome (GOLD analysis project Ga0070679, IMG submission 65652) | Corn rhizosphere microbial communities from Kellogg Biological Station, Michigan, USA - KBS C6-3B metaG | ecosystem: Host-associated > Plants > Roots > Rhizosphere | place: USA: Michigan... | reverse complement strand
GTGCGTCTGCGGGAGGGCTGCTGTCAACGATCGCAGCTCTCGACGATGGTCGCTTCAAGGGCATCATCACTAGCTCAGGTATTACGGATGTGGGTATCTCGTACCACGACCCGAACCCAGTTGCTATGCCGAACACGCAGAACTTGTTCGGAGGAGGCACACCGTCCAGCGATCTTGCCGAATACTCCGCGGCTCAAGCGTTCCATCACTTCCGCACTCCGCCCAAGGAAGCGTTCTTGGTCATGCACGCGGAGAACGACACGACGGTGAACGTGAACATGTCCGATACATTCGTGAAGAAGCTCACCGCAGCTGGTTATGCCTACACGTACAAGCGTTATACTACCGCGGAGGTAGGAATACACAACCCTCACTACCTCTCAACCATCGAAGGCAACATGGAACTAGTTGATGCCTGGATTGCGAGCCACTAATGGAGTTCAACATTCGTTTGAAGCTCTTAGGCCGCGTCATGGGCTGCTTCTACGAACCCAAACCGAAGAAAGAAGGTGAGTTAGAGAAGAAGCAACTGCCTGCTGAGCCTCACTCGAGCTTCGGTTTCGGAGGATTTAGCGCCGAAGTTCATTCATCTGAGTACTATGACGACAAACAAGTAGTCCTATGGAGTGATAATGGAGACTGAAGACACCCAGCGCCGCGACAAAGCCGTCCAGGCTGAGTGGTTTGGAGAAAAGAGCCGTCGTCACCGCGCGCAAGAGGTCGAACGAGGGCTCAATGAGACCGTCGACGAGGAAACCACACGACGAAAGGCCCGTCGGAAGCGCGATGGCGGCTGGACAATGCTCAAGCCCGCTACCCGAGCTCGTCTTGTGGCGCGCGGCTTCAGCAAGGAGCGGTATGATGCCGGCGAACGGCTCCCCGAAGTAGAGCCATCCAAGCGAACCCTCCAGATGAGGGAGAAGAGGGAGAGGGAGAAGCTGGAACGAGCCAACCAAGAGGCTGAGAAGCCGAAGCGCAAGCCGCTGAAGAAGTTGCCGGGTGAGAATGGTGAGAAAGGATACCGAGTCTGATGGCTAAGTTTACGATGGTTGAAGAATACATGGTCGTAGGGGCACGACGTTATCCTACGATGTTCGATCGCCACGTGCAGGGTCATGTGGAGGTGATCAGTAGTAAAGATGATGCAGAGAAGCGTAAGCCTGTCCGCGAACGTGTGCAGGAGTTTCTACTTGAACTCATCCGAAACCAGGAAGAGCACAAGGATAAGCCTTGGCTTGCAGTCTGGCGAGGACCAGTTACAGTGAAGAAGCGCACTCTCATCGAGTTCGATCATGGTGAGATACCTGTGCTTCGTCTAGATGGCGACGATCAGTTACTCGGCATTTTGCTACAGGAGGATTAGGTCATGGTTGAGATGTATCCTCCGGATATGCAACTTACGCCTGAACTGATCCGCGCCTGGCGTCGAGGGATCGAGATACACAGGATCCGGATTCAGCTGGGCGAGTTCAACTGGCCATGGGCACTGAGCATTGCTCTCAATCGTGTGGAGCAGTTGGAACGGCAGCTGGAAGAAGCACGGACCCGGTCGAGAGCAGATGTGAAAGTGGATACGGCCGCCGGCGGTCGTTTCTGGGATGGACAGGAAGGGGAGCACTGATGGTTGAGGAACTTGAGATTGAAGATGACGATGTCTACGTGCGGGTTATGCGGGATAGTCGCACGGGGCATAGGTCTTGTTGGATGTGGTGTCCTGCGTGTCAGGATACGGTGAGACTACCGGTTGATGGTGAAGGTGCTTGGGGCTGGAATGGTTCATTGACTAGCCCAACTTTCTCGCCATCGATCAAGATCGGGGGAACTCAGTGGCCGAAGGAGGGGATTGGGCATGAGTTTAGGCGAGAAGCACATGACCGAGTAGAGCCCGGTGGTGAGATTGTGTGTCACTCGTATCTTGTTGATGGAGTGTGGGACTTCTTACAGGACTGTACTCATGGGAAGGCTGGGGAGAAGGTTCCGATGGTGCCGCTGCCGGACTGGCTAGCTCGCTAGGAGGTATCGTTGTATCAACTTTTCCCAGGAGAGCCCAAACCCGCTGTGAGGTACGGTTGTACCCCGGCCGCCTCTTCTCCTCCCTCTACACGACCCCGGGGGGTTCAGACCGCCTGCTCCTCTATCTCCCACCCACCTACACGACAACCTACCTTCCTACCTTCCCACTACCACATCTCTACCTCTCCACTACCTTCCTCTACCCACCTTCCTAACACCTACTACCATCCTCACCTTCCCACTCTCACATCCTGCTACCAACACTCAAGGATGATTGACCCACCAACCTCTCACATGCTGGACTACACACACACCACCTCCCTCCCCCCTTTCTATTTTGATTCAGGGATTAGGCACATCGCGCATAGGCACATGCCGCGCGCATATCATCCCACCTGATTAGGGATTGATCTGGGCACCATCCATGCGCGCATATGATGACCTGCTCACATGCTGCTGCCTGCCTGCTGATATGCAGGGCCTACCATTCCATGTTCGGGGTATCCATGCGCAGGGAATATACTTCACATCCTGCTTCATAGGACTGAGATACTGGGCTCCACCCGATCAACATATAGGCCTCGGCCTTGATCTTGCCCCATACCTTGACCTCTATATGCGCCGGTATGGGGCTCTCACCTAATGCCTGCTTGATCAGTTTACGGGTGTGTCGACTCGCGGGCCTGGCAAGGGCCTTCGTGAAACGCTGCTCGCGGGTGGGCATGCCATCAGTATATCATGCTCCCTCAACCCGCGCAATGCACGCCCCCGACCATTGTGCACCCCTGGAATGAACCCCTGCCATAGGCAGAAGTAGTATCCAGCGGCGATCAAGGTGGTGATGAGGTCATGAGTACCCATGCGGGAATGGTACCACACGATGGGTGCGCTCGTCAAGGCGGGAAGGAATGAGCATGCTGGCATGCCTCCGCCCGTATACTTCCCCGTACACACCACTGAGGCCCCCTCTCGAGGGCCCCGGCGGCGGATCGGTCAGGAGCAGTAATCCCACTTCCTGGCGTCGGCCCAGCGGACGTACATCACGCAGACCATGTGCTTGCCCCCGGGGAACTGGCGGACCACGAAGGAGTGCCCCTTGTGATTGCCGGCGCTCCCCGCGTCCCAGTAGCAGTTCACCGAGTCCTCGTACTTGCAGGGGCGGCGCATCGTGGCGGGGAGCATGTGCGTCCAGGCGGGCGCGGTCTTCGTCGTGTGGGCGACCGGTGCGGCGAGGCGCTCCTTCTGCCAGTGCTGACCGATCAGGTAGGCGGTCATCAGGACCCCCACGAGCAGTCCGGCGATGAATGCGTTGGTCAGACCTCGAGCGATGGTGCGGATCATGGTGTGCCTCCTCAGGCGATTGGTGGTGGTCATAGCATCAGTATATCATGCTCCCAGCGCGGGAGCAAGGCTCCCCCCTCACCAAGTGTTGCGGTTGAAGTTGGGCGAAATGGGGTCGAGTGAGGTGTCGTAGAAGCAGTGGTCATCGTGAGAGGTGTAGTTCCAACCCGCCTCGCGGGCGAAGGAGTCGGACCAGGTGAACTGGGTGCCCGCCTTGTCGACCTCAGGGACCCCATCCCGAAGGAACTGCAAGGGTGCGGAGTGCGACTCGGCGTGTCCCTCCGGCAAGGTGCAGGTGTAGTGGATCCGAGGGATGGCGTTGACGGTTGCGTTGCAGGTAGCGCCCTGGGCGCGTGATGTGGTCATGGTCTTAGTATATCATCACTCAGGCAGGGATGCAAGGCAGGCCTTCCACCACCAGTCCTCTCCGCACTGGACTCGCACGGTGATGATCTGCAGGTAGCGGTTCGCCCAGAAGGCCTCAAACTCAGACCTTGCTTCTTGGGCCGCGGTAGAGCAGTAGCGCCCTCTCGCGTTCGCGTGCACGAGCAGCATGGCGAGCATCGGGTCGCTTCCGCATTCGCGCTGGAAGCGGTAGGCCCTGAGCACTGCTGCCCTCGCCTCCGTCGACGGAGCGTGTCCCTTGAGTTCGTACGTAGCGCTCATGCGCGGCCTCCTCAGCCTTGTTGTTCCAGATCATGCCCATGACTAGGCGACCCGTCGGAAACGGTAGAAGCGAACCGGGTTCGGTCCACCCTGAAGCGAGTCCTTGGCGTGCCGAGCGCAAACGATCACTCGGTATCGGCCGTAGAAGGTGTCGAACCCGCGATGCGTGGCGGGCTCCTGGCACTGGTGGTACTCGATGTCCCCGTAGCCGAAGGAGGCGGAGTCACCAGACATGCAGCGCTTCTTCGGGAGGGGGGCGGGGCGTCGAATCATCATGCACCAAGTATATCATCTCCCCCAACCGAATGCAAGGCGAGCCTCAGACGCCGTTCTCCGCTCCGCGTGTCATGCCCGTATGCCAGCATGCCTGAGCCACCTAGGGTCCGCACACACCGAACTGGGGCCTTTCGGCCCCGTCGGCGATCAGTACTCGTTCGGCCAGTTGACCTTCAGCGGAGCGGGCCCCCCGCCCTTGCAACCGTCGATGGGGAGAGCCCCCAAGCCGCACTCCCAGTGGTCGCAGCGGTTGCGGTTGAGTTCGACCGGCAGTCCCCCGATGGTGCGGAGGACGTCGAGGGTGGCGCGGAACTCGCCCTGGTGGGTCATCTCGAAGACCCAGTCGCAGTCGGTGACCCCGTCCTCGGGGACCCCGCCCTCGCCGCAGGTGTGGACGAACTTCGCGAGTGAAACGGTCATGGTGAGCTCCTTCGGGTGGTGGTTGGTGGTGAGCATGCAGTAATCATACCACACGAAGGGCGTCGGTCAAGGCGGGAGCCGAACTTTGTTGCGGGCCTCAGCGCGAGTTTGCGCTCGGCGTGCGGACGCCCGTATGCTGGCATAAGCCCCCCCGTCGTCGCCGGCGCAGAACGCCGTACACGCCGATCATGCCCCCGGAGGGGCATGTCGGGCGATTCGGGCGATCAGTCCTCGGTGTCCGAGTTGTCCGCTTCGTCGGCCTTGGCCGCGGTGCGCGCCTCGTCCCACTTCGCGAACTTCTTCGCGAGTGCGCCGATCTCGCGCTTCGAGCCCGGCAGGGCGTAGCGGGCGCCCTTGCCGACCTTGCCCGGCCCCTGGTCCGAGCGGAGGAACTTGCGCAGTTCGCGCGGCGTGGTGTTCAGCTCGGCGGCGAGCTCGGCGGTGGTGATCGTTGCGGTCATGATTGCCTCCTCAGGCGTATCGCGGGGGCCCTGTGCCCCTTCGTCGATATGAATAACTTATCGCACCCCGGAGCGCCGCGCAAGGCATATCGGCAAATATGTTCTTCATCACAAAGCCTTGACTGCGTCGCGCCGATGTGGTATTTGTGCGGGGGTGCGCGTGGTGCGCGTCGCGTCGATATGAGGGGATGGCCGTTAGCGGGCCTGAGACGCGTCCTGCGGCAATTGACCCCCATATGCATGCGTTCACATAGGGGGCGCCCCGATCGTCGATCCTCGAGCGTTCGATTTCTAACGGCGTTCGCAGCGCTCCGTGGGGCGGTGTTCTAATAACTGCGTATGCCGGCATACGGCCCACGATGACGCCGCCGCAAACGGCCCCTGAGGGCCGCGGGCGTTAGGGCCTTATTGTCCGATTTCCTCGTGCCAATCATGCCAACCCGGCTGATTCAACCCGATAGCGTTCGGATTGATGACGTAATACCCTTCGCACGCAATCAGGACAAAACCGTCAGCGTCGAGGATATGGGTGTAAACGGAATCCCCGTTCAAACCGCCCATTCGGCTCGGTGTGGGGATATCGCCGCATTCCGGACAGATCACGGTTTGCCAGATTTTGGCCCGACTGTCCGGTTTGGCGGATTCGACCAGGTATCGCGCGAGATAGGCGATATCCCCCTCATCCACCGTTATGATCCCACCGTTCTGAATCATCTCATTCCCCTTCTTCGAGCAGTTTTGCGAATGTTGCGATGATGATCCGCAATGCGCGGTCCGCGTTGGATTGGGTGCTTTGGATGATATCCTCGATCAAGCGCCCAATGTGCTCATTGTCCGATTCCCCCAGAGTGTCATCTTCGATGGCAAACAGGATGGTTAGGGGCGGTACATCCGCATAATCGCAGATCTGGGCGATGACGGTGCAAATGTCCGCACCATCCAGATCATCCGATTCATACGAGATGTCGGGGTTGTCCGTTTCGATGAGCATGGGCGATTTCTCCTATCGGTACGACTTGCGCGGAACGGAATGTTTGCGCGCTTTGGGAGCAATGCGCCGGATGGGGATATCGCGGAGAATGTCCCGAACATCCGGCATGTCCGATTCGGCCTGGACGCGGCGCGCGATGGCGGCGGCGAGGGGGTCGGTGGCGGTCATATGCATATCTTCTCATGCCCCCCTGACCCTGTCAAGGCGGTTCGGCAAAATGTTACAAAGGCCTGAGAGCGAGCCTGCGCTCGGCGGACGCCAGGTGGTATGCTGGCATGCCGGGAGCTTCCGATCATGGCTTAGGATCGAGCTCAGCGATTTCCAGCCATTTGAGAACAATGTCCGATTTGTCCGGACCCGCGTCCGAAATGTCCGATTTGTCTGATGTGTACTCTATGTCCGATTTGTCCGTTCTCCGGATTGTCTGATCTGACCCCTTTGTCGGTTCTGTCCGAAGGTCCAAAAAAGCCCTGACTTTCGCCGCAGCTACATAATATCTCTCGTCGTCGTTGACACACACGCGAAACTTGCCGAACCTTTCGGCGCGTCAAGCAGACAACACAAGTATTTCCCGGGGACCATTCGCCTTCGTCTCTTCCGCGCTCCAGTAATCCGTTTGGAGATCCGTGTCGAGTCATCCCAAGATACCCCATATCAGAATTATCCATAGAGATACAACGCGTTCCCGTCCTCCCATGTCCTCGGTACTCACAGCCAACCTACGTCTTCTTGTTGAGTTCGTACATTTCCCGGATCCGTTCACCCAATTCCTTCACTTTCATCCGGGCCGCATCAAGATCCGCCTCAAGATCTCGCAGCATCTGTGCAGTATTCACGTGAACCTCCACACGATACCCGATTCGTTTCTCGTGCGTTTCATTCCATTCTCGCACAGTATCTCGCAGATATGGCACCAAATCCCGAGCAATTTCCATATCAACTCGACGAGATTCCCCGTGCCCAACGCGGATAATCCTCAGAGAAACCTTCACATTCCTCACCCTTCTCTCAGCAGTGCTCTGTGTAGTGCTCTGTTTAGTGTTCTACGTAGCGTCGGTTTGACCCCCGGTCGACCCTGCCCTCGACAGCCTGTCAATCTCAGCCCTCAACGTATCCAGCCTGCGCTCTGCCTTCTGTGCGATGACCTCAGGTTTCGTTCGTGGCCCATAACTCAGGTCCTTGATAATGGCATGCACCTTCAAGTGATCGCCTGATCGTGCATCATCGCGTATACCTTCCCAATACGTGATTCGCGTCAAGATATGCGAGATTCGCTCATCGCTCGTCATTGATCGATTGAGCATTCCCTCATTCCCTAAATCGTCCTGGGACCCATTCATCGAAACCATCATGCTCGTTCCCTCTCGATCGTTACCCCATCGTAGGGGCAGCATTTCCAATCATCAGCCATGATCTTACCACATAGAGAACACTTAGTCAATGACTTCACTCTCCCACCGCGAGCCTCGACTTCTGATAGTTCACTTCGCATGAGCCGTGCTAGATCCCGTAGCTTCTTATCCACCTGACTCTTGAGCCGCAACGCATTCTCATCCTGGATAACAAAGATCTTCTTGAATCGTTTGCCTCCCGCTCCTGCGCCAGCCCCCACCTTCTTACCCTTGTCCGCAGTCTTTGTCTCAGCCTTGCCGAGCGCAGCTGTCCGCTGCATCTGAGACCCGACCCCGCCACCTTCTCTCTGTCCAGTGCCAACCATACCGAGAGCCTTCTCGAAGAGTTCCGTGTACCGATCCATGAACTCCTTCGGCAGCAGATAGTTGATCTCAGCGGAGATTGTGTTGTACCCAACTCCTGCACTAGCGAGCGCTGACGCAACCCGAATCCGAACCTGATCGTCTTCCGAACTCATATGTCCATCTCCTTCGTCTCTCTCATCTCTTCCATCTTCTTACCCTTCCCTAATTGGTGTGCGGCATTGAGGCATTATGTCACACCCTGCTGTCGCCGGCGAAGCCAGGCGTGCAGCCAGCGGTGTAACGTATATGACGCAATACCTGATAGAGATTAGGCATTGCCCATCCTTTGCCTCATCCGATCCATAGAAAATTGCACTTCAGATTATTGCGTACGCAATGCCTTTATGACCTTGCAATTGACGTTATCCTATAAGGATACGCAATGCAAGGGGCGCGCGCGTGAGTGAGCGGACAGAGTGTCTCAATCGGCCCACCGGTAGAAGTTACCGTCTTTCTCCACTTTCCCGGCGTTGACCGCGCGGTCTAAGATCCGCCAGACGGCGTTATACGTTCGTGAGGTCGCAGCCTGCAGTTCCTGGTTGCTCATCAGCCTCCCACTCTCGGCTAAGACTTTGAGTACAGGCGACATCTCCGAGGTATTGCGTTTCGTTCGTGATTGCGTCCCCCCACGAGGCTCACTGTTCGTCTGTTCCCGCGCAGACCATAGCTCCACCTGCGGATTCCAGTCGCGGCTCTTGGCCAGCCCATTGAGACGGTAATCCTCACCAGGAAAGAACTTAGACTCTACCTCCATCTTGATCGTGCCAGCCTTAGAGAGCCGCAGATAGATCGAGTTCTCAGACCACGCATGGTTGGCAACAGATCCCAGCATGAGCTGACCGCCGCGCTTCTCATCGTCGCCACCCTTACGCAAGTGGTGGACAACCATCACGGCTACATCGTGCTCACGAGCAATCATCTTGAGCGGTCGGAAGATCTTCGTGGTCATCTCCTGCGCGCGGTTCTCCTCAACATCACCGGCCACCATCATCAGCGTGTCGATGAGCACCAGAACATACGGCACCCCATTCGGCCCTGATCCAGCTCGGAGCGTGTCAGACAACCATTCCTGCCACTCCGGCTCGCTGATCGTGAGACCCTGTTGCATGTACACATCCACCGCAGGATTGAACTCAAGATCAGACCCGGGCACCCAGTGAACGGAACCATCCTTATCCATCACCACACGATCGATGGTCTTGCCGCGCCAGATCTTGTCACCGCGTGACTTCACCGTGCTGGGGTCATCCTCTTCCTGGATGTACAGAACCGGACCAGGTTCAACCACATCAAAGAAGTCCAAGAAGCGGTTGCCTTCCGCAACGGAGAACGCCATGTCGATCGCAGACCAGCTCTTCCAAGCCTTCGGCTCACCGGCAATGAAGCCAACCTTGCCTCTCGCTAACACATCCTTGATGAGGAATTGAGGAGGGCGGATGTTCGCCAGGTAATCATTCCACCTTACCGGCGAGCCCTTATCCTCAGACGCTTCCTCGAGCTCTTTGGTGACATCTGCGGGGCGCTGCCGAATTGCTTTGCTTGCTTCCTGGACCAGTCGTTTGAGTTCATCCGCCCGCCCATCATACTTGTTCCAGGCGGTAGCACGAACGATGACAACAATCTCCTCCACTGAGCAGCCGATATCCGCGAGGCTACGCTCAATGTCCCATAGTACGTCTGAACGATCGCCGCTCGTTTCCTTGGCATTGATGAGCTCCCTGATACGCTTCGGAATCTTCAGCTTCCACTTGGCCATTACCTTGCTACGGTCGAGCGCCTCGATGTTATCTGCCACGGCCTCTGCGGTGAAGTCACCACGCTCGAGCTTCGGCAGATCCGAGAACTCATCGGGCAGATAGAACCTCTTGTTCTTCCAAAGCAACTTACCTACCGGAGCATTACCCTTCTTATCCCGATAGTTGAGCTTGTGATTCCGCCAGCCTGGAATCCTCAAGAGCTGTGTGGTGTCCCACCCTGACTCATCCGCCCCGATGGCATAGGTGAGCTGCTGGTTTTCGTTGCCTTCCCAACTTGCACCCCGAATGTCACCCTGATTGAGGATCCAGAGCGCCTGATAGCGGCCCGGCGAAGTCTCCCAGGCAACAGTTGGAGGATAGTCGTCGAGAGTCCGCGGGTCAACCTCATCGAGATCAGCCCAGAGCGACTTCTCGTCAGTTGCAAACTCAGTCTTTCGTTCGGGATACTCGAAGAGCGAAGGACACCAGTATAGGTCGTGATGCTCGTGAACGGCCATATGCGCCAAGATCTTACTGCGATCGGTCGGCCACTTGAAAGCTGGACCGTCGTGAAATCCCGCACGTCGAGTGCCCGCTTGAGCCTGTTCTTCACGATCGATCCAAGGGAAGAAGCAATAGTAGACATCGTCTTGCTTGCGCCCCCACGCTCGTGATATGACTTGCAGTCGTTGTTCATGGTTCACTTCGCATCCTCATCCATAGCCGGTTCATGGTACCATTTACCTAGATTACGTGAGCAATATGACGCAGGCTTACCCCCAAACCATACCTTCAGTAGCCATTGTTGCTTCTGATCACCCCACCAGATCGGTCGACTGCAGTGAAAGCATATAACCTCATCATCCATGATCCACCTTCATCATGGCTGAGAGTTCACGAGCGATGGTCAAGATCTCCTCAGCTAGAGGTGTCTCTCGAACAACGTTCGGATCCATGTACTTCTCTTCGAGATAAGTGAGTACTTGATTGCGTACCTCCTGTATCCCTTCCCTCTTTCCATGATCGAACGCTGAGAGAATGGGGTTTTTCTTCGGCATTGCGTCTCCTCGGTCAATTTATTGAGCTGACGATGCATCATATATTAGGGTATGACGCAATGCAATTCCCGGCATTCCGGCAAAAATTGATTCTTCCCCGATATTGACTCGTCGCGCGCCTCATGCGATGATGATGCTGCATCATTCAATCAATGCCGAGGAGGCACCAGCATGACCGCCATGAAGAAGCCCAAGAGCGACGCCGTGATCCTGAAGGAGTTCTTCGGGGGTGACCAGAAGGCCAGCGACTTCCTCGCCGAGCTCAAGAAGCTCAGCGCCGAGGAGAAGGTGCAGCTCGCCGGCGGTATCCGCGACGGCTCCATGACCTACTGATCGACAGCGGGCTGGGGGGCCTAGACCACCGGGTAATGCCCGGGGTTAGAAGCAAATGCTTCTATGCCGGAGAGTTCCGTCATCAGCCCCAGGAATCGGGAGTGGTACCCCGATGATCTTCCTATCCTCACAGGGTAGGGGCTCCAGGTTCGGGCGGCGAGAGCAACTCGACTGGAGACAACTGAATAGATCTGGGTAGTCCCTCCACAGCATAATTACCCAGGTCACCGGGCGGCTAAGGACAAACTTGGCTACAGCGGTTGTAACGCACCGTACCGTCCACGGGGTCCCGATGACCCTGATGTACACCGCCGGGTTTCTCGACCGGGGCCAAGATGCGGGGGTCCTGTTGAGGAACCCGGCGGTGCCATAGCAAAAACAACTAGAGGAGATGACATGCCCCGTATGGATGAGAAGTTGCCGCGCAGTTCACGGACAACACACCCGAAGAAGCAGCGCCGGCGCGAACGAGCACAAGACCGACTGCGAGCGATGGATCAGTCGCCGATGGCGGTGGCTATCCGAGAGTCGGAGCGAGGCTACCCCGCCAAGTGGGACAGGGAGTTCGCCAACCTCACCGAGCGGCCGTGATTACGCTGCGTGAACTGCTCGAGGACAAGGTCTATCGAGAGTTCTTCACAACCATGCCGCAGATGCCCCGCAATCTGCACCCCGATGCAATGCCCTGGCGGGTGTATGTCCAACGCAAGATGGACGGCCCCTGGGGCAAACGCGAGTTCCACACCTACAAGGAGGCGTTCAAGTTCCTCAAGCCACACATCAAGACCACTTACAATGCGGCCATCCAGAGCAAGGGCATTCAGTTCGAAGCCCCGTTCAAGGTATACCGCTTGGTCAAGGGTGGTAAGCCGCTGCTGGATGCCAATGGCAAGCAGCGGTATCGTCGCGTAGTATGGGTGCCTCAGCTCGACCTGACCGATGCACCCCACCTCTGGTGCCCGTACTGCCGACGGCCCACCGTATTCTCTTGGTTCAGCAAGCACCATGCTTTCCCCAAGGGGTCTGTATTCGATCTCTCACTCCGGCGCTGCGCGATCTGCGGGGCCTCCGAACGATTGGCTGGTTATACACATGTCTGATGT
>Ga0070679_100005080_pt1 | contig 12155 bp, 8 predicted proteins | sample KBSC63BmetaG_FD_65652 | JGI IMG/M metagenome (GOLD analysis project Ga0070679, IMG submission 65652) | Corn rhizosphere microbial communities from Kellogg Biological Station, Michigan, USA - KBS C6-3B metaG | ecosystem: Host-associated > Plants > Roots > Rhizosphere | place: USA: Michigan... | reverse complement strand
CGGCCTCGCGGTCCGGCGCGCCCGCAGCGAGCTCGTCGAGCTCGTCGAGGAGGATCTCCGCTTCGACGTCGCGGCCGCCGAGCGTCTCGTCGACGCTGCGGTGCCGCTGAGCGAGCTGGCCGCACTCGTCGACCGGCTCGAGGGCTGGCCCGCCGGGCTCCATCTGGCCGCGCTCGCGGCGGCGGGCTCCGAGCGGCCGCTCGACGCGCTCCGCGCGTTCCCGGGCGGCTCGCGGCTCGTGGCCGACTACCTGCGCCAGGAGCTGCTGCATGTGCAGCCCGACGACGCCCACCGCGATTTCCTGCTCCGTACGTCCGTGCTCGATCGGCTGACGCCGGCCTCCGTCGACGCGGTGCTCGGGTCGAGCGGCGCCGGGGCGCTGCTCGAGGAGCTCGCCGACGCCGGCGCCTTCCTCGTCGCGGGGGGCGACGGCACGCATCGCTATCGCCGCCCGGTGCGCGAGTTCCTGCAGCGTGAGCTGCTCCGCACGGACGCGGCGACCGTCCCGCTCCTGCGACGGCGCGCGGCGTCGGCGTGCGAGCGTTCAGGTCTCGTCGACGAGGCGATCGAGCAGGCGCGCGCGGCGGGCGACGCCCGCGCCGCGGCGGCGATCGCGCGCAGGCATGCGCTCGAGCTGGCGCGGTCCGGCCGCATCGAGATGCTCGAGCACGTCGTGCCGGCACGGCGTGCGGCCGTCGTCGAGGAAGTGCGGCGCCTCGGCGCTGCGGCGGCGCCGGCCGAGCTGCTCGCGGCAGCGGAGCGCGTCGCGCGCGCGGCCGGTGAGCTGCCGGTGGGCCAGGTGCGCACGCTCCTGCGGGAGACGGCCGCAGCGGAACGCGCCTATGCGCTGCTCCTGCTCGGGCGCTGCGAGGAGGCGTGCGACGCGGCGAACGTCGTCGAGCTCGGCCCGCCGTCGGCGGCGCGTGCGCAACTCGCCGCCGTCGGCTCGCTCGCGGCGACGCTGCGCGGGCTGCACGTCGCTGCCGCACCGCTCGCCCGCGCGGCGATGTCGGCCGTCGGCGGCGCAGGTGTCCACGGCGGCCGTGCCTGCGCGCTCGCGCACGCGGCCGACGGCGTCGCTGCGGCGACGGCCGGCGCGCACGCCCGTGCGCAGCGGTCGCTGGCGGCTGCGGTCGCGCACGGTGATCCCGCGACGCGGGCGCTCGCGCTCGCGATGCTGGCGTCGCTGCGCGCCGCCGACGACCCTCTCGGTGCACGGCTGCAGCTCGACACCGCACGCAGCGAGGCGGGCGACGCGCCGTTGATCGCCGAGCTCGCGACGGATGCCGAGAAGCGGCTCGAGCCGCACGAACGCCCGCTCGTGACCGCAGCGGAAGAGCTGAGCCCCGCGGAGCTGCGCGTGCTGCGTCTGTTCGCAAGCCGATTGACACAGCGCGAGATCGCGCGCGAGCTCTATCTCTCGCCGAACACGATCAAGACGCATGCGCGCGTCATCTACCGCAAGCTCGGCGTCGACGGCCGCGAGACCGCCGTGCGCGCCGCGCGTGAGCTGAACCTCGTCTGACGGCGGGCGATGCACCGTCACCCCGGTGGGCCGCACGATCGGATTCCCGACGAAGGAGTGGTGCATGCCCGAAGTGTCCAAGGAGACGGCCGATCAGCTCGAGGCGATCGCGACCGCCGAGCAGGAGATGCTCGCCGGGCTGCTCGCCATGCAGCTCCACAATCTCGAGCAGTCCAAGCTCGATGCGCGGACGTACTCGCTGATCAAGATCGCGACGCTCGTCGCGCTCGACGCCCCGCCTGCGTCGTATCTCGCGCAGGTCGCGTTCGCGCTCGAGAGCGGCGTTGAGCCGGAGGAGATCCTCGGCGTGCTGGTCGCGGTGGCGCCGCAGGTCGGCCTGCCGAAGGTGATCGCGGCCGCCCCCGAGTTGATGCTCGCGCTCGGTCTCGAGCTCGAGCCGTCCATGTAAAGGAGTCGACGATGATGAGACCGCGCAGAGTGATGCGCCGCCGCGCCATCGCGCGCACCGCCGTCATCGGCGGCGCCGCGTACGCCGCCGGCAAGCATGCAGCCGCGGGGCAGGAGCAGCAGCAACCCGTCCAGGAGGAGCAGGCGCCGGAGCAGGCCGCGGCGGCCGACCCGATCGAGCAGCTGAAGCAGCTCAACGAGCTACGCGAGCAAGGGATCCTGACCGAGGAAGAATTCGCGGCAGAGAAGGCGAAGCTGCTCGGGTAGGGGTGAGCCGCCCGGCGGCGAGAGGCGGGCATCCCGCCGCGAATCGTGACGGCGTCGCTGCCCGCCTCGCGCGGGCGGGAGAGGCTGTTCTCGATGGCCGGCGGGACGCCACCACTGAGTCTTCGACGTCGCGACGCGCGGCGGCCGACTGACGGCGGCCGCCGCGTCTCGCGCCCCCGTCTGCTCGGCCGGCTCGACGAGGGCGCGGGCGCGGTGCTCACGCTCGTCGCGGCGCCGGCGGGCTTCGGCAAGACGACGCTGCTGCAGGACTGGGCCGCGCAGCGCTCGACGCCGCCGGCGTGGGTGACGCTCGAGCAGCGCGACGCGGAGCCGAGCGCGCTCTGGACGGACGTCCTCGCCGCGCTCGGCGCGCCGGCAGGGATCGAGGCGACGCCGGCCGCGGCGGCTGCGTTCGTCGCCGAGCGTCACCGCGGCGCGCTCGTCCTCGACGGGTACGAGCATCTCGGCGCCTCCGCCGAGGCCGAGGCGTCGCTCTGGCAGTTCGCGCGCGATCGCCCCTGGTCGTTCCAGCTGGTCGTCGCAGGCCGTCGCGAGCCGGCGTTCCCGCTCGCGTCGCTGCGCGCGCGCGGCGAGCTCGTCGAGCTCCGTGCGCGCGACCTGCGGCTGAGCGACGACGAGGCGCGCGTGCTGGTCGACGACGCCGCGATCGCCGCGCGTTGCGCCGGTTGGGCGGCCGCGCTGCAGCTCGAGCCGGAGGCGCTGCGCGAGCTCGTGCTGCAGCTGCTCGCGGAGCGCGACGAAGAGCGCCTGCTGCTCGTCGAATGCTCGATCCTCGACGAGCTCTCGCCGTCCCTGTGTGATGCCGTCACCGGGCGCAGGCGCTCGGCCGACGTGCTGGCGCGGATCGAGCGGGACAATCTCTTCGTCGAGCCTGCAGGCGACGGCGGGCTGCGCGTGCATCCGGCGGCGCGCCGCATCGTGCGAGCCGAGCTCGAGCGCACGGCGCCGCGCGCGGTGCCGCGACTGCACCGCCGGGCGGCCGCGTGGTACCGCGTCACCGGCGACGCTCGGCGCGAGATCGAGCACCTGCTGGCGTGCGGCGACCTGCACGCAGCGTCGGTGCGCGTCGGGCGTGCGTGGACCGAGCTCGCCGGCAACGGCCGGCACGCGCTTGCGCTCGCGTGGCTCGACCGGCTGCCGCCGGACCCGGACGACGCGCGGCTCGCGCTCGCACGCGGCTGGCTGCTTCGTCTCGACGGCCGGCGTGCCGAGGGCGACGCGTGGCTCGATGCGGCGCGGCGCGCGGCGCCGCCGCGGGCTCGTCCGTCGATCGTGCGGTCGTGCGCGCTCGCGCGCGCGGTGCTGCCGTGGGACGACGCCGGTCAGGCGCTCGCGCTCGCACGGCGCGCCTGGCGCGCGGAGCGGAGCGGCCCGCGGCGCGCCGCGGCCGCGTGGGCCGTCGGCTGGTCGGCGTGGCTGAGCGGCGACGACGACGTCGCGCACCCGTCGCTGCTCGAGGCGCTCGCCGGCCCGCCGGTGGTCTCGATCGCGGCGCGGAGCGTGCTCGCGCGGATTGCGCTCGCCCGCGGCGACCTGGCAGAGGCCGGAGCGCTCGCCGCGCAGGCGGCCGAGGCGCTCGACACAGCGGGGCTGGAGGAGCTGCCGGCGCTCGGCATGGCCGCGACCGCGGCGGGCGCCGTCGCAGCGGAGCGCGGAGAGGGCGAGTCGGCGCTCGAGCTGCTCGAGCGCGGCGTCCGCCTCCGGCGCAGCTGGGGTCATCCGCTCGAGACGATCGACGCGCTCGTCGTCACCGCGCCGGTCGCGGCCGCGCTGCGCGGCCGCCGCGCGGCCGCGTCACTGCTCTCGGAGGCGCGCCTGCTCGTCGGTGCGTGCCCCGACGCCGGCGTGCTGCAGACGCGGCTCGCCGGCGCCGCCCGCGCCGCATTGCCGCGGCCGGACGTCTATCGCACCGGCGACGAGCTGACCGCGCGCGAGCGCACGGTGCTGCGCCTGCTGGCGCGCGGCAAGTCGAAGCGGCAGATCGCCGACGAGCTCGGGGTCTCCTTCAACACCGTGCACAGCCACACGAAGTCCATCTACCGGAAGCTCGGCGCCTCCTCGCGCGAGGAGGCGCTCGAGCGGATGCGTGAGTCAGGGCTCTACTAGCTCGGCTTGATCCGGAACGCCGTGACGATCTCGGCGATGCCGTGCGCGAGCGCGCTGGCGCCGACCCAGACGACGAGCAGGAACGCCTTGTGCCCGAAGTTGCCGGCTGCCCAGAAGGCGAGCAGCACCTGGACGATGCCGGAGATGAGCGTCACCCACCACAGCGGCGCCCCGTGCGCGGCGATCGACATGACGATCTCGAAGACGCCGCGCAGCAGCAGGTAGAACGCGAAGACGGCGGCGAGCGCGGCGAACGTGTTGCCGGGATGGATGTACGCAACCAGGCCGACGATGCCGAGCAGCACCGCGAAGACGATGCGGCCGACACGCCCCCAGCCCTGGCTCTGGAACGCGTTCATCAACGCGAGCACCGACGCGGCGATGCAGACCGTCCCGAGCAGGATCGACAGCGCCGAGACCGTCGTGTAGTCGAACCGGAACACGACCAGGCCGAACAGCGACCAGAGGCTGCCGGTGACGAGCAGGATCCACCAGTAGCGGCCTTCCTGGTCGAAGGTCGCCTCCGCGGTCCCGGCGTATGTCGGTGCAACGTGCGCCATCTCCCGTACCTCCGTCGTCGTCAGGTGGTGACCAGCTTCTTCGCGTCCTCGTACTGCTCGTCGCCGATCGCCCCGCGCTCGTGCAGCTCGTGCAGCGTGGCGAGCTGCTCGTCGGCCGTCGGGCGTCCGGGCTCCGGCTCGGGCTGCGCACCGGCGGGGAACTCGAGGAGGGTCTGCCTGCGGAGCGCCGCGATGCCGGCCGCGAGGAGCGCGGCGAGGAGCAGGATGCCCCACCACGTGCGCAGCGCATGCGTGCCGCCCCAGAGGACGAGGAGCAGGTATGCGCCTGCGGCCACGCCCCAGACGATCCCCTGTCGCTCGTTCAGCACCGGCGCGATCCGCCTGCGGACCGCGACGGCGGCCGTCGCCGGCCCGGCGAGCATCGCGCCGAGCGCCATGAGCACGCCGTAGAGAATCGTCGCCGCGCCGATCTGGCCGAGAATCGCCGTGCCGATCAGCCACAGGTGATGCGTGGCCTGGGTATAGCCGGGAGCCGCGAGCGTGTCGGTGATGTAGTTGCCGGCGACACGCCGGATGACGAGCACGACGAGCCCGACGAGCACGAGCGCCCAGCCGACGTTGCGCAGCACCGGCCGGCGCGCACCGCGGGCGAGGTAGACGGCCGTCGCGTACATCGCGAGGACGAGCACGAGCAGCCAGGCGCTGAGCGCGTGCAGCGCACGAACGGCAGTCTGGGCTGTCGACAGCTGGTCGGACTTCAGCAGCGTGACGGTGCCGGCGTCCGCCGGCAGCTTGTCGAGGGCGCTTGCCGGCAGGCCGAGACTGATGCCGACTTCGGTCACGAGCTCGTGGAGGTCGACGGTCACGACGCCGCCGCCCGTCGAGATCCCGAGCCCGGTCTTGTTCTCGAGGACGTTGACGAGCTTCTCGTGCGCGACCGCGCTCGCCTCGACGATCAGGTTCTGGATGCGTGGGCGCGTGAAGAGGAACGCGACGCCCCGCGTCGCCGGATCGCGGAGCGCGCCTGCGAGCGGCGGCCCGAGGGGCTTCAGGTTCGGCGGAAGACGCTGTGCCAGCGCAGCCGCGACGTCGACGTTGTCGTAGAGCTGGTTGACGACGTAGGTGGACAGGGCGGCCTGGACCTGCGAGTCCTGGACGATCTTCGTGGTGGCCTTGTTCCACGCGTGGTTGTCGAACATCTGCCGATCCACCCAGGTGGTGACGATCGACAGGACGCAGATGACGCTCGCCAGGACGACGAGCGACCAGATCGCGATGCGGCGGCGGCGACTGAGGGCTGGAGGCGTCATGCGGCGATCGTCCGCCCGGTGCGGGAGAGCGGCATCGTCCGATCCGGGTGAAGGCTTGTGGTGCACGCACGATTCCGCCGAACCGCGACGATCGACAGCCTTTCGGGTGGGGGTCTGGCCAGCGGGCGGTCCGGCTGTCACACTTGTCTCAAGCAGCTGCTGCGGCGCGAGATCCCCGACCGCCAATGGCAGAGATCACCTACAACCGACCGGAGTTCGCAGGCGTCGCCGACGACGCGCAGGCACAGGTCGACTGGCCCGCCTACCGCCGCGCGTCCCGGCCGGAGCTGCTCGCGTTCGTCGTCGCGCTCGCGGCCGCTGCCGGTGCGGCGGCGATCGTCGAGACCGGCGACGTCGTCCAGCGTCCCGGTGCGTTCGCCACCGTCGTCGCGGTGTCGATCCTCGGCTTCGCGTTCGCAGGCTTGCTCTGGCTGCAGGCCCGCCCGTGGAACGGACTCGGCCCGCTGCTGCTGCGGCTCGCCGCCGTCTCGTTCGTCGGCAGCCTTGCGGGCGCGCCGTCGCCGTGGCTCTTCCTGCTCGGCAATGCCGCGCTCTGGCTGCTCGCGGTCGGCACGGTCTGGGCCCTCGCGGCCTTCCCGAGCGGCCGGCTCGACACAGGCGGTCGTCTGCTCGTCGGCTTCGGCGGCGCCATCCTGCTCGGGGCGTGGCTGCCGAGGCTCCTGCTTTCCGCGCACGGCGTCGGCTCCTCGTTCATCGGCCGTTGCAACGGCGCCTGCCCGCGCAACGTCGCGCTCGTCTGGGACAGGCCGGGCACCGCCCACGAGCTGCAGATCGCGCAGGGCCTCAGTCGCGCAACCCTCGGGCTCGCGATCGTCGCCTACCTGGCGGTGCGCTACGCGCGCGCCAGCCGGCCGCGGCGACGGATCGTGCTGCCGGTCTACGGCGTCGCCCTGCTCTACGCGCTCTCGGTCGGCGTCGTCGGGATCGCCGTCGACGCGCTCGACCACACTCCCTCCTCGTCGGCGCGCTTCCTGATCGTGGCGACGCGCCTGCTCTTCCCGCTCGGCTTCATCGCGGCGATCCTGCTCGCGCACGCGTATGCGGGAACGGCGCTCGCGGGTATGGCGCGCGGGCTCGGCGACTCGAGCTCGGTTGCGGCCGTCGAGGATCTCGTGCGCCGTGTCCTCGACGACGCGGGCGCAAAGCTCGGCTTCTGGGTCGCGCGGTTCGGGGTCTTCGTCGACCGGCACGGGCGGACGCTCGAGCTCCCGCCGGACGAGGAGTGGGGGACGTGGCACGTCTTCGACCGGAACGGCGAGAAGACGCTCGCGCTCCGCCACGACCCGGCGTTGAGCGACGATCCCGAGCTCGTGCAGGCGGTCGGGTCGGCGGCGCTGATCGCGCTCGAGAACCGACGGCTGCAGCACAACCTGCTCGACTCGATCGACGAGCTGCGCGCGTCGCGTCGGCGGCTCGTCGTCGCGGCCGCGTCCGAACGCCGCCGGATCGAGCGCAACCTGCACGACAGCACGCAGCAGAAGCTCGTAGCGCTTCGCATCCAACTCGAGCTGGCGCGTGAGCAGGCGCCGACCGGCACACCGCTTCGCGCTCGTCTCGCGCGGATGGGCGACGACCTGACCGATGCGCTCGACGAGTTGCGCGCAGTCGCGCACGGCATCTATCCGCAGCTGCTCACCGACGAGGGCCTGTCGGCGGCGTTGCACGACACGGCGCCGCGCATCCCCGTTCCCGTCGAGGTGGACGCCGACGACATCGGCCGCCTGGCGGAGGAGACCGAGGTCGCCGTCTACTACACCTGCCTCGAGGCGCTGCAGAACGTCGTCAAGCACGGCGGCGAGATCGTCAACGCGCGCGTGACGCTGCGCCGCGAAGGGCGGACGCTCCACTTCCGGATTGCAGACGACGGCGCCGGCTTCGGCGTCCGCGGCCGACCCGGCGGCACGGGCCTGACGAACATGACCGACCGCATCGGTGCGGTCGGCGGCTCGATCGCGATCCGCTCCGTTCCCGGCAGCGGCACGACGGTCGAGGGACGGATCCCCCTGGGCGAACGGGAGGAGGTGAACCACCGGTGAGTGAGGACGAACGCAGCTATACCGTGATCGTCGCGGAGGACGCGTACCTGATCCGGGAGGGCATCCGGCAGGTGCTCGAGGGCGAGGACGAGGTCGAGGTCGCCGAGTACTGCGGCGACCTGCCGTCACTCCTGCATGCGGTCGAGGGGCACCAGCCGGACGTCGTGATCACCGACATTCGCATGCCGCCGACACACACGGACGAGGGCATCCAGGCTGCTGCGGCGTTGCACGAGTCGCATCCGGACGTCGGAGTGGTCGTGATCAGCCAGTACGTCAGCCCGCATTACGCGCTCCGTCTCTTCGAGCACGGCTCGGGCGGGCGCGCGTACCTGCTGAAGGAGCACGTCGGGCACCGCATCCAGCTGATGGAGGCGATCCGCGAGGTGTCGCGCGGCGGCTCCGTCGTCGACCCGAAGGTGGTCGACGTGCTCGTCAAGGCCCGCACGAAGGCGCGCAACTCGCCGCTCGCGCAGTTGACGCCGCGGGAGCGGGAGGTGCTTGCGGGCATCGCGGAGGGCAAGTCGAATGCCGCGGTCGCAAAGTCGCTCTTCCTGACGAAGCGCGCGGTCGAGAAGAACATCAACTCGATCTTCTCGAAGCTGAACCTCGACGACGACGTCGACGTCAGCCGCCGCGTCATCGCGAGCCTGTTGTTCCTCGCGGACACGGAGCTCGAGACCACCGACGGCCTGCCGAAGCAGCAGCACCCGTCGCCGAACTGAGCGGGCGACGTCGGGAAGCCAACGTCGCCCGGCGGTTCTCGCTCGCTCCCTCTGGTGAGGAGCTCGCGGGAGCAGGAACTGCGCGCACCGGAGAGCGTGGTCTCCGGTGCGCTCCGTGCTGGAACCGGTTGTCGTTGGTGCGCTCGCTACGCCTTCGGGGCGTAGCTCGCGCTGACGCGAGAACGGCGGTTCCCTGCCTGGTCGAGGGCGTCAGCTCAGGCGCGAGCTACGCGGACGCGGAGCGAGGGCGCCTGTAAGAGCGTCGTCGCAGCCCCTTCGTCATTAGGATGGAACAGATGTCGGATCCGGAGTCTGTCGTCCGCGAGACGTTCGCGGCCCTCGACGCGCACGACCTGGATCGATTCCGCGCGCTGCTCCATCCCGACGCGGAGGACCGGTTCCTGGCCGTCGGCACCTTCACCGGTCGCGAGGCGGTCGTTGCGTTCTTCAAGGAGATGTTCGCCGCCGTGCCGGATGCGCGTCTACAGATACGCCGCGTTGTGGCGGTCGACGATGTCGCGACGGTCGAGTGGACGATGCGGGGGACGTTCAGCGGCGGTTCGTTCCAGGGGATTCGCGCAACCGGCAAGACGATCGAGATCGAGGGCGTCGACGTGGTGGAGCTTCGCGACGGGCTGCAGTACCGCAATTCGATCTATTACGACGGAGCGACGTTCGCGCGACAGATCGGGATGCTGCCTCGGCTCGGGTCGCTCGGAGACAGGGCGCTGCTCGCGCTTTTCAACGCCCGATCGCGGATCCGCCGGCCCGCCCGCTGAGCACACTGGGCCGCGACGCAGGCGGCCCTGCGCCAGCCTTCCCGGCCCGATGCGACGGAGAGCTGGACGAAAAGCGCCGAACGTCTCGGCGGTAGCCGCAAACGCGGTCGCAAGACATGTCCGGCAACCACGCCCTCGGCCGGAGCTTTCTCGGCGGCCGATGCCGGGCGCGTCAATTCCTCCCGCTCGCGCGTCGCCGATCGGCAGGCCGTGGGCGAACACGCTGAATGGGCGCTTCGGCTTCCGGTGGTGTCGTTACGAGCGAGTCGGGCGGTCTCGGGGCGATCGCTCCGACATGGACCAGGTACTTGCGGGCGGCGCATGCAGAGTCCCGCGGCTCTTCCCCGGGACATGCTCCACCCCCAGGAGGGGGCCGCAATGGATGGCGGGATCAGCGGAAAGCGCGCTGCCCAGAACCAGTCGCTCTACCGGTCGATCAACGAGGACGTAATGACGATCAACACGGTCTTTGAGGACGTCGCGCACGCCTCGAGCGAATGGATCTGCGAGTGCGCCGACACCGAGTGCGCGACTCGCGTGCTCGCCACCCACGCCGCGCGCCATAGTGACCGGCGTTCGACTGAGTCAGCCCACGCCTGCGCACCGGGAGGAGAGGGTGGAACGAGCACCGAGACGAGCGGGCGGCTCTCGGGCTCGCGAAGTCGCGCCGCGCTGAGCCGGCAGCCGCTTATGCGGCCACCGGCTCTGCTGCAGGCGTCGTGCTCCGGTCGCCGGCCTCACGGCGACGAAGCACGAACTTGCGGATCTCGCTCACCACGATCGGCGCGAGCGCGGCGAGGATGCAGATGAACCACTGGTTCCGCGACAGCGGCACCGTGTTGAAGAAGCGGTTCAGCATGTTCAGCTCGGGCGCGAGGATGATCGCGAGCAGCGACATGCCGGAGAACATCAGGAACTTCCGGTCGCGCAGCACGTCGAGGTTGAACATCGACTGCAGCTCGTCTCGCTCGGCGAACGAGTAGAGCAGGTTCGCGATCGCGAACGACGTCATTCCCATCGTGCGCGCCGTCGTCGTGTCGTACTGATGGTCGGCCCACGCGATGACGCCGATCGTCGCGCCGCCCATCACCAGGCCGACGAACCCGAGCCAGTACAGGAGCCCGTGCGGCAGGATCTTGCCGTCCGGGTCGCGCGGCTTCCGCTTCATCAGGCCGTCCGCCGGCTCGGCGTAGCCGAGCCCGACCGCCTGGAACACCTGCGTCGTGAAGTTGACCCACAGCGTCTGCAGCGGAACGAACGCGACGCCGCCGACGACGTTGAAGATCGCCGCGCCGAGGAACGTGACGACGAGCCCGAAGAGCACGCCCATCTGGAAGCGGATGTACTTCGTCAGGTTGTCGTACAGGCCGCGGCCGAGCTCGACCGCCTTGACGATCGTGGCGAAGTTGTCGTCGGTGAGGATCATCGCCGCCGCTTCCTTCGAGACCTCTGTGCCGGTGATGCCCATCGCGATGCCGATGTCGGCGCGCTTCAGGGCGGGGGCGTCGTTCACGCCGTCGCCGGTCATCGCGACGATGTGCCCCTTCCGCTTGAGCATGTCGACGAGCCGCACCTTGTGCTCGGGCGTGACGCGGGCGATGACGCCGATGTCGTCGAGCTGCGCCATCAGCTCGTCGTCGCTCATCGCACCGAACTCGGCGCCGGTGATCGCACGCCCGGGGATGCCGAGGTTGTCGGCGATCGCCGCAGCCGTGACGGCATGGTCGCCCGTGATCATCCGCACCTGGATCCCGGCCTCGTGCGCCTTCGCGATCGCGTCCTTCGCCGTCGGCCGCGGCGGGTCGACGATGCCGACGAGCGAGAGCGCGGTCAGCCCGTCGAGCAGCGGCAGGAGGTCGGCGTTCGGGTCGAACGACGCCGGGTCGAAGTCCTTCCGCGCCGTCGCGAGCACGCGCAGGCCCTGCTCTCCGAGCCGTTCGTTCTCCTCCTCGTACCGGTGCTTCAGCTCGTCCGTGATCGGGATCGGCTGCAGCGAGTCCTTCTCGAGCGTCGTCGTCGCCCGCGCGAGCAGCTGGTCGGGAGCGCCCTTGACGAAGCAGCGGACGACCGGCCGGCCCGACTCGTCCTGCATGTTGTGGAACGTCGCCATCAGCTTGTAGGCGGCGTCGAACGGCAGCTCGGCGAGGCGCGGGTACGTCTCGCGCGTCGCCGTGGCCGCGAGGCCCCACTTCTCGCCGAGCACGACGAGTGCGCCCTCGGTCGGGTCACCGATCAGCTCGCCGCCCTTCACGACGGCGTCGCACGCGAGCACCATCGGCTGCATGAACTGCTCGAGGTCGACGTCCGGCTGGCCGGCGACCTTCTTGATGTTCCCCTCGGTCGAATAGCCGTTGCCGTCGATCTCGTAGCGGCGGCCGGGGATCGCCAGCTCGACGGCGGTCATCTGGTTGAGCGTCAGCGTGCCGGTCTTGTCGG
>Ga0070679_100005079_pt1 | contig 12156 bp, 13 predicted proteins | sample KBSC63BmetaG_FD_65652 | JGI IMG/M metagenome (GOLD analysis project Ga0070679, IMG submission 65652) | Corn rhizosphere microbial communities from Kellogg Biological Station, Michigan, USA - KBS C6-3B metaG | ecosystem: Host-associated > Plants > Roots > Rhizosphere | place: USA: Michigan... | reverse complement strand
GACCGCGTTCATGTCGTCGCACTCCGAGCGCATGGTGCGCACCGCGTCGCGCGTGCTCGAGTCGGCGCGCGCGGTGATCGAGAGCGAGCTGGCGATGCTCGAAGGACAGGCGTCAGGGGAGATCTCGAACACCCGCGCCACCGTCGAGCGCTCGCGCGAGACGACCTTCCGCGCCGTCGAGACCTTCGTGCTGCGGCACGATCTGCCCAACACGTCGGTGGGCCTGCGCCTGCTCGCGGGCGAGGAGAGCTACTCGGGGCAGGCGCTGGTGGCGACGCCGTTCGGGATCGAGGCGGTCTTCTCGCTGGCGATTCCGCCGGCGCACGACTGGGGCAAGATCCGGCGCGTCGCCGAGCTGTCGGCGGGCACCGAGGTGCACATCCCGCAGGAGTCGGGCTGGCTGTCGAAGCGCGTGGCCGTCGCGCCGGTCAAGCTCGACAAGCTGGTCGTCACCGAGGTGGCGATGGCGTCGGACCGCTCGCTCATCACGCTGCGCAAGGGGCCGCGCTCGGGCGGCGGCTTCCAGCTCGAGGTGACGGCGGAGGCGCAGCCGAAGGCGACGATGCGCCGGCTCGGCGAGGACGGCAGCCCGACGCCCGATCCGGTCATCGAGCTCGGCGGCGAGGACTCGATGCACGCCATGCGGCTGTGGAATCGCGTGGTCGACTCGACGCACGACCTCGGCATGCGCCGGCAGTCGATGACCACGGCGACGTTCGACGGCAAGCCGCTGCGCGAGATCGAGGATCCGGCGGCGATCGCGACCAAGCTGATCAACGTGCTCGCGCCGATCGTGCAGGAGATCGCGCGGCGCTCGGGCGCGCCCGGCGAGCTGGTGCTGCGCCGCGACCTCGGCGAAGGGCGGCGCGAAGAGATCTACATCACCAAGGCCGAGCTCAACGAGAAGGTGCTGACGCTGCCGACGACGCTGCGGCCGGTGTTCGACCCGTTCGAGCTGTCGGAAGGCCCGCGCAGCCCGCGCGCGCCGGCGCCGTCGGAGCCCATCTACATCGACGCCGATGACGTCGAGGGTGACAATCCCGACGAAGAAGTCACGCGCAACCGCACGTAGCGCATCGATCGGATAACCCGGTTAGCTTGACAGCCCGACGCTCGGGGAGTAACTGACTGGGTAGTCATTCAGTCGAAAATCCGACTGTGCGTTGCGGGAGGCGCGGCTCATGATCTCATTCGGCCTCGAAGAGGACCAACAGATCATTCAGGAGACCGTGCGCAAGTTCGCCGTCGAGGAATTACGGCCGAAGATGCGCGCGTTCGAAAAATCCGGAATTCCGGAAGTGCTACGCAAGAAGTTCGACGAGACCGGCCTTGGCCTCGACGACGTCCCGCTCCCCACCGCCGTGCTCGTGCACGAGGAGCTGGGCTTCGGCGATCCCGGCGCCGCGGTCGCGCTCTCCGCGCCCTACGACGGCAACCGCGCGCTCGCCGCGCTCGCCGACGACGTCCAGCGCGCGCGCTTCGCCGGCAAGGCGACCGCCGTCTGCTACTCCGAGCGCAAGGCGCCGCTCGACGGCTTCGCCACCGTCGCCAAGCGCGTCGACGGCGGCTGGGCGCTCACCGGCAAGAAGGCCTTCGTCGTCGGCGCCGCTCGCGCCGAGCTGCACCTGGTGCTCGCGCAGCTCGAAGGATCCGAAGGGTGGGACGGCATCGGCGCCTTCGTCGTCGAGAAGGGCAACGCCGGCTTGCGCGTCGGCGACCAGCACGCGCTCCTCGGCCTCGAGGCCGTCGCCGCGCACGAAGTCATTCTCGAGAGCTGCAAGGTCGCCGACGGCAACCGCCTCCTCGCCGGCGGCGAGCTGGTCAAGCGACTCGAGCACGTGTTCGCGCGCGCCATGGTCATCAACGCCGCGCGCCAGGTCGGGCTCGCGCGCGCCGCCTACGAGTTCGCGCTCGAGTACACGCAGGATCGCAAGGCGTTCGGCAAGCCGGTGGCCCACTTCCAGTCGATCGCGTTCACGCTCGCCGACATGGCCATGGACGTCGACGCCGCGCGCTGGATGGTCTGGCGCGCCGCGACCCAGCTCGACAAGGGCGACTGGTCCTCGACCGTGGCCGCCGCCGCGCACGCCAACGAAGCCGCCTGGCGCGTCGCCGACAACGGCGTCCAGCTGCTCGGCGGCGCCGGCTACGTCAAGGACTACCCGGTCGAGAAGTGGCTGCGCGACACCAAGGCGATGGCGCTGTTCGCGCCGCCCTCGGAGGTGGCCGAGCTCGCGCTCGCCGGCGCCGTTCTCGGCACGCCGGTGTCGGCCGGCCTGCCCTCGACCTCGATCCAACCGTTCTTCACCTAGGAGCCACCGATGATCGACTTCGAGCTCACGCCGCAGCAGGCCCAGGTGAAGGAGATGATTCACCAGTTCGCCAAGCACGTGGTGCGGCCGATCTCGCTGCAGGCGGACAAGGACCATCGCATCCCCGACGAGTTCATGCTGCGCCTCGCGAACATGCGCGGGATGATGTCGGGCGGAGAAGTGCCCGAAGAGTACGGCGGCGAGGGCGGCGGCGCCGGCGAGCTCAAGGACAAGAAGGGCAAGTCGCAGAAGAATCGCTTCGGCCTCATCGGCGGCGAGGAGATGGCCTGGGGTGACATCAGCGTGCTCATGTCGCTGCCCGGCCCGGGTCTCGGCGGGCCGCCGGTGCAGTTCACCGGAACCAAGGAGCAGAAGGAGCGCTTCTTCGGCGTCTTCAAGAAGGAAGGGCTGCACTGGGGCGCCTACGGCCTGACCGAGCCGGGCGCCGGCAGCGATGTCGCCGGCATCCGCACCACGTGCCGCAAGGACGGCAAGCACTGGGTCATCAACGGCCGCAAGTGCTTCATCACCAACGGCGGGCGCGCTGACTGGGTGGTCATCTTCGCGACCGTCGATCCGACCAAGGGCCGCGCCGGGCATCGCGCCTTCGTGGTCGAGCGCGGCACGCCCGGGTTCTCGTGCGGCAAGATCGAGGACAAGATGGGCATCCGCGCCTCCGAGACCGCCGAGCTGGTGCTCGAAGATTGCCGCGTCCCGGAGGAGAACCTCCTCGGCGGCGAGGCGCACTACGAGCGCGGCAAGGAAGGCTTCATGGCGGCGATGAAGACCTTCGATTCGTCGCGCCCGATGGTGGGCGCGCTCGGCATCGGGATCGCCCGCGCGGCGTGGGACTACACGCGCGACTTCGTGAAGGAAAACTACATGCTCGCGCGGCCGATCCCGCGCTACGCGCAGCTCGCGGACACGCTCGCCAAGGGCAAGCGCGCGCTCGATGCGGCGCGCCTCATGTGCTGGCGGGCGGCGTGGATGGCGGACGAGGGCGTGCCCAACGCGAAGGAGGCGTCGATGGCCAAGGCCTACGCGGCCAAGGCGGCGATGCAGGTCTGCCGCGACTCGGTGCAGATCATGGGTGCCCACGGTCTCGAGCAGCACCAGTTCGTAGAGAAGTGGTATCGCGACATCAAGGTGTTCGACATCTTCGAAGGGACCGGCCAGATTCAGCGCATCGTGATCTCGAAACGCATCCTCCGCGAGCCGCCCAATTTCTAACTCGCGGTACTATTACAGCGGGCTGTCGGTTGTCACGGATTCATACTTGACGCGGGTTTACACCGACCCTAGACTACCTGCGAGTATAGGGACTCGCGTTGGATCGCAGATTTTCAGATCTGGAAGCTCGCGCCGAATGGCTCGACCGCTGCTTCGTTAGAAGGTCCTCTAACCCTCCAACAGTTTGAAAGCACTGCGGGGACGTGGCCCTATCCATGTCCCCTGGAACAAAGGGAATCGCAATGGAAAAGGGTACTGTGAAGTGGTTCAACGACGCGAAGGGTTTTGGCTTCATCACCCGTGAGGGGGCGCCGGACGTGTTTGTCCACCACACCGCCATCATGATGGATGGCTTCCGTAGCCTCGCCGAAGGCGAGGCCGTGGAGTTCGAGGTTGTGCAGGGCCCCAAGGGTCTGCAGGCCGCGAACGTCCGCAAGGCCGGCTGAGTCGTAGAGACGCTTCACAATGCTAAAAGGGCCCGGGGTAACCCGGGCCCTTTTACTTTCCGGAGGTCGGCGACCTGTCGGGGGCCGGCGTGACGCCGGATGACAAGCGCGTGACGGCCGCCCCCAGCAGCATCGCCAGGGCGGCAAACAGCGCGAACGATCGCAGGGCGGCGGCGGCGTGGACGTAGGGCCGCATGGCCGCGGTCACGTAGGTCGGCGAGGCACCTTCGGACAGGCGCTGGCCGGCGACCCATTCTTCCCACAGGCCGAGCAGCGCGACCGCGATCACCGCCAGGACGGCGAGCGTGAGCGCCGCGATCATCAGGCGCGGCGCGGGCACCGGTCGGTCACCGCGGACGGCGAGCAGGACGCCGGCGATGCCGAGCGCCACGCCGGTCACCAGGGCGATGTGAGCGTGGATGCCGAGCAGCGCGACGCCGGCGCCAAGCGCGATGGTTGCGAGCGCCAGGCGGTCATCGCGCTTGCCGCTCACCGGGCGCGCGCCTGCAGTCGGCTGTCGAGCTCGCGGATGCGCGCGGCCGACTGGGCCAGCTCGCCTTCGAGCTCGCCGATGCGGCTCCGCAGCGCTTCGACCTCGCGCTCGAGCCGCAGGCGCGTGGCGACATGGGCGACGCGCTCTTCATCGAGGACGGCCTGAAGGGCATCGAGCGCCGACTGCTCGGCGGGAGTTGCGGCGGCCTTCTGCTTGCGCGCAGACATCAGCGGTGCCTCAGCCCTTCGAAGGCGATCGAGAGCAGCTCGCGCACCACCACGCGCGGCTCGGGCGGCGACGGCTCGTGCAAGAGCGCGAGGGCGACGCGCTCGACCATGCCGATGTGCGCGTAGGCGCAAATCATGGGATCGACGGTGCGGAAGATGCCGAGCTCGATGCCGACGCGGATGTTGTCGGCTTCGACGCGCGCGAGGTCGCGATAGAAGTCGCGCAACAGGCGCTCGAGCTCGGGATCGAGGCTCATCGACTCGCGATAGGTCAGGCGCGCCAGCTTGTGGTGCTCGAGGAAGACGCGGACCATCTCGCGCGCGGCCTGCTCGCAGCGTGCGAAGAACTCGGCCGGCGTGTGGACCTCGTGCGCGACCGAGGCGCCGATGTCCTTGACGTGCTGGAGGAAGCTGCGCACGAGCTCGTAGTAGACCTCGCGCTTCTCGTCGAAATAGAGATAGAACGTGCCCTTGGCGACGCCGGCGGCGCGCGTGATGTCGTCGACGGTGGCGGCGTGGTAGCCCTTCTGGCCGAAGACGTCGCGAGCGGCGGTCACGAGCTGGGCGCGCCGCTCGTCGCGCAGGTGGGGCGAGCGTTTGGGTCGCCCCTCCTTGGCCAGGCGCGCGTCCTTGCCGGCGGCGAGGCGCGTGGAGGCGGCGACGGTTCGACGCGGCATGGACGCGAGCATATCACGGCGTTGACCGGCCGGTCAGTCCGGTGCTAGAGGGCGGTGTGGCCAGGCGGATCCGTCATCACGTCAATCCATTGCGCTCGCCGTTCTGGGCGCGGCCGACCGTGTCGACGGTCGCGCTGCCGGACGGGCGCGACGTCGAAGCCGAGCTCGGGTGCGCCGATGCGCGCTTTTTGTTCGAACGGGCGCCGCAGCATCCGGATACCTATTTTCTCGGGCTCGAGATCCGCGAGCCGCTCGTCGACGAGGTGAATCAGAAGGCGGAGGCGGCGGGCCTCGCGAACCTGCGCGCGGTGTTCTGCAACATCAACGTCGATCTGCAGGCGCTGGTGCCGGACGGATCGCTGGCGCGGGTGTTCGTGAACTTTCCCGATCCGTGGTTCAAGCGGCGCCATCAGAAGCGGCGCCTCATGAACGACGAGCTCGTCGAGGTGCTGCACGCAAAGTTGCGCAGCGACGGCGAGCTCTTCTTTCAAAGCGACGTGTTCGATCTCGCGCTCGACGCGATGGCGGTGCTCGAGGGAGCGCCCGATCGGTTCGCCAACGTCCTCGGCGCGTGGAGCTTCGTGCGTGACAACGAGTACGGCGCGAAGTCGCTGCGCGAGGTGCGCTGCGAGGAACGTGGCATGCGCATCTGGCGTATGTGCTACCGTCGGGTGGGTGCGTAGAGCGATCATCCTCGCGGGGTGCGTGGCCATGCTCGGCGGCCGCGCATCGGCGTACGACGAGAAGGTTCACGCGTTGCTCTCGGCGCATGCGTACGGCGGGCCGGAGAAGGTCGCGGGCGCGACGGACGCCGATCGCGCGGCGGTGAAGGCGTTGCGCGAGCGCATCTGGCACGCGGGGGCCGAGGCGAAAGATCCCGAGGTCAGGCGACGCTTTCTCGAGCGCTGGCCGCGCATCGAAGGTTTCGATGCGTGGTCGATGAAGCACTTGTTCGCGCTCAATCCGGAGAAGAAGGTCGCCGGGTTCGACGACGACGTGGCGCTGCCGGCGGGCGAAGCCGGACGCGACGTGTTCGCGACCGCGTCGCGGCTGCCCGACGACGACCAGCGCAACCGCGATCGCTTCTTCCACGATCAGATCCGCCAACGGAAGTACGATCAGTGGGCCCGGCCGCTGCCCGAAGATCCGGCGACGCTGGAGATGGGCGGGCTCACCGGGCTGTCGAGTCAGGCGCACGCGCACTACGGGCTGCCGCATCTCGCGTTCAGCGACGAACCGTCGGTGCTGAAGACGGATCCGCGACGCTTCGCCGTTCCACCGACGGTGCACACGTTCGGCGCCGACTTCGCCGAGAGCTACACAATGTTGGCGGCGCTGGCGGCACGGCTGCCGGGCGGAGAGCGGTTGGCGCTCACGCAGGCGGGCGCGGCCGCACACCACATCGAAGACGTCGCCAATCAGATCCACACGGTGCAGGTCGGCATCTACGAGTTCTTCGTGGACGCCAAGATCCAATCGATCAAAGAGGATCTGCTCTCGGCGGGCGGCCTGTTGCGGGCGCGGCCGAGCTTCGTCTCGATCGGGCTCGACATCATCTCCAATCATCACGTCCTCGCCGAGTCGCTGTACGCCAAGCACGTCTTGAACCCGAGCGATCCGATCGCGGCGCGCACGATCGCGCCGCTGCCGGCGAACAGCGCCGCGGGCAAGGCGAGCTGCGCGCCGGGCTTCGGGCGCGCGATCGCCGAGAAGCTGATCGACCAGTCGAGCTATGAAGGGCCGAAGGTGTACGCCGCCATCCGCGCGCTGGCGCAGCATCGCTACTCGACGGCCGGCGTGCACTTCGGCGACCACGACGATCCCGACGCCGCGCTCAAGCCTGACGTCGATCCCACCGCCTTCTTCGACCTCGAGGTCACCGGCGCGCGGCGCGCCCTGGTCGCGCTCGGCAACTGGTGGGCGAGCTTCGGCGCTTGCGCCGCGCTCGACGACGCCGCCGTGAGCGCGATGGCCGAGCAGCTCGTCAAGGAGCGGCTCGACGCGCTCGACGCCGTCGAAGGGCGCTCGCAGGGCTACGTGCCGAAACCGCCGGACGCGAATCGGCGTAACTGGTGGTTCCCGATCGGCTATGTCATCGCCATCTTCGTCGTCTTCCTCCTCGTTCGTCGTATGCGTCGCAGGAAGTAGGCTCAGCCTTCGATGCCCACGACCTGGCGCACGTGATGGTGCGCTTCGATCGCGTCGATCATGAAGACGGCGAGCGCGCGGAACGGTAGCGCCTTGCCGCGGTCGGGCATCGCGCCGTCGCGCGCGCGATAGCGCTCGCCGCGTCCGCCGGTGAGCCGCGGCGGCCGCGCGAGGGTCCATTCGAGCGAAGACGCCTGCACGATCGCCTCGGCGGCCGACAGATCGCGCGCGATGTGCTGCAACATCCAGCGGAAGAAGCGGAAGCGCAGGCCCGGCATGGGAAACAGCACCGCGACCGAAACCAGCACCAGCCTCTGGACGTGGGCGCGCGTCATCGCCGCGACGGTGCTCGCCGCGCAATCCCCGACGAGCGTGTGCGGGCGAAACGCCGTCGGCGGTTGGACGCCGAGCGCGGAGCAGACCGCGTCGTGACCGGGCAGCGCGGCGGCGAGCGCGTCGGTGTCGTGCGGATCGCCGCGCACCACCGAGAGCCGCGGATGCGCGAGCGCCTCGAGCTTCTGCGGCGAGCGCACGAACGCGGTGATGGAGTGGCCGCGCGCGAGCGCCACGTCGATGAGCTGCTTGCCGGTATGACCGGTCGCACCGATGATGAAGATTCGCATACTCCTAATGACTGGAATCGTCGCCGCTTTGTGACAAGGCGTTGCCGGGGAGCCCGATCCGAGTCCAGCCCGGACCGGGCCCCCCAACGTCGCGTGCGCCTTCACTTCGTGGTCGAGCGATGTCCCTTCACTTCGTGATCGAGCGTGGTGCGCCCCGCCGTCGTCAGGTACGGGCGCAGATGGCCGAAGGTCTTGCGGCCGATGCCCTTGACCTTGGTCAGCTCGTCGACGTGACGGAACGGATGCGTGCGACGATGCTCGGCGATCGCGTGGGCCTTGCCCGGACCGATGCCGGGCAGGAGCGCGAGCTGATCTTCGGTCGCATCGTTCAGGTTGACCACGCCCTCGTTCGACTTCGGCGCCGCAGCCGGTGCCGCGCGCGCAGCCGGCTCACCCGCCGTCGTCTGCGCGTGGGCATTGGCGAACGAGAGCGCCAGCAGCACCGCCGACAGCAGCGCGCGGCTCACTGGATGCTCCCGCCGAAGTCGAGCGCGGTGGGCTCGGCCGGCGCGCGGCGCGGCTCGGGGCTCTGCTGGCGCGGCTTGACCTCCTCCTCGCGGATCTGGAGCTTGCGCTCGTAGGGGATCGCGTCGAGGTAGACGTTGATCGAGTGATCGCGGTTGATGTGGGCGATGCCGAGGCGCATCCACACCGGCTTCTCGCGGCCCGGCTTCTCGATGATCTGGTAGACCGTGTGTTGCTTGCGTCCGCTGCTCTGCTTGTTGTCGTCCATGTGATTCTCCCCCGCGCTCGCGTGGCGAGCGACGGCGCGCCGCAAAAGCAACGCGCATGCCGGGTTGTCGTCGACGGTGATTCGCTGGTTTGCGCGAAAACGCACGAATTCGGTGTCCGGGTGGCGGACCAGATCCGAATCTCGGTTGCCGGTGCGCAACCCCGGCGTGCACGGGCGACCCGGCCGATCGGGCGACACCCGCGCGAGTGGCCCATGCGCGCGAGTGGGTGTAGACCGATAGGGTGAGCCCGCGCGGGTCGATGATCGCACCGCTCGTGATCTCGACGGCGGGCCACGCCGCGCTGGTGGCGCTGCTCTTTCTCGGCGCGCGGCTGTCGATGCTGGCGCCGCCGATCCCGATCGAGGTGCGACCGGCACATCGCGCCGTGCAACGTACCGGGCCGGTCGAGCGGCGCGGCGATCCCAAGCAGCAGCCGACGCCGCCGGCCGCGAAGCCAAAACCGGCGACCAGGGGCGCGGGCCCGAAGCCTGCCAAACCGACGCCGACTCCGCCGCCGGAGACGACCGACCTGTCGCCGTTCGCGCCCGACGACGCGCACCTCGTGGTGCTCCTGCGCATGGACAAGCTGCGCCGCTCGCCGCATCGCGCGGGCGCCGAAGCGCTCCTACAGGCGCTGCCCGATTGGTCGACGCTGGTGACCGGCTCGGGCGTTTCGCCGATCGACGACTTCGAGGCGCTGCTCATCGCCACCGCCGATCCGCACGACGTGACCGCGACGTTCCTGGCGGCGCGCTACGCCGACGGACCGAAGGTGCGCGCGCTCGCCTCGCGCACGCTGCCCGACGGCGATCCGCGCGTGTTTCGCGTCGTGCAGCCGGGCCTCACGATCCTCACGCAGCCGGGTGAGCTGGCCCAAAGCGACATGGGCGATCCGCGCACGACCTGGCTGCAGCAGCTGGCCGCGTTCGACAAGGTCGCGCAAGCCGACAACGGGCCGGCGGTGCTGGTCACGCTCGCCGACGCGCCGGCGCTCATCCACTTCGGCGACGGGCTACCCACGCCACAGGCGATCGCGCTGGCCGCGACGGGTGACGCGTCACCGGCGGTGCGCGTGCGCGTGGTCTTCGCCAACGGCGCCGAAGCGCAGGCGTTCGCGCGCGCGTGGCCGCAGATCCTGCAGCGCTATCGCGAGGCGACGGCGCTGCTCGGTCTGTCGCGCGCGCTCGACGACTTCAAGCTCGACATTAATGATGCGCAGCTGGAGCTGACCGGCCGCGTGCCCGAGCCGCAGATGCGCCTCGGGCTCAACTGGGTGCGCGCGCTTCTGCCGTCGCCGCGCGTACCGCTCGACGCGGGCGTGGCGCCGAAGTAACCTGCGCGCGTGACGACGATCGATCCCGCCGGCGTCGAAGCGATCACGTTCGATTGCTACGGCACGCTCATCGACTGGGAAGCGGGCGTGCGCAACTACGTGGCGCCGATCCTGGCGACCTCGTCGCAGCGCGACGTCACGCCCGAGGCGTGGGTGGCGCGCTGGGAGCACATCCAGTTTCAGATGCTGCGGCCGTATCGCCCGTATCGCGAGGTCCTGCAGCGCAGCTACGACGCGACCATGCAGTACTTCGGGATCGAAGCGTTCGTCGACGCGGGCGCGGGGCTGGCGCGCTCGATCGGCGAGTGGGTGCCGTTCCCCGACACGCGGCGCGCGCTCAAGCGCCTGGCGCGTCGCTTTCGCCTGTGCATCGTGTCGAACATCGATCGCGATCTGCTCGCCGATTCGGTCGGACAGCTGCAAGCGCCGTTCTCCTGCCTGGTGACCGCCGAGGACGCGCGCGCATACAAGCCCGACCCGAAGCCGTTCGAGCTGGCGCTGTCGCGGCTGGCGACGCCGCCCGGCGCGATCCTGCACGCGGCGTTCGGCTGGAAGTACGATCTCGCGCCGGCCCGTGCGCTCGGCCTGCGCACCTGCTTCGTCAACCGCGGCGGCGTCGCCGTCGACGAGCCGCGCGATCTGGAAGTTCCTTCGCTCGACGCGCTCGCCGACGCGCTCGGCACCTGAGCCGGCCGGCACCGCGCTTGCGATGCTACGCGGGGCGGAGGATTGCCCATGCGCCTTTCTGCGTTGACGGTAGCGCTGCTCGTCGCCGGTGGAATCGGATGCGACGATATGAGCAACGGCGGTTCCACCGTCGGAACCAACTCGAACAATGGTGACAACGGCGACGGCGCGGCGGCGCCCGCCGACATGAGCACGGGCCCCGGCGGCGGCGACATGGCGATGCCCGGCGGCGGCGACGGCGGCGGACAGGGCGACATGGGCCCGACGTTCGGCGGCCCCGGCCCGTGGCCGCTCGACGATCTGAAGATCTACGGCAGCGCCGACGGCCTCGGCGGCGGGCTCATCGACGCCAACCCAGACGAGGCGCAGAACATCTGGGCCGCCAACGGCGAGACGCTCTATGTGCTGCGTCCGGGCTCGACGACGTTTCAGGCGTTCACCGCCGCCGACGGCTTGCACATCGGACCGTTCACCGATTACGACAACAACCCCAACGAGACGAGGATCACCGCCATCGCCGGCGGCGCGGGCGGGCAGGTCTACGTGGGCTACTTCGGCTACGAGGGCAATCCCGATCCGTTCTCCGATACCGAGGCGAACAAGGAGCTCGGCAACGGCGACGACGTGAAGCTGAACGCCAGCGGCTCGATCGGCATCGAGCGCCTGCTCTTCCGTTGCGACGCCGAGCGCGGCGCCGGCTGCTGGGAGAACCGCTCGCCTCGCCGCATCATCTACTCGCACCAGGGCATCGCCGCCGGCCACTCGTGGTGGGGCTTCAACCACGGCGTCACGCACGTGCTCGGCGACGACTTCGGCGATCACGTGCACCCCGAGGTCTGGTACACGCCGCCGGCGGGCAGCAACAACGGCACCGAGAAGCTCGGTGAGTTCTATGGCATCGCGCCCGACGCGAGCGGCAATCTGTGGATGGCCGGCAAGTACGGCGTCGGCTGCCAGCCGTGGAATCCGATCCCGCACGGATCGGATCCGAGCGCCGACGAGTGGGTCTCGGGCCATTTTCTGTGGGCCTTCACCACCGACACCGGCGATCACAGCCTCGGCGAGCCGCAGGGCCCGAACTACGTGCCGGTCGGCTACACCGAGAACAACCGCGGCGCGGCGGTCACGCCCAACGGCGTCTTGTGGCTGGCGCGCCTCGGCGGCGGCCTCGTGTCGTGGGATCCGAGCTCGCACAACTACAACACCATGCAGCGCTGGTCGAACGTGCCGAGCGATCTGATGGACG
>Ga0070679_100005078_pt1 | contig 12157 bp, 13 predicted proteins | sample KBSC63BmetaG_FD_65652 | JGI IMG/M metagenome (GOLD analysis project Ga0070679, IMG submission 65652) | Corn rhizosphere microbial communities from Kellogg Biological Station, Michigan, USA - KBS C6-3B metaG | ecosystem: Host-associated > Plants > Roots > Rhizosphere | place: USA: Michigan... | reverse complement strand
GTTGCCGATAGGCTGCCCGGCCGTCTTCATCCATCGTCGCGAAAGCATTGACCGGATCCTGAGCGAGGACATGATGAAAGACGATCATCTGCTCCAGGAGCCGCGGCCACTCAAACTGGTTGAGCCGCCGCAAACTGTGAATGGGGGCCGAGAAAGGAGAGCTTTCGGCCGCCGGCAGCGCTGATGAAGCGAAGAATTCATCGGCGCGATCCAGAATAAATTCAAGCTGCGCCAGCTTGATCGAAACCGGGAGCAGCATGACCTCGGCAAGACGCAGAGCATCGACAGCCTGCACAGCCTCCGCATACAGCAGCAGAGAATCCCCTGACCAGACGCCACCGGCAGCGCTGATGTACACCTCCGCTATCCGCACCACTCGAGGCACCGCGTTCTCCGGTGCAGGGACATGAGGTATCGCGGCATAGGCATCGTGAGAAGTCGCAGCCTCCGTAAGCACGGCCTCGAACATGCGGGTGCTCTCCAGCAGTTCGGTCGAGGCAATCGATCCTGACGACGCGGAAAGGCTTTTACATGCACGAAGACGTTCCGCCAAACGCGCACTTAAGCTTTTCAGCCGGCTTTGCATGCCGCTCGCTCGTACTCGAGTGGTCCCGTGCAGTTCCTGCGCAAGCGCAGCAGCGTTCTCGCGCAAGGCATCGTCGCTCACGGCGGGACGTTCGGGCAGCTCATGGGTCTGCCGCTTCGGGACCGGCGCTGTGAGCGGCAATGAGTGCGCGGCTGCGGATTCTTTAGGAGCTTCGATCATGAACCTCTCTCGTGGATACGGGCGTCAGAACTAGCGATAACTAGCGGCTTGCATCTCGAACATTTCGGCGTACAAACCACCAGCCTGCATCAGGCTTTCGTGGTTGCCCTCTTCGATCAACCGGCCTCCGGAAAGGACCACGATGCGGTCTGCCATGCGGACGGTGGAGAAACGATGGGATATCAGCAGCGCCAACTTGCCCTGCGTCAGTTCGGCGAAACGCTGAAAGACTTCGAGCTCGCTTCGCGCATCGAGCGCCGCGGTTGGTTCGTCCAGAATCAGAAGTTGCGCATCGCGAAGGTAGGCGCGGGCCAGGGCCATCTTCTGCCACTCTCCGCCTGAAAGCTCTACACCACCTTCGAAACGCCGGCCAAGCAGTTGATCGTAACCATGCTCCAACTTTTGTACGACGCTGTCCGCGAGGCTTTTGTGAGCGGCGGCGTCAATCTCTTCCTGCCGGTTCATCTGGTCGATGCGGCCCACACCGATATTTTCCAGCGCGGTCAGCTCATACCGCATGAAGTCCTGAAAGATGACACCAATCTCGCGATGCAGATCTTCGAGCACGTAATCGCGAAGGTCTTTTCCGTCCAACAGAATCTGCCCCTCGGTGGGGTCGTACAAACGGGTGATGAGCTTCACGATGGTGGTCTTCCCCTGGCCGTTTTCTCCAATCAATGCCACCCGCTCACCGGGTCGCAGAACGAAGCTGAAGTCCTTCAACACCGTCCGCGATGTCCCCGGGTAAGTGAACGATACGTTGCGGAATTCGAAGCCGCTTCGTATCGGACGCGGCGCCGGCAGGCCATCCGGCTTGGAAACGACCGTCGGCTTCATATCGAAGAAAGCCACCAGGTCAGTGAGAAACAGCGCCTGATCGGCGATGCCGGAAGCCGTCGAGAACACCTGCTGCAAGTTCGAGCTTGCCTGTTGAATCGCGGTCGTCAGGAAGGTGAATTCGCCGATGTTGTAGCCCCCGCGAATGGTCCGAAAGATCACATAGATGTAGGCGCCGTAGTAGCCGAGGGTCCCGATGATTCCCAAGAGCCCACCCACGATCAGCTTGGACCGCGAGAGCGTAACGTCCTCGTTGTAAATCTGGTTGGCCAGCGCCTGAAAGCGTTCGGTAAAGAACTTGCTGAGTCCAAAGAGTTTGACCTCCTTCGCTCCTTCCCGGCTGCCGGCCACCTGTCGCAGATAATCCATTTGCCGCTTTGCCGGAGTCTGACGAAAGTTCTTCGCATATCCAAGAAACGCGTAGTGCGTCTCTCCCAGGAACGAAGGAAGCACGCCTACCGCGAGAAGAAGGACCAGCCACGGCGATGCCCACGCAAGCGCAGCCGAAAAGATCAGCGTGGTAATCACCTGCTGCATGAGGCGGCCCATCTGCTGGATCATCACCAAACGGTCCGTGGCCTGGACGCGGGCACGCTCCATCTTGTCGTAGAAGACAGGATTTTCGTAGGTTGTAAGATCCAGCCTTGCCGCCTGCTCCATGACGCGAACGCTTACATATTGGGTATAGCTATTCGCAAGCAGAGAGTCGCTGTAGTCGATCGCCCGCATCATCAATCCCATCATGATGTTGAGGGCGACTTCGGCAATAACGAGATGCCAGAAGTGAACAGGCAACCCGTTACCGCGCGACACCGCAACGATGCCGTTGATGATGTATTGCGCAACCTTGGCGATCGCAAACGGAAGACACGCCACAACCAGCCGCAGCAGGATACCCCACCCGACCGCAACACGGCTCGACTCCCAAAGAATGCGGAGCACAGGTGGCACATTCCGCAGGGCGCTCAACCGATCGCGCCATGGGTTTTGTGGAGTTGATCCTTCAGTCATGCATCCCTGGGAGGCCACAATGCGGTCGGCGTCCTATCTTCGGATGCGATATCGGGATGGCCTGTTGGTTCGACTCACGGTGCGAACAGTTCTGCATGAGATCCATTCCAACCGGCGATATCATCCATCCCTGCCGAACGTATGGGGGCTGTGCCGTAAAGGCTCATGACACAGGACATAGGAGGTTGGCTGAAGTTTCGGCGCTGCGAATCTGACGAGAGCGGTCGGTAGCGGCATCCACTCCCCGCGCGAGGAGTGGACGCCGCTGATTGTTTAGTGCTGGATGGTGAGGGCGAGGAAGTGAACGTCCGACGCCGTGGGATGCTGGCCGTAGTCTCCTGCTTTGAAGTAGCTGCGAGGAGCGTCGAGCGAGTAGGTGCTGAGGGTGCGGAAGCTGCCGTTGATGGCGACTTTCAGCAGATTGCCGGAGTACTCAATTTCATAGCTGAACTGAGTGCCGACGGGGATGGTTCCGAGGTAGGTGCGGATTTCATTGCCCCCGGCGCGCGTCTGCTCGACACCGATATTGAGGTCTCCGTTGGAGTTGTAGAAAAGCTCGCAGACCGGCTTGGAGGAAACGCTGTCGTCGATGTGGATCTGGCCGATGACCGTCTCATCGCCGGCGTTGGTGACGACGACGGTTGCCTTGAGGCGGTTGGTCGCGGCGTTGGGGTCCCAACTGGCGGCCTGTCCGTTGCTGGGGTTGACCTCGCGAAGCTCGGTGCGGCAGTGCGCCGAGTGGGCCGTGGTGACGCAGTTGACGCCGGGGTCCTTCATGACCATCGCGCCGTCACCGCTCTCGGTGAAGAAGTAATGGTGGCCGGGGTCCTGGTAGCCATTCTGTAGCTGCGAACTGGAGATAGTGGTGGGATTTCCCGTGGAGCCGATCGGGAGTTGCAGCTCCCAATACGTCATGTTGAAGTTGCTGCCCGGCGGGTTGTTGGGATTGAGAGCCCAGATGGTGAGCGGGACCAGGGCGATGAGGCCAAGAACGGTCAAGAGACGATAAGAGCCTTTTTGGGTTGCCTGTTTCACAAAGCGGCGAGTGGCCGCGACGATGCGTGACATGGTTTTTCTCCATCAAGCGTGTGAATGGTGCGGGATTTGTGGCAGGGAAACGGAGACAGGCCTTGTTCTCGATGCCCCTGAAGCTCAGCGTTATTTAATTCGCAGTTAGGTCAAAATCGACTGCGATGGCAATAAAAGCACCGGCGACGAAGAGCTGTCAAGGATATTAATTCAAGACAAACGATTGTCTTGGAGACAGCCGCGATGCCTGGGGCCGCCCGGAGACTTCCACCACAGGATGGCGGTATCGTCGCAGCTCTTTCCATTCGATCAGGCAGAGCGAGCTTTTCCCAATTGAAACGATCGGCATCGATGGAGATTCAAGTTCGGTGGCTGGTTTTTCGAGGCGCGGAGGGCCTTTGCCGCTGGGACAAGCGCTGCGGTCTTGTCCCCCGGGAACCGTCCGGTCGGAAGCCAAATGACGGGTCAAATACTCACAAATGAGAAAAAAATGCATTTTGCCGCAAATTCCGCAGACAGCTTCCGCTTTACCTATCGAAGAACCTGGTTTCAGCCAGCGACTGCGGGCGAATGTGCCGGCTCCTGTCTCGCAAAGACACAAATCGAAAGGGATCGTACCGTCGTGCTTTTCTTCCTCTTTGAGCTTCACGTCCCGTATGTACAGCATCTGCCGGCGTCCCTCTGCAAAGAGTGCAGGAGCGTTTGGCCCTTGCCAGGCCCTTGTATCACGTCGAGTACCAACTTAGATCGATCGATCGCTCACCGATCCGGAGGCTAGTCCAATATGCTTCAATTCCTTGCACACAGCGCGAGACATCCACGCATGCGCTTTGCCCCAATGCTGCTTGCTCTTGCCACGCTGGCCAGCGCGGCCCCCCGCATGTCCGCCAGCACCATCTTCTTCTCAGGAAATCTGAGGACCGACGCTACAGTTACCAGTTGCGGAGCGGGCTGCACGCTGGGCAACTCCGACAGCGATTTCGACTATGCGCAATTTGCCGCCGTGGTCGATAGTTTCACCGTCACGTCCACGACGATGATGACGGCTGTCAGCTACAGCTATGGCGGAGGGACCAGCCGGAGCGGACATGCCGTCGCCGCCGGCGGCCTTGAGCCGTACCTCAGCCTGTTCGATTCAGGCGGAAACTTCCTCGCCTCGACGTATTTCGGGATAACGTGTCCGGACGGTGCAAATTCGTACGACGGCCATTGCTACGACGTGGCGCTGCTCGGCGGAACGCTTTCTCCCGGAACCTATTACATTGCGCTGACCGCGTACGCGAATATGTCGTTCGCGGAAAACTACGGCGTGGGCAATCTCTCCGACGGTTTTACGGGCATTGGCAGTCTCCAGCCGGACGAAGACCTCCATTACGCCTTTGACGTCATCCTGCCGTCGAATACAAACCCGCCTCCACCTGTACCTGAACCCAATTATGTTTTCCTCGCAGGCCTCGCCTTGGTTGCACCGTTCTTTCTGAAGAGGATGAAGCTGCTCGCTGATACGCGAGCGTAGCCATTCTCTGTTCTACCGGGCCCGATACAACCGAGTTCAAAAACAGATCGATTCACTATCAGGAGAAACCCATGAAGAATAAATTGCTTACTCTCGCGGCGGCACTGGTGCTGCTGGCTGTTGTTGGAAAGTTCTATGCCAAGCCCGTCATGGCGCAGATCCGCGCCACACTCACCCAGGACGTTGACCAACCCGCGCGTGCGCCGTTCCAGGTGAGCATTCCTGTCAATATCAACAATTTCACCCAAACGAATGTTCCGATCCCCGCCGGTAAGCGGCTGGTAATCGACTACATTTCGTTGAACGGCGCGGCGCAGACGTCGGGCGCCTACATTCAGCCCATCGTTCTGGTTACCGCCAGCGTTGCGGGAAGCAATGCGGTTTCGTATTACTTCGGGCCAAATCCTTCGACGACAACTCCGGGGCAGTATTACGCCAGTTATCCAACAACCATCTACGCCGATTCGTTGAACGTGAGCCCCGCCTTCGCCGGCTACACTCCGAGTTTCGATTCCTTCAACGTCAACATCTCTGGACATTTAATTACGCCATAGACACCTGCGATTGTGGCAGTCATAGGCAGAAAGGGCAGGGCTTCGTACCCTGCCCTTTTTTTTGTCCGGCCAAAGATAGTTGAACAAAAGTCTCATCGATATACGCCAGGAGAAACCCATGAAGAATAAATTACATACCTTTGCAGCAGCGCTGATGCTGCTCGCTGTCGCTGCGACATTCTGCGCTAAGCCCGCCGTGGCGCAGGCACGTCCCACACTTGTACAAAACACGGATGAGCCCGCACGAGCACCGTTTCAGACGACCGTCTCTCTCAACTACAGTACGAGCACCCTTTTCGCCTCCGTTCCCATTCCCTCGGGGAAACGCCTGGTAATCGACTACGTGTCGGTAAACGGCGCCGCGGCAAGCAACAGTGGTCCCATTCAGCCCGTCATCATTCTTGAATCAGCCGTCGCTGGATCGCCTGCCGTCAGCTATTATTTGACGCAGACTCAGTCGCCACTTGTAACAACGCAATTCCACTCCGCCGCGCCCATGACGATTTACTCGGATACGCTGGCGGTGGCGTTCGGCTTTTCCGGTTATACCCCCAGCTTCGCGGTCTTCAATGTTTCTATCTCCGGACACCTGGTCAGTATCGCTACACCTTAGAACGAAGTCGTGCTGAGTGACAGAACCCCCGCCGGATTGGCAGGGGTTTTGCTGTTAGAGCTTCGACCGGCGCTCGCGAGAGAAATCACAAACCTCTGGCAGCGATGGCGCCGAGGTTGGCGACGGTGCTCGTGAGGTCGAAGGCGTTCCAACCTGCGAGGATTTTTCCATCGCGCAGATGCGTAATGGATATGCCGGAAAGCGTGACCGTCTCTCCGGTAGGCTCGAAGCCGAGGCCGTCGCCAGTGTGTGACATCACGGCGGACCAGCGCGCGGCGACTTTGTCTCCTTCAGCGAAGACGTCTTCGACCGTCAGGCGGATGTCGGAGAAGGTATCGCGGAAGCCGCGGACAGACGACTTGAATTCTTCACGGTCGATGACCGAGCCAGGCGTGGGAAAGTCGTAGCACTTACCGTCAGGCAGCAGGAACTCATCAATGTGATCGATGTTTCCATTGCCCCAGACTTCTTCAAACCAGCGGTGAATAAAGGCCTGCGCAGCTGCTGACATGAAATTCCTCCGATGCGGAAGAGTAACAGATTTGTTTCTGTCTGGAGGGATTCTCCGCTGGCGTTATTTATGCGCGTTACTGCAAGACACCTTTTGTTGTCATTCCCGCAGGGAATCTGCGTCTCTGTCGCTACCGCTACTTCTGAAGGAGATCGGCCGCAATGGCTGTCCACTCATCTTCGAGCGATCCGGTAAACGCAGGCTTCCCGGCGCGGCGGTACCAGTAGTTGGCGTTGAAGGTGTCGCCCTCCTTGCGGTGGAGATAGGCGTGAATGCGAGCGCCGTCGGGGGTGTCGACATCCTGGGCAAGGGCGTGGGCGGAGGCCCAATCGCCGTGAGCGTCGTGCCACAAGGCGTGGAGCAGCGGTGGGAGAGTGGTGGCCTCGGATGCGGGGAGTTGGCGGAAGTTTTGGGGCGACAAGCGTGTCATGGTGGAATTGTAGGACGCATCAGGTCATGAATAGGCCATTCGAGTCGAGCGGTAAGTTCTCGGCGGGCACGTCGTCCACCTCATCTCAGGTTGGCAGCCGCCGTTGCAATCAGCGTTCGAGTCTGTGTGGACCAGACAAGAGGTAGTTTCTCGAGACCTGAGAGGGTCGAAAAGTCTGGATATGTCTTTCTGACGTCACTATAGATACCTTTCGCGGCCTTCTTACTACCCTGCATGTACTCGGCCAATAGCAAACCCCACACCAAATCTAGTTCTTCCGTAACGCTATGCTTAGCACCATCTGCCTTGAAAATCTGCGACGCTTTCGTGAGATCTGCCAAGGCAATCTCATATCGCCCGAGGTCCAGAGCCACATAACCTGCATTGGACCAGGATGTGTAAGACTTCTCGTCCTGTTTTAGATTCGTCAGGCAATGTCCGTAAGCCACGTCGGGCTGATCCATGCTGTAGTAATACAAGCAATCCATCGCGTCGCTTGATCCCGAAGGCTTCGCCACCAATTTTTGATGAAGTGCTTTCGCCCCGCTTTTGTCGCCAACCACAAGATGAACAAATATCGCTTGATTGAGCACAAGAGAAGCATCAAAAGTTTGATACAGAGCCTGATCGATATCTTTCTTTGCCTCCTGGAAAAACCCCTCCTTCATCTCCATCTCCGCTAGAGCGGCCGCGCATACAGAGTCCATAAAGTCAGGATCCGTGTTGCATTTTCTGAAGGCTTTCTCGGCGTCTGACAACCTCACTTCTTTGCTGGCAGCCAGCCCATCCCAGTAGCTTTGCCAAGGACCGCTTGAACCTCGTATGGACTTGATTTTATTTTCAAGCCGGAGGTACCTATCTTTATCGCCGGAACGAATTGCTGCCCCTTCCAACATCGTTAAGACGAAACTGTCTTTCTGATCTTCAGAAATTTGCCCCGGAACAAGGGTGTACTTCTCTTCCATGTAATAGATGAGACCGAGGAGATTCTTTGCAGCAGTCTCGTGCGAAAGGGTGACGGCCTTTGCCGCAGCTGTCTCTGCCTGATCCAGGTTATGCAAGGCCAACGCAGCCATCGCTTTGAAATAGTAAGGTATTCCGTCATTGGGCTTAAGAGTAATTGCCGAGTCGCAGGCCCTGGTAATTGGATTCTGCGTATTCGTGGTTTGGATTTCGCAGAGCAGAACCTCGCCGGCAAAGGAGTGCTGCACGTTTGCGGGCAACCGCTGGAAAGAGGTTGCCGCATCGGCGTATTTCTTCTGGTCGTAGAGCGCTTGGACAGCAGCCAGATCGGTAGAAGGAGCTTCGGCAGCATGAGGAGGCTTTTCTGCAGTACTCCCGCCCGCGACCGCACCCGCCAGTACCGCTGCGCCCACCAAATCCGCAAGCGTCGTCGCAGCCGGAAGCGGCACCCGCAAGAGACGCTGTATATCGCTCACGCCGACAGCAAATCCGAAGCTTCCGTCTTTCAGCTTCGAAGTCGTGATGCCAATGACGCGGCCCTTGCTGTCGAAAAGCGGCCCCCCGCTGGAGCCAGGAGAGATGCTTGTCGTAACTTGTATGAGAAATTGTCCGGCGTCTTCGCGGAAAGCGCTGACAAGTCCGTTTGACAGACTCGCCGAGAGCCCTTGAGGACTGCCGATGGCATACACCGTCTCGCCGACCTTCGCGTCGAGTTCATTTCCGAGCTGCAGTGGCGTTCTGCCGCCGGTCTTTACGGCCAGGATCACCAAATCCGTCGGGCCACTCATGGCCGCGACCGAATCGGTCGAAACGATCGTTCCGTCGTCGAAAACGACGGATGCTTTTGAACTGCCTTGAATGACGTGATAGTTCGTCACAACGCGGTTCGGGGCGACGATGAAGCCCGATCCCTGGCCCAAGGGCGCTTTGTTCGCATCGAAGGTGAGGATGGTGACGACAGAGGATTTGTTTCGCGCGTAAAGACTGCTTGGGGAGATATCCGGTTTGGTCAGTGCACCGGGACCTCCGGAAGAAGCAGCAGATTTGCTCTGAGCATGCAGAACTCCGGACAGAAAAAGGAACAAAGCCATCCATGATGCAATGCAAGAAATCCTATCGAGCGTTCTCACGCGCCTTGCCCCCTGGTACCCTCGAAATTGCTTCGGTATTGCGGGAAGTATATAGAAATCGGCGCGATCGTCGCAGAAGAAACGCGATCAGGAGAAGCGAATCGCGGCAGGGCCGAAGATGAGGCTCGCGGGGCGCATGCACCGCCAGAGTTCGAGATGGCAGTGAAGCAGCCCACCCGCGGAGGCAAGAACGGAGAGGGGCAGGGTATGCCGGTGGTGAGTCATTATCGTCTGCATGAGGAAAGGACGGAAGCACAGGGTCTCCGATTGTCAGTCGTTGTCGTTTACGTGAGGCAAGGACGGAAGGGCCGGGTCTCCGACCCGGCCAAAAGAGCCGCTCCCCCTCCCCTCCCGTACTCATCCGCGGAACGCGGATGAGTACGGATAGTCTTCCGCTTTTTCGCAAAGACCTTCCCGGACAGGATTTTGGTGGATGTAATCGCGGCGGCTGTTGAATTGCTCGCGATTGAGGACGAGGTGGTCGGTGAAACCAGGTTGCCAGAACCTTCCCTTCATGTGGCTTGTAAAGCCGCCCTTGATGTTCTTCATGGATTCTGGAAGGTCCTCGGTCTGGATAAGTAGATGGATGTGGTCCGGCATCACGACGAAGGCGAAGAGTTTATAAGAGCCTTCGCGGCGATAGTGTTGTAGAGTGTCCATGAAGAGCCGCGCGGTAGCGTCGACCTTGAAGCGGCGACGGCGATCAAGGGTATTTGCGGTGATGAAGAATGTGCCGGTAGTAGCGGTCCTCGGCGGCCGAGCCATGGTTGGATTGTAAGGCTAGGCGCAGATTCGCGGTGAGCCTCAAATTTCCGCGTCGGGATTTTCCCAAATGAAAATGAAGCGAAAACCTTTGATGATCCGCCATCATCATTTCGGGAAGGGCAAGAGCGGAAGCCAGACCTTCGATCGTCCATCATCATTCATCATTATTTCGCGGAGCAACAACGGAAGGGCAGCGTCATCACCCGTCCGCCGTCATCGTCTGCGTGAGGCGAGAACGGAAACGCAGGCCTTTGATCGCGCTTCATTATCGCTGCGCGAGGCAAGGACGAAAGGGCAGATCTTCAATCGTCCGCCATTATTTCGCGAGGCCAGGACGGAAGGGCCGGGTCTTCGACCCGGCCGAAAGAACCGCCCCCAACCCCTTCCCCCTCGCTTGTCCGCGAAACGCGGACAAGCGAGGGGGAGCGCCGCGATAATTCGCGGCGCCGTGAAAGAAGGCAATTTTGTCGTTACGGCTTCGCCTGCACTCCGGCCTTCGGCAGAGCGGAAGCGTCTTCGACGCGGCTATTATTGGCCGGGTCGAAGACCCGGCCCTTCCGGGGTTTGTGTAGACATTGGAGATGGGCAGGAGCGGCTGCGCGATGTCGACATTTCAACCCAACATGCGTGCACCGGGCAGGTCAAGAAAGAAAGCGCAGGCCTTCGATCGTCCGTCATCATCGTTTCGCGGGACAAGAACGGAAGGGCCGGGTCTTCGACCCCGCCGAAAGACGCCCCCCAAAAACCCTCCCGCCCTTGTCCGCGGAACGCGGACAAGGGCGGGACCACATCAAGATTCGCGGTGGTTTGAAAGAAAAGAACTTTGTCGCGGGTCTTCGAAGGAGAAAAAATGCAGAGGAATTTCCCGGCAGTCTTTGCAGTTGTTGCTTTGTCATTCGGTGCAGCATCGGCCGACATCCTTACCTTTACAAATTCATCGGTCGACGATTCATTCACCGCATACATCAGCACGAGCAACAGCACACTGGGCACTGAGTTTTACAGCGGAAGCGGGATTGAAACACCCAATAAATGTGACGCTCAACCCAGGACAGGATTATTTCATTCACATCGTAGCGATGAATGATGTGGGTGCAGGAGGCTGGGGTGGAGAGTTCGCATTATCCGGAGGCAGCGATCTTTTCCTCAATGGAACCACCGCAGAACAAACCGGATCAACCCCATCCGACTGGCAGGCCTCCGATGGAGTGGCCATAGGCACATCGTGGACTAGCTCCCCTTTAAGCTACACGGCGATCCGGGAATCCGATGTACCGCCGGTATATCCGGCGGGAAGCGCTCTGATGTGGAGTCCAGGTCCTAACGCCGGAGGCGGAGACTCTCCTACGCAGCCAGGTGAGTGGAACGGGCAATGTGAGGGTTGCCAGATCGACTTTTCGACCGAGATCGTTGCGCCTGTCCCTGAACCGTCGGACGTTGCGCTGCTGGGTACAGGGATGCTGGCCTTTGCCGGGCTTGTGCGTCGTAAGATCAGCCACTAAGGAGTATCGGTTCTTAGGAAAGCCCGGCCGGGCAGGACTTTTTAAGGGTGCGGCCGAGGCTTGGGTAGGCAAAGACGGGTCGCACCCTGGCGTAGTGGTGGTGTTGAAAGGGGCTGTGAGGGCGGTTGAGGTTCCCCACTCATGTGCTAAGAACAAGAACGCGCTTGAATGGGCACCCCGGGTTTCTATGCTGCCACGGGTGAGCAACCCGCCCTTCACGACGGCCTTCGGCAGAGTGGAAGGAGGTTGGGAGGGAGGCTTTTAGGCAGGTCGGAGACGCTGCCCTTCCGGGTTTTCCGTGGGTCTTGGGGACGGGAGCGGTCGCGCGTTGCCCACATGTCAGAAACGAGATATGGGGCACACATTTTTGTGGAGGCTTGAAGATGTGGGCCGCCCCATGAAAAAAATTATTTCAGCAACAGTCTGCGCAGTGGGAAGCGGATACTTACCCGCAAGGCAAGAGTCAACCATAGAAAGACTGAAAGTCTACGCCAAAGGCTTTGCCTAGGTTACGATACCTTAGAATAGAA
>Ga0070679_100005077_pt1 | contig 12157 bp, 8 predicted proteins | sample KBSC63BmetaG_FD_65652 | JGI IMG/M metagenome (GOLD analysis project Ga0070679, IMG submission 65652) | Corn rhizosphere microbial communities from Kellogg Biological Station, Michigan, USA - KBS C6-3B metaG | ecosystem: Host-associated > Plants > Roots > Rhizosphere | place: USA: Michigan... | reverse complement strand
GCCCGCCGGGCAGATCGCATTGACCCGCACTGCATACGCCCGTGATTCGTCGGCCAGCGATTCCATAAAGCCGAGCACGCCAAATTTACTGGCACAATAGGCTGAGGCATGAGTATAGCCATGCTTGCCCGAATCAGAAGCAATCATGACGATGGTTCCCTCGCGTTTGGCATAGAGCGTCGGCAGCACAGCCTTACAGCACAGAAACGCTCCCAGCAGGTTGACATCGAGGATGGCCTGAAATTCGGCCAGAGGAAGCTCATACACTGCCATGCGCCGCTGTATTCCGGCATTGGTGGTCAGAATATCGATGGTTCCGAAGCGCTCAATCGTTTGCTGAACCATGCTGGCGACGGAGACTTCGCTGGTGACATCGGTCTCAATCGCGATGGCCTGGCGACCCAGCGCCTGGATTTCAGCCGCGACCTGCTGCGCGTCACTCAGATTGCGTTCCGCGATGGCCACGCTGGCTCCCGCGTTGGCGTAGGTCAGAGCAATCGCGCGACCGATTCCTCTACCTGCCCCAGTCACGATGGCAATTTTCTCTCTTAGTTGCATTGGCAATTGGCCTCTTTCTTGTAATTTGTTCATCGCAGTAGTCAGCCCGTTGTTCAGCAAAACTAATCAGTGCAGGCTTTGAGGTACAGGGCAGCCGGGGCCGTGCTGAACGGTGCCTGAAACGTCTGGACCCCCTGCTCGACCTGGAGCTGGTTCCCCAGAAAAATAGTGTGGGTATCGACGTTGAACCACTCAACGGCATACCTGCCCGCGTCAAGTCGCAGCTTGATCTCGCCACCGGCCTCTGGCTGATAAGCCAGATATTCCGCGCCCGGATGATGCAGGCAAAAGCGTGTCGAGCAATCCACCTCGTCCTTCGTGGGAGTCAGCCCCGCCAGGCCGATTTTCTCTGCATAGTAGCGAGTGTCACGCATTGCCAGATCGCTTTCGCGGGGACGAAAATCGTTATCCCACAGCTTATAGCCATCCATACTAATAGGATTGTTGCCGCGCAGGAACGAGCACCAGGCCTGGTCAACGGTGATCTGGTCAGTATTCACATGATCGGTGTCCCAGATCACCGGCTTGCGGCCATCCGCCAGCAGAACATCCGTGGTGCGGGGATAGTTATCGGGCGAGATCCAATCGGCGGGACTCTGCAAAAGCTCCTCGTTGGCCAGGCCGCGCCCGGCGGTAAAGCCGATCATATGGCGCTGCGTGGGGTACGTCTCGGTCTCGTAGCGATGAACCTCTTCAATGACCGCGATCTGCCAGGCCAGATTGCCATCGTGGCCCATATTATCCGCCTCGTCCTCGTTCGAGACCTCGTACAGCACGTTATCCAGATCATGAACGGAGTCGATAACCTTGTGGAGATAAGCCCTCTGATACTCCCAGATTTTGCCCGGCAGCGGCCAGGTATGCGTCTCGTAGCCGTAGCCATCGCCATCAGGATCGCCGTCAACACCATTGATATTGTTCTCGCGGTGAAACGGATGGCTTGCCCACGGATTTTTGGTGCCTTTGGGCCAAAAATTTGGATTGTTCCCGGTACTCCCGCCAAAGAAGAGCATAATGGAGACATACAGCCCCTTGTCTCTGGCCTGCATCACCCGTGTGCGCAACCGATCGAAATATTCCTGATGAAAGGTACTCAGATCAAACTTGTTGCCCCCACCAAACGCGCCTGGCGTGCTGGAACGTCCCCAGGGGAGTGGGGAGAAATAGACGTGTTCGTCGGGCGTGTACGGTCCCCAGCGCGGGTTCTCGCTGACCATCCAGAGGCGGATGAAGTTCAGACCAGCATTGACCATAAAATCCAGGTAATTATCAGGAATTTCGCCACTTGATGCGTCCGTAGGGCTGCTGTAATTCATCTGCGCTTGCCGATCGAATTCGAAGCGGTCCATCAAATTGACCCAGGTGTGGGCGCCCACCAGGTAGATTGGTTGCCCTGAATTATTCGTAAAATAGCGTTGGTTGGCCGGATGCACACGCAGAGGACCATCAATGGGTTTCGGCCTGAGCTGTGGCTGCGTTTCGTTGAAATTTTGCTCGCTCATGAAAAATGATCTCCAATCGACTGAGCATAGTCATGCGATCAAAACGGTTGATCGGAAAAGCTCCGAGTTTTCCCACGAAATGCCTGGTCAACCTCCTTTTTGTGAGAATTTGTTCACCAAATCAATGAACATTTATGTGAACAAGTATAATCAGGAGAAAGATCTCTGTCAAGAAACATTTTTCCTTTTTGCTCGGAAGACGAATTTTTGCGAACGTGGATCGCCAGTATACAAGAGATATCTGGCTCGTTACGCTTCCCTGATAGGCTCAAATCTCTTTCAGCATGGTAAAAATAGCATAAAAATGCCTCATGCGGATCATCCAGGTAAATAATGCATCTCGCGCTGATTCTTCGGGAGTCGGCAAATTCACCGAGTTTACCTCTTGACAGAAGGCTTTTTTTTGTTTAACATGTTCATAGAGTTGTTCACCGAATTTTGACAGTGACGGAAGGCGAGAGGGCTTTGGCAGATTCAGTAACAGTACGCGATGTCGCAAAGCACGCAGAAGTTTCCATCGGAACGGTCTCGCGCGTGCTGAATAATCGCAGCAATGTCAACGAGGAGATCCGGCAGCGCGTATTCAAGGCGGCGACCGAGCTGGGATATTTTGGCCTGCGGCGGCAGGGGTCGCAGGCTGGAGCCTCGGCCCAGGTGCTCGGAGAGATCGGTTTTTTGCTCATTTTGAGCCACGCCGAGCAGGATAAAGGGGGATTGATCGATCCTTTCTGGGCGCATATTCTGCAAGGGGCAGAGCGCGAAGCGCAGAAATCGAATATCAAAGTGACGTATCGCTGGTTAGGACGCCTGACTGATCCAGCAGATTTGCGTTTGCACAAAATCTACGAGATGCGCCTCGGCGGCTTTCTACTCGTCGGCTCGCAGGAGCCGGAAATTGTGCGCGCGATCTATGAGATGCAGACGCCCCTTGTATTGGTAGATACGCATATTCCCAAGATGCCAGTTGATTCGGTCCTGTCAGATAATTTTGAGGGCGCGAAAGAGGCGGTTGAGTATCTTATCAGTGAGGGGCACCGCCAGATTGCTTTTATCGGAGGACCAGCCCTGCCGGATGCGCCATACACCACAAAGGTGTATACCGTTGAGTGGCGCTCGATGGGTTATCGCAAGGCGTTGGAAAACGCCGGGATATCGCTCGATTATGAGCTGATCGAGTCGAGCAACCTGGTTGCCGATGGTGGATATGAAGCCTGCAAACGACTTCTGGCCAAAAAGCGCCCGTTCAGCGCCATTTTTTGCGCCAACGACCCTACCGCGATTGGGACTCTGAAAGCGCTGCGTGAAGAGGGCTTGCGTGTACCTGAAGATGTCTCGGTGGTTGGCTTTGACGATGACCTTGCCGAGCATTTTGGCCTGACCACTGTGCGCGTCAACAAAGAGGAGATGGGCGCTGTAGCGGTGCGCACCTTGATTGACCGTGCCGCTGATATGCACGCGCCTCCGGTCGCGATTACGCTGGATGTTGAGCTGATTAAGCGGGATTCGGTGGGACCCTATACTCCTGCTTCCTGATTTTTGCGCTCCATCCGGTATTTTTCAGTGGAAACCTGTCTGCGCCTATCTCTTCCACCAGCGCAGAGATAGAGGCGGGTTTCATATAGATCGTATTTTATGCAGATCGAGCCAGCGTCAATGTTGGAGAGAGGAGGAGCGTTTCTTTATCAAACGCATTAATATGCTTCCATCTGGCCGGTAAAGACGCCTGAGGTCACAGAAGGGATAATTTGGACTCTCAGGTATTTTTACCAACCATCAGGAAAGCCATAGTCACCAAGGCACAGTATAGTTTCTCGAATCTAGCGAATCCTTGATCCATTCGATTCTCGTTGACACCGCAAGCGATGCTGGATGAACTACGCATCCTCTACTTCCTTGCCCGAAGGCGTCAGAAGCTACTTGTCGACGCAAAATCGTTCTTGCTGAGATGCTTCATCGCGACGGTGGCTTGCAAGAGGAAGCGTTGGCAAGCAAGACAGATTGAAAAGTTGCACGCTCATGCTTTTACCCAAAGGAGCGTTTTACTTTGGAACCCGGAAAACATGATTCAGTTTTTCAAAGTGCTTGGAGACTATTCTATCACATGATTACAAGGGAGGAAAGTAGAAAGAAAACGCATGGATGCTCAAGAAAACGCTACAATTCTTAGAAACGTTCACGATACCATTGTTTAGAGGAATCTGGCAGCCCGTCTCTGGTGATGGGTAGGCGATCCTCTCTGGAGTGATTTCTATCAGTATATTGATAGAAAGGAGCAAAGATGTCAAAGTATTTGCGTGTTCCGGCAGGTTGGAACAATCTTTCTCCCAGGCTCCGCTTCATGCGGAAAGGTACCACACTCGTTTCGCTGGTCATCTGCTTATTCGCCTGTCAAGTCATCCTGGCGGCATGTGGCGGTTCTTCAACGAACGGACCGTCCATTACGCTCAAGATCATTCAGTGGTCCAATCCTCAAGAGTCGGCAACGATCAAACAGCTTGCGACCAAGTTTCATCAACTGTATCCCAATATTACCGTGCAGGATACCGCAGTACCCAACGATCAATATCAGCAGCTTGAGCAGTCGCGTCTGACGGCGAAGGATGTTGATTTGATGGCGGTGCAGGCGCTGGCCGGTGCTCCGCAATCTTACACGCCGGGCGCGCAGAAGCCGGTCTGGTTGCAATGGATCGAGGCCGGTCAGTTAATGGACCTGACGGGTCAACCTTTCTTGCAGAACTATTATCCGCAATCTCTGGCCAATGCCTCGACCTATAATGGCAAGGTGTATACGGTCACGACCGGCTCGTATGCCTATTCCGGGGTGTTCTACAATAAGTCGATGTTCAGCCAGTACAACCTGTCGGTCCCGACGACCTGGGATGAACTGGTGCAGGATTGCCAGGTCTTGCAGTCTCACGGGATTGCGCCTTTCACGATCGGGCAGAAAGATGGCTGGCCATTGACGTTGCCCGCTGACGGCATTCTCTCCGACTTCTATCCTAATTTGCAACAACTGAACCAGGATCTGTGGAGCGGCAAGGTGAAGTGGGACGATCCGAACATGATCCAGGTCTTTACCCGTGTGCAGGATCTGATGAAGTTTTCCGAGAAGGGTATTACCGGTATCGATAGTCAGACGGCTGCGAGCCGCTTTGCTGCCGGCAAAACGGCGATGCTGATTACGGGTATGTGGGATGGTGCGAGCATTACGCAGGCGAACCCGTCCATGAAGTTCGGCTATATGCCCATTCCTGGTAGCGATGACGCCACAGCGAATAACCAGTTCACCGGCAAGTACGATTTCGCGTGGGCTGTTCCTGCTCACGCGCCTCACAAGGATGCCGCGTTGAAATGGCTGTCCTTCTTCTCCCAGAAGGACAACTATACGACCTGGGTGAACGCGCTGGACATCCTGCCTGCGCAGCCCGATATCGCGATTACCGCCGCCTTCTTGAAAGAGGTCGCGCCGACTGCTTCGACCTTTAAGCCCGGCTGGGACCAGATTGCGATTAGCCCAAATAACGCGGGTCAGTACGCCGGTCTCTCGGTCACGTTCCTCTCTCCGGCAGGTCCAATTAACGACCCGGGTGAGCTGGCACATAAATCGGAGGCTGATTGGGTGGCAGGTCTGAAGTCGGTTGGAGTTGTTACTCAGTAGGAAAAGCTCTCTGCGGCGAGGATAACCACGGCTATCCTCGTCCGCAGAACCTGCCAGGGATGGAGAAAAGGTCGATATCTTCCTCGCAGGCGTCTCATCTCACCGGTCGTTTTTACAGCACAATGAACGAGAGGTCATAGATGTACCTTTTTGGAAAAAAAGGGTGGACCCGCTTCATTCCTTTTCTGGGGATGTTGCCAGCCTTGATTCTCTACGGCGTTTTCACCCTGGGGCCATCGCTGGCCACGGTTTTCCTTTCCCTGACCGACATCTCAGGCGTGCCGGGAGATCCCTGGCATTTTATTGGACTGGCGAACTACTACGAGTTTTTTTTCAAAACCAACGCGCGTGATAATCTGACCGCTCTGTTGCACACGCTGATTTTTGCCTGCGTGGTGACGATTGTACAGAATGTGCTAGGGCTGCTGCTGGCGATTGTTCTACATAGAAAACTCCGTGGACGCTCGTTCTATCGCGCAGTCATCTTTCTACCCACTATTCTCGGTGTCACGGTCATTGGTTTAATGTGGTCGTTGATTCTCAACCCTCAAGGCGGCCCCATCGAATCGCTGCTCAATCTCTTTGGCCATTACTCCAATCTGCTCGGCGACTATACTGCCGCGTTTCCGCTGGTCATTGGCGTTCAGGTCTGGATGACCGTGGGCTTCTCGATGGTCATTTTTCTGGCCGGCTTGCAGGCTATTCCGGCAGAATTGCACGATGCCGGTCATGTCGATGGTGCTTCGCGCTGGCAAATATTTCGCACCATTACCTTTCCTCTCCTGGCCCCGGCAGTCACCGTCAATGTTCTGCTCTCGATCATTGGATCGCTGCAAAATTACCAGACCGTCTATGTGTTGACACAGGGACAGAACAACACGATGGTGCTTGGCATGCAGATCTTTCAGCAGGCCTTTGGCGCGGCTCAGGTTGGCTTTAGTTCCATGCGTCAGGGCTACGGTTCCGCGATCTCAGTGGTCCAGTTTTTCCTGGTTTTCGGTATCGTGATCATCTTTCAACTCTATTTGCGCCGTCGGGAGGTCCAACTATGAAGCATCTTCCATTGAGCAAAGGGCAGTCTTTCCAGCAGCCTGCCACCTCTGCCACGTCTGCTGGCTATCCCGTGCAGAACCATGGCTTGCAGGCTGCGGCGCTCAACCTCCCAGGCCGAGAACTGCGGCGCACACGCAAAAAACGGCGCATTTCGCTGATGACGCTTGCTGTATACCTCGTGGTCTTGATAGCCCTGGTCTGCTATCTGTATCCGCTGCTTTACCTGGTCAATATTTCCTTGAAAACGCTGATTGGCTATATCAGCGACCCAGTCGGCCTGACCAAAACGCTGAACTGGCAGAGCTATGTCGATGCCTGGGTACAGGGCGATTTCTCTACCTACTTAGTCAACACCCTGCTCTACGCGCTGGCCGCGACCGTTATCTCGGTGCTTTCCGCGGTTTTTCTCGCTTTCCCTGTTGCGCGAGGCTATGTCAAAGGGAGCCGGTTCTGGTATATGCTGTTTGTTATCTCGCTCTTCCTGCCCAGTGGCCTGATCCCGCAGTTTCAACTCATCCTGCATATCGGCCTGTATAATACACAGATCGGCTATATCCTGCTGAGCGCCGGAACTGGCCTGGGACCGTTTTTAATCATCGGGTATTTGCGTTCCCTGCCTAAAGAACTGGATGAGGCTGCGGCGATCGATGGCTGTGGCTATTTTCGCTACATCTGGACGGTGGTAATTCCACTAGCAAGGCCGGTCATTGTGACGGCGGCGATCTTGCAGATGATTGGGATCTGGAATGATATTATCGGACCAACGATCTATCTCTCTGATCCCTCGTACTACCCGGTGTCGCTGGGGCTGTTCAACTTCTACGGCAATTATGGCAACCAGTGGTCCACCCTGGCCGCCGCGACGCTCATTGTGGCCGCGCCTCTCGTGATTATCTATATTGTATTGCAACGCTATATCATTGATGGTGCTATCGCAGGAGCGGTTAGAGGCTGATTCTGTGCGCGTGCTATCGTGAAATACATCTGACTTGGAGAATGTACTTGAAACACCTTACCCTTGCCAATGGATGGCAGTGTAAACAGCGCAATCCTGACCTGACTCTGGCGGCAGATTTCGCGTCTCCCGATGGTTGGATTCCTGCCATCGTTCCTGGAACTGTTCACCAGGCACTGCTCGCAGCCGGCCAACTCCCTGATCCCTTTGTTGCTCTGAATGAGCAAACAGTACAGTGGGTTGGCGAACGTGACTGGCTGTATCGTCTCGCCTTCGATCTGCCGCCAGACTTTTGCGCGGAGGGAGAAGAGCAAACGCTGTGCTGCGATGGCCTGGATACCTTCGCGGTCGTCTGGCTCAACGGTCAACAAATCCTGCGCAGCGAGAATATGTTTCTTCCCACGCGTACCTCGATCGCTTCATTGTTGCGAACTGGCCGGAATGAATTGCATTGTCTATTTGAGTCTGCCCTGTTGCGTGGCAAAGAGCGTGAGGATCAGTATGGCAAGCGCGCCGTCTGGAATGGCGATAGTAGCCGGGTGTATGTGCGCAAGGCGCAGTATCACTATGGTTGGGATTGGGGACCAACGCTGCTGACGGCTGGTCCCTGGCAGCCTGTGCGTCTCGAAGCCTGGTCAGCGCGTGTTGCGGACCTGGCCTGCGCGCCAGAGCTTGCTTCTGATCTCACTGCGGCGACATTGCCGGTCCATGTGGCGATCGAACAAGTAGGAGTGATACCGGACCTGCGCCTGCGCCTGGCGCTTTTCGCTCCCACCGGTGAAAAACTTGCGGAGGTGGAGATCCCGGTCGAAGGGTCAGAGATTCAACACGAGTTTACGCTTGACGCTCCCGAACTCTGGTGGCCGCACGGCTATGGGAAACAGCCCTTATATCGACTGACGGCGGCATTGACGCTAGATGGCGAGATGCTCGATCAGCATTCTCAGCGCCTGGGCTTACGTCTCCTGCGCCTGGTCCAGCGGCCATTGCTTGACGCGGAGGGGAGCAGCTTTTTCTTTGAAATCAACAACACACCGATTTTCTGTCACGGCGCGAACTGGATTCCCGCCGATTCGTTTTTGCCACGTGTCACGCCTGAGCTGTATCGCTCCTGGCTGCAACTGGCTGTCGATGCGCACATGGTCATGCTGCGCGTCTGGGGTGGTGGTGTCTACGAGCCTGATATCTTTTATCAGCTTTGCGATGAACTAGGCATTTTGATCTGGCAAGATTGTATGTTTGCCTGTGGCATCTATCCGACCAACGACTGGTTTCTGGAAAATATCGCGCTGGAAGTTGATGCGCAGGTGCGCCGTTTGCGCAATTACGCTTGTATAGTCCTGTGGTGCGGTAATAACGAAGATCAAATGATCGCGGAGACCGTCGAGGACTTCCGTCCCGCTGCTGTCGGACCGGAAGTAGCTAAAACTTTGCCCGCCTATCGCATCTACGAGCAGGCTCTGCCCGCTCTCTTTGCCCGCCTCGATTCCTCCCGCCCCTACTGGCCTGGCAGCCCGTATGGCGGAGATGTGTGCAATGCCGCCGAACGCGGCGATCAGCATGTCTGGGCGGTCTGGCACCAGGGGGTCGCCTATCAAGATTATGGCAAGCTGGCCGGACGTTTCGTCAGCGAGTTTGGGATGCAGGCCTACCCGGAACTGCCAACCATTGCTGCCTTTGCTCCTGCTGAGGAACGATATCCGCAGAGCAGGACATTGGATCATCATAACAAAGCAGATGGTGGACCGGGGCGCATTGCCTCGTATCTGGCAGGGAACGTGCGCATCCCAGAAAACCTGGAGGAGTATATTTACGCGACGCAGTTGATCCAGGCCGAGGCGTTGACCTCAGCAGTACGGAGCTGGCGTAGACGCTGGCAAGGGCCGGGGCGCGAATATGTGGCGGGCGCGCTGGTCTGGCAACTGAATGATTGCTGGCCTGTCACCAGTTGGGCCGTGGTCGATTATTGGCAGCGTCCCAAGCCTGCTTATTACGCGCTCAAGCGCGAAATGGCTCCTCTGACTCTTGGCCTCTCTCGTTCTGTCGAGAGCGTCGAGGTCTGGGGCGTCAATAGTCTCTCCGTACGCCTGGAGGGAATCGTGCGCATACAGTGCTGGACGCTGGATGGCACGCTGCTCCACGAAGAACTGCGCCCGGTTGTTCTTGAACCGAATCGTTCAACCGAGTTGGGAAACATCGAGTTTTCTGGCACGGGCCAGTGCCTCTTCAGCGCGCAACTTTTCCAGGAGCAGCGGCTGCTGGCCTACGCCACCCTCTGGCCGGAGCCATGGAAATATCTCACTTTGCCTGATCCGGACATCACGATCGAAAAGCTTGGCCATGATCAAGTGTGCATCCAGGCAAAGAATCCTGCCAAGGGAGTCTGGCTCTCTGCGACGCATCCGGTGAAGTGGAGCGATAACATGCTGGATCTCTTGCCAGGCCAGTCGCAGATTATTACGGCAGAGGGGTTAGGCGAGGCCGATGTCGAGATCCGCTGGTTGAAATGTTGATGAGTGTTGCGCGAAAGTGGTTGAAACTCTGCTTGTCGAGCAGGCTTATGCATTGCGGTGGAAAGGAAAGGGAGTAGAGATGGCGCGGATCAAACTCTCCTAGCTGGTCGAGGCTATTGTGGAGCGCGTGCGTGTGGCCTCACCCGCCGTTCAACCCACACGCGCTCCGTTCGAGCCAGTCGTAGGCGTGCTCTTTTCAGCCCTCGTAGTAGCCGGTATGCAGATCGATGCCCGGCTTTGTGAGCAGATCACCAGGCAAATCAACCAGCAAGCTGTCTTTGGAGAAGTGCAGCCGACGGCATAGCCTCGAAGGGCGGAGATATTGCGAAAGATACGCGTACTTTTTCTGAAAAAAGCGTGCATATTCCAGCACGATCAATGCTATAGTATGACACCATACCAGCTGTGTGCTGGTCGATCTAGAACAGAGGAGGAAATACCATGGGAACGTTGTCTCACCCCTTAGTTACTCAGGATGTGGCCTTTTATCTGCAGCAGGGATATGTGCTGTATCACCATCAGCTTTTCTCTGAGGAAAAGTTCGCGCGACTTTGTGGTATTTTTGAGGAACACCTGGCGCAGAAGGGCGCAAAGCTTTCGGATGAACTGGACACACCGCATTTTCGCGATCCCCGGCTCCTGGACTATCTGCTCAGCGATGAAGTGCTGGACCTGGTTGAGCCACTGATCGGGCCGAACATCGCTCTGTGGTCCAGCCATTTCATCTGCAAAGATCCCTACACGGGCAGGTCGACGCCCTGGCATGAGGACTCGGCGTACTGGAATGGCCGCATCAGTAGCTATGACCACATCGTGACGGTCTGGCTGGCCCTGGATCGCAGCACGCAGGAGAACGGTTGTATGCGTGTGATTCCTGGCACACACGCCAATGGTTTTTCGGAATACGAGAATGTCGATACCACCGAAAATACCTTTGATCGCCAGATCAAGAACGTTGACGAGTCGCGGTCCGTGGCTTTTGAACTGGAACGTGGCGAATGTTCTTTGCACGATGCGCGCATCATGCATGGGGCCAGCGCCAATACCAGCCCGTTGCGCCGCTGTGGGTATACCATGCGCTATCTTTCCACTGCCGCGAAAGTCTACCCGGAGAAAAATCCCGGTCACCAGATCTGGCTGGCGCGTGGCGAAGACCTGGCTGGCAACACCTACGTCAACGGCTAATCCAGAGGCGAGGCCACGCTGCCCGACAACGTGGCCTCATAGTAGAGACTGCGTATGCGACATTCACCGTTAAAACGCCTGAGCAGTCAAGAATATATGTCGGCTCATCAAGCAATCCAGATTTACCGGTAGATGCTCACGGACTCTTTTGAAACGCACTGGCACGATTTTCTTCGAGACTTTTTGTCAGAGAAAGAGAGAAAAATGGACAATCAACCTGCTACAATCCACGTTTGGGAATGTGCTGAACTGAGCTTTTTTGCTCACGGCACCTATGCCAACCCTTTCCGCGATGTTGAATTCCAGGCGGAATTTCGCGGACCCGATGGCCGTCTGCTGGTCGTGCCGGGTTTTTGGGATGGCGAACAGTGCTGGAAAATTCGCTTTGCCCCCACTGCTCCGGGCACGTGGAGTTGGCGGACATCCTGTTCCGCGCCCACGGACACGGGTTTGCATGGGCAGAATGGGAGCCTGGAGGCGCTGCCCTGGTCACAGGCGGAGATCGCGGCCAATTCCACGCGGCGTGGCTTTGTGCACATTCACGAATCCGGGCGCTATTTTGTCTTCGCTGATGGTGCGCCCTTCTACTGGCTGGGCGATACCCTCTGGGCTGGTTCCAGCCAGCGCTGCTCGCTGGAGAGCGATTTCCCGCTCTACTTGCGCGATCGCCAGGAAAAAGGCTTTACCGTTATTCAGATCGTCGTCGGACGCCCTGTGGCGGAGAAGAACGCGG
>Ga0070679_100005075_pt1 | contig 12158 bp, 13 predicted proteins | sample KBSC63BmetaG_FD_65652 | JGI IMG/M metagenome (GOLD analysis project Ga0070679, IMG submission 65652) | Corn rhizosphere microbial communities from Kellogg Biological Station, Michigan, USA - KBS C6-3B metaG | ecosystem: Host-associated > Plants > Roots > Rhizosphere | place: USA: Michigan... | reverse complement strand
GCAAGGCTGCACGCAGCGCCTCCTCGAGGAGCCCGCGCCGATCGAACAGCATCAGCTGGCCGCGCTGGCCCGCCCCGCTCACGCCCGACACGAGCGCGCGATCGTAGGCCGAGAGCGCCTCGTCCCACTCTTGCGCCGAGGCGTAGATGCGCCCCAGCGTCGACAAGATGTCGGGCCGCGCCGGATCGCGCTCCAGCGCCTGCAGCGCCTCGCCCCGCGCCGCCGTCGTATCGCCCGCGGCCAGCGCCAACCGCGCCAGCCCGAGCCGCGCCGCCACCTGCACATCCTTGTCGTCGGCGGCGAGCGCGCGCTGATAGGCGTCGCGCGCCTCGTCGGCGCGGCCGAGCCGCTCGAAGAGATCGCCGAGCGAGGCCAGCCCCAGCGGATCCGGCCGCGCCGCCTGCGCCGCGCGCTCGAGGCAGACGCGCGCGGTGTCGTAATCGCCCTTCAAGTAGAGCGCGCGCCCGAGCAGTCCCTGCGTCTCGGCGTCGTCGGGCGTCGCCGCCACCGCCTTGCGCAGCTCGCGCACCGCCTTGTCGTACCGTCGCTGGCGCAGGTAGACGCTGCCGAGGCCGCGGTAGATCTCGGCGCGCATGCCCGAGTCGCCAACGCCGGCGTCGAGCGCCGCGCGATAGGCGTCGACCGCGGCGTCGTCGTCGCCGCGCCGTCGCTGCACGTCGGCGAGCGCCAGCCACGCCTCGGCAAACCCGGGCCGATCGACGCCGGCGATGGTGCCGCGCGGCCGCGCCGTCGCCGCGCGCTCGAGCGCCTGGATGGCGTCGGTCTCGTCGCCGCGCCGCGCGTAGGCCACGCCGAGGAGGTACTGCGCGCGCGGATGATCGGGGCGGAGCTGCACCGCGCGCGACAGCTCCGTGACCGCGGCGTCGAGATCGCCGCGATCGAGGTAGGCCGCGCCCAGCTCGACGTGCGCGCGCACGTCGTCGGGTACGATCAGGTCGCCGAGCTGCTCGGCGATCCGGTCGATTCGGTCGAAGATTCCCACAGTCGCTCGCGCAGCGCCGCCAGGCGCGCCTCGATCTGCCCCAACCGCGCCGCTTGCGCGTCGAGCTCGGCCTCGCGCGCTTTGACGTCGGTCCCTTGCGCGCGCCGCTCGGTGAGCGCGCGGTCGAGCACCTCCGAGATGCCGCGATGGAGCGCGTCACCCGCCGCGGTCACGAAGTCCGACAGCCGCGCCGCGAAGTCCTCGACGATCTGATCGAAGCGCGGCGCCACCGCCGCCGACGCCTTGGCGATGACCTCGGGCGCGTTGCGCTTGGCCTGTGCCTTGATCTCGCCGGCGGCGCGCTCCTTGAGCACGACGGCGAGGATCGGCGCCGCCAGCGTCAACAGGCCACCGACGAGCGTGTTGACGAACAAAAAGATGCCGGTGCCGAGCGCGCCCAGCGCGAACACGCCGACGTCGTACTTGAGCGTGTCGACCTCGAGATCGATCTTGGTGTCGGCCGGCCCGAGCTCGCGCGACAAGGTCGCCATCGCAGTCGCTACGTCCTCGTTGGTGACCTGGATGATCTCCTCGGCGAGCCGCTCGAGCTGCCCCGCGATCTTCTCGCCCTCGGCCTCGGCCCACGCCTTCCACGTGTCCTGGATGAACGGCCCGAGGTAGCGCTTGACCTCTTCGCCGTCGGCGCGGTCGATCTCTTGCGGCAGCCGCACCTCGAACTCCCGGACGAACTGCTCGAGGTCGAGCCGCATGCCCGCCTTGATGGCGTCGGCCTCGGCGCGAATCTTGGCGTGATGCACCTTCAAGCGCGCCTGCGCGCCCGAGAGCTGCGCGTGCACGCGCCCGATGCGCTCCTCGAGCTCCTCCAGCGCCAGCTCGAGCGAGCGCCGCTTGATGCCGAGGTTCGACGCCAGGTAGCCGCCGGTGCGCAGCCCGTCGGCGATGGCGTTGTCGAGGAGCACGCGCCCGCGCTCGTCGGCGAGGTACTTGCGCAGATGCGCCAGAAGCGGCGGAAAGCCCGATTGCGCGCGTTCCGCGTCCTTGTCCGACAATTGCCGCTTGGCCGACACCGGAAAGATCTGCGGCTCCTCGACGACGCGCGCCAGGTTCTCGCGGCAATACTTGAGCGCCTCTTCGCGCTCGTCCGCCGCGAGCAGGTCGACCTTGCCGAGGATGAAGATGAGCTTGTCCTTCGAGCGCCGCAGGATCCGCTGCTCGAGGAACGCGCGCTCCGACTGCTTGAGCACCTGCGCCCCGTCGAGCAGGAAGAGGACCGCGTCGGCGCGCGGAATGTACCCGTAGGTGATCTCGGCGCGCTGCTCGTTGATGTCGTTGACGCCGGGCGTGTCGACGAGCGTGACCTTCTCCTTCAAGATCTCCGCCGGCCAGCCGACCTCGACGTACTTGACGTGCGAGGCCTCTTTGCCCTCGATCGTCACCCAATCGCCGAGCTTCTTCGGATCGACCTTCTTGGTCGTGTCGTCGACGAGGTGCGCGGTCGCCTGCGGCTTCTCGGCCCAGGTCAGGTGATTGATCGTCGCCGTCGTCGGCGTGATCCCCGCCGGCAGGATCGGCGCGCCGCACAGCGCGTTCACGAAGGTCGACTTGCCGTGGTTGAACTCGCCGAGCACCACCAGCGCGAAGCGCTCTTCTTCGAGCTTGGGGATGCGCGTGCCGCCCAGATCCTTCGACAGCGTCGCCATGCCGACCTCGTCGGCGAGCGCGCCGATGTCGCGCAGGGCGGCGATCAGCTCCTTCTTGATGGCGACGTGCTTGCCCGAGATGGCGCTCATGCCGCCGACTCCGGCTCGATCTTGCCTTTGAGGATCTCGCCGACGCGCTCGTCGCACGCCTCCGGCGTCATGCCGCCCGGCTGCTTCAACATGGCGCGATAATATTCGCTCTCGGCGAACACGCGCAGCGCCTCGACGTACTCGGCCGGCACGCCCGTCTTGGTCAGCGCCGACGCCGACACGTCGACGTCGCGCGTGCAGATCAGGCCCGCGCGATCGCACGTCACCTCGGCGCGGCGCGACCAGCTGCGCAGCGCCGCCAGCGCCGGCGCCACGATCCAGCGCACGTAGCGGCTGGCGAAGTGCTCGAGGTGGAACAGCGCCGTCGCCGGGACCACGTGCTGGTTCTGAATCTTCCCGCACTGCCGCCCGATGACGTCGGCCAGCTCCCCCTCGGTCAGCTCGTCGACCAGCCCGCCCGACAGCACGACGTAGTGCTCGTCGTCGGTGCCGAGCGTGTGCGCCTCGCGCCCGCGATCGTTGACCGCGACGTAGATGGTCGGCGGCGTGATGTGCAGCCGCTCGGCGCAGCGCTCGCCGAGCGTGTACACGGCCGCCTGCTCGCGCTGCGACGCCTTGACCGCGCCGGCCAACAGCTCCGCGCGCGCCGCCGAGCGCCACAGCCGCACCGTCGCGTCGAGCGCCATCTTGACCGGCCGCAGCCGGTCGAGCGTTCGCAACAGGCGCAGGTCGCCCGCGTAGGCGTAATGAGCGCCTTCGCGCGCTTGCGCCTGTTGCGCGCCCTTGCGCCGCTCGACGTAGCGCTGGAAGTCGAAGTCGATCATGTGCCGTCAGCGACAGCTTACAGCCGACGGCGCCGATCTGCTACTGCGGGCTCGGTGGAACGGCTACAGCCGCGTTTCGATGATCGATAGCCCGCCGCTGTTCTGACCGGTGAGTTGGCTCCCGTCGCTGGACATGGTGAGCGTATCGGTAAAAGTGCCGCCGCCCGCGGCCGCGCCGTGTACGACCACCGTCGAGCCGCTCATCGACCAGGTGCCGCTGCCGCCGTTGGAGTAGCTGACGGTACCGTTGGACGCGTAGGCCACGTCGGTGACAAACGATCCGCCGACGTACTCCGACCAGCTGCCGACGGGCGAGGTGGACACCGATCCCAGCCTACTCTCGACAATCGGCAGGCCGCCGCTGTTCTGGCCGGTGAGCGTGTTGCCGTCGGCCGACATGGTGAGCGTATCCGTAAAGGTGCCGCCGCCCGCCGCGAAGCCGTGAACGACGAGCATCGACCCGCTCATCGTCCACGTGCCGCTGCCGCCGTTCGAATAGGTGACGCTGCCATCGGAGGCATAGCTGACGTCCGTGACGAACGTGCCGCTCACCGTTTCGGACCAGGTGCCGACGGGCGAGAGCGCGCCCGAGGTGCCGCCCGAAGTGCTCTGGCATACGGACGAGACGCACGACAGGCTGGCGTTACAGCTCGTGCCGTCGCAACAGGATTCGCCTTCCAAACCGCAATGGACGACGTTGACGCCGCCGCAACCGAATGACAGCGCGACGATCGCGAGGCTCGCGAATCGAATCATGAGATCCCCCTGGTGCGTGATTAAAAGCGCAGGATGCCGCGCGCGATGCCGCCGCGCTGATCGAAACCGACGTCGAAGGACAGCGCTAGATTCTGCCCATGCCGATACCACTTCAGCGAAGTCTCCTCTTTGCCGTAATGGGACCAGAAGTAGCCGCCCACGGCCACGCAGGCGATCCCGAGCGACCCGAACGTCGCGATGATCGCGACCGTCGCCGGAGAATTGCCGAGGGCATCGCGGCCGACCACGTTGCCTTCCGCCGTGAACTCGCCGAAGCCGGCGGCCACGCCGAGCACGAGCATGCCGACACCGCCGAAGGTCAAGCCCATTCCCATGTATTTGCGGACGCGCGCCTTCTGCATCAGGAAATCGGAAAAGCTGCGGCCCTGGCTGCGATAGGAGGAGCTGAGATAGGATTGATACTCGTCGGTCACCGAGCGGTGAAGAGTCGCCTCGATCTGGCGGACGTCTTCTTGCGGCGCCGGCGGTGCGTTGGCCATCGGTGCGCTTGCGGGAGGCGGCGGGTACGACTGCGCCGGGGGCGGCGCCGGGGGCGGCGCCGATGAGCCGGGCACCGGCGGCATGTCGTTCGCGGCGGGCGCTTGCAGCGCCTGCAGCCGCTGCTCGACCGCCGCTCGGTTCGGCGCATCCGGCGCGCCCTCGAGATATCGGCGATAGAACCGCGTAGCGAGCTCGCCATGGCCCATCCGGTCATGGACCACAGCGAGATAATAGTCGATGGCCGAGGAGCCATGCAGCGCGTCGGCGGCGTTGAGCTCGCGCAACGCCGTCGCTAGATCCCCGGCGGCATACGCCGCCTTGCCTGCTTGAAAGTGTTGCCCGGCTTGCGCCGCGGCATCGTTTGCCTGAGCGCGCGCGGTAGTCTGAAAGCTGACAAGTAGACCGATGATGACTCCGAGGAAAACCCGATAGTGGCGGCTGATCATCGCTCGCATTCACCCCCTTGGATCATCATATCTCAGCGACGCCGAGCTCGACTAGAAAAAAAAGCAACGGCGCCTGCGGCAGAGTGTCGCGGCGGGCAAAGCGGGCGCGCGCGCGAAAGCAGAAGCTCGCGCGCAGCCACGAAGATCTCGCTACGGGTTGTTGGTCGGGTTCGACCCCTGCGACCCCTGCTGCTCCGAGTTGTCGCCGCTCGAGCCGGTCGGTCCCGTCGACGAGCCGGACGTGTTGCCCATGCCGCTGCCCATCGAGCTGTCGCCGCCGGTCTGATCGCCGTTGGCCGGCATGTTTTCGGGGTTGGTCGGCGTCGTCGAGCCCTGCATCGCGGACGAGTTGCGGTTGCTGCTGCCGCACGCGATCAACAGCGCGCCGGCGAACGCCAGTCCGAGGATTTTCTTCATCGTGCCCTCCTCCCGCTTCGAGATAGTGTCGCGGGCGGGGTGGGCAATCAGGCCGGCTGCGACTTCTGCTTCTCGATCCAGCGACGGGTGACACGCGCCGCGAGATCGTAGGAATCGCGCAGCTGCTCCATCATGAACTTCTCGATCTTGCCGCCGATGAGCGGCACCGACACCTTGACCTCGCCCTTGAACTCGCGGCGCGTCCGCTTGCCGCCGTCGAGCGGCGTGACGATGTAGTCGCCCGCCATCGAGAAGCGGTCCTTGAACATCGCGGTCTCGATGTCGACGCGCATGACGTTGGTCGCCCAATCGAGATCGTCGATCTCGGTGTAGCCCGTCGACTTGACGACCGATTGCAGGAAGCTCGGGATGGGCGTCGACGGCTCGCACATCTGCTTGCGATGGAAGTGCTTGCCGTCGTCTGTCTGCTCGAGCACCTCGTACTTCTTCATCTTCAGCTCGCCGAACATCTCCTTGTTGAACTCCGGCGCGAGGAAGATCTTCCAGTACCCGGCGGGGTCGATGTCGAACTCGTGGACGAACGAGAAGTTCATGGGCGGGACCTTATCACGCCGGCGGCCAGATGCGCTGCGCACGAAACCAGCGTGGGATGAGATACAGGCCGCGCGCGGGCCGTTCCGGCGATCCGGCGGCGGTCTCGACGATCCAGCCGTCGCGCCACATCTGCGTCCAGGTCTCGTAGTCGAAGTCGTGCGCGTGATGGCCGGCGACGAAGAAGTCGGTGCCGCGCTCCTCGACGAAGACGAAGAGGATGCGATCGCACTTGGCGAGCGGATTCGATCGCGGCGAGAGCACGCCGAGCTTGACGCGCTCGACGATGCCGTCGCCGGCGACGGGGACGCTCTTGATCTCGGCGGCGGGATGATCGGCGGCCATGCCGGGCACCTTGGCGCCGACGAGCAGGCGTTCGACGCCGTCGCCGACGCGCCCCTTGTGCCCGGCCGCGCCGCGCAGCGGAACCTTGCGGCCGCGAATCTTGTGCGCGCGCTCGAGCAGCCACTCGATGGTGTGCTCGGGCAACGTGTACTCCGCCGCCGGCAGCGGCCGGCCGAGCGAGCGCGCGATCGCCAAGAACGCCTCGGATCGGCCCGGGTAGGCCGTTTTGCGATGCTCGCGCCACCAGGCGGCGAGCGCGGCGTGATCGTGGCGAACGGCGACGAGGAAGCGATCGGCCTCGTCGTCGGTCACTCCGCGCTCCGCCGCTCCATGCGCGCCAGGTCGACGCGCGTCCGCCGCTGCATGATCACGAGCGCGACCACGCCGATGACCACCGCGAACCACAGCGTGCACAGGCGCGTGATGAACGTAGCTGCCGCCGCCATCGGCTCCGACACGCCGTGCGCCTGCGCGATGAGCAGCTTGACCATGCCGATCTCCTGCACGCCGAGGCCGCCCGGCAAGAACGAGAGCGCGCCGGCGATGGTCATCGTCGCATAGATGAACGTGCACAGCTTCAAAGACGCGGCGGCGCCGGAGAAGCCACGCAACACCAGCCAGAAGGCGACGCACTCGCACAGCCACGCCACGATCGACAGCAGCGTCGCCACCACCAGCGGCGTCGGATGCAGGAGCGTCTTGGTCGAGCCGTAGAACTCGCGCAGCTTCGGCGCCAGCTTGCCGACGACGGGCATGGCGCCGACGACGTCGATGATGCCGTGCGCCAGCTTCTCCGACGCCACGCAGGCGACGGCGACGCCGACGAGCGCCAGCGCCGCCCAGGCGACGCGCTCGCCGCCGGCCAGCGCGCCGACGCCGATCAGCGCCAGCGACGCCAGCGCCACCAGATCGGTGAGCCTTTCGGCCACGACGATGGGCGCCGTGCGCGCCATCGGCACGCCATGCGCCTCGCGCAACAGGTACGACTTCAGCACCTCGCCCACTTTTCCCGGCGTCACCGTGAGCGAAAAACCGGATAGGAAAATCCCGAAACTATCGCGTAACGGAATGCGCACGCCGAGGCGGCGCAAATACATTTCCCACTTCAAAAAGCGCAGGAGATAATTGATTGCGGCCAGGCACAGCGCGCCCACCGCCGTCGCCCACGCATAGTGGGCGAGCGCGTCCATGACCTTGTGGAACCCGCTGTACGCGGCGAAGCCGACGTAGAAGAGCGCGCCCGCCGCCGCTGCCAGCGCCAGCGTGCGACCTAGCCGCATTACGCGCGCGCGGTCGCTTTCGGCTGCTCGGACGGCGCCGCGAACGTCGGCGGCCCCGAGACGTACTGATCGAACAGACGGCCCCACTCGGTCGTGGCGCGCCACTGGTCGAAGACCTTCCGGTCCTTGAAGCCCCAGCGATAGTAATCGTGATACGCCTCCGACACCGCCACCGCGATGTGCACCAGCGGCGTGTGGAAGAAGAGCTTCTGGAAGCGCTTGAGCGGCCCGAACCAGACGAGGTCGCCGCCGAGCCGGCGCATCAGGTTCTTGCCGACGGTGAAGTGCCAATTCTCCGTCGAGACGTCGTCCCCGACGATGTCGATGTTCTCCGGCCGCGCGTTGCCGAGGCCGTCCTCGTCCGCCGCCGCGAGGTACTGCATCGTCATCGGGTCGAAGCCCATCATCTTCGCCGACACCGCGTCGATCGCCACCTGGTCCGCCGACGCCAGCATGAAGTTCTTCACGACGGGGAACATCGTGCGCGGCCCCGGGCCGTTGCCGGCGGTGGTGCCGTCCATGATGGCGAACAGGCCCGTGTGAATCTCCTTCTGAATGGCCAGAAGGTCGACGAGCGTCTCGTGGATCCACGAGTGCGTGTAGTGCCGGTGCGTCGACAAAAGCCCGCCGAACGCGTTCTTCATGGCGCCGGTGGTCGTCGTGTAGATGTGGCACTTCATCGTCGGCAGATGGACGATGTTCTTGCCGAAGAAGTAGTCGGGGATGTGGATGCCGTCGGGGAAGATGTGATCGAGGACGCGCATGCGCGCCTTCGGCTTGTAGTGCACCCACTTCATGTCCTCTTCCTTGAAGTTGAAGAGGACCGGCACGTCGTACTTCTTGAAGATCGGCTTGTAGTGGTTGAGATCTTCGCCCTTGAAGGCGTCGGTGACGACGGTCTTGTTCTGCACGCAGGTCACGTCGCGCAGCCCCGACGCGCGCAGCGCCTGGATCGTCCCCTCCAGCTGCCACGGCGTCGTGTTCGCCGAGGGGAACGGATAGTGCCAGCTGATGTTGTCCTTGAGGATCGTCGTCGCGTTGGCGTCGAGCGCCTCACGCATGCCGGCGAGCTCGCAGAGACGATGGATGTCGGCGAGGACGGTGCGAGGGGTGACCCTCAGCACCGCCACCTTGGAGCGCTTCTTCATCCGTGGAATCTACAACTAGTCGCCGGTATGTGCCAGGTCGTGCGCGCCCGTCGTCGCCATGTCGTGCACGACGGCCGTCATGTCCTGCGTGGTCGTGCCGGTGGTGTCGTCGCTGCACGCGGCAACCGAGACGGCGAGCGCGACGGTGGGAACGAGAACGAACAGCGCGATGCGAATGATTCGAAGCACGGTATCCTCCAAAGCCAAGTTTCGCCCCCGAATCAAAGCAAGTGCGATGCCGACGCGCAGGTTGCCGGAATCGCACGTGTCGCCTCCCGTTGACTCTGACATCCGTGTCTTGACGGGCTACACATAGACGGCTAGCGTCGTCGCATGTCCAAGAAGCCCGTCATTCTCATCGCGGACGATGACCCTGAAATTTTGACCATGCTGGGCATCCGCCTGAGCAAAAAGGGCTACCAGGTGCTCGAGGCCGTCGACGGCAATCAGACGCTCAACCTCGCGCGCAAGCACCATCCGGACCTCGTGCTCCTCGACGTCATGATGCCGGGCAAGAACGGCTGGGAAGTGGCCAAGGAGCTGCGCGCCGACGAGCAGTTCTCGAACGTCGGCATCGTCATGCTGACCGCGATCGGCGAGAAGGTGAACGAGATGACGTCGCCGCTCTACGGCGCGGACGCCTACGTCGACAAGCCGTTCGATTTTTCGGATCTCGAGAAGAAGATTAAAGACGTGCTGACCGAGCGCGCACAGCGCTCGTAACCGCGAAGGCGAGCAGCACGAGGAGGAGCCAGGCGCCGTCGGCGCCGGCCGCGCTGCCGACGGCGAGGCTGCAGCCGCCGTGAGCCATCGTCGGCGGCGTCGTCCCCGTCGACGGGTTGTCGGCGTTGCCGCCGGTGCCGTCGCCACCGCCCGCGCCGCCGGTTCCGCCGCCGGTGTCACCGCCGCCGCCCGCGCCGCCGCCGCCGGTGTCACCGCCGCCGCCACCGCCGCCACCACCGCCCGTCGTGTGATTGCAGATGTCGTTGGTGCCGATCGGCTGCACCACGCAGCCCGCCGTGCAGTGATCGATCTCGACCTTGCCGCCCGCGCAACGCACCGCCTCGGTCTTGTCGGTGGTGCAGTTCCACAGCGCGTAGGCGTCATTGCAGTCGCACGAGCCGCCGAGCTTCTCGAAGTACTGGCACCACTGCCAGTGATAGCCGGGATCGCGGTGGTTCGACGCGCCGCCGTAGTTGGCGCTGGTCTCGCACGCGTCGAGCGTGTCCGAGCAGCGCGGCGCGCTCTCGGCGATGTTGTCACCGTCGGGAACCTGGTAGTGGCCGTAGATGTGGTCGCGATCGAGCGGCACGTTCCAGCGCGTGCGGATGTTCTTCACCAGCGCGACCGATTTGTCATAGAGCCCGTCGGAGTAGCCGTTCGGATCGGCGGCGGTGCCGACGTGCTCGATGCCGACCGAGCGCTGGTTGACGTAGTAGTTGCCGGCGTGCCACGCGGTGTACGTCTCGGGCACGAACTGCCCGACGCGCGAGCCATCGGCGTCGACGATGTAGTGCACGCTCTTGCCGCCGTCGTTCTGCAGCGTCGCCACCGAGGCGTCCCAGCCGCCCTCGGTGTCGTGGATGATGATGAGGTCGACGACGCCGGTGCCGGCGGTGCGCGTGGTGTCGCACTTGTTGGTGCAGCTCGTCGAGAACCAGATGGCGCCGGGGAAGTCGGGCGTGCCCGTCGCCGCTTCGACGAGCGGACCTTCGGGCGCCACCGTCAGCTCCGGATGCGCCGTCAGCGTGATGGTCTCGCCGTTGCGCGCGGGGAAGGGCCCGCCGGCGCGCAGGATGGTGAAGACGTCCTCGGCGTAGCGCACGCGCGAGGCTTGGTCGGCCATGCCCGACAGCGTCTCGAGCGCGGCGCGCCAGCTGCCGAGATCGTCGGCGCGCGCGCCCGTCTTCTGCCCGAGCTCGGCGAGCACCCGCGCGCCGGCCTCGGTGCCGAGATCGGTGTTCGTGCGCAGTGTCAGCTCGTCGGTGCCCATGAGCTCGGCGCCGCGGGCGAGCGAGTTGAAGGCGCCGTGGCGCAGCTCGAGCACGCCGGCGACGGGCACGTGATCCTCGGGATCCGGCAGCCGCACCTTCTGCAATTGCAGGCCGCCTTCGACGACGCCGATGGCGAGCATGAGCTCGCGCGGCACACCGTTGCGATCGGCCGACACGGCGACGGACTGCGCGACCTCGCCCGCCGGCAGCGGCTGCGTCGGCTGCGTCGAGCAGCCCGAAAGGAGCAATAATCCAAGCGCGATGCGTCGCATGGGCCGCTCCTTGTGCAGGAGCCGTGCGCAGTTTCGAGCCCAATGATTCCGGCGAGGTGCGCGCCACCTACATGGGCACCTGCTCACCAGATCGGGCGAAAACGCAACCTCTAGTCCTCACCCCGGAAGGTGGTCCCGAAGAGCGCGTCGCAGATGGGAAAGGTGATGTTGAAGTTCCACTTCTGCATGCGCGCGACGTCGTGATGGAGCGTGTGGTGCGCGCGCAGCGTGCGCACGAGCCAGCGCCGCCCGATGAAGCCGTCGGCGGGCTGGTGATACGCGAAGTGCAGCCACTCGTAGGTGAGAAAGTAGCCGACCGCGGTGGCGACGAAGAGGCGCGCCACGTTCGCCGTCGTCAGCCACGCCAGCACGAGCCCGACGGGCAGCGCGAACAGGCCGAAGAAGAAGACGATGAGCACCGGCGGAAACAGCACCATGTAGTAGTCGCGCGGCGATTCGGCCGCCATCGCCTCGTGCGTGTAGAAGCCATGATGCGACGGCGTGTGGCGCTCGAAGACGAGCTGAAACGGCGGCGTGCGATGGTGCATGACGCCGCGATGCGCGCGCCACTCGACGAAGTTGGCGAAGAGGAACGCCGCCGGCACCGTCACGAGCTCCCAGGCGCGCGGCGCGCGCACCGTCGCTGCGCAATAGACGACGACCGAAAGCGACGCGACCGAGGTGAAGAGAAGGTGGGCGACGCCCGAGTAGCGCGGCGAGATGTACTTGTCGCGGAACTGCGCGCGAAACGCCGCCACCTTCTCCGGGATCATGCCGCCGCCGCCTCCTCCGCCCGTTTCTTGAAGCCGCCGAGCCAGCGGAACAGGAAGTATAGCGCGACGATGCCGGCGACGTTCATGGCGGCGTCGACGCCGAGGAGGCCGCGCGGGCCGAAGCCCTTGTCGAAG